>Ga0334722_10003028_pt1 | contig 18391 bp, 22 predicted proteins | sample C3_bottom_MG_FD_207210 | JGI IMG/M metagenome (GOLD analysis project Ga0334722, IMG submission 207210) | Sediment microbial communities from Yellowstone Lake, YNP, Wyoming, USA - C3_bottom | ecosystem: Environmental > Aquatic > Freshwater > Lake > Sediment | place: USA: Wyoming | collected...
ATCACCGGCGGCCGCGGCGAGCAGTACTTCGAATCGCCGGCCTGGAGCCCGGACGGCGCCTGGATCGCCGCCATCGGCCACCGCTTCCCGGCCAAGGCGGGCTCACGCGGCGACGTCTGGCGCTTCCGGCCGGCCGGCGAGGACGAGGGAGAGAACCTCACCGCCGGCGCGGATCTCTTCGCCGACGCGCACATGAACTCCGACCTGCTCGGCGCCGGCGGGAGCCCGGTCCACTGGAGCGGCGACGGTCGCTGGATCACCTTCGGCGCCCCGATCGAAGGCAGCTACGAGCTGTGGCGGGTCGAAGCCGCGACGAAGCGCATCGAGCGGCTGACCGCGGATCGGCACTACCTCTATGGCGCGGACCAGGCCACGCTCCCCGATGGGTCGCTGCGCGTGGCCGCTGCGCGCGCCGCCGGAACGACCGCGCCGGACGTGTACGTCGGCGAGGCTCCGTCAGGGCCCCTGCCGAAGGGGGCCACGGTCGAGCTCCGCCGCCTCACGGACCTGATGGGCGGGGCCTGGGCGGAGATCGAGCTGGTCGAGCCGCAGTCCCGCTGGCACGAAGTCGACGGGCGGCGCATCCAGGGCTGGTTCCTCCCGGCGCCGCGCACGCCGCCGGGCGGTGCCCCGCCGCTGGTCGTCGAGATCCACGGCGGCCCGGCCACGCTCTACGGCTGGTCGCTCATGTGGGAGTGGCAGTGCCTCGTGGGCGAGGGCATGAGCGTCTACGCCTGCAACCCGCGCGGCTCGCAGGGCTACGGGCAGGACTTTTGCGCCGCCAACTTCGCGGACTGGGGCACGGGCCCCATGGCCGACGTCATGGGCGGCGTTGATGCGCTGATCGCCGACGGGCTTGCCGACCCCGGGCGCCTGGGCGTGACCGGCGGATCGTATGGCGGCTACCTGACCAGCTGGATCGTCGGCCACACCGACCGCTTCAGCGCCGCAGTGACCTGCCGCTCGGTCAACGACATGACCTCCCAGATGGAGACCGGCGACATCGCCGGGCCGCAGTTCGGCAACCTCGAGTACGGCAAGAACCCCTGGGAAGACCCCGACCTCTACTACCGCGAGTCGCCGCTCACGTATGCCCCGAACATCCGCACGCCGCTGCTCATCCAGCACTCCGAGCGCGACCTGCGCACGCCGATCGGCCAGGCCGAGCAGCTCTTCACGGTGCTGCGCTCGCTGAAGCGGCCCGTGCGCCTGATGCGCGTGCCCGACGAGACGCACGAGCTGACACGTTCCGGCACGCCCTTCCGTCGCGTGGACAACCTGACCATCATCCGCGGCTGGTTCCGCCACTTCCTCGTGGAGGGGAAGCGGCGCCTGCCGCCCGTACCGAAGCGGCGCAGCTAACGCTCCCCGCTCACCCCGGCATGAGTGGCACTCATGCGCGCTGCGAATCGAGCCACGCCCGCAGTGGCTCCAGGGCGGCCGCTTCCCGGTAGTGGCGCCGCCGCCTGCCCTCGTCCATCGTGCGCACCAGGCCGGCGCGGCGCAGGACTTCGAGGTGCTTCATGACGGCGAAACGGCTGATCGTCGGGGCTACGGCGACCACCTCGGCGGTGGTCGTGCCCGGCGCCGTGCCCAGCTGGCCGAGGATCGCACGGCGTGTGGGGTCGGCCAGGGCGCGGCAGATGGCATCGAGGCGGGCCTCGTCGGCAGTTGTCATAGTGACCTGATGGTCACATGACGATGATGCCATGTCAAGCTTATGGTGGTCGTTGCGCGGACGGTGTACGATCCATCGGTGAGCATGACCGTCGACCGGATCGCCCGCGAGCGCGCGGAGTCGGAGGCGCACGAGCTGGTGCGCGCCTGGGACGGCCGCGCCGCGGGGTTGGGCGGGCTCCTGGGGCGGATCGGCACCGTCGACCAGGTCGGCGTCGAGGAGCGCGCCGCGGGCCTGGCGAAGCGCTCCATCAAGCGCGAGTCGAAGCTGTGGGCGCTCGACCTCGCCATCCGCATGATGGATCTCACGACCCTCGAGGGGAAAGACACCCCGGGCAAGATCCACGCCCTGTGCCAGAAGGCGAAGCGCCCGGATCCGAGCGACCCGTCGATCCCCTCGGTCGCCGCCGTGTGCGTCTATCCCGCGCTCGTCGCGGATGCGAAAGCGGCCCTCGCCGGCTCGGGCGTCCGAGTGGCCAGCGTCGCCACCGGCTTCCCCAGCGGCCAGACCTTCCTCGAGATCAAGCTCGCGGAGACGTCCCGGGCGATCGAAGCCGGCGCGGACGAGGTCGACATGGTCATCGACCGCGGCGCGTTCCTCTCCGGCGACTACGCCACGGTCTTCGACGAGATCGTGGCCGTGAAGGCTGCCTGTGGGCCGACCCACCTCAAGGTCATCCTCGAGACCGGCGAGCTGGGCACCTACGACAACGTGCGCCGGGCGAGCATCCTGGCCATGGCCGCCGGCGCCGACTTCATCAAGACCTCGACCGGCAAGGTGACGCCGGCCGCGACGCTGCCCGTGACGTTGGTGATGCTCGAGGCGATCCGCGACTTCGAGCGGCGCACCGGGCGCGCAGTGGGCATGAAACCCGCCGGCGGCATCCGCACCTCCAAGGAGGCCATCGCCTACCTCGTCGTCCTGTACGAGACGCTCGGTCCGCGCTGGATGACCCCCGAGCGTTTCCGGTTCGGCGCCAGCAGCCTGCTCAACGACGTGCTCATGCAGATCCGCAAGGAACGCGATGCCCGGTATTCGGGCGTCGACTATTTCACGTTGGATTGATCGATGACGACGTCGCGTGACCATACGGTCACCAAACGCCCCGCATCCGACACCGTGGGCCGCGGCACGGCCAGCCCCTCGAGCTGGGGCTTCGGCGACGGCCAGGCCATCCCCTGGGAATACGCGCCGGCGCCCGAGTCCCGCGAGATCGTCAAGCTCCAGTCGCGCTACGGGCTCTTCGTCGGCGGCAAGGAGGTCGCGCCGCGCGGCGGGCAGTGGTTCACGACCCTCGACCCGGCCACCGAGGAACCGCTGGCCGAGGTGGCGCGCGCCGGCGTCGAGGACGTCGACAACGCCGTGGGCGTCGCCCGGCGCGCCTTCCGCCGCTCGTGGGGCGAGCTGCCCGGCCGCGAGCGCGCCAAGTACCTCTTCCGCATCGCGCGCATCCTCCAGGAGCGCAGCCGCGAGTTCGCCGTGCTCGAGACGCTCGACACCGGCAAGCCCATCAAGGAGTCGCGCGACGTCGACATCCCGCTCGTGGCGGCGCACTTCTGGTACTACGCCGGCTGGGCGGACAAGCTCGACTATGCCTTCCCCGGTCGCAGCGCACGGCCGCTCGGCGTGGCGGCGCAGGTCATCCCCTGGAACTTCCCGCTGCTCATGCTGGCCTGGAAGATCGCGCCGGCCCTGGCGGCCGGGAACACCGTGGTGCTCAAGCCGGCCTCCTCGACACCCCTGAGTGCCCTCCTCTTCGCCGACGTCTGCCGGCAGGCCGACCTGCCGCCGGGCGTCGTCAACATCGTCACCGGGCCGGGCGAGATCGGGCTGGCGCTCGTGAAGCACCCCGACGTGGACAAGGTGGCCTTCACCGGCTCGACCTCGGTGGGCAAGCAGATCGGGCGGGCCATCGCCGGCTCGGGCAAGGCGCTCACGCTCGAGCTGGGCGGCAAGGCCGCCAACATCGTCTTCGACGACGCGCCCCTCGACCAGGCCATCGAGGGCATCGTCAACGGCATCTTCTTCAACCAGGGCGAGGTCTGCTGCGCCGGCAGCCGCCTGCTCGTCCAGGAGTCGATCGCCGAGCCGCTCGTCGAGAAGCTCAAGGATCGTCTGGCGACGCTGCGCGTGGGCGACCCGCTGGACAAGAACACCGACGTGGGCGCCATCAACAACGCCGCCCAGCTGGCGAAGATCGAGGAGCTCATCGAGGCCGGAGTGGCCGAGGGCGCCGAGCTGTACCAGCCCGCCTGCGAGCTGCCCGCGCGCGGCTACTGGGTGCGCCCCACGCTCTTCACGAACGTGGCCCAGAGCCACCGCATCGCCCAGGAGGAGGTCTTCGGGCCGGTCCTCTCGGTGCTGACCTTCCGCACGCCCGACGAGGCGATCGAGAAGGCGAACAACACGCCCTACGGCCTCTCGGCGGGGGTCTGGACCGAGAAGGGGAGCCGCATCCTCAAGATGGTCAAGGAGCTCCGCGCCGGGGTCGTCTGGGCCAACACGTTCAACCGCTTCGACCCGACGAGCCCCTTCGGCGGCTACAAGGAGTCGGGCTTCGGCCGCGAGGGCGGCCTGCACGGCCTGCTCGCCTATGTTCGATTGGAGGACCGATGATGGCTCACGACCATGACGTCCAGGCAGCGCTGACGCCGTTCCTGCGGCGTCGGGGCGAGGGTGGCCCCATCTGGTCGCTGGGCGGCCACTTCACGACCAAACTCGGGACGGCCGACGGATCGGCGGGACTGGCGCTCGTCGAGGCCGTCGCCTTCCGAAGCACTGAGCCACCGCTGCACATCCACCATCGCGAGGACGAGGCCTGGTACATCCTCGATGGGCAGATGACATTCCATGTCGCGGGCCAGGTACTGACGGCCACGGCCGGCAGCTTCGTCTTTGCGCCGCGGGGCATCGCCCACACCTTCACGGTGGACGTCGAGCCGACGCGCGTGCTGGTCATGGCGACGCCGGCCGGCTTCGAGCGATTCGCGCTCGAGCTGGGCGTCCCGGCCGGGAGCGAGTCACCACCGGCCGACCTGGCCGTGCCGCCGCCCGCTGTCCTTGGCCCGATCGCCGAACGCTACGGCATCGAGGTCGTCGGGCCACCCATCCGGGTGTCGGGATGACGCGCCCGCGCGTGGCGATGGGCAGCGGGAGCGAGGCCGCGAAGCGAACGGCCGCGATGGCCGTCGTCGTCGCCGCGCCGCCGGCGGCCGAGCGGATCCCCGTCCGGAAGACTTACAAGCTGTACGTGGGCGGCCAGTTCCCGCGCTCCGAGTCGGGCCGCTCGTACGTCGTGCGCGCCGCCGACGGGACGCCGCTGGCCAACGCCGTGCGCGGCTCGCGCAAGGATGTGCGCGACGCCGTCCGCGCCGCACGGGCCGCGTTTCCCGGCTGGGAGGCGAGGACGGCCATGAACCGTGGCCAGATCCTCTACCGCGTGGCCGAGCTGCTCGAGGGGCGGCGCGACCAGTTCGAGGCCGAGGTCGGCCAGGCTGAGGGGCTGTCGGATCCGGCAGCGCGTGAGCAGGTGGAACGTGCCATCGACCGCTGGGTCTGGTACGCCGGCTGGGCCGACAAGATCAGCCAGGTGCTGGGCACCGTGAACCCGGTGGCCGCCAGCTACTTCGACTTCACCTTCCCCGAGGCGACCGGCGTGGTCGGCGTCGTGGCGCCCGATGGGTCGTCGCTGCTGGGGTTGGTCTCGCGGCTGGCGCCGGTGCTCGTGGGCGGCAACACCGCGGTGGTCGTGGCGTCGGAGAGCCGGCCGCTGCCGGCCGTGACGCTCTCCGAGGTCCTGGCCACGAGCGACGTGCCGGGCGGCGTGGTCAACCTCATCACGGGGCTGCGCCGGGAGCTCGTACCGCCGCTCGCGGCGCACATGGACGTCAACGCCATCGACGCCTGGGGCGTGCCGCCGGAGATGGCGGCGGCCGTGGAGGAGGCGGCCATCGAGAACGTGAAGCGCGTCGCCCGGGCGCCGCGCGGCGGTGGCGAGCGCATCGACTGGCTCGATGACCGCGCGGCGCAGCGGCCCGAGTGGATCGCCGCCTTCCTGGAGATGAAGACGGTCTGGCACCCCATCGGGGTCTGAGCGCCGCGGCCTTCGCCGCGCACCGCCGGGCGCATAGCCCGTCCGGGGTCAGACCCCCTTCCATCCCTGGCATGCATCGGTGGAGCGCCGGCGGGACAACGGCGGCCATCTTCGGCGCCGTCTGGGGCGACTCCCATGCCCTGGGGACATGGTCCGGCGCCCACGGGCCCGATCGAGACCCTCGGTGCGGCCGGCTCGGGGTCCTTGCGTCGGATCCAATGCCCGTGACGAATGGACCCGCCGCTGGCCGGTCAGCCCGACTCGAACGCGGCGAGGCGCTTCCCCAACTCCAGCGCCAACTCGGCGGCGCGCCCGACCGGGTCGTGCTTGAAGAAGGCGTAGACATCCGTGCCCGCCGAGAGGAACGGTTCCAGGCGCGCAGCCCACGCGTCGAGCTCGGCAGGCGCGTAGTCGTCGCGGCGCAGGCGGAGGTGGAGGAAGGGCCCGGTCAGCCGGACCATGGGCGGCTCCACGTCCTCTTCCAGTTCCGTGGTGCACAGGGCGGCGCCGGCAGCGCGAAGCCGCGCCAGCACCTCGTCATCGATCCATGACGGGTGCTGGAAGTCGAGGACCAGCGGCACGTCGACGGGCCACGCGGCCAGCAACCGCTCGAGTCGCGCGTCGTCGCGTGGCCGCTCCGCGCCGACGCGGAGCAGGACGGCGCCGAGCCGCTCACCCAGGGCACGGTACGGCTCCAGCAACCACGGCAGCGTGCCCATGGGATCCGAGGCGAGGGCCCGCATCGCGCCACTCCGCAGCGCCTTCACCATGAACCGGAAGCCGGGCGGCGTCGCGGCGGCCCAGCCCGAGGCGACGGCCGCGCTGGGCTGTCGGTAGAACGTGCCGTTCAACTCGCAGGCCGGCAGCCGCGAGGCGTAGAAAGGGAGTAGTGCCTCTCCGCGGGCGCCCGCCGGATAGAAGCGCGGCGCCCACGACGGATAGCCGAACCCACTCGTCCCGACGTACAGCCGCCCGCTCACGCGACCGATGGTACGACCGCGGATGTTTCGGCTTCTTGACCGGCGCTTGGCCGGGCGCACACGGCGGCCCGCCATGATCGCTCCACCGCGATCCACGGCCATGAGGCCCTGGGCCGACCGAAGCCGAGGGCTCGATGCCCCCCGCCCAGCTCCCCACACCCGCCGTGGACCGGCGTATCGGGCTGCTCATGCTCCCGCTGCGCCTCTTCCTGGGTGCCACGTTCCTCTACGCGGGCGTGGTCAAGCTGCTCGATCCGACCTTCCTGGATCCGTCGTCTCCGACGTCGATCGTGGCCCAGCTCCAGGGGTTCGAGCGGGCCTCGCCGCTGGCGCCGCTCATCGGGCTCATCGGCGTCCCCTTCGCCGTGCCCATCGGGCTTGCCATGGCGCTGGCGGAGATCGCCATCGGGGTCGGTGCGCTTGCCGGGATCGCGGCCCGGCTCGTCGCCGTCGGCGGGTTCGGCGTTTCCATCCTCTTCTGGCTCACCGCATCGTGGTCGACCACGCCCTACTTCTACGGCCCGGATCTGCCGTACGCGGCCGGCTGGCTGACGCTCGCGCTCGTCGGCGACGGCGGCATCCTCGTCCTCCGCGACCGACTTGCCCGCTGGGCCCGCCTCGTGGGTCGCCCCCCGTCGGAAGCGCGCCGCAGGCCCTACCGTCCGCCGACGCCGCCGCCGGTCGCGGCGACGATGGATCCCGGGCTACGCACACGGCGCTGGCTGCTCGAGACCGGCGTGCTGGCAGCCGCGGCGGTCTTCATCGGGGGCGTCGGCACCGTCCTGCGCCGACACGCCGACCAGTTGGCCGACGGGCTCGGTCTGGGAGCCGACACACAGCCGACGCCCATGCCGACCGCGGCGACGCCGACGCAGACCGACGTCCCGACGAAGCCCGGCCCGACGCCCGCCGCGACGCCCGGCCAGGGCTCGGCGCTGGCGAGCATCTCGGATCTCAAGGCCGCCGGGTCGGTGGAGTTCGTCGATCCCTTCACCGGCGATCCCGGCGTGCTGATCCGCGGCGCGGACGGGAAGATCGTCGCCTTCGATGCCGTCTGCACGCATGCCGGCTGCACGGTCCAGTACGTCGAGTCCTATGGCGCCCTCGTCTGCCCCTGCCACGGCGCTGCGTTCGATGCGCGTGACGGGCGCGTGCTCGCCGGACCGACGAGGACGCCACTCACGAAGCTGCCCATCCACGTCGATGCGCAGACCGGGGCGATCAGCGTCACCGCTTGAGCCTGGCCGGGCGCGGCATGGGACCCCAGTCTATTGCGTCAGGATCCGGATCACGACCACGACCAGGGCGCCGAGGCCGGCCAGGAGGACGAGCGGTGGCGCCTGCAGCGGCCGCTGGTGCAGCGCCTCGGGCAGCAGGTGGCCCGCACCGACGGCGATGAACACGCCCGCGTACGAGGCCAGCAGCAGGCCCAGCACCTCGGGCCCGACACCGAGGCTGATCCCGATGACGGCCCCGATCGGGGCGGCAACGGCGTCCATGGCCAGGATCGCCACGGTCAGGCGCCGCCCGCCGCCGCCGGCCAGCGTGAGCGTGGTGATGTTGATGCCGTCGGCGAAGTCATGGGCGAGGACCGCGAGGCCGACGATCAGGCCCACTTCCGGGCTGGCGCTGAAGCCCAGCCCGATAGCCACCCCGTCGAGGCCCGAGTGGAGTACCAGCCCGACCGGTCCGGCCATGCTGATGGCGCTCGGCTCCCGCCCGGCGGGTTCATGTTCGTGAGGTTCCTGCGGGTCCTGCCCGGGGGCGTGGCCGTGCTCATAGCTCTCGCGGTGGACGAACGCCTCGATGGCCGAGAAGCCGAGGAAGCCCACCACGGCCGCGATGCCCGCCTTCAGCGTGGGGTCGGGGCCGCCCAGCAGCTCCAGTGCTTCGGGGAGCAGGTCCACGAGGGCCGTGGCCACGATGATGCCGGCCGCGAAGGCCATCACCGGGTGAAGCCGGTGGCGGAAGCGGAAGACGGCGTAGCCGCCGAGGAACGTGCTCGCGACCGGCAGCAGGGCGAAGATGACGGCGAGCATCAGGCGCGGGTCCGACAGTCGGGGCAGCGGCCGTACAGCTCGAGGCGATGAGTGTCGATGACGAAGCCGGTGGCCCGCTCGATGGCGCCGGTCACAGCGGCCAGGTCGCCGTCGCCGACGTCGGCCGAGCGGCCGCAGCCCGAGCAGACGATGTGGTGGTGGTGATCGGGCCGGCAGGCGACGTAGGCGTGCTCGCCGTTGGGGAGGTCGATGCGTTCGACGGCGTGGAGCGCGACGAGGACGTCGAGCGCCCGGAAGATCGTGGCGCGGCCGATGCCCAGCCGTCGCCGGCGCACATCGGCGGCCAGGTCGGCGGCGCTGAAGTGGCCCTCCCGCGCGGCGATGAGCTCGGCCACGGCCCGGCGCGGCTCGGTCCGGCGGAGGCCGGCGGCGTCGAGGATGGCCAGGGTCGCGGTCGTTTCGTGCATGAAGGCGCACATGATACTCAGTCTCTCCTGACTTGTCGAGACCGGGTATCAGGAACCGGAACCTCTCAGTCGGAGGCGGCCGCCGTGCTGCGGCCAAAGATGCGCCGCTGACCGAACTGCGAGTTGACGAGGCCGATCCCGCCGATGACGAGGGCCGTCCCGACGATGACCTGCGCGTCGATGGTCTCCCTCAGGATGATCCCGCCGAGGGCGATGCCCACGATGGGCATGACGTACGTGACGAGCGAGGTGCGGGTCACGCCCCAGGCATTCAGGATGCGGAAGAACATCAGGTAGGCGACGGCCGAGCCGAGCACGCCCAGCCAGGCCACCGACAGCCACGCCGCGCTCGTCGGTGGCACGGGGACGCCGCCCCCGGGCGCCCGCTCAAGGACCAGTGCCGCGATCGCGGTGAGCACGAAGGCGATGGCGTTCTGGGGCAGGGCGATCTCGACCGGTCGCAGCGCCCGCGGCCCGGTGCGCGGGTCCTGGACCAGGAGCCGCCCACCGAAGTAGCGCCGGATGAACACGCCCGAGGCGGCATACGAGGCGCAGGAGGCGACCACCGCCAGCTCGCCCACCAGCTCCATGGTCGGGTCGCTGCCCGCCGCCGGCACGAGATGGCGACCGAGGAGGATCACCGCGCCGGCAAAGCCGACCACCAGGCCCACGATGCGATTGACGGTGATCGGCTCGTCGTGCAGGACGAGCCCCGCGAAGACGATGGCGAAGAGCGGCGCCAGGCCCTGGAGGATGCTCGCCAGGGCGGAACCGATGAACTGCTCGGCCCAGGTGATGAGCGTGAAGGGGACGGCCACATTGATGACACCGAGGAAGGCCAGGCGGGCCAGCGTGGCGGGGTCACGCGGCAGGCGCGAGCGCGTCAGGGCGACCAGCACGAGGAGCGCAGCGATGGCGATGCCCAGCCGCCAGGCGATCAGGGTGAAGGGCCGCAACCCCTCCTCGACGCCGACCTTGATGAAGAAGTACGAGCTGCCCCAGGTGACCGAGAGCGCGATGAACAGCAGCCAGAGACTCAGGGCGGGCGAGGGACGACGGGCCATGTCGGGGGATGGTAATCGACACCGGCGTGGGGCGTCACGACGGTTAGTCGAGCGGCATCGGCTAGCATCAGTGCATGCGCTATGACCCGACCACGGCCCTCGTCGTGGTGGACGTCCAGAACGACTTCGCCGACCCGGCCGGCAGCCTCTCGGTGCGTGGCGGAGCAGACGTCGTGCCCGCCGTGAACGCGGAGATCGCCGCCGCGCGCGCCGCCGGCGCCCTGGTCGTCTTTACCCAGGACTGGCACCCTGAGACGACTCCGCACTTCGCCAAGGACGGCGGCGTCTGGCCGGTCCACTGCGTGGCCGGCACCTGGGGCGCGACTTTGCACCCCGTGCTGGAGGTGGACGGGCCGGTCGTGCGCAAGGGGAGCAATGGCGAGGACGGCTACTCGGGCTTCACGATGCGCGATGCGCTGACCGGCGCGACGGTCCCCACGGAGCTGGGCGGGCTGCTTCGAGAGCGCGGCATCCGGCGCGTCGTCGTCGTCGGGCTCGCGACCGACTACTGCGTCAAGGCCACCGGCCTGGACGCCCGCGCCCTGGGCTACGAGACGACCGTCCTGCGCGCCGCGATCGCGGCCGTGGACCTCCAGCCCGGCGATGGGGAGCGAGCGCTCGACGAGCTGCGGGCGGCCGGCGTCACGGTCGAGTAGGGCAGCCGGCTCAGGGCACGGAAGCCGATCCCGGCCAGGTTTCCCCGCCGTCGTGCGAGCGGAAGAACTGCGTCTCCTTCGTCACGACCGCGATCTCCCGCGCCCCGGCCGACACGGCGACCGCGAAGGCGCTGCCGGTGAACGGGAGCTTCCTCCACGAGCCTCCACGGTCGTCGCTTCGGAAGATGCCCTCGAGGCTCCCGATGAGCAACGTGCCCCCGTCGGCGGTCGCCGTGAAGCTCGTGATCGGATACGCCGGCGGCGTCGTCAGCGGCGCCCACGTCCGTCCGTCGTCGATACTGGTCGCGAGGCCCGACACATCCACGCCATAGAGCCGCGTGCGACCGTCGTCAGTGGTGGCGACCGGGAAGAGGATGTTGTCCGCGCTGACTCGCTCCCAGCGCGCCCCGCCGTCACGGCTTTCCCAGAGGCCGCCGGTCGCCAGGAGCGCCCACATCCGACCGGGGTCCGCCGGGTCCCGCGCGAAACCGTGGATGTCCAGGCTGGGCAGGTCGGCCGGGATGTCCTGCCAGGTGGCGCCGCCATCACGACTCGCCGTGAACACCTCGTGACCGGCGATGACGATCGAGCCATAGCCTGCCGGGGCAATGGCCATCGCGTCGGCCCGCGTCGGGAGCGGCTGCCAGCTCCTGCCGCCGTCGACGCTCTCGAGGATCCCGCCGTGATGACCGAAGAGCAGATGCCCGGGATCGTCGCCGGCGAACGCGAGCGCATGCACATCCTCGGTGCCGAGGCGAGCGAGCGCAGCCTGGCCAGCGGGAGCGCGGCCCACGAACCACGCGGCCGCGAGCACGACCCCGAGCACGGCCGTCGCGATACCAGTGGCACGAGGCCAGCGCAGGCCTCGGCTCATCCGACGGTCTCGGCCACCTCGCAGATGCCGGGTGCGACCGGTGCCAGAGCGGCGGCGGCCCGTTCGGCATCGAGCTGGGCCTTGATCTCCGGATACGTGTCGCCCAGGCAGCAGGAGCAGCTCTCGTACCAGCGGCGCATGCCCTCGTCGATGACGGGCAGGGCGCCGGTGGGCTTCGGCGCCTCCGCAGCGGCCTGGGCCTTCGCGGCGTAGACGTCGGGCTCCTCGCGGAAGGCGCGCATGCAACCGGAGCCGCAGAAGGCGTAGGTCCGGCCTTCGTGCTCGAGGGTGAGGCCGTTGTCCGCGGCCCGGGCGACGTCCACGGTCATGCCGCAGACGGGGTCGATGACCTTCGTGGGCGTGTCCTGCACGGCTGGCTCCCTGCTTGCGGTCCGTCATCGGACGAGGCGCTGGCGGCGACCCGACCACGACGCATGGTACCCTCCATCGCCTCGACGCCCGCTCGACGGCGTCCCCAGGGCCACGTGTCGGGGATCTCGACTTGCGTCTCATGGCCACGCTCGATCGCCGTTTCTGGCTCGTCGCGATGGGCGGCACGCTGCTGACCCTGCTCGTGCTCGGCATCCCCACCGCCGTCATTCCCAACCCGTTCTTCGTGCGCATGACGCCGACCGAGCCGTTCAACGTCGTCGTCTGGCTCGCCTCGGCGCCGCTCATGGGGGCGCTGCTGGCGACGTACGTCTCGAGGGGACCCGTCGGTCACCGCGACGCCCACTCCGAGCAGGGCGGCGGGCGCGCGTCGGTGGGCGGCATCGCGGCGTTCCTGGCCATCGGGTGCCCGATCTGCAACAAGATCGTCGTCGCCGTCCTCGGGGTCAGCGGCGCACTGAACGTGTTCGCGCCGCTCCAGCCGATCATCGGCGCGGCCTCGATCGCCCTCCTCGCCGTCACGCTGGTGTGGCGCCTGCGGATGCGTGTCCGCGGCTGCACGCGCTGCTCGACGATCTCGACGACCTGGACGGCGCCCGGCCCCGCCTGACCCGCCACCGAGGCGTCCGGCGACGCATCTCAGCCAGCGCTCAGCCGCTCCTCATCTTCCCCTCACGTCCTCACGCCACCGTCAGGGCGGTCCACCCATACGGCGGCTCGCCTACCATGGACCCGGGCGCGACGCAGGCGCCGACGATGAGCCCGATGCCCGGGATGACCGCACTGACGAGGGATCCTGCGATGGGCGACGCGACCCGCATCCTGGTCATCGACGATGACCCGAAGATCCGGACCGTCGTCCGCCGCGGCCTGGCGTACGAGGGTTACCGCGTCGTCGAGGCGGCCTCCGGCGAGGAGGGACTGGAGAAGGCGCGAGAGCATCTTCCCGACCTCGTCGTCCTCGACATCATGCTGCCCGGGATCGACGGCCTGGAGGTCTGCCGCAGGTTGCGGGCGACGGGGGACGAGCTGGGCATCCTGATGCTGACGGCGCGGGACGAGGTCAGGGACCGGGTCGAGGGACTCGAGACCGGGGCGGACGACTACCTCGTGAAGCCGTTCAGCTTCGAGGAGCTGCTCGCGCGCGTGCACGCGCTCCTCCGCCGCCGCGCGACGCCCTCCGGTGAGATCCTGCGCTACGCCGACCTCGAGTTCGACGTGGATGCTCGCGAGGCCCGCCGCGACGGGCGGACGATCGAGCTGACCACGACCGAATACAACCTCCTCATCCTGTTCATGCGCCACCCCAAGAAGGTCCTGACGCGCGACGTCATCATGGAGCACGTCTGGTCGTATGACTTCGAGGGCGAATCGAACGTCCTCGAGGTGTACGTTCGGTACCTCCGCAACAAGCTGGAGGCCGACGGCGAGCCACGCCTCATCCACACCGTCCGTGGTGCGGGGTACGTGCTCAAGGAGTGACAGGGCTTCGACAGGGCCTCTCGATCCGGACCCGGTTGGCGTTCATCTACACCGGGTTGCTGGCGGCTGCGCTGGTCGCTTTCGGGTCGGGCGTGTATCTCGTCCTGCGTGGCGAGCTCGAGCGCTCGTTCGACGCAGCGCTGGTCGCGAACGCCGAGCACGCCGCGGGCGCGTTCGCGCTGGACGTGGGTCCCGATGGCCGGCTGCGGCCCAGCGATCGACTGCTCGAGCAGCTCGCCTCCACTGGTGGCCGGGTCGTCGTGCTCGATCACGATGGGGTCGAGCTGGCCGACTCGTCCCTGCCGGACGCGGCCGTACTGCCCCTGACCTCGGGCGACATCGCCCTTGCCGATCGACGTGCACACCAGGTCCGGGAGGTGTCCGTCTCCGGCGACGTGTTGCGGCTGACGGTCGAGCCGGTCCTGGCATCGAGCAGCGCGCCCGTCGGCTACGTCGCGTGGGCCGAGTCGACCGCGGGGGTGCGCAGCGTCCTCGGGACGGTCATCACCGCCCTCCTCCTCGGCGGCCTGCTCGTGACCGCCCTGGCTCTCATGGCCGGGCTCATCCTTGCGCGGCGGGCGCTCGAGCCGGTAGCCAACGTGACCGAAACGGCCCGGGCGATCTCACTGTCGGGGGACTTCGGGGCGCGCGTGGAGGCAGGGCAGCGCGGTGACGAGATCCAGGAGCTGGCGATCGCCTTCAACGAGATGCTCGAGGCGCTGGAGCGGAACCACCAGACGTTCCAGCGATTCCTCGGCGATGCCTCGCACCAGCTGCGGACGCCCCTGACCACGATCCGCGCCAACCTCGACCTGGCACAGCGACCCAGCCTTGGCGAGGGGGAGCGGCTGGCCATCCTGGCCGACGCACGGGACGAAGCGGAGCGGATGGGCCGGCTCATCGCCGACCTGCTCTCCCTCGCCCGCGCCGAGTCGGGCGCGCGCATGGAGTTCAGCCCCGTCGAACTCGACGCGGTCCTCGTGGAGACCGTGCGCCGGCAGCGACAGGCTGCGGCCCACGTCCGGATGTCCGTGGCCGCGGTGGAGCCGGCGCTCGTCGAGGGGGACCGCGACCGGCTCAGGGAACTCCTTGGCATCCTGCTCGACAACGCGGCGCGCTATACGCCAGGGGGTGGAAGCGTCACCGCCAGCCTCGAGGTCAGCGATGGTCAGGCGCGGATCCGCGTCGTGGACACGGGCATCGGGCTCGATGTCGAGGACCGCTCGAGGCTCTTCGAGCGCCTCTACCGGGGTACGCGGGCGCGGGCGATGCGACCATCCGGCACGGGGCTCGGACTGGCCATCGCGCACTGGATCGTCGAGTCCCACGGCGGGACGATCGAGCTGACGGATCGGGATGGCGGCGGCACGGTCGCGACCGTGTCGCTGCCGCTGCGATCCCCGTGACGGCCGCGACGCGAGTTCTGGTCGTCGACGACGAGGCGCCGATCGTCGAGCTCCTGCGCGGGTACCTCGCGCGGGAGGGCTGGGACGTCTTCGCCGCGAGCGACGGGCCGGCGGCCGTCGAGATGGCGCGCGAGCGAGCGCCCGACGTCGTGGTCCTCGACGTCATGCTCCCGGGCCTCGATGGTTTCGAGGTGCTGCGGCAGCTCCGGACCTTCTCCGACGCCTACGTGATCATGCTCACCGCCCGGGCCGAGGAGATCGACCGGATCGTGGGGCTGAGCGCCGGAGCGGATGACTACCTGGTCAAGCCGTTCTCGCCGCGCGAGCTGGTGGCTCGCGTGCGAGCGCTGCTGCGCCGCCCGCGGCCGGCGCAGGTCGCCGGCGTGGAGCGCAGGGAGATGGGCGACCTGGTCATCGACGTCCCGCGTCGATCGGTCACCGTGCGAGGGATGCCGGTGACCCTGACCACCATCGAGTTCGACCTGCTGACGACCCTCGCGCGCGAACCGGGCGTGGTGCTCAGCCGGCAGCGACTCCTCGACCGCGTCTGGGGCATGGACTACGTCGGTGACGAGCACGTCGTGGACGTCCATCTCGCGAACCTTCGCCGGAAGCTCGGGGACGAGGCCGCCCACCCGCGCTACATCGAAACGGTACGGGGCGTCGGGTTCCGGTTCAAGGAGGGCGTCTCATGAGGCGAACATCCGGCCCGCGCCTCCGCACACGCCTGCTGGCGGCGAACCTCGTCGTCATCGCCGTGGGTTCCGTGACCGTCCTCCTCGCCGTCGGCTTCGTGGCGCCCGGTGCGTTCGAGGCTGCCATGGGCCACGCCGGATCCGGCATGGATGACATGGGCGAGATGATGAGCGGACTCATCCGGGTCGCCTTCCGCGACGCGGTGCAGAGTGCGCTGCTGGTCGCCGTGGTCGCTGCGGTCGTGGCGGCGGTCGTCGTCAGCCTGGCCCTCTCGACGCGACTCTCGCGGCCCATCTCACGGCTGGCCGAGGCAAGCCGCCGGATCGCGGCCGGCCACTACGTCGAGCGCGTCGAGGCGTCGACGAATGACGAGATCGGCGAGCTCGCTGAGACGTTCAACACGATGGCTGCCTCGCTCGAGGCGACCGAGCGGCGCAGGCTCGAACTCGTGGGGGACGTCGCGCACGAGCTGCGGACGCCGCTGACGACGATCGACGGCTATCTGGAGGGCCTGCAGGACGGCGTCATCGGGCCGGGCGAGGGCACGTGGACGCTGCTGCGACGCGAGACGAGCCGCCTGGCCCGCATCGTGGACGACCTCCAGGAGCTCTGGCGGGCCGAGGCCCGGCAGCTGCCCGTGACGCTCGAAGCCGTCGATGTGGCCAGCCTTCTGGCGGCGGGTGCCGAGCGCTTCGTGACGCTCGCCCGGGAACGGTCGATCACGGTTCGCATCGACGCGCCGGCCGGACTTCCGGCGGCCCGCGCCGACGGCGAACGACTCGGACAGGCGCTCGACAACCTGCTGAGCAACGCCATCCGCTACTCCCCCGACGCGAGCGAGATCGTCGTCGCGGCTCGGGCGCAGGAGGGCGGGGTCGAGATCGCCGTGACCGATCGGGGCCCGGGCCTGACCGAGGAGCAGCGGGCACAGGTGTTCGAGCGCTTCTACCGCGTCGATCCCTCGCGCTCCCGGGCGCTGGGCGGATCCGGCATCGGCCTGGCCATCACCAGGGCGCTCGTGGAGCTGATGGACGGCCGGATCTGGGCCGAGAGTCCCGGACCGGGCATGGGCTCGACGTTCCGCATCCTCCTCCCGGGAGCGGGCTGAAGATCGTCGTCAGCCCTCGTCGGCGGGCTTGGGGAGCCAGCGCTCCGGGTCGTCGCGGAACGTCTCGGCACAGGCGCGTTCACAGAAGTAGTACGTCCGGCCCCCGAAGTCGACCGTGACGGCTGTCGCCGGATCGACCTGCATGCCACAGACCGGGTCGAAGGTGGCGGTGGCTGCCTTGTTCATCGAGTCCTCCTTTGCTCACGAGGCGATGCCGCGTCAGCTTCGACGGACGACCTGAGAGCCACGTGAGGCCGGCCTTGGGCGTTCCTGAGCGCGCTCCTTGACGAAACCTTGACGGTGACGCCCACGGCGCCTTGAACACCTTGCCTCAAGGTGGAGCCATCGAACCTTACGGTCTGGACTCGACAACGTGGAGATGGCACCGATGATGACCGGCTTCGACTGGGGGATGGGGCTCGGGGGGTGGGCCTGGATGGTCCTGGGGATCGTTCTGCTCGTGCTGATCGTGTGGGCTCTCGGGTCCGCCCTGGGTGGGCGAGGCCGAACCCCGACCGACGATGCGGGCCAGATCCTGCGGTCGCGCTTCGCGCGCGGGGAGATCACCGAACAGGAATACGAGCAGGCCCGACGCCTGCTCGGCGTCAAGTGAAGGAGACGACACGATGGCATCGAAGCGAACCGGCCTCATCGCCGGAGGCATCCTCGCCCTGCTGGCGGGAACGGCCGGTCTGGCCGCTGCCCAGGACCCAACGCCCTCCGGCCGACCGGGGATGAACGGCGGGGGCATGATGAACGGCGCGAACGGCATGATGTCGGGCGCCGGCATGGGCACGATGGACGCCGACCACCTCGCCGTCATGACCGCCATGCACGAGTCGATGTCCGCCGGCGGCGCGTGCGATCCGGCCCTGATGCAGCAGATGCATCAGCAGGTCCAGCCCTCTCGCTGAGATACGTCGATCGCCACGCCGGCCCGTCAGCGGGCCGGCGTGGCCCTCATGTCAGGACGTCTCAGCCGGTCCTCAGCACCGTCTCATCTCGCGAGGACAGGGTGCGCGTCATGCGGCATCGCTCGATCCCGTTCGTGTTCCTCCTCGTCGCCGCGTGCGGGGGCTCGACCGCGCCGACCGTACCGGCAGCGGCTTCGGATCCGCCGGCCGGTGCATCGACCTCGGCGCCTGCGGCCAGCGGTCTTGTCCAGACCAGCGAGGGCGGCCATGTGACGGTCGCCGCCGCCTGGGCCGGAGCGCCGGCTGAGGCCAGGTTCGACGTCCAGCTCGACACGCATTCGGTGGATCTCGATGCCCTGGACCTCGCCGACGCCACCCTGCGCAACGACCGGGGCGAGACCCTCGTGGCGCGGCCGTGGGCGGCGCTCGCGGGCGGACACCACCGAGAAGGTGCCCTGACCTTCGATGGCGATGCATCGCGCTTCCTCGCGGGGACGACGTGGGTCGAGCTGGTCCTCGTGGGCGTCGGCGACCGGCCCGAGCGAACGCTGCGCTGGGAGATCAACCCATGACGGCGACGGTC
>Ga0334722_10003029_pt1 | contig 18391 bp, 13 predicted proteins | sample C3_bottom_MG_FD_207210 | JGI IMG/M metagenome (GOLD analysis project Ga0334722, IMG submission 207210) | Sediment microbial communities from Yellowstone Lake, YNP, Wyoming, USA - C3_bottom | ecosystem: Environmental > Aquatic > Freshwater > Lake > Sediment | place: USA: Wyoming | collected...
CAAGCCCATGCTCATCGAGTTGAAGCTGTGGCCCGAGGGCGAGCACAAGGTGATGGTCGGCGATCTCGAGAAGTCAGCGATCCATTATGTGTTCCGGGCCAAGCTCGGGAGCTGGCTCACCTATTTCGCCAAGCTCTTCGGACGCACGCCGCCGGACTACCATGCCTGGATCCTCACCGACGAGGTGCCGGCATTCGTGAGGTTCGAGGGCCCGCTCTACACCACGGGGCCGGTCTGGCGGATCGAGCTCATGAGCCCCAGCTGGCCCGAGTAAGCGGAGAGGCGGTAAGAAACGGCAGTGGGCCGCAATAACCGCTCTTTCAGGGTTTATGAAAAATGGAGGCAACAGTGGAACCCGAAAAACCATTTATAGACAGACCGCCGCGGACAATTCGTTTTGATCTTGCGCCCTCGACGGTGATCACCACGGTGCTTGTCATCGCCGGATTGTATCTGCTGGTCCGGCTGATGCCGGTCGTTCTCGTGCTGGTCATGGCCCTCGTCATCGTCGGTACGCTGAGCCCCTCGGTCTCGTGGCTCGAGGCGCGCCGTGTGGGCAGGGGTTTGAGCATTGCGATCGTTTTCACAACGGTGCTGATCGCCACTCTTCTCATCCTCACCCTGACGCTTCCGGAGTTCCTGGCCCAGGTGACGAGCCTCATTGATCAGGAGCCGGCCCTGCGGGCGCGTCTCGTGGACCGTCTCGAGAAATCTCATCTGACCGCCTCCCTCGCGGAGGGTCTGCGCAACATGAAGTACGATGCGCTGCTGCAATCCTTCGGCGCGACGGCGTTCGCGTTATCGACGCGCGCGCTCGAGGTCATCGCCTACAGCGTGGGCGCGATCTTCCTGGCGCTCTATATGATGATCGACCGCGACCGTTTGCGCGGAGGGCTTTTCTCGGTCGTGCCCCGTACGCACCACATCCGGCTTTCCCGCGTCATGATGAACCTGGAGACGATCGTCGGCGGTTATATACGCGGACAGGTCATCACGTGCGCGTTCATGTCCATCTTCATGTTCGTTCTCCTGGTGGCGTGCGGCGTGCCGAACGCCCTGGCGATCTCGCTCTTCGGCGGCGTCGCCGACGTGCTGCCCTATATCGGGATTTTCCTTACCATGGGCCCCGCGGTCGTGGCCGCGATGGCCGTCGGTCCGGGAGTCACGGTGATCGTTTTCGTGCTGATGCTCGCTTACGAGGAGCTCGAAAGCCGCCTGCTCGTGCCCCTGGTCTACGGACGTGCGATGCGCCTCCCGTCCTCGGTTGTGCTTTTTTCGCTCATTACGGGCGCAACGCTGCTCGGGATCGTGGGGGCGCTTCTGGCGCTTCCGGTCGCGGCTGCGATACTGATGCTCATCGAAGAGCTGCGCGTGGAGCTGCCGGGCGAGACGGAAGGCATCGAGAATGCGAAGCTGCGGCGGAGGGATTACCGGGGCGAGCAGGAGTATGTGCGGAGAACGGAAGGCATGTCCGCCGAGCAGGCAGCGGCCATTGCCGTGGAAATGTCGGATGACCGGAAAAAGGCTGAAGAAAAACCCGTACCGCCCCCGGCTGCGCCTGATCAGGAGAAGAAGCCTTAAAAAATCATTTGAACACGGATGAACACGGATAAAAACCGGATAACGGCGGATGTTTTCTCCGCTTCTTGTCTGAATTCTTTTGCAGGACGATCTTTCTTGAAGGAGAACCGGTTTGAACAAGTCATTGTCCGCACAAAGCCATTCGAAGTCCGCTGTCAGGGCGCACGTGAGCCCGGCGCAGCGGTTATTTGCCAGGGCAACCGGTCTTGAGCAGATGGTCCGCAGGGCCTGGGCGGTGCTGAAGCTTGCCATAAAAAAGTTCCTGAAGATCGACGGGTTCCTGTGGACGGGAGCGTTCGCCTTCAATGCGTTCTTTTCGCTCTTTCCCCTGATCGTTCTTCTGGTCACGCTCGCATCGTACTTTATAAAAGGGACCGTTGCCGGAACGGCGATCATCGGTTACGCGGAACGATTCGTACCGCTCAGCGGCGACATGCAGCGCACCATTTTTGACACCATCGCCGGAGTGGTCGCGGCTCACGGGAGGGCGGGCGTGGTTGCGCTTCCTCTTCTGATCTGGACCGCCATCCAATGCTTCTCCACGCTCATCAGCGCGATCAACCGGGCCTGGGGCGTACCGGTGCACAACTGGTGGCAGCTGCCGATGATGAGCCTGATCCTGTTCGGCGCCCTGTCCGTGGCGGTCCTCCTGGGAATTACGCTTCCGCTGGTGATGAACATGGCAAGGGAGCTGCTCTTTCCCGTGTATGATTTCCGTTCCTGGGTGTACAGCCTGGGAAGATTTATCCTCCCCCTGTCGGCGGTGTTCTTTACGCTGATGCTGTTTTACCGGTTCGCTCCGCGCCGGCCCACGCGGATCGCCGAAGTCTGGATCGGCGCTTTGTGCGCAACGGTCCTTTTGAAGGTTGCCGGACGTCTGTTCATGATCTACCTGAAGGACTTCGCCACCTTGAATGCGGTCTATGGGGCCTTCGGCGGCATCATGGCATTGCTGCTCTGGATCTACCTGTCGGGAGGCATTTTCATATTCGGTTCTTGTCTGTGTGCTGCCCAGGCGGAAACGCCCTTGCCGGCCATTGCCGGCGCGGCTGTCAGGCGCAAGCACAGCGTCCGGGGGCCGGGGGCCAGGGTCAGGAAACAGCATACCGCTTTTCAGGGATGGGGCAATAGTATCGCATGGTACGGCAGCGGTGAGCATGAGGGGTGAGGTCGGTAACCGATCAACGAGTGAAAGAAGGTCTGGTGAGGCCAAAAAGGGGAACCGCATTGCTGCTGAACAACCTTTCGACGCGCATGAAGCTGCTTTTTCAGCGACAGGACCCATATTTGTCCCGTCTTATTCCGGGCAATCAGGTCACGCTGCTGCAGAACGGCGAGGCATACTTCCAGGCCATTGAAGCCGCCATTGACCGGGCGCGGCATGAGATCTATCTTGAAACGTATATTTTCGAAAATGACGCGACGGGACGAAGGATCGCGGAGGCGCTGAGGCGGGCCGCCCTCCGGGGCGTACACACCCACGTGCTGATCGATGGATTCGGATCGCAGGACCTGCCGCAGAGCATGGTCGATCATCTGGAGGCAGCCGGGGTGAAGGTAGCCTGGTATCGCAAAAAAATATCTCCCTGGACGTTGAAGCGCAAACGCCTGCGCAGACTGCATCGGAAGCTGGCGGTGGTGGACCGGGAAATCGCCTTTGTCGGCGGCGTCAATATCATCGATGACGCGACTCCAGCGGACCCCATGCCTCCCCGTTATGACTGCACCGTGGCGGTGGAAGGACCGCTGGTGGAAACGGTCCGCCTTTCCGTCCGACGACTCTGGTCATTGGTGGAGTGGAATAAATTTCGCTCCCCCAGCATCGAGGAAGAGGTCGTGCCGGCTCCTGCCCTGCGAAAGGGCGGCGCCCATGCGGCATTTTTGGTGCGCGACAACATCCGCCATCGACGGGACATTGAAGAGGCCTATCTGCGGGCGATCGAACAGGCGCAATTCGAGATCATTATCGCCAATGCCTATTTCCTGCCGGGGCTGCATTTTCGCCATGCTCTTGTCAATGCGGCAGGACGGGGCGTCCGGGTGATCCTGCTCTTGCAGGGAAGAGTGGAATATTTTCTGCAGCATTACGCCTCGCGCGCTCTCTATGCCCAATTACTCGAGGCGGGGATCGAGTTGTATGAATACCGGAAAAGCTTCATGCACGCAAAAGTGGCGGTGATCGATGACCGCTGGGCGACCGTGGGGTCTTCGAACATCGACCCTTACAGCCTGTTGCTTTCGCGCGAAGCGAACATCGTTGTGGACGATGCGGTATTTGCAGCTGCGCTGAAGCAGAGCCTTATGACGGCCATAGAAACAGGTTCGGAGCGGATAGCGGTGGAATCATGGAGCAATCTGCCCGCTGCACAGCGGGTTAGGAACTGGATCAGCTACGGTTTCATGCTCTTGATGATCGCGGTCTCGGGGTATGACCATGCATACGGCCAGGCCGAAATCATCGAACGCCATCGCCGGAGGAATGGCAAACGTGCGTAGTGGATTAAGGCCGTACTTCGTGTCTTGGCGCCTTCGTGGCAAAATATTCTTGCCATTTTGAGTAGAATTTATTTCTTAATACAGACGCATTTGAAAGCGTTACGGCTTTGCCCCTCACCTTTATCCTCTCCCCAGCGGGGAGAGGGTGGGAGAGGGGGATTCCGTAGGAATGTAGCAATATTTATTTCGTTTGCATTAGTTGGTAATAAACACGACCAGGGAGTACTCCATGAAAACAGAACATTCCATCGTGACCGTACCAACGCGGCGTGTCCGTTGTTTTGCGACAACGATATCTTTCCTGCTCGTTCTTCTCGCTGCGGGCCTCAGCACATCGAGCGCGAAAGCCGCGGACCAATTGGAAACCGGCTTGACGACAACGGACAGTAGTCCTGTGAGCACCGTCACGGACAGCAGCCCGGTGAGCACGGTCACGGACACCGTGCAATCGCCGCCGTTGCCGTCATCACCCGACGGGGGTGAAACGATCCCCGCACCCCGTGCGGAGACGAAAAGCGAAAGACCGCTGCATGATGAACCGGATATCAACCCCTGTTTGAACATCCAGGTGTCCGGAGACACCTGGATGGACCAGACGCATGATTATGTGGAGAGAAACATCTGTCAACCGGCAGTCTGGTTCGATCATTTCTTTGGTGACCGCAGTCTTTTGGAGGATGTCCGGCCCGGTACGTTCGTCACGCTGAGGAATGCGGTCCGGTACACCGAGGGAGGACCGTTTAAGCTGCTCTACGATTACCATCTTGAGTGGCAGCTGCCCCAATGGAAAGAATACTTACGAAAAGCGAAGTTGTATTTTGACTCGCCCAGGAAGGCCGACCCCAACACCACCGTGCCCGGCCAGCCTATCGAGCCGGGACTCAACAGGGACACGGGAGCGCGCAAGCCGGTCATCGGCGTGCGGCTGGACCTGTATTCCCGGATACGCTCCCTGATCTCCATAGACAGCGGCGTCAAGCTCAATATCCATCCCGATGCATTTGTCAGGATGCGGTATCAATACTCGCGGGAGTTTGCCGAGGCTTACCTGTTTCGTCTTTCCGAGTATATCATGTGGCAAGCTGTCGAGCGCTTCTCGAACTCAACGCAGATCACGCTGGAACGAACCATCACCAAGTTTACGATTGCCCGGTGGGCAAATAACGCGACCTATACCGAGGACACACCCGGCATGGCCTGGAACACCGGGATCAGCTTTTTAACGCAATTGACGCCCAAAAGCGCAATTTCCTACGACGCCGGCATGTGGGGGTCCAATTATCCGGAGTGGACCATCGAAAACTACCGTATCGGGTCGAAATATCGCCGGAATTTTTACCGTCCCTGGCTGTTCTTTGACCTTGATCCCGAGGTCACCCTGCCGAAGAATACGGTCGGCCAGAGGGACCCTGTCTATGCTTTCATGGCGACGTTGGAAATTCAATTCGGGCAGTGACTGGTGTAAGTGCATATGCCGGACAGTTCATCCTCCCCAACCCCTCCCATCAAGGGAGGGGTGACTATATATAATCGATGCACCGCAGCTTGCTGCGGGGGAGGTCCATTATCCGCCGTGAAGAGGAGGTGCTCCATGCGACCCTTGCTGAAAAAAAGTGCGCTGACCGTTCTTGCCGTTATGCTGAGCATTTCCGCGGTCTGCGACGTCGTGGGCCAATCGGCATCGGAAAAGAAGAAAGATATAAAACCAAAGAACACGACATTACAACCCGCAATGGTCCATGTAGAAGGCGGCTGCTACGATATGGGAGACACCTTCGGCGACGGTTCGAGCGACGAACTGCCTCTGCATACGGTATGCCTCCAGGATTTCGACATCGGCGCCTATGAGGTGACGCAGGGACAATGGCGGGAGATCATGAAAAGCAGCCCGTCCAGTTTCGATAGCTGCGGAGATGATTGTCCTGTTGAGAAGGTAAGCTGGTATGAGGCGCAGGAGTTTATCAAGAAGCTGAATGCGAGGACCGGGAAAGAATACCGGCTGCCCACGGAGGCCGAATGGGAATTCGCAGCGCGGAGCGGCGGTAAGCACGAAAAATGGTCGGGAACGAGCAAGGAGCAGGAGCTGGGCATGTACGCCTGGTATGTGGTAAATGCAGGCAACAGCGCGCACCCCGTGGGCCGGAAAAAACCGAATGGACTGGGTATTTATGACATGAGCGGGAATGTGTGGGAGTGGGTGCAGGATGTGTACGCGCCGACTGCCTATGCCCTGCAGGGCAAGAAAGACCGCACCCGCACGGGGAGCGTGACCCGCGGCGGTGGCTGGAAAGCCGAAGCAATGGACCTCCGAAGCAGCAACCGTTTCTATGCCCATCCTGCCCACCGGTACAACAACTAGGGCTTCCGCCTCGGCAGGACGCCGTAATTGCGGCGAGTTGAAGGAGTTTGTTAATAAGGTCGTAGTCAAGGGGAGATCCACCTGGTGCACTGTCAATTATTGCTCTTTTATCTCGTCACCCCGGCATTGTTCTAGCCGGGGTCCAGAAGGCCGTTAGGATCCCTGGATTCCGGCTTTAAGCGAGCCGGAATGACGGCGTGGAACCATCAATAATTAAGTTTATGGTGTACTCGTGCAAAACGTTTTTAAATTCAGAACAAAAGAGGCCAGCCATGTTTAAAAAGAACAGTGATACAGCCGTTGCAAAAAGGGCCGCCATTCCGGCGGACGGCATTGCCGAAGGCAAACGACAGGAGACCCTGCTGACGTCGGAGGACCTGCAGAGCGCGATCTTCAACAGCGCCAACTTCTCGAGCATCGCCACGGACGCGAAGGGCGTCATCCAGATCTTCAATGTCGGCGCCGAGCGCATGCTGGGCTATACCGCAGCCGAAGTGATGAACAAGATCACCCCGGCCGATATTTCCGACCCGGAGGAGGTGATCGCGCGGGCCAAAGCGCTCTCCATCGAGCTGGGAACGCCGATCACGCCGGGATTTGAGGCACTGGTGTTCAAGGCCTCGCGCGGGATCGAGGACATCTACGAGCTGACCTACATCCGCAAGGATGGCAGCCGGTTCCCCGCGGTGGTGTCCGTCACGGCGCTGCGCGATGAGAAGGACGCCATCATCGGCTATCTGCTGATCGGCACCGACAACACCGCGCGCAAACAGTCGGAAGAGGCGCTGCTCAAGGCGGGTGCCCTGCAGACCGCGATCTTCAACAGCGCGAACTTTTCGAGCATCGCCACGGACGCGAAAGGCGTCATCCAGATCTTCAATGTCGGCGCCGAGCGCATGCTGGGCTATACCGCCGCCGACGTGATGAACAAGATCACGCCGGCCGACATTTCCGATCCCGAGGAGGTGATCGCGCGGGCCAAAGCGCTCAGCGTCGAACTGGGAACCCAGATCGAGCCGGGCTTTGAGGCATTGGTGTTCAAGGCCTCGCGCGGGATCGAGGACATCTACGAACTGACCTACATCCGCAAGGGCGGCAGCCGGTTCCCTGCGGTGGTGTCCGTCACGGCGCTGCGCGACGCGAAGGACGCCATCATCGGCTATCTGCTGATCGGCACCGACAACACCGCGCGCAAGCAGGCCGAAGAAGCGTTGCTGAGGGCCGGGGCCTTGCAGAGCGCGATCTTCAACAGCGCGAATTTTTCGAGCATCGCCACGGACGCGAAGGGCGTCATCCAGATCTTCAACGTCGGCGCCGAGCGCATGCTGGGCTATACCGCCGCCGACGTGATGAACAAGATCACGCCGGCCGATATTTCCGATCCCCGGGAAGTGATCGCGCGGGCCAAGGCGCTCTCGGCGGAACTGGGAACGCCGATCACGCCGGGCTTCGAGGCCCTGGTATTCAAGGCCTCGCGCGGGATCGAGGACATCTATGAGCTGACCTACATCCGCAAGGACGGCAGCCGGTTCCCTGCGGTGGTGTCCGTCACGGCGCTGCGCGATGAGAAGGACGCCATCATCGGCTATCTGCTGATCGGCACCGACAACACCGCGCGCAAGCAGATCGAAGAGGAGCGGATGAAGCTCGATCAGCGCCTGCGGGACCAGCAGTTCTATACGCGCTCTCTCATCGAGGCCAATATCGACGCCATCATGACCACCGATCCGCAAGGGATCATCACCGACGTCAACAAGCAGATGGAGGCGCTCACCGGTTGTACACGCGACGAACTGATCGGCGCGCCCTTCAAGAACTACTTCACCGACCCGGAGCGGGCCGAGGCGGCCATCAAGCAGGTGCTGGCCGAAGGCAAGGTCACCAACTACGAGCTCACGGCGCGCGCCCGGGACGGCAAGGAGACCGTGGTGTCCTACAACGCGACCATTTTCTACGACCGGGACCGGAGGCCGCAGGGCGTGTTCGCCGCAGCGCGCGACGTTACAGTGAGCAAGCTCCTGGACCAGGTGCTGCAGGAGAAGAATCTGGAGCTGCAGGGCGCCAAGATCGTGGCGGAAAAGGCCAATCTCTCGAAATCGGATTTTCTTTCCAGCATGAGCCACGAGCTTCGCTCCCCGCTCAACGCGATCCTCGGTTTCGCCCAGTTGATGGAGTCCGATTCCCCGCCCCCGTCGGCTGGACAAAAGGAAAGCATCGGCCAGATCCTCCAGGCGGGATGGCACCTGCTGAAGCTGATCAACGAGATCCTCGATCTCGCGAAGATCGAGTCCGGGAAGCTGTCGCTGTCGCTGGAATCGGTTTCCTTGGCCGAGGTCATGACGGAATGCCAGAGCATGACCGAAGGACAGGCGAAAAAACGCGGCATAAAAATGGTTTTTCCCCGGTTCGATGTCCCCTGCTTTGTTCATGCCGACCGGACGCGGTTAAAACAGATCCTCATCAACCTTCTCTCCAACGCGATCAAATACAATCGCGAACAGGGAACGGTCGAGGTGAAGTTCATTGCGACCACGGCGAGGCATATCCGCATCAGCATCAAGGACACCGGAGCGGGCTTGACTCCCGACAAGGTGGCGCAGCTGTTCCAGCCCTTCAACCGGCTCGGACAGGAGGCCGGCGGCGAGGAAGGCACCGGCATCGGCCTCGTGGTGGCCAAGCAGCTGGTCGAACTGATGGGAGGCGTCATCGGCGTGGAAAGCGCCGTGGGAACGGGCAGCCTGTTCTGGTTCGAGGTGGCAGCCGCGGCAGAGCCGAAACTCGACCTTGAAAGCGGTGAACGGAAAGCGCCATCCCCTTCGGAGGTCGAGGGCCACAAAACGGTGCGAACCGTGCTTTACGTGGAGGACAATCCGGCCAATCTGAAGCTGGTCGAGCAGCTCATCGCGCGCCGCGCCGACCTGCGGCTGCTCTCCGCCGTGACCGGGACCCAGGGCATCGAGCTTGCGCACACGAACCAGCCGGACGTGATCCTCATGGACATCAATCTGCCCGACCTGAGCGGCATCGATGCCTTGCGGCTTTTGCGCAAAGACCCGGCAACAACCCACATCCCCGTCGTTGCCATCAGCGCCAATGCAATGCCGCACGACATCGAGAAAGGCCTGCAGGCCGGGTTCTTCCGGTATCTCACCAAGCCGATCAGGGTCGATGAGTTCATGGAAACGCTGAACATCGCGCTGGAGCTGCAGCTCACCAGGAGCAAGCTGAGCCAGGAAGCGCTGACGGTCCTTCCCGAGCCGTTGGTGAAGCAGCTTCGCGAAGCCACGCTTGCGGCGGATCTCGACAGGATCCTGGCGCTGCTCAAGCAGGTAGAGCCCTACGATCGTGATATCGCGAGCGAACTTCGCGTGCTTGCCTCGCGCTTCGCCTACCAGCGTTTGCTCGATCTGCTGCGGCCGGGGAAGGACGCTGCATGAGCACCCCCCCGGAACCGGGGCCGGCTGCGGACATCCTCGTCGTCGATGATACGCCGGCCAACCTGCAGTTGTTGACCGCGATGCTGAAGAAGCGCGGCCACAAGGTGCGGCCGGTCCCGAACGGCTTGCTGGCCCTGCAGGCGGCGCGTGTCTCAGCGCCCGACCTTGTCCTGCTCGACATCACGATGCCAGAAATGAACGGCTACGAGGTTTGCGCGGAGCTGAAGGCCGATCCCCGGCTGAGGGACATCCCCGTCATCTTCATCAGCGCCAACAGCGACGTGCTGGACAAGGTCAGGGCATTTTCCGTCGGCGGCGTGGACTATGTGACCAAGCCTTTTGAGTTCGATGAGGTCGAGGCGCGGGTCGAGACGCACCTCAAGATCAGCCGGCTTCGCCTCGAGAACGATGCGCTCAACAGCGCCCTGCAGGACACGGTCCGGGCTCAGGCCGCGAATATCACGGAACATGTGCGTATGGAAAAGGAACTGAAGAATGCCCGGGACACGGCCGATGCGGCCACGAAGGCCAAGTCGGAATTTCTCGCCAACATGAGCCACGAGCTGAGGACGCCGCTGACCTCCATTCTGGGCTTTTCCGAACTGCTCCAGAACCACGTGCTCGGCGAGCTCACGGAGCGCGCGATGAAGTCGGTCGGCTATATCCACAGCAGCGGCGAGCACCTGCTCAGTCTGATCGATGACATCCTCGATCTTTCCAAGGTCGAGGCGGGTAAGCTTCAGCTGGAGCCCAGGGCCGTGGGATTAAAGGAAACAGTGGACGGGTCGCTCATGATGCTCATGGAGAAGGCGATGGACAGCGGGATCCACCTGGAGCTGCATTTCGAACCCGAAGCGGACATCACGATAGCGGCCGATGAGCGGAAGCTGAAGCAGATCCTGTATAACCTCTTGAGCAATGCGCTCAAGTTCACGCCAAAGGGGGGGACGGTAAGCGTGCGTGCACGCTTGATTTCAGATAGCGGATTGCGGAATGCGGATTTGCCTTCAGGCCCCTCTCCCAGCCAATCCGCAATCGACGGAGATTTCATCGAAATCTCCGTCGCAGATACCGGCATCGGCATTAAACCCGGGGATATAGCCAAACTGTTCCAACCCTTTTCCCAACTGGGGTCAGCCTCTACGAAGAAGTACGAAGGTACGGGCCTCGGGCTGGCGTTGACCAAAAGACTGGTAGAACTGCACGGCGGGAGGATCTGGGTGGAGAGCGATCCCGGAAAGGGGAGCAGGTTCACCTTTATCCTGCCCGTGAAGCAGGGGGGGAAACCGGATGCCTGAGAAAATACTGGTGGTAGAGGACAATAAACAGAACCGGGAGCTGTTTCGCTATCTGTTGGAGCCGCTCGGGTATGAGGTCCTGGAGGCCGGGGACGGCGCCTCCGGCATTGCCTGCGCGCGTACCGTGAAGCCCGACCTGATCCTGATGGATATACAGATGTCCGTTATGGACGGATACGAGGCGATGGCGATACTGAAGGCTGATGAGGCCACGAAAAAAATAAAGATCATCGCGGTCACTTCTTTCGCGATGAAGGGTGACCGGGAGAAGGCGCTTGCGGCGGGCGCCGATGAATACGTCTCGAAACCCGTGGATACGAAGACCCTGCCGGAGCTGATCAGGAAGATGCTGGCAGGTGAGTGATGAAGAGACGGTACGCACACTACGCTGGGTGAACAAAGGAGGACGTATGAAAACGTCAGTGGGGTTATGGATCGATCATAAGAAGGCCAGCATCGTAGCTGTTACGGACAAAGGGGAAGAGATGCGGCTGGTCATAGCGAAGGCGGAAAAACAGCTCCGCCGCTCCGGCGACTCTCCGCTCAAGGGCTCCTACGAGCCGCTGCAGGTGCCGGAATCCGACAGCCGTCAGAAAAGACTTACGCACCATCTCGCCATCTACTACGACGCGGTGATCGCCAGCATCCGCGATGCGGGATCTATCCTGATATTCGGCCCCGGCGATGCAAAGGACGAACTGAAAAAGCGGCTGAAAAAGAACAAGCTCGCCGACCGGATCGTCGGCATCGAAACAGCCGACAAGATGACCGATCGTCAGATCGCGGCAAAGGTCCGGAAGTACTTTCAGGGACAGCGGTGATGGTAAAAGGTGCAGGACGCTCCGCAAAGGAGGGTTTTATGCAGAAACAGAATAAAACAAAAAAAACATCCATGATTGGTTTAAAAAAATGTCCTACGGGCATACAGGGACTTGATGAGATAACCGGAGGTGGGCTGCCGCAGGGTAGACCCACACTCGTCTGCGGCAGCGCAGGCTGCGGCAAGACAGTGCTCGCCATGGAGTTTTTGCTCCGTGGGGCGCTCCAGTATAATGAGCCCGGTGTTTTTATGTGTTTTGAAGAAACTCCGGAAGACCTTGCAAAAAATTTCTCTTCGCTTGGTTTTGATTTAAAAAACCTCGTTATGCGCAAAAAGCTCGCGATAGACTATGTTCGGATCGAACGGAGCGAGATCGAGGAGACAGGAGCGTTTGACCTTGAAGGACTTTTTGTACGTCTGGAGCTTGCGATTAAATCTGTTAAGGCAAAGAGAGTTGTACTGGACACGATAGAAGGACTGTTTGCAGGTTTTACCAATGAGGCCATCCTGCGCTCTGAACTGAGGCGGCTTTTCGGATGGCTGAAGGAAAAAGACGTTACCGCGATCATTACCGGCGAACAAGGGGAGAAAACTCTGACACGCTACGGTCTGGAAGAATATGTCGCCGATTGCGTGATAACGCTAGCCCACGTGTCTACAGAACAGATAGCCACAAGGCGAATGAGGATAGTAAAATACCGGGGTTCTGTGCACGGAACAAACAACTATCCATTTCTGATCGATGAACAGGGCATTTCCATCTTGCCGGTAACCTCCATGAGACTTAACCATGCCGCGTCCATTAAAAGGATTCCGACAGGTATTCCGCGTCTTGACACCATGTTCAGCGGCAACGGCTATTATCGCGGCAGCAGCATCCTTGTATCTGGAACGTCAGGTTCCGGCAAGACCAGTATTATTGCGGCATTTATAAACGCGGCCTGCAAGCACGGCGAGCGCTGTCTTTATTTCATCTTTGAGGAATCCCCGGCGCAGGTCATCAGAAACATGCGCTCCATTGGAATTGACCTTGAAGTCTGGGTCAAGAAAGGTCTCTTGCGGTTCCATGCGGCTCGGCCCAGCATCTACGGCCTCGAAATGCATCTGGTAACAATTCACAAGCAAATTAAAGAATTCAATCCAGGTGTTGTTGCCATTGATCCCATCTCAAATCTGATCAATATCGGCACGATCATGGAAACAAAAAAGATGATTACCCGCCTCATTGACTTCCTCAAGGCCAGCCATATAACCGGCATGTATACGAATCTCTCCCAAGGCGACTCGCCGGAAGAGACTGATATCGGGATATCCTCTTTAATGGATACCTGGCTGCTCCTCAGGGACATCGAAATTAACGGCGAGCGCAATCGGGCCTTGTATATCAGAAAGTCACGGGGCATGAAACATTCCAACCAGGTCAGAGAACTTGTACTGACCGATAAGGGGATAGAATTGAAAGATGTCTATATCGGCGCATCAGGAGTTTTGACCGGCTCCGCAAGGCTGTCTCAGGAGGCCAGTGAAAAGGCCGATGTCTTGATCGCCAATCAGGGGCTTGCATTTAAGCGGCGGGAACTTGAGCGCAAACGCAAGATACTGGAGGCGCAAATAGCAGCCATGCGCACGGCGTTCGAGTCCGAGGAAGACAACGTGAAAAAGACCATTTCCGAGGAAAAACTCTCCGAAAAAGTCACGGCACAGGATCGCATGAAGATGGGGAAACTTCGCGAAGCGGATAAATGAGAAAAGCAATATGACGGCGAGTCGGAGCAGGGAGAGCATGGAATGAAAACCGGTAAGACCGCTGCAAAGATAACAAAAAAGACCGAACCTAAAAAAGAAACATACTTGCTCAGGTTGTATGTCGCAGGGCAGACGCCAAACTCAGTCCGGGCTCTTGAGAACATAAAGCGTATCTGCGAAGAATTCCTTAATGGCCGTTATGCTCTTGAAGTGGTAGATATTTACCAGCAGCCTGTACTTGCAAAGGGCGATCAGATTATTGCTGTGCCGACTCTCATAAGAAAACTGCCTTCGCCTTTGAGAAAATTTATAGGCGATATGTCAGCCACTGAGCGTATCCTTGTGGGATTGGATTTGCGCGTGAAATAAGCAAGAGGGGCTTGTCATGGCGAAGAACAAAAGTAAAGAACTGCTTTTTGAGGAGATTGAAGAGCTGCGGATAAGGCTAAAAGAAGCTGAAGAGACACTTGGCGCAATCCGAAGCGGTGAGGTGGATGCCATCGTTGTTTCAGGTCTTCAGGGCGAACAGGTGTTCACTCTGACTGGCGCGGAACGGGCATACCGTGTTCTCATCGAAACAATGAATGAAGGAGCCGTCAGTTTAAACCAGAAAGGCATGATTATCTACTGCAATCGGCGCTTTTCGGAGATGATTAATACGCCACTCGAAAAAGTAATCGGTTCACCTATGCGTCAATTCGTTCGGGCGTCTGACCTCCGGGTTTTCGATAGCTTGCTGGAAAAAAGATCACAGGAAAATGGCAAGGGCGAAATTGCCTTTATAAATAACGCCGGGACGGTCCTGCCGGTGCTTCTTTCCATCAGCGCATTACAAAAGGACGATGCAAATATATACGGTATTACTGTTACTGATTTGACGGCACAAAAGCGCGTTGAAGAGGAATTAAGGAGACATCGTGATAATTTTGAAGAACTGGTAAAAGATCGCACCATCGAACTTGAAGCGTCAAATCAACAATTGGAGACGGAAATTGCAGGGCGCAAGCAGAAGGAGGATGATCTCCAGAGACTGAACCGGACCTTAAAGGCGCGTAACGAAAGCAGCAATGCTATGATGAGCGCCATAAATGAAGAAGGGTATCTCAATGAAGTCTGCCGGATCATTGTGGAAGACTGCGGCCATGCCCTGGTTTGGATCGGATATGCGGAGCATGATGAAGACCGCACAGTCAGATCGGTGGCTCACGCCGGGTTTGAAGAGGGCTATCTCGAAACGATGAAAATTACCTGGACGGACACTGAGCGGGGTCGCGGTCCAGTAGGTACGGCGATCAGGACGGGAAAACCTGTTGTATTCCGCAGTACGGTGTCGGATTCTCGGTTTGAGCCGTGGCGGAAGGAGGCCCTCAAACGAGGTTATGCTGCGGTGGTCGCCATACCTCTTCTGGCAGAAGGTAAACCCATCGGTTCTCTCAACTTGTACTCTCGTGACCAGAACCCATTTCCCGAAGACGAAGTGCAACTGTTTGTCGATCTGGCCACGGATCTTTCTTATGGTATCGTCGTTATCCGGCAGCGGATTGCTCAGGCGGAGGCGGAATCTGCGTTGCGGGAAAGCGAGGAACGTTTCAGGCAGATAGCTGAAAGTACCGAAGAGTGGATCTGGGAAGTTGATAGGGATGGTTTATATACCTATGGAAGTAATGTTGTGAAGAAGATTCTTGGCTATGAGCCGGAAGAGCTTGTCGGGAAAAAGCATTTTTTTGATTTATTTCCTTCTCACAAGAGAGAACAAATGAAGAAGGAATCCCTTGAGTCCTTTGCCGCAAAAAAAGTAGTTAAAAAATATGTCAATGCGAATGTGCATAAGAATGGAAGCATCATTTTAATAGAAACAAGTGGTTCGCCGATTTTGGACGGCAGCGGAAACCTTCAGGGTTATAGAGGGGTGGATATTGACATAACTGGATACAGGAAACTTGAAGATCAACTTCGTCACGCCCAGAAGATGGAGGCAGTGGGCACGCTGGCCGGGGGTATTGCACACGATTTCAATAATATCCTCAATGTGATCATGGGATATGGCGCCATGGTCATGGACGGTCTGGAAATCGGCAGTCCTGCAAAGGAGCGCATGAATGAGGTGCTCCTTGCCGCCGACAGGGCCGCCAATCTCACTAAAAGGCTCCTTGTCTTCAGCAGAAAACAAATTGTTGAAGTGAAACCTGTTAATATCAATGAGCTTATCCTGGACCTGCAGAAAATGCTCGTTCGGATTATCAGAGAGAACATCGATTTTAAACTGGACCTTGCGGACAGGCCCTTGATAGTGCAGGCTGATGCCGGACAGATAGAACAGGTGCTGATGAACCTTGCCTCAAATGCCAAGGATGCAATGCTGGAGGGCGGACATCTGACAATCGGCACTGGCGTTCAGGAATTAGACGATGAATATGTTGCGGCTTATGGATATGGTCAGACAGGAACGTATGCGCTTATCACCCTGGCTGATACAGGGCAGGGGATGGATGCGGAAACGCAGAAGAAGATATTCGAGCCCTTCTTTACTACAAAAGGGATTGGAGAAGGGACAGGGCTCGGGCTTGCCATCTCCTACGGAATAGTAAAGCAGCATAATGGATTTATCAAGGTCTATAGCGAACCTGGAAAAGGAACAATATTTAGAATATACCTGCCTCTTGTTCAGGAAACCGCGGGCCAGGACAAAAAGGTGGAGGTCGTAGTTCCTGTTTTAGGCGGCAATGAGACAATCCTTGTGGCAGAGGACGACGCTTCCTTGCGGAAATTGAAAACATTAGTGCTCGAGTCCTTCGGGTACAATGTTGTCTCCGCAGAGGACGGAGAAGATGCTATTGCAAAATTCATGAAAAATAGAGAGAAGATTCAAATTGCCATACTTGACATGATCATGCCGAAGAAAAACGGCAAAGAGGTCAGTGAGGCGATCAGGAAAGTGAGCCCCCGGACAAAAATCCTTTTTACGAGCGGATATACGATGGATATTATCAAAACAAAGGAGTTGGCAGAGGCCGGCTTTGACTTCCTGCTTAAGCCTATATCTTCAAAAGACCTTTTGAGAAAGGTAAGGGAGGTACTGGACAAATGAAAGGGAAAATACTTATCGTTGACGATGAGGACGCCAATCTCAGGATGCTCAGCCATTGGCTCATTCCGCTAGACTATGAAGTTGAGCTTGCTTCAAACGGAAAAGAGGCGGTGCAGATGACAAGGGAGGGCCGGCCTGACCTGATAATACTGGATATCATGATGCCGGTCATGGATGGCTACGAGGCCTGCAGGATTTTAAAAGGCGACCCGGCGACAAAGAATATACCGATCATTATGGTGACGGCGCTTCACGATAGAGAATCAAAGTTAAAGGGACTCGCTGTCTCGGCAAATGATTTTCTTGCCAAGCCCATTGATCAGGCCGAATTAACCGTCCGTGTCAGTAATCTGCTGAGGATAAAGGCTTTCGATGACTTTATCCTCAGGCATAAGCAAAAACTGGAAGAGGAGGTGCGGGAAAGAACACAGGACCTGGTCAGTATGAACAAGGAAATGATACTGAAACTGACGGCAGCCGCGGAATTTCGCGATACCGACACAGGCGCTCATATCGCGAGGATAGGCTATTATGCCGGTAAGATGTCAGCGGCGCTGGGTTTGCCGGAGGATTTCATTGAGACGATATCTTTTACCAGCGCGCTGCATGACATCGGAAAAATCGGGATCCGGGACGACATACTCTTAAAACCGGGTCCGCATACCCGCGAAGAATTCGAGATCATGAAGACCCATTCCGCAATAGGAGCGAAGATTCTCTCGGGATCAACCTATCCGGGTATTCAGATGGCTGCCGCCATTGCCCGTACGCATCACGAACGGTGGGACGGCGGGGGCTATCCCGGAGGGCTCAAAGGAGAAGAAACGCCGATCGAGGGCAGGATCGTCATGCTTGTAGACCAATATGATGCGCTGCGGAGTCAACGGCCTTACAAACCGGCCTTTGGCCATCAAAAAACGTACAAGATCATAACCGAAGGCGACGGGCGGACCGTGCCGGAGCATTTCGATCCGGCGGTGCTCAAGGCATTCAAGGAGATTGCATCAGTATTTGAAGAGATATTCGATCAGCACCAGTAGAGATAATTACAGTATCACTAGTGTCCCAACGTTGAATTAAGAACATCGCTTAACACATAGGAAAGCATGAGCAGTTATCTCCTAATGCCACTTATCGATTTGAAATTATTTCTGCCAATAGGCCATAATCCCGTAATTCCGCTACAGCGCGGAAGGAGATGGTTAACATGAACATCGACAGAACTGTTTTTTCTCAAATCATGGAGTTCGCTCCATCGCTCCAGTTTCGTCAGTGCGTAGAGCGTTACAACGGCAACTACAAGGTGATAACGAAAGGAAAAAAATATATTCTTCTTTAACGGTTTCCCTGCGTCTCCGCGACTCTGCGGGAGACGCCTTGTTGTTCCGGCTTGTACCGGGTTAAGCGCTGGTGAAAAAGCGGATCGTTTGCATCGAAACATGTTGGTTTCGTAAGATCGCGCCAAAAGACAGAGAATAGGTTCAGCACACGCAGGCCGACGACGGGAACGAGGCGCATGATGGAACAACAGAGACCCCCTGAGCCTCATCCGGAAGGCAGGGTAGG
>Ga0334722_10003030_pt1 | contig 18390 bp, 20 predicted proteins | sample C3_bottom_MG_FD_207210 | JGI IMG/M metagenome (GOLD analysis project Ga0334722, IMG submission 207210) | Sediment microbial communities from Yellowstone Lake, YNP, Wyoming, USA - C3_bottom | ecosystem: Environmental > Aquatic > Freshwater > Lake > Sediment | place: USA: Wyoming | collected...
CTGGAAAGGGGTGTGCGGCTTGGGCACAAAAGTGGCGACGCTGACGTTGATCTTCCGTCCCGGCATCCCGGAGACGGCGGCAAAGGCCCGCCCCACCAGGGCTGGAATGGCGGCCAGATCCTCGTCGGTTTCGGTGGGTAGACCGAACATAAAGTAAAATTTCAGCAGCTTCCAACCCAGCTCAAAGGCCGACTTGCTGGCAGAGAGCAAATCCTCCTCGGTGATGCCCTTATTGATCACCCGGCGCAACCGGTCGGTGCCGGCCTCGGGCGCCAGGGTAAAGCCGGTCTTGCGCACCCGGCGAATCTGCTCCATGATCTCCGGGGTCAGGGTGCCGACCCGCATGGAGGGCATCGACACCGAAATCCGCTCGCCGACGAAACGGTTCATCAGCGCCACCATCAGTTCGGTGATGCAGGAGTAGTCCCCGGTACTCAGGGACAACAGAGCCAGCTCGTCGAAGCCGGAATCCCCAATCCCCATTTCGGCCAGATCCATGATCCGGGCCGGACTCCGCTCGCGCACCGGCCGGTAGATGATCCCGGCCTGGCAGAACCGGCAGCCCCGGGTGCAGCCCCGGGCAATCTCTATACCGAGACGATCATGGACAATCCGGGTCAGGGGCACCAGCGGCACCTGATAGGGCGTTGCCTCCAGATCGGCCAGAACCCGGCGGCGAACTGGTTTGGCTGGCAGACCATCAGCCCCGACCATCCCGAGAAACTCGCCCGCCTCACCATAACGCGGCTGAAAATGGGCGGGGACATAAACTCCTTCCACCTCAGCCAGCCGGGCCAACACCTGGGTCCGCCCTGCTCCTTCCCGCTTTAAAGCCAGCAGCAGGTCAGCAATTTCCAGAATCGCCTCCTCCCCATCACCCAGGAGAATCGCGTCAAAAAAATCTGCCACCGGCTCGGGATGAAAGGCGCAGGGTCCGCCACCCAGCACCAGGGGATGGCGCTCATCGCGGTCACAGCTGCGCAAGGGCAGACCGGCCAGATCAAGGATGGTTAGAATATTGGTATAACAAAGCTCAAAAGGCAGGGTGATGCCCAGGACATCAAACTCAGCCAAGGAATGGCGAGATTCCAGCGAGAAGAGTCGCTCGCCCTTTGCCCGCAGCAAGGCCTCCATATCAGGGGCCGGGGCGTAGGCCCGCTCGGCCAGCAGTTCCTCCCGGCCGTTAAGCAGATGGTAGAGAACCTGCAAACCTTGGTGAGACATGCCAATCTCATAAAGGTCTGGAAAGATCAAGGCCAGACGTAACTCGGCGGCCTCCCAGTTTTTGTCGGGCAGATTAAATTCATTGCCGCAATAGCGGCTGGGCCGGGAAACCAGCGGCAGCAGTTCGTCGAGTATCACTTGTTTATTATCCTGACAAAATCTGAAGGAGCAGTAACTGCGAAGTCGGCGGCCGTTAAGGTATCAGCCGGAAGCCAATTGCTCAGCCGCAGCACCAACCGGCCAAAGCGGTTGTCGCCCCGAATAATAACCTGCCCAGGGAGAGGGCAGTCGCCAGAGGTATATGAGTCGTAAGCAACTTCTAAAACGGTGCGCCCATCTTTAGCCAGCAACAGGTGCCGCAGCAGCCGCCGCTGCCGGGGATCAAAGAGCGCCAACTCGGACTGCTCTTCACCCTCGTAACGAAATTTCACCCAGAGACCATCCGTCTCCGGATCGCCACTCACTTCACCGATCCGCACCTTGCCCGGCCGCAACCGCCCGATCAGCCAGTAGTAGCTGCTCCTTGGCTCAAATCCGCGCGGAAGAAAACTACTGAAGGCTGCCTCGGCCAGCCGACCTTCGGAGAGTTTCCTTTCCGCCGGCAGGATATAGCGGTAGTCAACGCCATCGGTACCCAGAAGCATCAGGGGCTGACCAAGTGGATTTACCCCGATAAACTTGAGGTAGCCCGGGGCCATCAGTTGCAGATATCCGCCGATGGTTCCGGTCTGCCAGGGTAAATCCAAAGTAACCGTGGCCTCGGCATCAACGGCCCGGTCGCAGATCCCCTGGTCACCCAGCAATTTCCGGAAGGCCTCACGCCCCACCGCCGCCTCAGCGACCGGCAAAGGCAACTGGCTAGGCCGATAGGCACAGCCGACCAGCACCAGCAACGAACCGCCCAGCAGGAGCGCAGCTAGAGCCCGCATACAGCCCCAAGCCGTAAGGGCAGAGTTACCAATCTGAGTGCTCACCGCTCCGGGTTACCGTTTTGCCGCATCGATCTTCTGGCGGAGATACTCTTTCTTGGCCTCATCTTTGGGAGATGGCGCCTTGAGCGCCTTGGCCCAAGCATCCAGGGCATCCTTACTCCGCCCAAGCTTCAAGTAGACATCCCCCAGATGTTCGTTGATGGTAGGATCGTCAGGCTCTGCCGCCCTGGCCTTCTCCAGCTCGACGGCGGCCTCGGCAAACCGGCCCATTTTGTAGAGGACCCAGCCCAGGCTATCCCGGACAAAACCGTCGTCGGATTTTTGCGCCAAGGCCCGCCGCACGTAATCAAGGGCCTGCTCGAGATTTTCGCCCTGATCGGCCATGGTGTAGCCGATATAATTGAGGGCGTAAGGGTCATCAGGTTTGGCGGCCAGTAATTTTTTCATGGCCGCCAGGGCCTTGGCATTACCACCAAGATCCTCCTGCAGAACCGCATACTCCAGGTAGAGCTCTGAATTATCCGGGTAGAGCGCCAGGGCCTCTTCAAATATCGCCTCGGCCGCCACATATTCCTTCCGCTCGCGGAGTATCCCGGCCAGGGCGGAATAGAAACTGGCCTGCCGCGACTTGGGATCGGCAAGACGCTCACGAATAAACTTTTCCGCCGCAGCCACTCCTTGTCCCTCGCCGATCAACTTCATCTGCATCTGCGCCGCATCTTCATAAAGAGCCGTCCCGGGAAGAACCTCAGCAAGCACCTTGATACCACTCTCATCATGGCCCTGTTCGTGATAGACCAGGGCCATGAGCAGCCGGGCCTCGTTAAAACCACCATTAATCGCCAACGCCGCCCGAAGATGAGATAGCGCCTCATCGTAGCGCTTTTGCTCAAGCAGCAACCGCCCCAGATTCAGCTCCACCCTGGTCGGTTCGGAGGCATAAACCCGCATCGCCTCCAATTCCTTGATGGCCTCGGGAATCCGATCCGCCTTGAGCAACAGGGCGACGATCTTGCTCCGCAACCCTTCACTGGTTTCGTCCTCTTGCAGGATCCGCCGGTAAACCTTGAGGGCATCGTCAATCTGACCACCCTTCTCCAGAAAACTGGCGTACTCGAAGGCCAGCTGCGGCCCCCAACTCACCGTCAACCCTTTTTCATAGCTGGCCCGGGCCTTGGCCAATTCACCCTGCTCCGTGTAAACTCTGGCCAGATAAGGATAGGCGGCGCCGTAGTCCGGGCTAACCTTTAAGATCGCCTCCAGAATATCGCGGGCCTCGGCAAACTTCTTCTGTCTGGCCAAGAGCAAGCTCAGGAACAATCGGTCGTCATAATCCTTGGCGTCTTTGGCGATGATCTCCCGATAGATGGCCTCGGCCTTGTCCGGCTGCTCCATGCCCAAATAGAGGTTGGCAAGAAAAGAGCGCGCTGGGATATCACTGGGATTTTCACTGATGATCCGCTCCGTCCAAGTAGCGGACTCGCTCTTCCTGCCCATGGTGGCCAGAAGCGCCGCCAAACGCCGCATGATCGCGGCCGAATGCAGGTCGCATACCAAGGCTTTCTCATAGTATTCCCTGGCCTCATCAGCCTTACTGGCCAACTCGGCGTTACGTCCCAAGAGGAAATAGAGATAGGCACACTCGCTGTCCACCGTTTCCTTGGGCGGGTCAAGACCCTCGGTGAGCCTTACCTTCAGTTCATTATCACCCAGGGAACATCCCCCGCAGATGATGGCCAGAAGCAAAATGGTGGTGACGGCTCTTTTCATATTTCAACCCTTGCCAAATTGCGCGCCTCTCGGCCCGGTCGTAAAATTTTCCGTCTGTAACAGCTGCAGCACCCGGGCCTCTACGGCGGCCCGCACCTCAAGCAGGGATCCAGCGGCGTCAATCCGCGCAATATAAGGCCGGTCAAGCCGGGCAAAAATTGCCGCCACCCTGGTCAAGGCTTCTTCCTGTTCGAAATCGTTCAAAACCTCACCGCGCAAGGCCCGGATGCGGTGAATGCCCTGGGCCGGGGTCATGGTCAGCAACAACACCAGATCCGGCACTGGGGCAAAAAGCTCATTGGCGACTATAATCGCCTCCGGATCCTGACCGTTTGCCCCCTGGTAAGCTGCCGTGGACAGATAATAACGATCAGTAAGAACAATTTGCCCGGAGAGCAACGCCGGTTCAATCACCAAGCGCACGTGCTCGCGGCGATCCGCCATGAACAGCGCCAACTCCTCCGGCGGCGAAAGCGATTCCCGGCTGGTAAAAAGGGCGCGGATCTTCCGGCCATGCACGCCATCGGTGGGCTCCCGGGTAGTCACCACCTGACAGCCCAGCTGCGTAAGGGTTGCCGCCAGCAGGTTGATCTGGGAGGATTTACCGGTTCCGTCGATGCCCTCAAAGGCAAGTAACAGCCCGCGCCGCTTCACATTCATGAACTTGCTCCCACCCGGGCCATCTTAGCCAGCCCGGGCGATTCTGTCATTAGCGGAAAGAGTCCGCCCACAAGATTTCCCACGCTCGCTCCCTTTCACCCCACGGTAGCGGCCTGGTGCCGATTGATGACAATTTCCCCGGCCAGCTCAAAGGCCGCCGCCAGGCTGGATGGACTGGCCACGCCCCGGCCCGCGATATCGTAGGCAGTGCCATGATCCACCGAGGTGCGGACAATTGGCAACCCCAAGGTGACATTGACACCGTCGGCAAAGTGCAGGAGCTTGAAGGGGATCAAGCCCTGGTCATGGTACATGCAGACCACCGCATCAAACTTCCCTGCTGCGGCCTGATGGAAAACGGTATCGGGCGGAAAAGGACCAGCCGCCGACCAGCCCCGCGCCGCCGCCAGGGCGATGCCCGGGACGATCACTCGCTCTTCCTCATCCCCGAACATCCCCGCCTCACCGGCATGGGGATTAAGAGCGGCCACCGCCAGACGCGGCGTGGCAATACCGAAATCCCGGTGCAGAGCCTGGCCGGTGATCTCGATCAACCGGGCCACCTTGGCGGCGGTCAAGAGGCTGGGCACCTGCGCCAGCCCGACGTGGATGGTGACCAGGGTAACCCGCAACCGCCCCCCGGCCAGCATCATGGCAAAATCACCACCCCCGCAGAGATCGGCCAGCATCTCGGTGTGCCCGGGATAAGGGTAGCCTCCCAGATTAAGGGCCGTCTTGGTGATGGGGCAGGTAACCATGCCGGCCAGAAAGCCTTGGCGAATCAAGCGCACGCCCGACTCGATATAACCGCCCATGGCCCGGCCGGTGGTGGCATCGGGCTTGCCCCAGGCAAGCTGACTCCCCAGGTTGGAGAGGGGCAGAACATTCACCACGTTGGGCCGAACGGGATCACCCGCTTGCCAGCTGACGATCTCGCCAGACAGTCCCAATTCGTCACGGCAGCGCGCCAGGACTCCGGGATCACCCAGCACCACCGGCAGAAAATCCCCCTCTCCGCGATCTTCCGCGAGAAAGCGCAGGATAATCTCCGGGCCAATCCCCACTGGGCAGCCCATGGTTATACCGAGAATATTCGTGGTCATCGGTGCCCCTCTTCCAGCTCGAAGGCGTTACGAACCACTTCCAGTTGCAACTCACCGCCCACCGCCACCGCCACCACATCGAAACGGCAAAAGCGTTCGGTGTTGCCAGTTGCCTCCAGATAATGGCGGGCAGCCCGAGTCAGCTGCCCCCTTTTATGGGCGTCAACCGCCTCCAGCGGGTGGCCAAAAGCAGCGCTGCTTCTGGTCTTAACCTCAATAAAAACCAGACTGCCGCCCTCTTCGGCGATCAAATCAATTTCTCCGTAGCGGCAGCGATAGTTCCGGGCCAGAATCCGGTAACCGGCCTTTTTCAGATGTTTCTCAGCCAAGGCCTCACCCCGGGCGCCCAATGCCAGATGCTCTCCGCCCATTATTCCTCCCCTGACTCCCGAACCCCTTTAAAGGTCCGGCGATGAATGGCGCACGGGCCATGCTCCTTGAGCAGCCGCCGATGTTCGGCCGTGGGATAGCCCTTATGGCCGGCAAAGTTATAATGGGGGTAGCGCTGGTGATAATCAGCCATCAACTGGTCCCGCACCTCCTTGGCGACAATGGAGGCGGCGGCGATGGTGGCGCTGCGGCTATCACCCTTGATCAGACTCATCTGGGGCAACAGGGCCGGTGTCGTAAATTTGCCGTCCACCAGAAGATAATCGGGGTATACAGCCAGATTATCCAGCGCCTTATGCATGGCCAGCAGCGAGGCCCGCAGGATATTGAGCCGGTCAATCTCCTCTACTTCGCAGATTCCCACCCCAATCACCGCCCCGATCTCGCGGAGATGCCCAAAAAGTCGCGCCCGGGCGGCCTGGGCAAGTTGCTTGGAATCGCGGAAGACGGCAAAGTCGCAGGAGTACGGGAGAATCACCGCCGCCGCCACCACCGGCCCGGCCAAGGGACCACGCCCGGCCTCATCGGTACCAGCCACCTTGGCAAAGCCTTGGCCAATCAAGGCCCGCTCGAAGGAGAAGGTATCGGTCTCGACAAAACCGCTTTCTGAGAAAATAATCGGGGAGTTTTTCATCGCCACAACGAAGAAAGCCCTGCTGTAACCATAAAGTTACCAGCAGGGCTATAAAAAATCCTGATCAACCGCCCGCCCAACACCTGAGCGGACGACCGGACTCGTTCAACACGCCGCCAGAACGGCAACCGGCTTAAACGATACCGAGCTCCTTGATCCGGGCCGCCTTGCCGCGCAGATCGCGCAGGTAGTACAGCTTGGCGCGCCGAACCTTGCCACGGCTATCGACCATGACCTTTTCAATTCGGGGGGAATGGGTCGGGAAGGTTTTTTCCACACCGACACCGTGCGAAAGCTTGCGGACGGTGAAGGAGGCGTTCATGGTGCCGCGCTTGCGGGCAATCACCACGCCCTTGAAGATCTGGATACGCTCTTTGTTACCTTCGATGATACGGATATGGACGCTAACCGTATCGCCCACCCGGAAATCGGGCAGGTCATACCGCATGTTCTCTTTTTCAATCTGGGCAATTACGCTCATTATCATGTCTCCAATAAAAAATGGTTTCCGAGTTAAGGAATCAGGCAAGATACCCGTTTTGAAAATAATTTCCAGTGTTGTTTTGCGTCGAGAGTATTTTTTCTGGGCTGCACCCAAAGCCATACCCACTCAAGGTACTCATAGGGCTCACCGCCAGCCCATTGCCATTTCTCAATCTTTCGGGAAAAAGATATAGCGTCGCCGAAAATTCGCTTTATTTTCTCGTTAAAACCGTTGGCGGTGCGGGCGTGGATGGCAAACTTAACAATGCCCCGTTTTTCACCCTCGGCACAAGCCCGCTCCAGCAGCCTCCTTGCCCCGCCCCGGCCCTGATGTGCGGGCAAAATCTGGATTGTTTCGATATAGAACTTGCCCACTTCTTCCCGGAGCTCCGGGTCAGCCTCCAGTAGTTCGGGCAAGACGGCATTGAAAGGCGCTGCCAGCAAATACCCAATGGTCGCCCGGCCCACGCGCAGAAACACATGGACATTGCCGGGGTCATTAAGCGCAGCAGTGTAATCTTCTGCTGCCGCTGGGTACTGCCAACCCGGGGGGAAACATTCTTTTTCGAGTCGCAGGATATTCTGGAGGTGATCAGCGGTAAAACCGGCGGCGACCAGCACTTGGAGTTCTTGGTCATCCGTTCTGGTGGATTCCATCATTTCACCGGCCCAGCTTCAACTTTTAAAAACGCCTACAGTATTTTCGCCACCGTGTCGTAGCCAGTCCGGTAGAGATACATCCAGACACCGGTCTGCAAAGCCGTCAGCAACAGCATGACGGCCACCATCCTGGGCATAGCGCCGATCTCTTTACGGAAGAAGATCACCACCTGTTCCGGGCCGGACCAAACCGCCGCCTGCAAGATCACACCGAGCATCGTGAAATACCCAGCCAGCCTAGATTTCGCATGGATTGCGTCAGACGCCCGTCGCAGATCCACACCCAGGCTGATGTCATGGCCGGTTCGGGCAAAGATGACCATAAAAACCCCGGCGATGACAATATTCACCAGCCACATAACCATGAAGGCATATAGGAGAGGGACACCCCAAGCCTTGAGCACGATATTCATGGCGGCGCACAGCGCAGCCAGCCAGTAATCGGCGATGGTATAGACGGCCCTCTTGGCGGCGATCAGGGCAACCTTGCCGCTGCCGACACTGACGCTATCCTCGGCTTCAATACCGGCAAAGGCTCGCATGCCTTCGGCAAAAACCCCAAATGTTTTTCTCAAGTAAATGGCGAGGGGGAGGGTCTGTTTTGTTTGCATCATACATACCCCCATTTCTTCAATAGCCCCCGGTCATGCTCCATAAATTTCTTGCCGATATCGTTCCGGAAAAACATCCTCGGCAGGGAGAGCTTTTCAATAAGGCCGTACACTTGGGAAAAAGCCGTCTGGGCAGATTTACCAAATCCGGTAACGCAGAACACATAGCCGCTGTTCCCGGCCACTACATATTCACCGTCTTGGCGGCGGATCTCGCTCCAATGGATATGAGCGAGTTCTTCCGGGGTGAGCTCACCCTTGGGGTACACCTTAAGCCCCAGCGGGCTGTACTTGCTGTTCACGCCGCTATACGGGAAAGGCGGGGCCGCCACCAAAACCACCAGGCAATATCCCTTCCGCCATTGGAGTTGTTGGCCCGTCCCATCGGCAACCGCCTTGAGAAACTCTCCCCATGGTGAGCGATTGAGAATGCTCTGGGCATAAAGAGCCGGATAGCCGAAGCGGGGCGTGGCCTCAAGGGGAAAGGCGCCGTGTTCATTGACGATGCAGTTGATGTCAATATCGCCCCGGAAGTCGATCTTTTGCAGATATCCCCGGAGTTTTCCAAGGGTTTCATTGAATAGCTTATTGGCTTCGTTATCGTCATACCAAACGACTGTACCCATCTCCGGTGTTTTTGGGCCATGGCCGCCGGGGAATAGGTTTTTGTGCTCAAGATTCATCTCGATGGGGCCGACCCAGTCTTGGCCGTTAAAGTACCGGGCCACCCCAATCTCGACCCCGATGATGCGCTCTTGGAGGTCGATGGAGGTGCATTCGGAGTTGTTGAAGGCCTTGTAGTTTTCGAGCAGGTCGATCACATCCCTGCCGTCCGGAGTTCTCCCGGCAAAGGCGAAACACTTGTCGATATGCCCGTTTTGTTTGACCACCCAACGCCCCCGGTTGGCTTTGACAAATTCGATGGCCACATCGGCGGAGGTGAAATGGCGAGAGCGGACAGTCTGCATCCCGTATTGCTTAAAGATATCCTGGGCATGTTTGCGGTCAAACTCAAGCTGGTCGCCGCCTTCCGAGCCACCGACCACCGAATAACCGGCTTGCCGCAGCTCATCCTGCTCCCTGCCCCAACCACTTTGGTCAAAAACGATTAGGCCATCGGTGCCAACCCAGGCCAGCTCGCCCCTCCAGTCAGTTACCTTCCGAAGGCCGAAACCCTCACCCACCTCGGCGCAATCCTGCTCCTTTATATAAAAGGCAACGGCATGACCCTCTTGCTGGAGCCGGAGGGCCAGGTCAAGGGCATCGCCATCCTTGGAAATCGTCAAAATATTCATGGCGCAGGAGGGGGTGAAATAGTGCGGACGTTGGCGGGTGGTGCGAAGGAAGAAAAAACTCTGGTTAGGCTAGAAAATCTGTCTGTCTGTCTGTCTGTCTGTCTGTGCAAAATCGGTTCCATGAGGTACCTGGGGTTTATTTTTAAATCGGCCTCCAACCCGGAAACCTGGCAGGCAATCTAACCCCAGCAGCGGGGGCTGTCTAGCGTTTTTCTCGGCATCAGTGAGCAGCCGTCTACTTCTAGACTTGCTACGGCGCAAAATGCTTCCGGAGTGGCAACGCGACTACTTGAAAAACTCTAACTCGCCCGCAGGTTTAAAAGGGGGTAAGGTTCAGGACAACCAACTTGCTTTTTAGTGTTCGGCGCACCGCTACACCAACCAGTTTTCCACCCTGAGTTCAGGAATACGCGAGAAATGCCTGAGATTGCCACTGATCAGAGTCAAATCGTTGGCGATGGCGATGGCGGCTATTTCCAGATCAGCGAGAGCCAAAGGGGTTCCCGCTCCCTCAAGTCGGGCGCGGAGGCGGCCGCAGACGTAAGCGGCCTTGCTGTCGAAGAGCAAAACATTAACCGCCAACAAGAGGATCTTCTGAAGATTGTCCAGATGAAAATCGGGACGCTCACTTTTACAGGCGCCATAGACAATTTCGGCGATAGTGATGGTGGAAATATATTGATCCCGCGGCGGAATCACAGTGAGACGAGCGACCAAACCGACAGGCGGTTTCTTCTTAAAGAGAGGCTGATGACGTCGGTATCAAAGAGATACATCGCGTCCCCCGCCGCCGCTTTGCCGCAACTGGCGCAGATCACCCAGGCCTTCCTCGACCTCGTTGAAGCCGGGCCAAGCACCGGCTATAGCAGCGAGCCCCCCTCGCTCCTCGTGTTGTTCGATGATCCGCAGATCTTCAACGCTGACCAAGGCAGCAACCGGTCGCCCCCGGCGGCTGATGACAAACCTCTCGTGGCCATGGCCACTACGGGCGATATATTCGGACAGATGGCTCTTAGCTTCGGCAACAGAAATATTGGACATATAAAACCTCCGAGAAGTGGCCAGGATGACTATAATGACCAACTGTAAGATATCGGGACAATAAAATCAACCCTCACCCAGACTGCTGCCTGCTCACCACCGGCTTGGGAAATGTGCATTTTCTGGGAGGACCGACAAAACACACTCATCGTCAAAGACAAGGGAACGCAGAAATTAACTAGATGACACCCAGCAACCGGTCCAGCACAATCGAAACCGCCGAACGCACCGAAAGATGATTGTAATCGCCCGCGCCCTTGAGCGGCGGCAACTGGGCATCAGCCTCGGCCAGGGCCTCCGGGGTCATTCCCCAGCCGGTGCCGAAGAGGATCAGGAATGGTTCGCCGGTGGCGATCCGCTCCCGTACTTCCTCGTAGGCGGCCACTTCCCCGCCGGGCACGGCGCTGGTGGCCAGGATGGTCGGCCGTTGTCCCCATTTGGCGGTGGCCGCTGCGTAGACTTCGGCCAGATCCGTACAGATCTGGATCAGGCTTAAGGCCTCGCGGCGGGGTGGATTGCGCTCGGCACCGTGACCGGTGAGCCAATGATCGACAATCTCCCGCACCAACTGCTGCTGGTCAGCAAAGGGGGTCACAACATAATAAGAATCCACCCCGAAGGTGCGGGAGGCCCGGGCAATATCGTGCAGGTCCAGATTAGTGACCGCCGAACCGATGACCTCGCCATTACGGTTGCGCACCGGATAATGGACCAGGGCCACATCGAGCCGAACCGGATTACCGGGGCTGACTGCTACTTCCTTAACCACGGCTACGTCCTCGGCGGTTTTTTTCGGCCGGAAAAATCCCGCCCTGCTCCTCAACCTCGGCCAACAGCCCCTGCCGGGCCAACAGTTTGCGCTCGGCACCGCTGAACTCGATCCCGGCCAGCAATTCGGGACGGCGGGCCAGGGTGCGGCGTAACGAATCCAGCAGACGCCAATCCCGAATGGTGGCATGGTCACCGCCCAGCAGCACCTCTGGTACGGCCAGGCCCATGAATTCCCGGGGACGGGTGTACTGGGAATGCTTCAAGAATCCCCGACTAAAACTGTCCTGGCTGGCCGACTCGGCGCAACCCAGCACCCCGGGCAACAACCTGGTAACCGCATCGAGAACCACCAGGGCCGGCAGCTCGCCACCGGTCAGGACGTAATCGCCGATGGAGATCTCCTCGTCAACAAACAACTCGACCACCCGTTGATCCACCCCCTCGTACCGGCCACAGATAAAGACCAGATGGTCGAGAGCAGCGAGTTCAACCGCCTTAGCCTGGTTAAAAGGCTGTCCTTGGGGGCTAAAGAGAATAACCCGCCCACGACCGCCAGCCTCGACAGCGACCTGTTCCAGAGCAGCGCCAATGGGCTCGGGTTTCATCACCATGCCCTCGCCGCCCCCAAAGGGACGATCATCGGTCATGGCGTGCTTGTCAGTGGCAAAATCACGGATATTATGGAGACAGACTTCGATCTGCCGGGCGAGAATTGCCCGCCGGATAATGGATTCGTTGAGCGGAGAGGCGAAGAATTCGGGGAAGATTGAGAGGATGTCAAACCGCATGGCGATAGGGCCGCTACCTAATAACTGCTACAGATGTGACCATTTCCTTACGGCCCCTTCTGCCGCCACGTCAACTCTGAGTTTACAGTTATGGTTATCCAGCGGCAAAGCTCGCCAGCGGCTTCAATCGTTGAGGTCGAAAAGACCGGGAACATCAGCCACGGTTAGCACCCCGGCTTGATGATCGGTATCCAGCATGAATTCGTGGCGGGCCGGAATCAGATACTCCCGCCCGGAGCCGTGAACCACCAGCACATCGTGGCCACCGGTGGCGAAAATCGCCGTGACCTTACCCAGCTCGCGGCCACCTTCGACGATTACCCGCAGCCCCACCAACTCATGCCAATAAAACTCGTCCTCGGCCAGGGCGGGCAGGTGCTTTTCCGCCACCCAGAGCTCACGACCAATTATCAACTCGGCGCCGTTACGGTCGCAGATACCGGCCAGCACCACTAGCACGGTCTTAGCTTGGGGACGCTGCCCCATCACCTTGTATAGAGACGAGTCCGGTGCGGACTCACTCCCCAGCCGGATTTCCGGGAAATGGCTAAAATCAGCCGGTTCCCCGTAAGGCTGGACCTTGAGCTCACCCTTGATCCCGTGCGGTTTGGTGATCCGACCAACCCGGACAAAGGGCTCGTTTTCAGGGAGTTTCGAATTAACAGCCACGGCATCCCCCAGAGGCGAGACCCTGATCAATCAACGATCTCGAGCCGAACCTTACGATTTAGCTTGCCGGCCGAGGCGGCCAAGAGTGAGCGAATTGCCCGCGCTGTCCGCCCCTGCTTGCCGATGACCTTACCAAGATCCTCCTTGGCCACCCGCAATTCATAGATCAGGGCGTCATCACGCTCAACCTCGCTGACCTGAACCGAATCACGGTCATCGACCAGGGAAGTGGCGATAAAACTGACCAGTTCCTTCATGGCCAATTATACGGCGGCCGGAACGGCGGCCTGGGCCAGCAGGTTCTTGACGGTCTCGGTGGGCTGGGCGCCCTTGGCGATCCACTTATCAACCTGCTCCTGCTTGACCTTTACCTCGGCCGGATTCTTGAGCGGGTCGTAGGTGCCGACCACGGCCAAAAAGGCGCCATCACGCGGGGCCTCGGAATTGGCAACCACGATACGGTAGAAAGGCTTCTTGGTGCGACCCATCCGGGCCAAACGGATTTTTACTGCCATTGCTATTTCCTCCTCGCAATAATTAACGGAACATTCCCTTGGGCATTTTTCGCTTGGTGCCGCCAGAGGCCGGTGCGGCCCCGAAGACTCCTTTGCCCTTCATCTTCTTCATTACTTTAAGCATCTCACTGTAGCTCTTAAGAACCTTATTAACATCCTGAACGGTGGTGCCGCTGCCCTTGGCGATCCGCAGACGCCGCCCGGCGCTGATGATCTCGTGGCGACGGCGTTCCTCTGCGGTCATGGAGTTGATAATCGCTTCCACCCGTCCCAGCTCCTTCTCGTCTGGCTTGGGGATATTTTGCATCTGCTTCATGCGGTTCATGCCGGGGATCATCCCCATGAGCTGCTCCAGGCTGCCCATTTTTCTAATCTGCACAATCTGATCGCGAAAATCCGCCAAGGTGAAGGTATCCCGGCGCATCTTTTCGACCAACTTGGCCGCCTGCTTCTGATCGACGACCGACTCGGCCTTTTCAATCAGGGAGAGGACGTCGCCCATCCCCAGGATCCGCGAAGCCAGCCGATCAGGGTGGAACACCTCCAGGGCGTCGAGCCCTTCGCCCATGCCGACAAACTTAATGGGCTGGCCGGTGATCTTCTTGATGGAGAGGGCGGCGCCACCGCGGGCATCACCATCCATCTTGGTCAGGACCACGCCGGTAATGGCCAGGTCCTGATTGAACTTATCGGCGACGGTCACCGCATCCTGGCCAGTCATGGAGTCGGCCACAAAGAGGATCTCGCCGGGGCGGATCGCTTCTTTAATACGACTCAACTCAGCCATCAACTCGGCATCAACGTGCAGACGACCAGCGGTGTCGATGATCAAGGTGTCGCAGTTCTTGTCCTTGGCCACCATATGGGCGATCCGACAGATCTCCACCGGATCCTGCCCGGACTGGGAAGGATGCACCGGCAGGTCCAGACTTCGGCCCAACACCTGCAATTGTTCGATGGCCGCCGGGCGATAAACGTCGGCGGGAACCAAATAAGGCCGCCGCCCCTGCTTTTGCAAGAGGCGAGCGAGCTTGCCAGCGGTGGTGGTTTTACCAGAGCCCTGCAGACCAACCAGCATGATTGCCGCCGGGGGCGAACCGCCCAGATTCAGGCCGACCGCAGCCCCGCCCAGCAACTCCAGCAAATGCTGGTGGACAACTTTGATGACCTGCTGCCCGGGAGCCAAGCTGCCAAGAACATCAAGGCCAACGGCCTTTTCGGTGGCCGAGGCGATGAATTCCTTGACTACCTTAAAGTTAACATCGGCCTCCAGCAGAGCCTGGCGCACCTCACCCATGGCCTCCTGGATATTGGCCTCGGTCAACCGGGACTGGCCGCGCAGCTTCTTAAAGGTCGCTTCTAAGCGGTCTGATAAACTCTCAAACATGTTGGCCTATTTATTTTTCTGCCGATCCATTTTCGGAGCGGATTTTCTATGAGTTAAGGAAACTGGCGAAAATACCCGGATCAAACCGGGATGTCAAGGAGCAAAGAAGGCCGAAGGCTGAAGACTCTCGTTAGCTGCTGGTCGCTGGTGGCTGGTCGCTGGCTGCTGGGCACCAAACCACCAGCCACCAGCGACCAGCCACTAACCTAAACCTTCAACCACCTTCTCCACCCCCGCCGGGGTATCCACCTGGAAAACGCGATAGTCGCGCCCGGCCGGGACGATTTTCTTGAGCAACCCGCTCAGCACCGTCTTGGGGCCGACCTCGACAAAGACCTCAATCCCCCGGGCCAGACAGTCATTGATAATCTCGAACCAGCGCACCGAAGAGGCAATTTGTCGGGCCATGATCGCCCGGATCGCCGCCGGATCATGCTCTTCGGCGGCAGTGACGTTAAAGAGCAGCGGCCGTTCCGGGGCCTGGAAAGCAATGGTCGCCATGAAGGCGGAAAAATCGGGAACCGCTCCGGCCACTAACTGGCTGTGCCAGGCGCCGCTAACCTTCAAGGTAATGGACTTGCCACCCTGGGCGGCCGCCAGTTCACCTGCCGCCGCCAGGACCGCCGGTTCGCCGGAGATGACAATCTGCTGGGCCGAGTTGTGATTGGCGACGGTGATTATCCCCTGCTCCCGCACCGCCGCAACGATGGCCGCAACCTGGGCAATCTCCAGCCCGAGAATAGCCGCCATTCCCCCGGGATGACCCTCGGCCTCCCGCTCCATCAGCCGCCCGCGCTCGGTGGTGAGGCGCAGCCCATCGGCAAAGCTCACCACCCCGGCCGCACAGAGGGCGGAATACTCGCCCAGGCTGTGGCCGGCCACCAGGTCTGCTTGCACCCCGGCCCGGCCAAGGGCCTGTAGCGCCATAAGGTTCAGTACCGTCACCGCTGGTTGCAGATAGGCAGTACGGGTCAGTTCTTCCATGGGGCCTTCAAGACAGAGGCGGCGCAGGGGATAGCCGCTCAAGGACTCGGCCTGCTCCAGTAAGAGGCGGGCTTCCGGGTCACTCTCCAAAAACTCCTTGCCCATGCCGACATACTGCGAACCCTGGCCGGGAAAGAGAAATGCTATTTTGCGATGCTCTGCCATGATCTACTCCAATACTTGTTGTCTTTTTGCGGGGATAACTATGACGACCAAAGGGGCTGTTAACGCAAAGGCGCTAAGGCGCAAAGTTTAACCACAACAATAAAATTGCTTCTCTTCGCGTCTTAGCGCCTTTGCGTTAGTTTGTAGTTTTTCAACCCCTTCAGCCTGCATCCTTTCCCTTCCCCTGCTCCCGAAAACCTGCCAGCAGAAAGAGTCCCACTCCGATAGTGATGGCAGAGTCGGCGATATTAAAGGCCGGCCAATGCGATTGGCGAAAATAGAAATCAAGAAAATCAATGACATGGCCCAGACGCAGCCGATCCACCAGATTCCCCAAGGCCCCGCCCGCCACCAGGCCGATGGCGGTCATGTAGATCTGCCCCTGTTCCCGGTACTCCTTGTAGGCCATATACAACACCACCAGGGCGACCAGGGCGACACCGACGAAGAAGAGCTGCCGCCCCAGACTCTGCGTCCCTGCCAGGATGCCAAAGGCCGCCCCGGTGTTGGTGACGAAGGTGAGATTAAAGAGCCCCGGAATAACCGGCAGCGACTCATGGGTCAGGAAAGAACCGACCACCCATAATTTGCTGAGTTGATCGAGAATCACTACCAATCCGGCCCAGAGCAGCGGGGTTTTAACAGAGGCGCTGCTCATAGTCCCTCCACCACTCCGAGACAACGGCCACAGAGTTGAGCATGGGTTGCGCTCTCACCCACCGACAACGCCCGGGTCCAGCAGCGCTCACATTTTTGCCCGGGGGCGGGACGAACCAGGACGGTGAGTTCGGGAATCTCCTCACCCACCAGACCGCCGGGTGGCGGCGTTTCGACCAGGCTCAATTCGGAGACAATGGCCGCCGTCTTCAGTTGCTCCAGATTGGCGGCCAGGAAATCCCGATACTCGCCAGTGACCGAGAAGATCACCTCCGCCTCCAGGGGATGGCCAATAACCTTCTCCTGGCGCGCTTTCTCCAACACCTTGGTGATCTCGGAGCGCACCTTCAGCAGCCGCTCCCACTTACGATCCAGCTCATCCTGCGCCCATTCCGGATGTTCGACCGGAAAGGCGGCCAGGGCCGCATCCTCTTCCCGCCCTGCCATCGGCGGCAGAAAGGCCCAGGCCTCGGCGGCGGTAAAGGCGAGGATCGGCCCCATCAACCGCAGCAGACTGTCGGCCATCTCGTAGAGGACGGTCTGGGCCGAACGCCGCTCCAGCGAGGCAGGGGCTGAGGCATAGAGGCGGTCTTTAATGATATCGAGATAGAGGGCGCTCAGGGTGACCGTACAAAAATTCAGCAGGGTATGGAAGGCCGCATGAAACTCGAAGGTTTCGTATGACTTGGTAACCCGCCGCTTGGCCTGCTCCAGCTGGGACAGCGCCCAACGATCCAACTCGCTCAACTGCTCGTAGGGCAGCCGATCGACGGCTGGATCAAAATCATTCAAGTTGCTGAGCAGATAACGGACGGTGTTGCGAATCTTCCGATAAGCCTCGGAGAGCTGCTTGATGATATTGTTGGAGATCTTGATATCATCGCGATAGTCCTCGGAGGCGACCCAGAGGCGAAGAATCTCGGCGCCGTACTGCTTGATGATCTGCTCGGGGGCAATGACGTTACCCACCGATTTGGACATCTTGCGACCCTGTTCGTCAACCACGAAACCGTGGGTGAGCACCGTCCGGTAAGGGGCGCGCCCCCGGGTGCCAACGGAGGCCAACAGCGAACTCTGGAACCAGCCGCGATGCTGGTCGCTGCCTTCCAGGTAAAGATCGGCAGGGGCGGAGAGCTCGGGCCGCTGCTCCAGCACGGCGGCATGGCTGGTGCCGGAATCAAACCAGACGTCGAGGATATCCTCTTCTTTACTGAATTCCTTAGCACCGCATTGGCCACAGACCGCGTCCGCGCCCAAAAAGTCGCTGAGCGGATGGGCAAACCAGGCGTCGGCCCCTTCCTGCCGGAACAGCTGGTCGATGCGCTGATTGACCGCGGCATCGTTTTGCACCTTACCGCAACCCTTACAAATAATGGCGGTGATCGGCACGCCCCAGGTTCGTTGCCGGGAAAGACACCAGTCAGGCCGGGTTTCGACCATGCCGTAGATCCGTTCCATGCCCCAGTGCGGTACCCACTTGACCTGGCGGATGGCGGCCAGGGCCTTTGTCCGCAAACCGGTTTCATCCATGCCGATGAACCACTGTTCGGTGGCCCGGAAGATCACCGGTTTCTTACAGCGCCAGCAATGGGGATAGCTGTGGGCAAGCGGCAGATGGCGCACCAGATGACCGCTCTTCTGCAGATCTTCG
>Ga0334722_10003031_pt1 | contig 18389 bp, 17 predicted proteins | sample C3_bottom_MG_FD_207210 | JGI IMG/M metagenome (GOLD analysis project Ga0334722, IMG submission 207210) | Sediment microbial communities from Yellowstone Lake, YNP, Wyoming, USA - C3_bottom | ecosystem: Environmental > Aquatic > Freshwater > Lake > Sediment | place: USA: Wyoming | collected...
CCTTACGCCGCTCATGCCGAGAGGTTCCTTAATGCCGTCCTGCTCGTCCACGGTGAAGCCCTGCGGGAGGACGTGCAGCACCTCCCTGTCCATCGGGATGGCGACCGCCTTTGCGGCGTCTATCACGCGGTCTATGTCCGCCTGTGAAATCTCGCGGTTCTTTATCGCGATGACGCCCCTGCTGTTGAAGCTCTTTATGTGGCCGCCCGCGATGCCCGCGTACACCGAGTTAATCTGCACGCCTGCCATCAGCTCGGCCTCTTCGACGGCCTTTTTTATGGACTCGACGGTGCTCTCGATGTTCACCACCACGCCTTTTCTCAAGCCCCTTGACGGGTGGCTGCCGATGCCGATTATGTCTATCCGGCCCTGCTCCTTCACCTCGCCGACTATGGCGCATATCTTGGTGGTCCCGATGTCGAGGCCCACCACTATATTTTCGTTCCTGGCCAAATACCCTCCTCCTTTCGAGGGAGACAAGCCCAACAGCTTACGGGACGATGGGGCCGCCCTTTACGACCACCTTGCCCGGGAAACGCAGGTCAATGAGGGACGGCCGCGCCTCCCTCCTTCGTATGTCTTGCAGCACCTCGATGAGCCGCCTGAGCTTATCGGAATACCCGTCCGGCCCGACCCTGACCACGGAGCCTTCGAGCGTCAGAGACGGATGCCCGTCGCTATCCAGAGAGAAGCACGCACCCGTAAGTGTCTCGGTGGGGTCTTGCCTCACAAGCGATATAAGCTCTATCGCCTTCTTTAAGTCTCCCGCCGTTTTCGGGTCCACAAGCTTCAGGCCGCGCACGGACGGACACGCGATGGCGGGCAGGAAGTCCCACGAAGGCCCTGACACCATTGCGAGCGCGAGCCCGTCCTTGTCTATCAGGAACCGCCCGGAGCCTGTATCCGCTATTGCTACCGGTACGCGTTCAGAGACCTCTACCCTGACTGCGCACGGAAGCTCCCTCCTTACCGACACGTAACCTATCCAGGGGTGGGCCGCCACCTTTTTTTGCAGTTCGTCCACGTCCACCTTGAACACGCTTTTGCCGCGCGGGTCGCCCATGTAGCTTATGAAGTCCCCGGTGCGCACGTACTTCAGCCCGGTGACCTTCAACTCCTTCACGGAGAATACAGGCAGCGATACGGTGTAGTCGTAGGCTTTTACGGACGCCCATGCCATACCGCCGAGCACGGCCCCGACCGTCACGAGCACGAGGAGCGCCGCGCCCAGCCTGCGCCCTTTCCCGCCGGACCTGTTAACCCTTCCCCTTGCGGGCCTCTCAGCCATTCAGTTCCCGCCTCTCAATAGCGCCGATTAATATAGCCTCTACAAGCGCGGTGAAGTCCATACCCGCCGCTGCCGCCGCTTTCGGCAGCAGGCTCGACTTGGTCATTCCGGGTATCGTATTCATTTCGAGGACGTAGGGCCTGCCCTCGTTGTCGAGCCGGAAGTCGACGCGTCCTACGCTGTAGCCCCTGAGCGCCCTGAACACGTCTACTGCAATCCCCTGTAGCGTCTTCGTTACGTCGGGTGTAAGCTCCGCAGGGCAGATATACCTGTTGTCGTGCGACTGGTACTTCGCCTTGTAGTCGTACACCCCGCCCGGCACTATAACCTCGACTACCGGCAACGGAGAGCCGTTCAGCACGCCCACTGTAAGCTCGCGGCCCTCGACGAAACTCTCTATGACGACATCATGGTCATGTTCGAATGCAAGCTCTATCGCGGGTAGAATTTCCTCGTCTTTGTACACGAAGCTCATCCCTATGGTAGAACCGAGCGTGGAGGGCTTCACCACCACCGGCAGTCCGAGGCGTTTTACCCCTGAAGCGTCCATGTCGAAGCCGGACTTGCCCACGGTCACGAACTGCGCCGTCGGTATCCCGTGGCTGACGAGCAGCTCCTTCGTTATCGCCTTGTCCATTGCGAGCGCGGAGCCTGTTACGCCCGCGCCCGTGTAGGGTATATCCATAATTTCAAGCAGCCCCTGCACCGAGCCGTCCTCGCCGTGCCGCCCGTGCAGCGCAATGAATACCACGTCCGGGCTCGCCGCCTTGATGGCGTCCACAAGGTCTGCACCGTTAAATATTATTGGGCGCACGTCGTAGCCTGCATCTTTGAGCGCGGCCTCTACCGCGCCGCCGGAGGTGAGCGAGACCTCCCTCTCTGCGGACAGCCCGCCCATTATCACGCCTATTTTCTTTTTTGCCAGCACGTCTATCATTTTGTACCTATTCCTGCTGTGCTACGGTGTTATATGGCAATTTGGTGACGCATCATATTCGCCAATTTCTGCACTTGGCTATCGACGTTGTTACGCTCAAGTGATGGTCTCCAAATTACCATATAACACCTACCCGAGCATCAGCCCTCCACCCCGACTATACGAATTTCAGGTTCCAAAGTAATATTCAGCTTCTCCTGTACCGTGTCGACAACCAATGTCATCAGAGCCATGAAGTCACGCGCGGTCGCGCCGCCAAGGTTTATCAGGAAGTTCGTGTGCATCCTGCTTACCTGTGCCTGGCCTATCATACTGCCGCGAAGCCCCGCCATGTCTATCAGCTTCCACGCGGAGTAGCCCGGCGGGTTCTTGAACGTCGAGCCCGCGCTCCGCACTTTTGCGGGCTGCGTGGCCTTCCTCCGTCTGATGTTCGCGGCTACCTTCTCCTTGACCTCTTCATTTGGCCAGGGTATGAGCGCAATGGACGCCTCCGCCACCACAGAGCCGGACGGGATTTCAGAGCGTCTGTATGCCATCTGCAGCTCGGACGGCCTGACCTTGTCCAACTTCCCGTCCCTGCCGACCAGCGTGACGGACGCAAGCACGTCCTTCATCTCGGCCTCCTGAGTGCCCGCGTTCATGGCCACCGCGCCGCCCACCGTGCCCGGTATGCCCGCCGCGAACTCGAGCCCGGAGAGCCCGTTGTCGGAGCAGTAGTTCACGAGCCTGCCGAGCTTCACCCCGGCGCCCGCGTGCACTACCGACGTACCCGCCTGGCCATGTTCCACATCTATCCAGTCCAGCTTGCCCATGTTGATGACCAGCCCCTTTATTCCGCCGTCCAGCACCAGCAGGTTGGTGCCCCCGCCCAGAAAGAAAACGTCTGCGCCGTCCTTCGATGCGAGCGATACGATGCGGCCCAACTCGTCCACGCCCTCCGGGAAGGCCATGACCTCGGCCGGGCCGCCTATGCCGAGCGAGGTGTGGCGTGACATCGGCTCTGCAAGCCTCGCCTCGCCGGTAAACCCGGCCTCCTTCAATATATCCTCAGCCCGCATCTTCCATAAGCCTTGCAAGCGCGGCTTCGCCGAGCTTCCATACGTCACCCGCGCCGAGCGTGATGAGCACGTCGCCTTCCTTCAGGTTGTCTGCCAGCCAGGAGAGCACTGCGTCTTTGTCCGGTACGTAAGTCACGTCCTTGTGGCCCCGGCTCTTTATGCCGTCTGACAGCGCCCTTGCGTTGATGCCCTCAATGGGCTTCTCTCCGGCGGCATAGATGTCCATGACCACCACGCGGTCCGCCTGGTTGAACGCGGTGAAGAACTCGACCAACTGGTCGCGCGTCCTGGTATACCTGTGCGGCTGGAATACCGTGACCACCCTCCTGCCGAGGCCTTTTTTTGCTGCGGCGAGCGTCGCCTTTATCTCGGTCGGGTGGTGTCCGTAGTCGTCCACGACCATCACGCCCTTCGCCTCGCCTTTTACCTGAAAGCGCCTCTGCACCCCGCCGAACTCCTTGAGCGCGGCGCGTATGATGTCAACCGGTATGTCCAGTTCGAGGCCGACCGCAATGGCCGCAAGCGAGTTGTATACGTTGTGCACGCCGGGCACCGAGAGCTCGAACCTGCCCAGGGCGTTTCCGTTGTGCACTACGTCGAAGGAGGAACCGAGTCCCTTCAGCTCCACATCGCCTGCGCTCGTGTCCGCCTGGGCGGAAAGCCCGTATGTGGTGTAGCGCTTGGACACGTGCGGTATAAGGTCCTGTATGTTTCGCTCGTCGAGGCAGAGCACCACGAGGCCGTAAAACGGGACCTTGTTCACGAATGCGAGGAAGGCCGCCTTTATCTCGTCCATGCCCCCGGTATAAAAGTCAAGGTGCTCCGCGTCGATGTTGGTCACCACGGCGATGGTGGGCGAAAGCTTCAGGAAACTTCCGTCCGACTCGTCCGCCTCCGCGACCAGGAACTCGCCCTGCCCGAGCTTCGCGCCCGCGCCCAGGCTGTTCACCTTGCCGCCTATGACTACCGTGGGGTCTATCCCGCCCTTCGCCAGCACGGTCGCAACCATAGAGGTGGTAGACGTCTTGCCGTGCGCGCCCGCTACCGCCACGCCGTACTTCAGGCGCATAAGCTCGGCCAGCATCTCCGCCCTCGGTATGACGGGCGTCTGCATCTCACGCGCTGCGAAGACCTCCGGGTTGTCGTCCTTTACGGCGGAGGATATGACCACTACGTGCGCGTCGTCGATGTTCTCCGGCCTGTGGCCTATGAACACCTTCGCGCCCATGCTTTCCAACCTGCGGGTGGTGTCCGACTCCTTCATGTCCGAGCCGCTCACCTTGTAGCCCAGGTTGACCAGCACCTCAGCGATGCCGCTCATCCCCACGCCGCCTATGCCCACGAAATGTATGCGCTGAAATTTCTTATACACCCGGCTTACCCCCTCCTGCTACCATGCATATCTCAAGGACGCGCTTTGCCGCGTCCGGCCTTCCCAGAGCCAGGCTTCTGCCTGACATCTCCGAGAGCGTGGCCTTGTCGAGTATAAGCGCCGTCACTTCCGATGCGAACCTCCTGCCGTCGGCGTCGCTGTCCATAAGCAGCCTTGCCGCCCCGGCGCGCTCCATCACGCGCGCGTTTGCCGCCTGATGGTTGTTCGCTGCGTGCGGATACGGTACAAGTACCGCCGGCTTGCCGAGCGCGGCAAGCTCAGCAATGGTAAGCGCGCCTGAGCGGCAGACCACAAGGTCCGCGCATGCATACGCGCCCGCCATGTCGTATATGAACGGGAGCACGCCTGCTTTAACCCCGCTTTTATCGTATGCATCCTGCACCATCTGCAGGTCCCTTTCGCCTGTCTGGTGTATGAACTGCACACTGGTCCTAAGCCCGCCTATGAGCGGGAGCGCGTCGGTTACGCCCTTGTTTATCGTGTGCGCGCCGCCGCTCCCGCCGAATACGAGCACGGTCGTTCTGCCAACGTCGAGCCCGAACGCCTTGAAGGAAGTCGCGCGGTCTGCCTTGGAAAGCTCGGCGCGCACCGGGTTGCCGGTGTATGTCGAGCGGCCCTTCGGAAAGTACCCTTCAGCATCGCTAAAGCCGAGCGCGACCCTGTCCGCAAACTTTCCCAGTACCCTGTTTGTCAGTCCTGGTATAGCGTTCTGCTCCTGTATGACAACGGGCAGTCCAAGCAGCTTCGCGGCTATGAGCGCGGAGAATGATGCGTACCCGCCCACGCCCAATACCGCCTGCGGCCCGAACCCTTTGATGGCGTCCATCGAGGCCAGCACCCCGGAGGGTATCATGCCGAGCGTTCTAATTTTATTTGCCATGCCCATGCCCTTGAACTTTCCCGCCCTTATAGTTTTTAAAGCAAACCCCTCGCGCGGAAGCACCCGCGCCTCTATGCCGTTCTCGGCCCCGATGAACAGTACCTCGCCGCTTCCGGCTATGACTTCCCTTGCAACCGCGATGCCAGGGTAGAGGTGTCCCCCCGTCCCGCCGCCTGCTATTACAAGCCTAAACACGACGTACCGCCTGCGACCTGACCACGCGGGGAGCAGGTCCGCGCTCGGCCCTTGCTATGCTTAGGAGCACTCCCACCGAGACAAGCGCGGCGAAGAGCGCGGAGCCCCCTGCGCTGATGAACGGGAGCGGCATCCCCTTGTTGGGCAGAAGCCCCGTGGCCACGCCCATGTTTATGATGGCCTGTATGCCTATCATCAGGGTCAGACCGAACGCTAAGTTTCTGCCGAACTCGTCCTGACACTTAAGCGCAAGCCTCAGCCCGCAGTATGTGATGACAGCGAAGAGTGCCAGCACGCATATCGCGCCTACAAGCCCGAACTCCTCGCCTATGACCGAGTATATGAAGTCGCTGTGCGGTTCCGGCAGGAACAGGAGCTTCTGGCGACCCTGGCCGAGTCCGAGGCCGGTAAGCCCGCCGCCTCCGAATGCGAGGAACGACTGTATTATCTGGAAGCCTCCGCCGAGCGGGTCGCTCCACGGGTCCAGGAACACGCTTAGCCGACCCCTCCTGAAACCCACGCAGAAGAGCTGGTAGTAGAGCACGGGCAGGGACATCAGGCCGATTACAAACAGGTGGATAAACCTCGCCCCCGCGAACAGCAGCATGAAAAAAATAACCGCGCAAAGCGCGGCAGCCGTGCCGAAGTCGGGCTCGAGCGCTATCAGGAAGACTACAATCCCTGTCAGTATGAGGTACGGGCCGAGGCCGTACACGAAGTCCCGGAGCCTGTCCGAGCGCCTTGCAAGCGACGCCGCTATGAACACGATGAGCGCGGGCTTTATAAACTCGGATGGCTGAAGCGACAACCCCGCGAGCCGCACCCAGCGCCTTGAGCCGTTGATCTCGGCCCCTATGCCCGGCGCTAACACCAGTATCAAAAGCAGGAACAGCACACCGAGCGCGGGGAGCGAGAGGTACTTGAGCTTGCGGTAGTCCATGTTCCATACGATGAGCATAGCCGCGACCCCAAGCGCAGCCCACACCGCCTGCCTCTTTAAGAAGTAAGACGGGTCGCCGTACCACTTGAGCGCGAGCACGGAGCTGGCCGAGTACACCATCACCAGCCCGAACACCAAGAGCGTCAGCATGCACGCCAGCGTCAGGTTGTCTTCGCGCTTTATCAGGTTTTTAATAAACATAAGCTCTGTCCGTGTATGTCTGAGGCATCTCGTCCCATACGCGCCCTTCCAACAAACGCCCGGCCCGTTTTTTGAATACGCCGCCCCACTGTTTGAAGAAGAACGGCACCCCCGCCTTGGTGCACTGGTTCCGTATTTCGAGTGCCCATTCCGGTTTCATCGGACGTGCGCCTGGGCCGGACTCTCCGCCTACTATAACCCAGTCTATCCCCGATAAATCAAGGTTGGGCAGGGGGCCGAGCAGCGGCTCAAGCGACAGGAACTTTATCCTCGCTCCGCATTCACGCAGGTGGTCTATCCGGTGCTGGTAGTCTGCGTTTTCCACGGTGACGCCCATCCATACGTTTTGAGGCCAGAAAAGGCTCGCGTCCATTTCGAGTATTCGTTCGGCGCGTTTTGTCAACACCTGATACCTGTGGCGAGGGGTTCTCCGCATTACGTCGAAGACCTCGCCGATATACCCATGTGGGACTTTTTCATGGAACAGGTCGCTCATCGAGTTGACGAATATCGTCAATGGCTTTTGCCAGTATAGGGGGTAGGACAGCATGTGCGGGTGCATGGTCAGCTTGAACCCGTTGACGTAGTTTGCCTGTCCCATCGCCTTCAACCTCTTTGCCATCCTTTCGGCATAGCAGTACCTGCACCCCGGGCTTACCTTGTCGCAGCCGGTGACAGGGTTCCAGGTAGTTTCAGTCCATTCTATAGCTGATCTCGCGGCCATATTACCTTTAGTTAAACAAATCGGGTTGATCAGAACAGTACTTTTTCGCTTGTTTCCAGAACTTATCCGCCAAATCGCTTTTACTGAAAAATGCCAAGTGGTACATGGGACTGTTTTTCTTTGGTTGCTTTATAAGCAACATACCGTCAAGACCAGAATATCTATATTTCATCCCAGCCATCTGGCGTCCGACAAGGTCGGCTACAAATGGTCCGAAAGCGGCACCTTTGTACAGTGCGTTGTTCCAATCCTCCCGCCAGCTTAGCGACCCGGTGAATTCTTCGACTCTCTTGTTGGATTCCTGTATGTAATGCTTCAACTCTCTATTTGCATCCATGAAAGAGGGTATAAGAATCAAAAAGTCCATTTTCTTAGTAGATAGTTTCCGTAATGTTTGAAATTTCAAATTTTCCAACATATAAGGGTCTACAAAACAGAACGAAAGCACGCTTCCTTTTTGCGGGATAGCTTTTAATATAATATCTACATTAGAATTTGAATCTCCTGCTATGAATTCTACATCCAAATCAGGATGCAATGTTTTAACCCGTTCCGTAAGTGCCTGAAGCTTCTTGGTGTTCGCCTCGCAAAAAACATATTTGCTAAATTTGACTGATGTATCAAGAGCAAGTAAGGGAGATGACGGGACAATATAAGACGTACCTTCTATCTTCGAACGTCCTGCCCCTGCGAATAAATCTATATAAACAAGGGAGTCCCATTTACCCCTCATCGACTTAGTGAATACATCAGCATAAAACCTTACCAGCCGATATTTATCCTCAGCCCAAGAACCTACTTCGGGCGTCTCCAAGCCATCATCTTCAAGCAATGGTAATTTATCTTCTATCATGGCTGCGTTTCTCAGGTTATGAGCTACAGCTTCCCCACCATATCCTTAAACTGCCTGCCCCTGTCCTCGAAGTCTTTGAACATGTCGAAGCTTGCGCACGCGGGAGAGAGGAGCACAACTTCACCGGGAGAGGCGGACTTGCGCGCGATGTCTACCGCGTCTGCAAGGCTGTTGCCCGCCTTCACCGTGTCCGTCTCGCCGCCTAATACGTCGAACATCACGTCCGCCGCCTTGCCTATCAGTATGAGCTTCTTCACGCGCGCCTTGATGACGGGCTTAAGCGGGGCGAAGTCGCTGTGCTTGTCCAAGCCCCCTGCGATGAGTATCACGGGGTTGTCGAAGCCCTCAAGAGACTTCATCACCGCGCCGACGTTCGTGCCCTTCGAGTCGTTTATGTACGTTACGCCGTCAAGCTCGCGCACGAACTCCATCCTGTGCTCAAGTCCGGGGAACTCCCGGAGCACCTTTGCCACGGAGGCCGGGTCCGCGCCCGCAGCCATCGAGACAGCGACCGCCGCAAGTGCGTTCTCCACGTTGTGCGCGCCCTTGATGCGGATTTCCTTTACAGGTAATATGTACGCCTCTACGCCTGTGCCGTCTGTGTGTACCAGCATGCCGTCTTTGACATACGCGCCTTTTTCTACGACCGCCTTGCTCGAAAAAAGTGACACTCCGCACCGCGCATTATCCTTAAGCGACAGGGTAGGGGGGTCGTCCGCGTTCAACACCAGAAGGTCGCCCTCGCCCTGGTTCTTGAACACCATCGCCTTGGCGCGCGCATAACCTTCCATATTTGCGTAGCGGTCGAGGTGGTCCTGCGTTATGTTCAGCACCGCAGATATGCGCGGCCTGAACGCGCTAACCGTCTCAAGCTGGAACGACGAGACCTCGGCCACCACGTAGTCCTTGCCCTTCAGCTTATCCGGCTCTTCCGTAAGTGCGTTGCCCAGGTTCCCGCCCACGAACACCTTGAGTCCCGCCGCTTCAAGCATCTTCCCCACGAGGGTGGTCGTTGTGGACTTCCCGTTAGTGCCTGTAATGGCTATGAACGGTGAGCCCGATGCCGTGTACGCGAGTTCCAGCTCGCCGGTTATCGCCACGCCCGCTTCTCTCGCCTTTACGAGCGGCGGCGCATCGAGCGGCACGCCGGGCGATATGACTACCAGGTCTGCATCCGTGAAAAGCGCGTCCGGGTGTGAACCGAGCGCCCTTGCTATTCCGGGCGAAAGCCTCGATACCTGTTCGGCAAGCGAGGCTTCAGGCCTTGAGTCGGTTACGGTAACGGACGCGCCCATGCTGTCCAGCAGGTTAGCGGCGCCCACGCCGCTCCTTGCAAGACCTACGACCGTAACCCTCAACCCCATGAACTCACGCATTAAGCGGCTCTCCTAATATGACCTGCGCCTTTTGTGGCGTCTTGCTTTTCGGGACTTCCTGTGGTGGCGCGACCTTTTGGTGTACGACGCCTTCTTGAACACCGGCTGGTCGTTGGTGTCCTCTAATGCTATCGTGCGTCCGGACATTGCAAGCTCGAAGCCCTTGTCGAGGAGCTTCCGCACGTCGTTCCAAGGGTCGTAGCTCCTCATTATGGCTACGATGAGGCGGGTGTTCGCGCAGTTAGCCTCGCCGACGTAGCAGTGCCTCGCCGCTATGGTGTAGCCCGTCTTGCCCGGCCCTGCGCCCTCGTAGCACCACAGTAGCCTGTTGTGGTTTCTTAAGAGCATCTTCTCCTTGCGGCCCATGTTGAGCGTGGCGAACTTGGTCGTGGCGATGTCCATGAACCTGGGGTCCTGCATCGCGGCACGGAATATCAGCGCCATGTCGTACGCGGTGGAGTAGTGCCCTTCCTCAGGCAGCCCGCTTGAGTTTAAGAAGTTTGTGTTGAGCGCGCCCAGCTCCTTGGCCTTTTCAGTCATCATCGAGGCGAACAGGGACTCGGAGCCCGCTATGCCCTCGGCGAGCGCGGCCGATGCGTCGTTTGCGCTCTTCAGGAGTACCGAATAAAGTAGGGCCTCTTCGGTTATCTCGTCGCCCGCACGGAGGTTGACGCGCGAGGGCGACATGCCTGCGGCACGCCTGCTCACCTTGAAGGTGTCGGTCATGTCCGCCTTGCCGAGCGCCAGCATTGCGGTCATTACCTTGGTCGTGGAGGCGGGAGGGAGCATTAAGTCCATGTTCCTCGATATGAGTACCTGGCCGGTGTCCGCGTCCATCACCACCACCCCTTTGGCGGATATGTCTATCTCGTCCTCGGCGAAAGAAGGCGCGGCAAACGCAAGGAGCATCAGCGCGAACATGCACGAGACAAGTAGAATAGTTTTCTTCATTACGTCCTCCATCGTTACTAATACTAAATACCTAACGTAGCTTGAGTGTGCTCAGCCCTACCAATGCCAGCATTATGCCAACTATCCAGAACCGCACTATGACCTTGGACTCAGCCCACCCCTCTTTTTCGAAGTGGTGGTGTATCGGGGCCATCCTGAATATGCGTTTGCCGGTGAGCTTGAACGACGCGACCTGTAATATAACCGACAGGGCCTCGGTCACGAAGATGCCGCCGATGATGACCAGTATCATCTCGTGCTTGGTGAGTATCGCCAGCATCCCCAGCGCGCCGCCCAAGGCGAGGCTCCCCACGTCGCCCATGAATACCTCTGCGGGGTGCGCGTTGTACCACAAAAACCCCAGGCTCGCGCCCATCAGCGCGCCGCAGAATATGGTCAGCTCGCCGGTGCCCGGCAGGAACGTCAACTGCAGGTAGTTGGCGAATATCTTGTTGCCGCCTACGTACACGAGTATTGCGTTGGCGCCCGCCGCTATGCCCACGAGCCCAATCGCCAGGCCGTCTAACCCGTCCGTCAGGTTGACCGCGTTCGATGAGCCTACCAGCACGAGCATCACGAACGGCACGTACAGCCAGAACATAAGGTTGAACGTCATAGCCTTGAAGAACGGTATGGTCAGCATCGTCTTGTACGGGTCCATCGGGTTGTAGTAGAGCAAGAGCCCCACCAGTATGCCGATCAGCGCCTGCCAGCCGAACTTGTAACGGGCCTTCAACCCCTCCGTCTTTTTCCTGACCACCTTTAAGTAGTCGTCGTAGTAGCCCACCGCGCCGTAGGCGAGGGTAACCCCGACCACGAGCCACACGTAAGGGTTTGTAAGGTCAGACCACAAAAGCGTCGGCACTATAACCGCAAGCAGTATGAGCAGCCCGCCCATCGTGGGCGTCCCCGCTTTTTTCAAGTGCGTCTCGGGGCCGTCGTCCCTCACCTGCTGGCCTACCTTCATCTCCTTAAGCTTCCGTATGACCGCCGGCCCGAAGATGAAGCTTATGGCGAGCGCGGTCAGTATGGCGCAGGCGAACCGGAACGTGATGTACCGGAAGACGTTCAAGAAGTGCAACTGTTCCCTGAGCGGGTATAGGAGGTGGTAAAGCATTACGCCACGAGCCTCCTTGTCTTGATAGCATCCACCACGCGCTCCATCTTCATCCCTCTCGAACCCTTCACCAGCAGGCAGTCGCCCTTCCTGAGCCGTTCAGCGACGACAGCCGCAGCCTCGTCCGGGGTCTGCACTATAAATATATTGTCCTCGTCCATCCCTGCCTCGGCGGCACCGTCCGCGGTGTCCTGCGCGTGCCCGCCCATCACAACGAGGAGCGACAGCCCCTCGGACCCGGCGAGCCTGCCCGCGTCTTTGTGCGAACGGGCAGCGGCCTCGCCTAACTCAAGCATGTCGCCAAGCACCGCCATCCTGCGGCAGTCCCTCATGGACGCAAGCGCAGTCAGCGCCGCAGCCATCGAGGCGGGGTTCGCGTTATACGCGTCGTTTATCACGGTCGCGCCGCCCACCTTGACCGTCTCCATACGCATCTTCACCGGGCTGAACCGCCTTAAGCCCTCCGTTATCTCGTCCAGGGACATCCCCACGGCCCACGCTGCTGCGGCTGCCCCAAGGGCGTTGGACACGTTGTGCGCGCCTATCACCGGCAGGGACACGATTGCCGAGCCGCCGGGCAGCCTCAGCCGGAAGGACACGCCCTCGCCCGTCTCTTCTATCTCTGACGCGCCGACCCCTGCGTCTTCGGAAACCCCGAAGGTCACGGCGCGCGCCTTGTCCTTTTCTATCAATGCCTGGAGGTGCGGGTCGTCCATGTTCAGTACCGGCAAGCCGTCTGCGGGCAGCTCGTCGACAAGCTCGCCCTTTGCACGCGCGATGGCCTCCAGGCTGCCAAGCGACAGCAGGTGCGCAGGCCCCACGTTGGTTATAAGCCCGACGGAAGGCTCCGCTATCCGGGCGAGCCGCCTTATCTCGCCCTCCGCGCTCATGCCCATCTCGAGGACTGCGGCCCAGTGCCTGGCCTCGAGCCTCAAAAGCGTGAGCGGCAGCCCTATCTCGTTATTTAAGTTGCCCTCGTTCTTCAGGACCTCCCCGCGCACCGAGAGCACGGATGCGAGCATCTCCTTAGTGGTGGTCTTGCCGTTTGTACCGGTGACTCCGACCACGAGCAGGTCCTTGCGGGCTGCCCTTATATAGTGGGCTATGTCCTGTAGGGCGCGCAGTGTGTCCTTGGCCTCAATTATGCATTTACCGTCAGGGGCCGCCACATCCCTGCCATGTTCTACTATCGCGCCGGACGCGCCCCGCTTGAAAGCATCGCCTATAAACTCGTGTCCGTCGAACCGCGCACCGACAAGCGGGATGAAAAGCTCCCCCTTGCCTACGGTGCGGCTGTCGGTGGATATGCCCTTGAAGCCCTTGGGACAGTTGGTCAGCGCCTTGCCGCCCGTGGCCTTCAGTATGTCGTCGGTAGTGAACAATATAATACTATCCCCCAGCCCCTAACCCCAGCTTTATGGCCTCCCGCGCTGCCTCCCTGTCGTCGAAGTGCGCCTTGGTCGTCCCTACTATCTGGTAGTCCTCGTGGCCCTTGCCCGCGATGAGCACCGCGTCACCCGGCCTTGCCATGCCCACCGCGAGGCGTATCGCCTCGAGGCGGTCGGGCACCACGAAGTACGTATCGCCCTTGACCTTCGAGCCCTCGTCCGCTACGCCCGACTCTACCTCGTCAAGTATACTGACGGGGTCTTCCGTCCTGGGGTTATCGGACGTGAGCACCACTATGTCGGATATGCGCGAGGCTACACGGCCCATCTTTGGCCTCTTCGTGCTGTCCCTGTCCCCGCCGCAGCCGAAGAGCGTGATGAGCCTGCCGGGTGTAATCTCCCTTACGGCAGTCATCGCCCGCTCCAGCGCGTCCTCTGTGTGCGCGTAGTCGACAAGCACAGTGAAGTCCTGACCCGCCTCAACCCGCTCGAAACGGCCCGGCACGTCCTTCATTGCGCCTATGCCCCCGGCAACTTCTTTCAGGCCCATGCCGAGCGCGAGGCACGCTGCGGACGCGGCGAGTATGTTGTAGGCGTTGTGCCGTCCGACGAGCGGAGACTTAATGCGCGCGCGCGAGGTACTGGTGACTATCTCGAACTCCATGCCGTCCCGCCCGAGCGTCATGCTATCGGCGTAGACGTCGGCCTTGTTCTCCAGCCCGTATGTCAGGACGGGGCCGTTGGCGGATGCCGCCAAATCAGCGCCCCTTGGGTCGTCGATGTTTATGACGCATGTGCCGGGCCCTTCTGTGAAGAAGCCCTTCTTTGCCTCGTAGTAGCTCTCCATGTCCCCGTGGAAGTCCAGGTGGTCCTGTGTGAAGTTCGTGAACACCCGGACAGCGAAGCCGCAACCTGCAACCCTCTGCAGGGACAGCGAGTGCGAGGAGACCTCGAGCACCGCGTACTTTGCTCCTGAGTCGCGCATCAGTGCCAGGTACTCCTGCAGGTCTACGGACTCAGGGGTAGTGTTGGGCGCGGGTAGGTTCCTGCCCCCTACCACGTAACCTATCGTACCCAAGAGACCTACGCCCGCGCCGGTGGATTCGAGTACCGCCCTTATTAGGTATGACGTAGTCGTCTTGCCGTTCGTGCCCGTGATGCCTACGAGCGAGAGGGACGATGCGGGGTTGCCGTAGAACCCGGCGGCGATGAGCGCCATCGCGCGTCTTGCGTCCGGCGTCTCGATGTATGTTACCCCCGCCTGCATGTCGCCTTCGTATTTTTCATACACCACTGCGCGCGCACCCGCCCCCACCGCCTTCGCGACGTATGCGGAGCCGTCGGCCTTGTGGCCCCTGACCGCTATGAACAGCGAGCCGGGGGTGGCCTTACGGGAGTCGTACACCACAGAGGTTATATCCGTGTCGAGCCCTCCTGAGACGCCGGTTACCGTTATACCTTTTATAAGCTCACCCAGCCTCATGCTTCAGCGTTCCACTAATATGGTCTGGTCCGGGAGTCTCGTAGGCACCTTCATGTATGTAAGCGTCTGCTCCACTATCTCCTTGAACGCGGGCGCGGCGACCAGGCCGCCGTAGTACTGCCCCTTAGGCTCGTCCACGACCACTATCACCGTTATCTTCGGGTCGTCCTCAGGGACGTACCCCACGAAGGAGCTTACGAACTTCTCCTTCGAGTAGCGGCCTATCGCGCGGTCGTACTTCTGGGAGGTGCCGGTCTTGCCCGCCACCTGGTAGCCCCTTATGCCGGCCTCTACCGCGGTGCCCCCGTCCTCGACCACGTTTTTCAGTATTGCGGACATCTTCTTCGCGGTGACCTCCGATATGGCCCTCCGCACCACTGTGGGCTCGGTGCGCCTTAAAGTAGTGCCGTCCTGCGAGCGCATCTCCGATACTATGTACGGCCTGACCAGCTCCCCGCCGTTTGCTATGCAGTTCATGGCGGTGAGCATCTGGAGCGCGGTCACGCCGACCTCCTGGCCTATCGCTACCGAGGCAAGCGATACGCCCGACCAGCCCTTCACGTCCCTAAGCGTGCCCTTGACCTCGCCGGGCAAATCGACCCCGGTCTTCTCCCCGAAGCCGAAGGCCCTTGCGTATTTATACAACTGTGTCTTGCCCAGCTTGAGCGCAGTCTTAACTGTGCCCACGTTGCTGCTCTTCTGTATTACCTCGGCGAAGCTCAGGCTGCCTTCTTCCTTGTGCGCGTCGTGTATGGTGCGCCCCCCCACCGTTATCTCGCCGTCGCCGACATAGATGGAGTCCGTGGGCCTGACCACCCCTTCTTCGAGCGCGGCGGCGGCTGTGACTATCTTGAACGTGGAGCCGGGCTCGTACACGTCTGTCACTGCCCTGTCCCGCCAGTTGGCGGGTTTGTAGTCCTGCCAGCTGTTGGGGTTGAAGCCCGGCCTGTTTGCCAGGGCCAGCACCGCGCCTGTCTTAGACTCCATAACGATGGCCGTAGCGGATATGGGGTTGTGCTTTGCCATCACGGAGTCGAGCGCCTTCTCCGCTATATACTGGACCTTCTCGTCTATTGTCAGGACTACGTCGGTTCCGGGCTTCGAGGGTACGCAGCCTTCCTCGAGGGCCAGGAACTCGCGGCCGGAGCCGTCCTTCTCGGTTATGACGCGGCCGGCCACCCCGCCGATGGCCGTCTCGTAGAACCCTTCGAGCCCTTCCAGGCCTTCGTTGTCCATGCCCGTGAAGCCGAGGACGTGGCAGGCCAGCTCCTTGTCCGGGTAGTAGCGCCTGTTGTCAGGCAGCCATCCGAGCACGCCCTTGTTGGGGCCGGATACGTCCACCTTCGGGGGCAGGTCGGGGCCTGCCTTCCTGACCAGCCATACGAAGCTCTTGCCGCTTGTCAGCTTTGCCCTTAGGGGCCCAGCCGGCTCTCCCATGACCGACGCGAGCCTCTTGGCAAGCGCGTCCGGGTTTTCAACCCTGTCGGGAACTGCGTAAAGGGACATCGCCTCTATGCTGACCGCGAGTTCCCTGCCCTGCCTGTCGTATACCGCGCCGCGCCTTGCAGGGAGGTTTATCACCCTGGTCTGCTGGCGCTCCGCCTTCTCTGCGAGCACAGGGCGATTTATCACCTGGAGGTACACGAGCCTGACGCCTACGCCGATGTAGCCTGCCGCGAGCAGCGCCGCCGCCAGCATCAACCACCGTCTTGTATCAGGTACAGCGCTACCCTGCATTTAAAACGCCCTCCGGCCTTAGGACTCGCCGTGCGCGGGGTCCGGCCTTCTGGCCTGCCGCGAGGAGTCCGGGCCTTTGCCCTTGCCTCTGGCCACCCGCTTGACCATCACTATCTGGCTGTCCGCCGGGGTCTTCATGCTGATGTCGTTTCTCGCTATCGCGTCAATCCTGTCGGGCGAGGTCAGGGTGGCCGCCTCAATCTTCAGGGCCTTGTTCTCCTTGACCGCCTCGTCTTTCTGCTTCTTGAGCGTCTCTATCTCGTAGCCCATCGTGACGACCTGGAGCCTCTGCCACACGTACACCAGCGAAAAAGCCGCAAGCATAAAGGCGAGCGCGTACACCCCGCTTTTCCTGATGAGCCTCATGCGGCGAAGCCTTCCGCCGGATATGTAGTTGGATGCATGCACGCCCATGGTTCGCCCCCTATATCTTCTCTGCTGCCCTGAGCCTTGCGCTGCGCGCGCTCGGGTTTTCGCCACACTCGTCCTCTGAGGCCGAGACCGGTCTTCTGGTCAGCAGCCTGACCGACGGCGTCTTCCCGCACACACATTGCGGGAAGTCCGGCGGGCAGTCGCACCCGTGAGCGAGTTTTGCGAAGATGCGCTTTACTATCCTGTCCTCTAACGAGTGGTACGAAAGCACCACCGCGCGTCCGCCGGGATTCAGCATGTCTATCATGCCGCCGAGCGCTTCGGTCAGCGCGCCGAGCTCGTCGTTCACCGCTATCCTGAGCGCCTGGAACGTGCGCGTAGCGGGGTTGAGCTTCGGCGGCCAGTGCCTGGCCGGTATCGACCTCTTTATCTCTTCCGCCAACTCGCGGGTGGTGGTTACCGGTGATGCCTCGCGCCTCGCAACCAGACGCCTCGCTATAGCGCGCGCCCACCGCTCCTCGCCGTACTCGTATATTATCTGGGTCAACTCGTCCTCGCTCATCTCCATCAGGAGCCGCGCGGCGGTCTTGCCCGAGCGTCTGTCCATCCGCATGTCTAAAGGCGCGTCCGACGAAAACCCGAAGCCGCGTTCCGGCGTCTTCAACTGCATGGTGGATACTCCCAGGTCCATCAGGAAGCCGTCGAGCGAGGGTACCCCCGCTTCGCGTATCATCCCCGGCGCCTCCCTGAAGTCAGACTGTATCACCATGAGCCTCCCGGGTATGCCTGCCAGTCTTTCTCTGGCCACCTCGATCGCGTCGCCGTCTTTGTCGATGCCTATCAGCGTGCCGTCAGTCCCTGCCGACTTGAGTATCTCCGAGGCGTGCCCGCCGAGTCCAAGCGTGAGGTCCGCGTACACGCCGCCGGACTTGATATCGAGGAACTTCATCGTCTCGGCCATGAGGACCGGCACATGGGCTTTCAAGCTATATACCGTATGCGGCCATTGCGCTCCTGACCGCGCCGTTGTCCTCTACGGGGTTCTCCTTCTTCCACTCGTCCGGGTCCCATATCTCTATCTTGTTCGACATGCCGATGAGTATCACGTCGCGGGAGAGGCCTGCGTGGGACTTCAGTGTCGAGGGCACGAGTACGCGGCCCTGCTTGTCTAACTCGCATACCTTGGCGGAGGAATAGAACTGCCGCAGGTACCTGGTCACCATCGGGTCGCTCGCAGGCAGCGCGCTTATCTTCTCGTCTAACTTCTGCCATTCCTCAAGCGGGTATGCGACGAGGCAGCGGTCGTAGTGCTTCATCAGCACGAGCCGCTCGTCGTAACGCTCCGTCAGCACCTCTCGGAAGTCGGAGGGTATGCTTACCCTCCCCTTGCTGTCGAGGCTGTACGAGTGATGTCCTATGAAACGGTCGATAAGCGCAGGCAACGTGATTCTCCGTTGTTTCTACTCCACCATTTCCCACCTTTCCCCACTTAGTGG
>Ga0334722_10003032_pt1 | contig 18381 bp, 16 predicted proteins | sample C3_bottom_MG_FD_207210 | JGI IMG/M metagenome (GOLD analysis project Ga0334722, IMG submission 207210) | Sediment microbial communities from Yellowstone Lake, YNP, Wyoming, USA - C3_bottom | ecosystem: Environmental > Aquatic > Freshwater > Lake > Sediment | place: USA: Wyoming | collected...
CCTTCCGGGGCCGGGAGACTCAATATCCGTATATGAAGGAAAAGCAGAACAAAGCAGCGGCACTCCAATATCGTCAGGGAATCGACGCCGTTCCTTCTGTCGTGGCCAAAGGCCAGGGGCTGATAGCGGAAAAGATCATCGCGCTTGCCCGCGAGCATGGTGTCCCCGTGCGCGAAGACCGGGACATGGTCGAAATTCTTTCGACCCTAAGCCTGTATGAAGAAATCCCTCCGGATCTGTACAAGGCTGTCGCAGAAATACTCGCCTTCATCTACAAAATCAGCGGACGGGTCTGAATAAACGACTCCGTTACCCGGAAGATTACCGCAATCCACTCCTCTCTTTTACCCGCCGAAAACAATATGATCCCTTCAGCAAACAACCGTCGCCAGTCACTTCTTTTTATACAATCCAATGAACATATCCTGCGATAGAACATGTCCTTCCATCGCGTTTTGGAGCACCATTTTTGTCGTATTCGGACCGAGCGCAAGGGTCTTGTCGAGCGCATAAAGTTTGAAGAAATAGCGGTGAGTGCCTGACGGCGGGCAGGGGCCGCCATAACTTCCTTTGCGGAAATCGTTCATACCCTGCACGGCGCCCTGCGGCGCTGAATTTTCCGCGATCCCGCTTGTCGCCGGATCAATGTTCCAGATGACCCAGTGTACCCACGCGCCCGCCGGCGCATCCGGGTCGTCGACGATCAGTGCGAGCGACCTGGCGCCCGTCGGCACATTAGTGATTGTTAGTGGGGGGCTCACGTCAACGCCGTCGCAAGTATACTTCGCGGGGATGAAGCCGTTCTGTTTGAACGCGGGGCTTGATATTGTCATGGCCTCCATGGGAATCGCCTCCTTGCCCGGAGTGTAAATGAAACAGCATATGAGCAAACCGGTTATGAAGCTAAACAAGCGCCTGTAATTCATGTCTCCCCCCTGTCCATGTCGTCTTGTACGGTAAACGGATGCACCTGAAAACTACCGGAACAAAATAATTATAGCATACCCTCTTCCGCCGGCGAATTGTATGTTGACAATTCTCCGGTTGCGCATTAAAATTGCCTGCATTCAAAGCAAAAACATTCTTGAAAATCTTAAGGAGACAACAGTGGCAATTACCGTAAAGAATCCTATTGTGGAGATGGATGGCGACGAGATGACGCGGATCATCTGGAAGATGATCAAGGATAAATTGCTTCTCCCCCATCTTGCGATGGACCTCAGGTATTATGACCTCGGCATTAAACACCGGGACGAAACCGACGACAAGGTGACGATGGACGCGGCACAGGCCGTCAAGGAATACGGAGTGGGCGTCAAGTGCGCAACCATCACGCCGAATGCGGGGCGGGTGAAGGAGTACAACCTCAAGCAGGCATGGAAGAGCCCGAACGGGACCATTCGCTCCCTGCTCGACGGCACGGTCTTCAGGAAACCCATCATCGTTAAAAATATTCCGCCTGCTGTCCGGAGCTGGAAGAAACCGATCAGCATCGGCAGGCACGCGTACGGGGACATCTATAAGTCCGTGGAATACAGGGTCCCGGGCGCGGGCAAGGCAGAGTTGGTGTTCACCAGCGCGGATAACGGAGAGCGCGTATCCCTCGTGGTCCATGATTTCACTGGGCCGGGCGTGGTGATGGGCATCCACAACACCGAGAAGTCCATCAGGAGCTTTGCCCGGGCATGCATCAATTACGCGCTGGGAGAGAAAAGCGAGCTCTGGTTCGGGGCCAAGGACACGATCTCAAAAACGTACCACGGGCTCTTCAAAGAGGTCTTCGACCAGGAGGCCGCGGCGCGCAGCGTTGATTTTGCGAAAGCAGGGGTCAGGTACCGCTACATGCTCATTGACGATGCCGTGGCCCAGATCATGAAGGCCGAAGGCGGCATGCTCTGGGCATGCATGAACTATGACGGCGATGTCATGAGCGATATGGTGGCATCGGGCTTCGGCAGTCTCGGACTGATGACCTCGGTGCTGGTATCGCCTGAGAGCAAGTACGTGTATGAGGCCGCCCACGGAACGGTCATGCGCCATTACTACGAGCACCTCAAGGGCAATCCCACATCAACAAACTCCGTCGCCTCCATCTTTGCCTGGACCGGCGCCATCGCCCGGCGCGGCGAGCTTGACGGCACGCCTGATGTGGTCTCCTTTGCCAAGCGACTGGAAGCGGCGGTGATCAACGTCATCGAAGACGGCGTCATGACCAAGGACCTCGCCTCGATTGCAGAGCCCAGTCCGGCGAAGTTCGCGCTCACCGGGGAGTTCATCGATATTGTGGCGAAAAAATTATAGCCCGAGGAGGCGCTTTATGAAAGTCATCGCATTTAACGGCAGCGCACGGAAAGACGGGAACACGGCCATTCTCCTTAACCTGGTCCTCGACGAGCTCAGGGCTGAAGGCGTCGAGACGGAGATGTATTCACTTGCGGGAAAGCCGATCCAGGGCTGTATCGCGTGCTTCAAGTGCTTTGAGAAAAAGAACCGTCGATGTAATGTGGAGAAGGATATAATCAACGAATGTATCGGGAAGATGGTTGAGGCGGATGGGATTCTGCTCGGTTCACCCACGTATTTTGCCGATGTCTCGGCCGGGATGAAGGCCCTGATAGAACGATGCGGCATGGTGGGGCGCGCGAACTCCGATATGTACAGGCGCAAGGCAGGGGCGGCAGTTGTGGCCGTCAGGCGCGCTGGCGCCGTTCATGTGTTCAACTCGCTTAATTATTTCTTCACCATCAATGAGATGATAATTCCCGGATCGACCTACTGGAATATCGGCCTGGGCCGGCAGGCAGGGGAGGTCAACAACGATGCAGAGGGTGTGCAGACCATGAAGAACCTGGGCAAAAACATGGCATGGCTGTTGAGCAGGATTCATTCATGAAGCTTTACCGGGCCGCGCCCTGAGAGAACGGGCAAAGGCCCGCCTCATCTTTTTCCCGAGCCCCGGATATTTAAGCTGAATATATAAGCTGTTGACAATGGCTTTTGCACCATGCTAATATTCAAACAGTTCCGGCATGGGGGTCCAGGTGGCAGGAGAAAAGATACTCAATATAGACGACAGCCCGACCGTGCAGCGGCTCATAGAAATGATCCTGTCGTCGCAGGGCTACGAGGTTGTGCTGGCCTCCGACGGAGAAGCGGGCATTGTGAAGGCAAAACAGGAGAAGCCCGCCTTGATCCTCGTGGACTTCGTGATGCCTAAAATGAACGGATTCCAGGTCTGCAAGACTCTCAAAGACGACCCCGAGTTCAAAGATACCCCCATCATTCTCGTGACATCCAAGGGCGATAAAATCGGCAGTAAGTTCGTTGATGTTCTTGGCATTACCGAGTATTTCACAAAACCGTTTCAGCCCGAGGAGCTTCTCGCCAAGATCCGGGAAGTTCTTGACAAACGGCAGGCTGCCGCCGCCGCGGCAGCGCCGGCTCCGCCACCGCCGCCGGCCAGGGAGCCAAGACCCGCTTCCCCGCAGTCATCGGCGAACGGTCTGGAAGCCATGGTTGCGAGTATAGTGGAGCGGGCGCTCGAGAAGTTCGTGAAGACGACGCTTCCCGAACTGATCCGCAAGGAACTCGCCGCCGCGCAGCCGGGCTCCGGCGCAGCCAATACCGGCATCAAGGGAAACCTTGCGAGCTTCAGGATTATCGAGCTGATGCAGATGCTCGGGCTCCAGCGCCAGACCGGCAGGCTTATGATTACCCGCGACGGCGAGGACGCTGAAATCTGCTTCCGCGACGGCGCGGTGGCATTCGCCACCACGAACTGCAATGGAGGCAAGACCAGCATGGAAGCGCTGCTCAGGAAGTCCTGCAGGATTGAGGATCGCAGCATCCGACACGTCCTCCAGATTGCCGAAATGACGGGGGACCCGATCGACCGGATCCTGGCCCAGGAAAAGCTGTTCGATATCCAGCAGTTCGCCGATTGTCTCAGGTTCCACACGGAATCGGCGGTGTACAAGGCCATGGCATGGAGACAGGGCGAATTCTATTTCGAAAAGAGTTCGCCGCCGGTTTTTGCAAACCCGGTGAAACTCAAGGTTGATGATCTCCTTCTCGAGGGAGCGCGGCGCGCGGACGAATGGACGCTTATTCAGCAGAAGATCCCGAGCTTTGCCATTGTGTTCGAGCCGATGATCGGAAATGCCGAGGAGCTTTCGACGCGCGGCATGAGCGATGTCGACATGAAGGTGTTTTCGCTTATCGACGGAAGACGAACAATCCAGGCCATAATCGACGCATTGGGCGTGGGCGAGTTTGATGTGGCAAAGAGTCTGTTTATCCTGCTCTCGGTGAACCTGATTCGGCGAAAAAAATGATTATTCTGCGGCGGCGCTCAAGCAGCTTGAACGGATAAAACTATATAAAACGAAAACTTGACACTACCAAAGAAATATGTTAATTTTTACCTACATTGCACCCGAAAAAGGAGAAAAAAATGGCCAAAATACTCATAGCGGATGACAGTCTGGCTGAGCTTCAGATCTTTCAGGCGGCGTTACAGACGACAGGCCATACCATAGTGACCGTCATGGACGGAGAGGCAGCCGAAGAGAAAGTTAAATCGGAAAAAATAGACCTGATTATTCTGGATGTTATCATGCCCAAGAAAAATGGTTTTCAGGTTTGCAGAGACATCAAGACCAACGATCAGTTTAAAAATATTCCTATTATCATGGTTACCTCCAAAGACCAGGAGAGTGACAAGTTTTGGGGGATGAAACAGGGCGCTGATGAATACTTAACCAAGCCGTTCAAGCCCGAGGATCTGCTGAAGGCTGTGAAAAAGTATATATAAATCCCTGGGGGGCCGTTTGGCCGAGACCGACAACCATGCCATCGCCGAAGTATTAGAAGTAATACGGGAAGAGGAAATACGGGTATGTCTCTTCAGTATAGGCGAGGATTATTATGCCATACCGGTCAGCATGCTGACGGAAATCATCATTCAGCAAAAAATTTTCCCCGTTCCGACCACGCCGCAACACGTCCTCGGGGTCATTAACCTGCGAGGCAGCATCGTTCCCATTGTTGATATTCGCCCGGTTCTTTCCCTCCCACGACAGTCACTTCAGGGCCAGATTGCTATTATAAAGCACGGCAATGTGACGCTCGGCATTGTCGTCGATAATGTATCCGAAGTGATTGTTGTGCCCGAGAGCCGACTGCTGGGCATCCCTTCCGAAACATCGACGCAGAAGGCCGGCAAGGGCCGGAGCTGGTTTTTAAAAGGCATAATTCAGCGGGATCACGGCGTGGCCGCACTGCTGGATGTCGAAAAGATTATTGACGCAATTAAACTGGCTTGAGCCGTGAAAACGCGGCGCGTGTCCGGAGGGGCGAACCTCCTTCTCCGGCATCAGAGCGGTGGGAAGCGGGAGTGAATGGCTCTGGAGCAGGCACCCGTTGCAACGATACCTCGTTAAAAGGAGCTGAATTATGAAGGTAAAAAACATCTTCTATCGAATGAGCATCAGGACCAAGATCGTGCTTATGATCCTCGGCATGTCCGCGGTCTTCGGGACCGGCATCCTCGGTTTCATTTATATCCAGATAGAGGCGGCGCTCCGGGAAGAAGCGATCAACAAATCGCTGATTCTGGCATCGGGCTTGAGCGACAAGGCTGCCGAGCCGGTGCAGGCCGAAGACCTGAATGCCCTCCAGTTCATCCAGGGTGAGGCTATCAGCCAGCCGGATGTCGCATACTGTTTCGTCCGGGACGGCAGGGGCAAAGTCATCTCATCCTCATTCGAAGGGAATGCGATCCCTTCGGTTTTGCTGACTATTAATGTTCTGAAACCCGGCGTTCCATACTTGACGCAGGCCGCCACCATTACGCTGCGGGACAACATCGTTGAGGTAATTGACATCGCTTCTCCGATCTCCGGCGGCACGCTCGGCTCGGTGCATGTGGGGCTGAACATGACGACGATCAAGGCTCATATCCGAAACCTTCTTCTCTATATCATGATCGTGGGTGTGGTGGCGCTGACAATTCTCTCCACCGTCACCCTGGTGCTGTCGGCCATCACTATCTCCCCGGTGAAGGACCTCATGCGGGTTGCCGAGGCAATGGGAAGCGGAGACCTGAGCAAAAAGGTTACGGTGACCACCGGCGACGAACTCGGACAATTGGGCACAACGCTCAACCAGACGATCGAAAGACTCCAGGGGCTCATCCAGACAGAGAGCGACCGGGACAAAATGCAGCACCAGGTCATGGATCTGCTCTCGATCGTGAGTTCTGCGGCGGAAGGCGATCTGACGGTGAAGGCCGAAGTGACCGCCGACGCCCTGGGTTCGGTTGCAGACGCGTTTAACCTGATGCTTACCGGTCTGACGACGCTCGTAACCCAGGCCAGTAATGTGGCCACCGAGATCCAGCGTTCCACTGCCGATATTCTGCACTCCTCCGAGCGCATGAAGACAGGCGCCGAGCAGCAGGCCGGACTTATCCGCAATGCGTCCGACGCGGTCAATGCCATGTCCAGCACGACACAGCGCGTGGCCGAGAACGCCGAAGCCGCCACACAGACGTCGCTCAAAGCCACACAAGCGGCCGTCAAGGGCGGGGCCTCAGTTGCGGAAACCATCAAGGGCATGCAGCGGATCCGGGCCGCGGTGCAGACCACCGGAAAGAAGATCAAGGGCCTCGGCGAACGGTCGCTCGAAATCGGCGCCATCATCGAGGTGATCAACGAAATCGCGACGCAGACAAACCTGCTGGCATTGAACGCCGCAATCGAGGCTGCCCGCGCCGGCGAGCAGGGCAAGGGTTTTGCCGTGGTTGCCGATGAAGTGCGGAAACTCGCGGAACGCGCGGCCCGGGCAACGAAGGACATCACCGGCCTCATTAAGGGCATCCAGGTGGAGACCAGCGAGGCCGTTACCGTTATGGAAGAAGGAACCCGCGAGGTGGAGGAAGGTACGAAGCTGGCCGACCAGGCCGGGGCCGCCCTCCGCGAAATCGAACAGATCGTTAAACAAACCGCCGGACTCGTGACGGACATTACGCAGGCGGCAAGCGACCAGGTGAAGGTGACGGAGAGCGTGGTGAGCACCATGGACCACATTTCCAAATTCACGCAGGAGACCACTCAGGGCGTCGAGGACACGGTGACCACCATCGGCAAGCTGGCCGACCTCTCGAAGAGGCTCACCGACGCTATCGGAAGGTTCAAGCTGGGCAAGGAATTCCAGGCTCAGCCTGCTCCGGAGGCCGGACTGCCCACCCTTGGCGAATATCCGCAAATTGCGGAGGGTGTGACCACGAGCGACGAAGAGATCAAGCTCGGGTTTATTGAATAGACCGTATGGCTGCCGCACCTTTTGACAAATCGGGTATTATTGAGTTTTTCCTTGTGGAGGCTGGCGAACATATCCAGAATCTGAACAAGGGACTATTGTCCCTGGAGAAGGACCCCAAGGACAGCTCCATGATCGACGAGCTGTTCCGCGCGGCGCACACCCTGAAGGGATCAGCCGCCATGATGGGATTCCCGGGGATCAGCGATGTAGCGCACAAGGCCGAAGACATGCTCGGTCAGTTCCGCTCCGGCTCCATACTTATTTGCAAAGATACTCTCAACTTCCTCTTTGACAGCGTTGACGCGGTCAAGCTTATGGTGGATGGCGTTGCGTCAAAAAAACCGGAAGATCGCCTCATCGTAGAAAGCATTACTCAATCATATAAAGATGTTATCGAAAAGCTGCGAACATCCTCCGCCCCGCCATCTCCGCAGAAGCCGGCTGTCGCCCCGCCGTCGAAACCAGTCCCTCCGGCAAAGGAAACTCCCGCAGCGCCCACACCGAAAGTTCAATCGAAAGATGAGCTCGACCTCGCGTGGGAAAAGACTTTTGATATAGAGGAAACCCTTGTTGTTGAGCCGCTGACGGAGGAACCGCAGCAGCAAATACCGTCTCCCCGGTCAAAAGAAAAACCGGCGCCCCCGCCCTCTCAGACAGCTGCTTCCGGGGCTGCGCAAAAACCCGTCATACCCGCGGCAACGGCAAAAGCAGCCGCTGAACCGGTCCCGCTCGCGCCGGAAGTTCCGCTCAAGCAGGAGCTCGAGGAAGCAAAAAAAACCGGCATTCATGAAAAACGCGGCATGGGCCGCCGGGCGGCTGATGCCGCTGATCTGGAAAAACAGTTTATCCGGGTCAATATCGAGCGTCTGGATAATCTCATGAACCTGGTCGGTGAGATGGTGGTGAACCGCAACAGGCTCGCGCGTCAGGTTGAGTTCATAAAAACGCTCCGGGAAGAGCTCTCCTTCAGCCAGGCGCGCCTGATTCATGAGATCAAAAAGTTCGAGGAAAAATACGAATATACCCTGAACTATGAAACGCCGGGGCAGCAGGTTGTGGAGCAGAGACATGATTTCCTCGAGCTGGAATTTGACCGGTACGATGATTTCAATCTTCTGTCGCGCAAGCTCACGGAGATCACGAATGATACCAATGAGATTATGGCCGAGCTGGCCGGATTTTTTGACTCCTTTGAGCTCGACACCGCCAGGATTTCCACCATTACCACGAATTTGCAGGACGAAATCACGATGGCCCGCATGGTGGAGGTGGACAAGCTATACCAGCTTTTCCAGCGGCCGGTGCGCGATCTCGCCCAGTCGGAGGCCAAACAGATAAACATGGTCGTCACCGGCGGTGAAACGAAGATCGACAAGACGATCTTCGAGATCATTTCCGACCCGCTAATGCACATGATCAGGAATTCCGTATCACACGGCATTGAGCCGCCGGAAGAACGCAAGCAGCTCGGGAAGGACCCGACAGGAGCGCTTATTCTCCGCGCCCGCCATGAAGGAAGCAGCATAATCCTCGAGATCGAGGACGACGGCCGCGGAATGGACATCGCGCTGCTCAGGCAGGCCGCGGTGGACAAGGGTTTTATGAACATGGCCGAGGCCAGCGCTCTGTCCGAAATGGAGACTATCAACCTGATCTTCCGGCCCGGATTTTCCACGGCAACGACCGTCGGCAAGGTGTCCGGCAGGGGCGTAGGCATGGACGTGGTCGCCACCCACCTTGCCAAGATCAACGGCAGGATCGAGATCAAGACCGAAAAAGGCGTGGGTACAAAGTTTGTCATCAGGCTCCCTCTCACCCTAGCTATCGCGCAGGCCCTGGTGGTCAAATTGAAGGACCAGGAAATCGCCATACCTATGAACCTTGTTGAAGAGACCACGCGGTTTTCGGAAAAGGACATACAGCGGGCCGCGGGTGAAGAAATGGTGAATCTGCGGGGTACGCTGTTGCGTCTTTTCAAGCTGAACGATCTGCTCGGCGGCGGCAAATTCCCGAAAAAAGAGGAGACCTACCGCCACCCGACGCTGATACTCGGGATGGCGGAAAAACGTCTGGCGGTAATGGTGGAAGACATTACGGGTCGGGAAGAGATCGTGGTGAAGTCCCTTGGAGAATATTTAAAAGGCGTGAAGATATTCTCCGGCGCCACCATCTCGGGCGAAGGGAATGTGCGCCTCATCCTGAATGTTTCGTCCCTCTTCGGGGAAGAAACAACGATGACCGGCAAGGCCAGCGTCGTTGCGCCCAGGGAGGCTGCGGCGCCGGAAACCGTACGACGGAAACCGAAGGTCCTGGTCGTGGATGACTCCATCAGCATCCGGAAATATGTACAACGCTTTCTCGACCGGACAGGTTATGAGGTGGAAGTGGCGCCGGACGGCATGGAGGCGCTCAACATTATGGGCACGATCAAGTTCGATGCGGTGGTCACCGACCTTGAGATGCCGGTCATGCACGGCTATGACCTCATGGCGGAAATGAAGAGGAACCCGGCGCTCATGAACATTCCCGTGATCGTGCTGACCTCGCGGGCAGGGGACAAGCACAGGCAAAAAGCGATAGAAATGGGCGCGCAGGACTACCTGGTTAAGCCGTTCGAAGAACAGGAAATGCTCGAGTCGCTCAAACGGCTTCTGAGCGGGGCGGTTCCTGCAGGTCGGGTATAATCTCAATCTCACATATGGACGAAGCTACACGATTTCTGATATTATCGCTGGAGGGAGAGAGCTATGCCCTCCCTATTACCCGGCTTCTGGAGATCATGGCGTCTCATGATATCCAGAAGGATAAAACCCTTACGGAAATTTTCGAAGGGAAATTAGAATTTCGCGGCAAGTGGATACCGGTGTTGAACCTGAAAAAAGTCTTCAAGATACAGGGCAAGCCGGGGACCGCGCTCCTGATTGTCAGGAGCGACAAAGGCACCATGGGGTTACTTGTCGACGCCGTCACCGAAATCCTGGATACGGCACAAAAACCGGCCCCCTTTCCGAAGGGCGTGATCAACCCCAGTTACCGGTATTACAGCGGCGTACTCAGACAGAAGGACAACCTTGTCCTGTTGCTGAACGAGGAAGGGTTGCTGCCATGACAAGCAGTTATTTGCTTTTTCTCCTGTCGGAAAGGATTTTCGGCGTAAAACTACTCGGGGCGATCGAGATTTTGCCATGGCGCAGGTCCCGGCATGTTCCGTTGTCCTATTCCTATGTGGAAGGCCTGATCGACTATCGCGGAACGGTCTATCCGATATTCAATATCGGCCAGCGGCTCGGCCTGAGCAGGCCGGGACCCATCGGCTTTACGCCCGAGGCTTCCGACCAGGCTGATAAAAAACAGAGCATCATTCTGCTCGAGGAAAAACAGGTCACCTTCGGCATCATCGTTGACAGTGTTGTCAAGATGACGAAGCTGGAGGACCCGTCTCTGTCGCCGGTAAAGGCGCAGGGGCTTGACGCGAAGTATATCAGGGGAATGGCATACGATGACGAACAGGAAATCATGATTCTTGACTTTGAAAGGTTGCTTCATGCCGGTTAAAATACTATTAGCGGACAAGAGTATAACCATACAGAAGGTGGTGGAGATGCTGTTTTCCGGCAGGGAATATGAGGTCACCTGTGTCAGCGATGGCGAGACTGCTCTCAGCGATGCGGTCCGGGTCGTTCCCGACGTGGTGCTGGCCGATGTTGACTTGCCGCGGATCGACGGCTACAGCTTTGCCACGCGTCTTAAACAGACCCCGGCCCTCGCGCAGACGCCGGTAATTCTCATGATGAGCCGGGACGATGTTTACGATGAAGCCAAGGGACGGCAGGCCGGGATCGTGGGCTTCATCGCGAAGCCCTTTGAGTCCCAGGAACTCATCGGCAAGGTTAAAAAAGCCCTTTCCGCCGCGCCGCCCCGGCTTGTTGAGCCGGCACCGGCCGTGAAGCCGCCGCAGGCGGCGACCCGGGTGCCACCTCCGGTCCCGCCCCGCCCCATGCCGGTGCCGGAGGCCCCGCGCCCGGTTGCGCCACCAACGCCGAAACCAAAGCAGGCCGCTCCTCAGGATATCTGGGACATTATCGAGGAAGCGCCGACGCAGGCGGAGATCAAGAAGGTCTCGGCCCGGCCCGTTGATGAAGAATCGGTCTTCGAGGTCGAACCCGAGGTGGAGGTGGAGGAAGCGCTTGCTCGCGAAGCCACGCGTGCTTTGCCTGTCGGGGACAAGGCAATGGAGGAAATGCGCGCGGGACTCGGGCTTACCGAAGAAAAAGAAAAGGCCCGACCTGCGGCGCCGCGGAAGCCGGAAGCAGTTGCGCGCGAGTGGAAGCCTGCGCCCGAGCCTCCGCCAGTTCAGCCGGCTGCGCTTTCCGAGAGCGCCTTGCGGAGCATAGCGGAAGAGACTGTCGCGAGGATGGCGAAAGAAGTGTTTGCGAAGATGCCGCCGGTGCAGGCTCCGAAAGTATCAGAGGAGACCGTGAGGAGGGGTATCGAAGAGTCCGTCTCGAAAATCGCCCGCGAGGTCGCGCGCGAGGTCATCGAGAAGGTGGCGTGGGAGGTGATCCCCCCCCTGGCTGAGCTTCTCATCAAAGAAGAGATCGAACGGTTGAAATCGGAACCATAGAAATAAAGTCCAAGATACAAGCATCAAATCCCAAATATATTCCAAAGGCCAAGCATCAAATATCAAAACGTCTTGAATTTGGTAATTGGATTTTGGTGCTTATTTGGGATTTGTAATTTAAGATCTGGAATTTTTCGTAAGGGGACTAAATCCCCTTTTTTATTGGATGACGACGCGGTCAGAAAAGGAGTGAGTATTTCATGCCCCGAATAGAGCTTCCCAAATCATATGACCCCAAATCAGTTGAAGAAAAATGGTACGCCGTTTGGCTGGAAAAAGGCTATTTTCACGCGGACGAGAACTCCCCGGGAGAGCCGTTCTCCATCGTGATTCCGCCGCCGAACGTGACCGGATCTCTCCACATTGGACACGCGCTGAATTCAACGCTTCAGGACATTCTTGCGCGGTGGATGCGCATGTCCGGCAGGAACGCGCTCTGGATCCCGGGCACGGACCATGCCGGCATCGCCACGCAGAATGTAGTGGAGCGCCAGCTCGCCAAGGAGAACATAGACCGCCATACTCTCGGCCGCGAGAAGTTTGTGGAAAAGGTCTGGGAATGGAAAAAGGAATACGGTGGAAGGATCATCAATCAGCTCAAGCGCATGGGGGCCTCCTGCGACTGGGAGCGCGAGCGCTTCACCATGGACGAGGGGCTGTCGCGCGCCGTGCGGGAGGTCTTTGTCACGCTCTACGAAGAAGGGCTCATCTACCGCGGTGAGCGCCTCATTAACTGGTGCCCGCGCTGTCACACGGCGCTCTCGGACATCGAAGTGGAGCATGAGGACGAAAAGGGCAAACTTTACCACATAGCCTATCCGTTGAGCCACGATCACAATATCAGGCTCACCGTTGCAACGACACGGCCCGAGACCATGCTTGGCGACACAGCCGTAGCAGTTCATCCGCTCGATCCGCGCTACAAGGACCTCATCGGCAAGACCGTTGATCTTCCCCTCACGAACAGAAAGATCCCGATCATCGGCGACTCGATCCTCGTTGACCTCGAATTCGGCACCGGCGCCGTCAAGGTAACGCCGGCGCACGATTTTAACGATTACGAGGCGGGCCAGCGACAGCAGCCCGGGCTTTTGCGCATCAAGATGCTCGACGACAAGGCCCAGATTCTGGCGGATATCCCGGACGCGCATCCCGAAGTGCTTAAACAGGTCGCGGGAAAACCGGCAAAGAAGGCGCGCGGCCTGGTGGTCGAGCTGCTGAGCGAGCATGGCCTTCTCATCAAGACCGAAGACCACGCGCATTCCATCGGCAAGTGCTACCGTTGCAAGGCGGTGGTCGAGCCGTATCTGTCGCCCCAATGGTTTGTCAAGACCGGCCCGCTCGCGGAACCGGCGATCAAGATAGTTGAGGACGGTCGAATCCGGTTCTTTCCCAGGGGCTGGGAGAACACCTACTTCGACTGGATGCGCAATATAAAAGACTGGTGCATATCACGCCAGATCTGGTGGGGCCATCGCATTCCCGCGTGGTTCTGCGATGAGTGCGGACACATAACCGTGAGCCGCACGGACATCACGTCCTGCGGGAAGTGCTCGAGCGCAAATATCCGGCGGGAAACAGACGTGCTCGACACCTGGTTTTCATCGGCACTCTGGCCCTTCTCCACGCTCGGCTGGCCTGACAAAACCAGGGAGCTTGCGGTCTATTATCCGACGTCGGTGCTCATCACCAGCTTCGACATCATTTTCTTCTGGGTGGCCAGGATGATCATGATGGGGCTGCACTTCAGGAAAGAGGTTCCCTTCCGGCACGTCTATATCCATGCGCTAGTGCGCGACGCCGACGGCCAGAAGATGAGCAAGTCCAAGGGCAACGTCATCGATCCGCTTGTGATGATCGAACAGTACGGCACCGACGCCTTCCGTTTCACGCTGACGGCCTTCGCGGCCCAGGGCCGGGATATCAAGCTCGCTCCGGAGCGCATAGAAGGATACCGGAACTTTGCGAACAAGATCTGGAACGCCAGCCGGTTCGTGATGATGAACCTGGAAGAAGGGTTTACTCCGAACTCGGAACTGTCAACCCCGGACTCAACCCTCGCCGATCGCTGGATTCTGTCCCGGCTCAACTCCGCGACCAGGGAAATCGAAGGGGCGCTTAAGGAATACAGGTTTAACGATGTTGCCTCGGGGCTCTATCAGTTTATCTGGCACGAGTACTGCGACTGGTATCTGGAGCTCTCCAAGCCCGCGTTGGCGGGCGAGCTCGGCGCTGCCGAGCGCAAGGCGGCACAGACCGTACTCGCTCACGTACTAGAAACCACGCTCCGGCTGTTGCATCCTATCATGCCATTTATCTCGGAGGAAATATGGCAGACGCTTCCCGAAGAAGTCAGAAGCCGGAAGTCGGAAATCAGGAAAGAATCGATCATGGTTGCGGAGTATCCCGAGGCTGATGCAGCGATGATCAATGCTGAAATCGAGCAGGACATGCAGATGGTGATGGACCTTATCCTCGCGATCAGGAACATCCGCGGCGAGATGAATATTGCGCCGTCGATGCAGATCACGGTGATCGTAAAGGTGGCAAACAAGGAAATCGGCGAGCATCTGGAGAAAAGCTCAGGGTACGCGAAGACCCTGGCCCGAATCAAGGAGCTTCATATCGGCGCTGCCGATAGCAAACCGAAGAATGTCGCCACGGCGGTGATCAAGGGAGCCGAGATTTACGTGCCGCTCGAAGGCATCCTCGACCTTGCGCAGGAGCGCGAGCGTCTCCAGAAGGAGCTTGCGAAAATTTCAAAAGACATTGAAGTCTTTTCCAAAAAGCTATCTAACAGGAATTTCGTTGATAAAGCGCCGAAAGAAGTTGTGGAAAAAGATACGGCGAAGCTTGATGAGTTCAAGGTAAAGAGGGATAAGCTGGAACAGAGCGTAAGGCTGCTGGGGTAATTTGATTCGGTCGGAAGTGTCCAGCTTGACAGAAACGTCCGGAGATTCAGGGGCTATAACATGCGCTATTGAGATTTACCGCAGGCGCCGAATGGTTAATGGGTTTCCTTCTTTGCGTGGTGCTCCCGGCCGTGCACTGCGGCATGTTTCGCAAGCTTTTCTTTCGTCATGGCCCGCTCCATACCAAGGCGCGTATGGGAAAAACCATGTTCCAGCGGCTCCTCTTCCTTTTTCACCGCGTTCATGAACTCGCATCGCCAGCAGTTATTGAGCTTCTGCGCGTAAGTCCCCTGGACCTTGCCGCCGCATAGAGAGCCCGCGATCGCCCAGCAGGCCCTGCCCGCGTTCCTGCCGTTGTGGGCGCCGTCCAGGTCCGGATAGGTGGTAGCGGGGCAAACGCCGAGCTCGGCGGATTTTTTCCCGCCCGGCTCTCTCCCGCAGTTTTTGAATTCCCAGCAGTTTATTTTTTTCATACGTTCATGGCCTCGTTTCGAACATCCTGACACTGTTTATGCTATTGATTGGTCACTATGCAGAATAAAGGTCACCTTCCACTTTAATGACCCTTCCATACGACAGGAGGAGGGCAAAAGTCAAGACCCGCATTAAAAAAGACAATCCCCCGGCGCAGGAGGGAGTTCTCTTATTCCTGCTTCCCCGCAGCCGCCGCCTGCAGAGAGCCGATGAAGGGTTCGAGCATCCTGCCGGTCTGTTTGTCAATGGCCCTTTCCATCCCGAGGCGGGTGTGGGAAAAGCCGAACTGAGTGGAATCTTCCTCGCGCTTTACCATGTTCATAAAATCACAGCGCCAGCAGTTCAACAGCTTCTTGGCATAGGTGCCCTGAAGCTTTCCTCCGCAGAGCGAACCAGCAACGACCCAGCACGCTCTGCCGGCGTTCTTGCCGCTGTGAGCGCTGTTAAGCTCCACGTGCGTGGCGGCGGGACATACTCCCATCTCCGCTGTCCGGTGGCCGCCTGGCTGTCTGCCGCATTTTTTATGCTCCCAGCAATTCAGTTTTATCACCGCCGTTGTGTGCTCCAGGCTCAACTCCGTCAATTTTCCCATGTTCGGCACCTCCATATCCATACAGTAAAAAAATTTCTCAAGACATTTCCGCCGCCCCGGATAAAAGGGCCAGCACAAATATAATATACTGCGCGAAGGGCCCGGAGTCAATGTCAATAGCTGAGTTTAGATGATCTATAGGCAGAGTTTTACATCGTTAGTCATTGTTTATCGGGGGATTTTTGCAGCCTGTGCTCCGGTCAATCTCCGCCAGTATGCCCCGCAGAATTTTTACTTCCCTGGAATCGAGCCTCGACCTTCCGAAAATATTTCTTAAGGAAGACATCATGCGCCCGGGATGGTCGCGTTCAAGAAATCCAATGTTCTGAAGGGTCTTCTGCAAATGCAAATAGAAATTTTCCCTGTCTTCCGCAAGGGCAAGCTCGGGTGTCGAAGACTGGCTAAGCTCGCACGTCGCAATAAACAGTTCGTACGCCACGATCATGACAGCGTGCGAGAGGTTCAAGGAGGGGAAAGCATCGGAAGACGGAATAGTGACAATATCCTGGCAGAGCGCGAGATCATCGTTGTCCAGGCCGTTTATCTCATTTCCAAATACCACGGCCACCCTGTTGTTTGCGAGAAGCGGGCCGATGGCCGCAGCCATTTCCCGCGGAGTGCGGACATTTTTTCTCAAACGTCCGGAGTGTCGCGAGGTCCCGACGACGAGCCCGTGGCCATGCACCGCTTCCCTGAGAGAAAAAAAAGTTTCAGCATTATCCAGAACCGCATCCGCGCCGGCGGCCAGTTTGACAGCATCATTGTTCCTGTCCCGCGGCGGATTCACGAGGATGAGACGAGAGAGACCGGCATTCATCATGCACCGTGCAGCAGCGCCGATGTTGGCCGGCGTCTTCGTGTCAACGAGGATGATGCTGATATTTATAAGAGGTGATGCCGTCTGCATGGAAGAAGTCCAGTGGGCAATTGCCAATTACGCGAAATAGAATCCCTCCACTTTCGCCGGAGGGGCTCATCTTGTCTTTCACGCATTATAAGCTATGCAGGTCTGTGTCTCAACAATATATTTCAGGTGGATCGGTGATGTCGGCAGCTCACTCAATAAGTTTTCAAACGCATACTGGCGCCAGCCAGCTGTGCACCTTGGTTAATAAGACAGGGTATAAGGACACGAATCAAGTTAAACAAAAGGTTGCATTAATATACAAATGAAGATAATATCAGCCGATGAATGCGCGGATGCCAGCAGTTTTGAGCGAAAGCGCGCATAATAACTCCGTTAATCACAACTGCCGAATCAGTTTTCCGTTGTTATTTTTCATTATTCCTTTATGGTACTATAATTGCATTCAATTGCAACGATCACGGAATTGCTGTCATCTTTTTTACTCTTCCTTCTCTAAATCTTTACCGTTTTAAATTGCTGCAATTTAAAGGCGAGTTGACAAAGAATCGCCAAAAGGGAGCAGTCATGACTGGTCCCGGAAACATTACCGCCATGTACACGAATGATCAGAAGGTCCGTGATTACAAGACAGGGGGTGATTACCGGGGGGGGGCAAAACTCCTGAAAAAGTTCAATCACTGTGGCTAGAAGCGGAATGATGAACGATTCATATTTCGAAAGGAGAAAAGGAATGAAAAAAAGTTTATTAGTTGTTCTTCTGGTTGTTGTCGCTATAGCTTCGTATGTCGGTATCTCGGATGCGCGTTCCGGGTATCTGGGTGATCTGAATGCGCTCTACGGCACCTCGGGTTCGAGGCTTGATACCTGTGATACCTGCCATGTGTCTGGCGGGAAATCCAGAAATCCCTTTGGGCTCGGTGTCGAAGCCGGCATACTCGCGGGCAAAACAGCCACGCAGTCCTTGATCGACATTCAGTCAAACGACTCTGACGGCGACACCTATACGAACATCGTGGAGATCAATGCGCGTTATTTTCCGGGTGATCCCAACGATCATCCTGTTGCCGGAACTCCCGTCATCAGCCTGAGCACCGGAACAATTGTCTTCGGCCAGGTGACGGTCTACAGCTCCGTCACCAGGACCGTCGCCATCCAGAACACCGGCAATGCCAACTTGAACGTAACCTCCATAACCCGTTATTCCGGCACCAGCACGGAGTATACCTGGTCGCCGGCTGCGCCCTTCACAATCGCTCCTGGTGGTTCCACGACCCTGTCCGTTACCTATACGCCTGTTGACACCACGTTTGATGCCGGCTATCTGACGATTGCCAGCAACGATCCTGTCAGACCGACCGTCAACCATGGCCTGTCGGGCAGCGGTGCGGGAGCTCCGGCTCCGATCATCAGCCATACTACTACGACGATCAACTTCGGCCAAACGGAAGTCTACAGCTCAGTGACCAGGACTGTAGCGATCTGGAATATAGGCAATGCGGATTTGAATGTCGCCTCCATAAGCCGCTGCTACGGCACCAGCATGGAATATACTTGGTCTCCCGATGCGCCGCTCACCATTGTTCCAGGC
>Ga0334722_10003033_pt1 | contig 18376 bp, 20 predicted proteins | sample C3_bottom_MG_FD_207210 | JGI IMG/M metagenome (GOLD analysis project Ga0334722, IMG submission 207210) | Sediment microbial communities from Yellowstone Lake, YNP, Wyoming, USA - C3_bottom | ecosystem: Environmental > Aquatic > Freshwater > Lake > Sediment | place: USA: Wyoming | collected...
ATGAGCACCCCGAGTGGTTCGGTCCGCTCTTCGCAGAGCTCGATCGGCGGGGCGTCCGGTACGATCGCCTGCTCGCCAGTGACCTGCATTTTGATCCTTCGGAACATGATCTTCGATATTCGCTGGTCGTCAATCGTATGAGCCCCTCGGCGTACGCACGGGGGCACGCGCACGCCATCTTTGCGTCGCTCTCGTACCTGCACTGCCTCAACATCATGGATATCCCCGTTGTCAACGGCGTCGACGCGTTCAGCCTGGAACTCTCCAAGACCGCGCAGATCGCCCTGCTCGCCCGCCTCGGGCTCCCGTTCCCCGCGACGCGCGTGATCAACACCGCCCGGCGAGCGTCTGAGGCCGCACGACACCTCACGTTTCCTCTCGTGGTGAAGCCCAACATTGGTGGGAGCGGCGCGAAGATCCAGATGTTTGACTCGCCAGACCAGCTCGACGACGCCGCGGGCGGGGGCCGCCTCGATCTGGGGATCGACCACACCGCGCTGGTCCAAGAGTATCATCCGCCGGTGGGCGGCTTTATCGTCCGCGTCGAGGTCCTGGACGGTAAGTTCCTCTATGCGATCAAGGTCTTCCCGAACCCGTCCGCCGGGTTCAATCTGTGCCCGGCCGATATCTGCCAGACGGACTCAGATGTGGTCGCGGCCAAGACGCTGCAGGTCACCATCCGCGACCTGCCAAAGACCAATCTGAAAGTGGAAGGTTACACTCCGCCTCAGGAGATCGTCGAAAACGTTCTGCGGATCGCCCGGGCCGCGAGGATCGACGTGGGCGGTATCGAATACCTGATTAGTGAGCGGGACGGACGCCCCTACTTCTACGATATCAATGCGCTGTCGAACTTTGTAACTGACGCCCCTCGTGTCGTTGGGTTCGATCCTGTTCCAGTTTTCGTCGATTACCTCATCGCGCGGTCGGGGGTCGCGAGGGAGATCGTCAAGACTTCGTGAACGTCGGAGGGAGAAGGTCGATGCCGTCAGTAGATGAGATCAAACGGCTGATCGGCAAGCGCGTGAAAGTGCGACTCGCCGACGCGCTCGGCGGGCCGGCAGCCGTCGCGGGCCGCCTCATCGGTGTCCTCGATGCCGCCGACGGTCTTGTGGTGGCCATCCAGCCGGCCGAACAGCCTGAGCGTCGCCTCACCTATCACTACCAGCACATTGTCGAAATCAAGACTGAGGAGGGTTGAGATGCCATACGCAAACCCGGACGCAATCGTCGAGACCGCATGGGTGGCCAGCAACCTGACCAACCCGACCGTTCGCCTCGTCGAAGTCGATGTCGATACGACCGCCTACGATCAGGGTCACGCCCCGGGCGCCATCGGCTTCAACTGGAAGTCGCAGCTCGTCGATCAGGTTCGCCGCGAGCTATTGTCCAAGGCGCAGTTCGAAGATCTCCTGAGCCGAGCCGGCATCGGCAACAACCACACCGTCATTTTCTATGGCGACAACAACAATTGGTTTGCGACCTGGGCCTACTGGAACTTCAAGTACTGGGGCCACCAGGCCATGAAGATGATGAACGGCGGGCGGAAGAAGTGGATCGACGAAGGTCGGCCTGTCACGAAGGATGTCCCAACGCATCCGGCCACGCGGTATGTCGCGAAGGGGCCCGACGCGAGCGTCCGCGCGTTCCGCGACCAGGTATTGGAATCCATCGGCAGACCGGGGCGGGGAATGGTCGACGTCCGATCACCAAAGGAGTACTCGGGCGAGCTCCTGGCTCCGGAAAACCTCCCGCAGGAAGGCGCACAGCGCGGCGGTCACGTCCCCACGGCGGCCAACATCCCCTGGGGCATGGCCATGCGTGAGGACGGCACGTTCAAGTCGGCCGAGGAGCTGAAAGAACTCTACGCGGGCAAAGGCATCACCCCCGACAAAGAGATCGTCGCGTACTGTCGCATTGGCGAGCGTTCGTCGCACACGTGGTTTGTGCTGCGGGAACTGCTCGGCTACCAGAAGGTGCGCAACTACGACGGCTCTTGGACCGAGTGGGGAAGCCTCGTCGGAGTCCCGATCGAGCGATAAGAAACCACACCGGGGGGTCTGGTCAGTTGGGCCAGACCCCTCTGGCAACCTCCGCGACCAACCGCAGCTTTCGCTCCTGAACATCCAATGTAATCGCGTTGCCTCGCGCCACCGATGCAAAGCCGCACTGCGGGCTGAGCGCGGCGGAAGACGAGCGCGGCCACCTTCGCGTACGATCCCTTGGCCATGTACCGGCTCGCGTCGTTCCCTCGGCAGATGTGCAGTCCGAACGTCACGCCCGGATGACCGGCAATGATCGCGTTGATCATCTCGATGCCGTCGTCGATCATGCGGTCGGGATCGAATCCCTTGCGCGCAAACCACTGCCGCTGATGCGGATCGAGGAGCATGCCGAGCCGCCCGGCCCGGTGCTCCTCGCGAGCTCTCAACAGGTAGTCCGGTCGGAGCAGGCTCCCGATCACGTCGGCGCGGTAGCTCTGCATCTCAGGCCACTTTTGCCACCCGGCCCGCGATACCTCCACTTGGGCATATTCTTCCCGACTGCCTGCGTATGATACAGGAGCGTGTATGGATCAACTACAGAAACAGCCTATCGAGGACTCGGCGCGGCGCGCCATTCTCGTCGTCGAGGACGATCCCGCCTCTGCGACGCTCCTGCAGGCCACCCTGGAGAGTCTTGGTTATCACGTGATGATCGCCGGCAATGGCCTGCAGGCCCTTGATATGGCGAGCAAGCAGGAGCCCGACCTCGTGATCCTCGATTGGAACCTGCCGGGACTCGACGGGATCGAGGTCTGCCGCCGGCTTCGGGCCGCATCGGACGTGCCTATCATCATGGTGACCGCGGCATCCACCGAAACCGACAAGGTCGTCGGCCTCACGATTGGCGCCGACGACTACGTGACAAAACCATTCAGCATTCGCGAACTCACCGCCAGAGTGCAGGCACGATTGCGCAGCGCGGGACCCCGCCAGCAGGCAAAAGCCCATGTCCTCAAGCACCGGGATCTCGAGATGGATATCGACGCGCACCGTGTCTTCATCGGGGGTACGGAGGTCACCCTCACCCCGATCGAATTTCGGCTGCTTCGGGCGCTCCTTGAGGCGCCTCAACGGGTGTTCCCGCGCGAGGACCTCATCCGTTCCATCTATCCCAATGGCGAGGCGACCGTTGTCGACCGCACCGTGGACGTCCATATCCTCAACATCCGCAAGAAGCTGAGGGATGCCGCGGAGCGCCCCACCAGGATAGCCACAGTCCGAGGGGTCGGGTACAAGCTGGTCTGATCTGAACCAAAACCCAACACACCCCTCATCGCGGCTGAACCGAGATGGCGTACTATGACCTCGCGGGTGAATCAGATGACGATCTCACTCGGCAAAACTCTCGCGGACTGCCTTATGCCCGGGCCGCAGCGGCTCCAACTCGTGACCGCCGGAGGATCTGGAGATGGTAGACCGGCGGTCCGGGCATAGCGAACCGAACAAGGTCAGACCGAATGTCTAGGTGCACTAACTTGTGGGCACAGATTGTGTTGAACCACTCCGAACCGGCAAACCCGCCGCGAGGCGGGGACGCAAAGCCAACAGGGCCCAACGGGCCGGCTGGGTTGCCGAAGAGGGTTTCGTGACTAAGCGAGATCCTCTTTCTTTGTGCGATGTTCCTGGGGAACGGTGTCCTCCCGGGCCCGCACTCGGCCACCCGCGGCTGGGGTTCGGGAGGACAACGGGAGGTAGCACTGTGGCGGTCGAAAGCACGATCCTCATCGCCGATCCCGATGCAGAAAGCCGCAGGTTCCTGCGCCGTTTGCTGAACGGGCAAGGGCACATCGTCGTCACCGTTCAGGACGGCAAAGAAGTCCTCAAGATCATCGAAACCGAACAACCCGACTTGATCATGCTCGACGCCGGCATGCCCGATGGCGGCGGCGTCACCATGGCGCGCCGTCTGCGGGAAGTCGATGCGGTTCGCGGTCTGCCAATGATCGTGATGACGACGTCTCACGACATCGAAGACATCTGGCGCAAGAGCGGCGCGGACGCCGTCCTGCGCAAGCCCTTCAATCAGGACGAGGTCACGTCGTGGACCCAGTGTCTGGTCCGCGCGGGGCGGGTGCACGAGAACCTCGAGCGCGCCGAGTCGGCGCTGCAAGAGCTCGCCGTCGCGTTGGAATCCCGCAGCCTCTATCCTGAAGGCCACCTGCGGCGCGTCGCCGGGCATGCGGCCCGGTTGGCCGCGGCCGCCAATCTCGACCCGGCGGAGACGGTGATCATCCGCCGTGCGGCGCTGCTGCACGACATCGGCTACGTCGGCGTCCCCGATGGACTGCTGCGGAAGCCCGCGGCGCTGTCCGCCGACGAATACACATTGATGACGAAGCACACGGCGCTCGGCGCCGATCTGTGCCGGTACCTGCTCGACGGCGAAGGGATCAGCGCGATCATCCGCTCGCACCACGAGCGGTGGGACGGCCGCGGGTACCCCGACGCCCTGCAGGGTGAGCGCATCCCGTTTGGCGCGCGTATCGTCGCCGTGGCGGATGCGTTCGACGTGCTGACGATGAACCGGCCCTACCGGCCGGCGGTGTCGGAGACGGATGCGCTCGACATCCTGCTGTTCGGCGCGGGTCAGCAGTGGGATCCGCAGATCGTCACGATCCTCGATAATATCGTCCGACCGGCGCTCGGCAACGGCAAGCGGGCAGGGCACCGCCATCGCGCCGACAAACCTAAGTCGAAGAAGACGCGTCACGTGCCCGAACCGGCGGTACCGGATCTCTAGAACGACACGTCAGTCCGGCAGGTGCATCATGCGTTGGCTTCTCGTCGTCGCACTCATCGTCCTGATCGGCGCCAGCCCCCTGGCCGCCGCCCCGCCGGCTCCCCAGAGCCCCCCGAAGACCGCGCCGAACCCCACGATCGTCGCTCTCTCGAAGCTCAGCGGTCCGGCGTTCGACGTCGCGTTCATGCGCGCGCTCATCCCGATTCATGACGAAGCCGTTGAAGTCGCGATGGCGGCGACCCTCAACGCCGATCACTCCGAGCTGCTGCAGTGGAACCAGGTAATGATCGATCGGAAGAGCGGTCAAGTGGTCAAGATGCTGGCGTGGCTGAAGGACGCGGGCGCCTCGCCGGGCCAGCGCAACGCCGGCGTGGTGACCGACTCGGTCAAGAAGATGCGGGCGCTGCAGGGGAAGGCGCTCGAGCAAGTCTACCTCCCCATGATGTCCGCCCACCTGACGCAGAGCGTCGACCTCGCGGTCCTGGCCGCGACGAAGGCCAGCCGCGCCGAGATCCGCGCCATGGCGCAGGAGATCGCGAGAGTCGAGGGTGGGGAAGTCAAGATGCTGAAGGGCTGGTCGTCGAAGTGGTACGGCCGCTAGACGTGTAGGAATCCTGTCCCCCGGCGGCGCATTCTCCCCGGGTGGAACAGGACGCGATTCAGGACCACTTCAAAGGGAACTACTGCTGGGGCTGCGGCACCCTCAACCCCGTCGGTCTGCATCTCAAGAGCCACTGGGACGGCGACGAGACCGTCTGCACGTGGCAGCCCAAACCCGAGTTCATGGCCGGGCCGCAGCACATCCTCTACGGCGGCATGATCGCCTCGCTGATCGATTGTCACAGCGTGTCGATGGCCATCGCGGATGCCTACAGGCGTGAAGGCCGGTCGCCTGACAGCGACCCGTTGATCTGGTACGTCACCGGTTCGCTCCATGCCGTCTACCGCAAACCGACGCCGCTCGCCGCCCCTGTCACCCTTCGCGCGCGGATCCGCGAAGTCTCGGGACGCAAGACGACCGTCACCTGTTCTGTGTCATCGATGGGCGAGGAGCGCGTACGCGGTGAGGTCATCGCCGTGCGCGTGCCGCTCGAGTGGCGGGCCGCAGGCTGACCCCCGGCCGTCTCATGTCGGTCAACGCCGGCGAGCCCAGGACGATCACCTGGTTGGGCCGCACGGAGATGACGGGGATCTGGAAGACTCCCGTGACCGGGCGCGTCGGCGTGCGCGGCGTCAACGTCGACGGGGACGGTCAGGCCGACCGTCGAGCTCATGGCGGCCCGCACAAAGCCGTGTACGCGTACGCTCGAGAAGACCAGCACTGGTGGGAAGCTGAGCTGGGCCGGCCGCTTGAGCCCGGGGTCTTCGGCGAGAACCTCACGCTGACCGGGGTGGACGTGACGGGTGCCACGATCGGCGAGCGTTGGGCCATCGGCACGGTGCTCTTCGAGGTCGCCCAACCGCGCATGCCCTGCTGGAAGCTTGGCGCGCGCATGAATGACCCCGAATTCCCGCGCCGCTTCTCGCTCGCCGGCCGGCCCGGCGCGTATCTCCGCATCATCGATGAAGGTGAGCTGGGCGCGGGTGACGAGGTCCACATCGTCTCCCGGCCCGACCACGGCGTGACCACCGGTGACGTCGCCCGCATCTATCTCCGCGAGGGTGCGGGCGCCGAACGGATGCTCCGGGCGCCGCAGCTGCCGGCAAAGTGGCATGAGTGGGCGCGCGACCACATCGCACGCGCGAAATTCGCGCGGTAGAAATGGCGGAGGTGCACCGTGCTGCTCAAGGGTAAGCGCGCCCTCATCATGGGCGTCGCGAACAAGCGGAGCATTGCCTGGGGGATCGCGCAGGGCTTTCAGCGCGAGGGCGCGACCCTGGCGTTCACCTACCAAAGCGACCGGTTGAAGGAGAACCTCGTCGAGCTGCTGGGCGAGTTCGGCGGTATCGCCGCGTTCCCCACGTTCCCGTGCGACGTGACGTCCGACGAGCAGATCGCCGCCGTCTTCGCGGGTCTCAAGGATCGGTGGGGCGCGCTGGACGTGCTGGTCCACTGTCTGGCCTTCGCCGACCGGGAGGATCTCTCGCGGCCGTTCTCAAGCATCTCGCGCAAAGGGTACGCGCTGGCCATGGATATTAGCGCCTACTCGCTGGTAGCCTGCGCGGGCGCGGCGCGCCCGCTGATGCAGGCCGCGGGCGGGGGGAGCATCATGACGCTTACTTACAACGCGGTCGACCGGGTCGTGCCTTCATACAACGTGATGGCCGTCGCCAAGGCGGCCCTGGAGACTGAGGTGCGGTACCTGGCCTCCGACCTGGGACCGTCAAACATCCGTGTCAACGCCATCTCCGCCGGGCCGCTCCGCACGCTCGCGGCAAGCGCGGTGAAAGGGTTGTCCGGCTTTCGGGACGCCGTCGAAGAGGTCGCGCCGCTTCGGCGCAATATCACACAGGACGAGGTCGGCGACGTCGCGGTCTTTCTGGCCAGCGACATGTCGCGTGGGGTGACCGGGAACACGCTGTTTGTCGACAGCGGCTTCCACGTGATGAGCGTGGCCGGGCAGATCGAGGTGGCCGGGAAGAAAGCGGAGTCTTAGAAGGTCCAGCCGCGCCAGACTGAGAGCACCGCCACGATGTTGTTGATGCCGTGGGCGACCATGGCGGGTACTAAGCTTTCAGTGCGTTCATACGCGAGCGCCAACAGCAGTCCAAGGGCAAAGATGGGCAGGGCGTGCACCACCTGCGTGTGCACGGCCGCAAAGAATGCCGCGCTCACCAGCGCGCCGACCGCAACCCCCCACCGCAGACGCAGCCCACCATAGACGAGACCTCGAAAGAAGACTTCTTCGCCGATCGGCACGAGCACCGCGAGGAGAAACACAATCAGCGGCGCAAACGACAGGCCCTCCACCGATTGGAGCATCGGCCGCAGCGGGTCCTGGAGGTGCTCGTAGGCGGCGAGGGCCCGGGCGGCGTCGTGACCTTTGAACAATCCGATGAGAAACACAGCAAGCTTCTCGCTCACCAGCGACAGCGGCACGACCGCGGCCGCGACGGCGACACCGATGGCCAGATCGCGCGGCAGGCGGGCAAGCCGCAGCCCCAGGCGCCCGGCGTCGAGCCGGTAGCGCAGCATGACCACGTATGCCGAGAGTCCAACGAAGGCGACATTCTGCGCGATCGTCACAATCGAAAACGGGACGATGGTCAGCGGCCTACCTGGTTCGTTAAACGCCTCATACCCCAAGAGGTTGAGCGAGAAGGCCAAAAACAGATAGAGCGGGATGAGCAGCAGCGCCACCGCAAGCATCTCGGCGGGACCCCAGACGCCCCGCCGGCTCACCGGTCGAAACACCAGCAGATAGACGGGCAGGGCCACGGTAGCGGCAAACGCCAACGCGACGAGCAGCGCCTGTTCGGTCGAGGGCAAGAGCACGACCGCTGCGGGACCGATCACTGTGCCAGGGGTGTTCGGTAGTTCGCGACGGGCTTCCTCCGGCGGCAAGGGACGCCCCTGCGGCGCGCCGAAGTAGAGCGGCGCCGAGGTGTTACATCGTGGCGCATATCTCCGTCTACCGTCGCTGGCGACCAAAGACGTTCGAAGAGATCATCGGACAAGAACGCATTACGCACACCCTGCAGAACGCGATCCGCACGGGCCGGACGACCCACGCCTACCTGTTCGCCGGCCATCGCGGCACCGGCAAGACTACGACCGCGCGGATCTTCGCCAAGGCGCTCAACTGTCTGAATGGACCGACGCCGACCCCGGACAATACCTGCGCGTCATGCGAAGCTATCGCGCGCGGAAACAGCATGGACGTCATCGAGATAGACGGCGCCAGCAATACCAGCGTCGACGATATCCGCGACCTCAAAGAGAAGATCGTCCTGGCGCCGACCGAGAGCCGCTACAAAGTCTACATTATCGATGAAGTCCACATGCTCTCGACCAGCGCCTTCAACGCCCTGTTGAAGACACTTGAAGAGCCCCCGCAGCACGCGGTGTTCATCCTGGTCACGACCGAACCGCAAAAGATCCCGCCGACCGTCCTCTCACGCTGCCAACGGTTCGACTTCCGCCGCGTGTCGTTTACCGAGATCGCGGCGCGGCTGCGGATGATCGCCCATGCGGAGAAGATCACGATTGACGACGCTGCCCTGGCGCAGATCGTCCGAAGCGCCGACGGGTCGGTCCGCGACGCCGAATCCGTGCTCGATCAGCTGAGCGCCTACACCGACGGGACGATCGATGTGGCGCTGGTGACCGGGGTCCTTGGCCTCGTCGACGAGGAGACGGCCTCCGCGCTTGCCGTGGCGACGCTGGTGCACGATGTCGCCACCACGCTGCGTCTGGCGCAAGAGGCGACCGACGCGGGAAAGGACGCGCGTCAGGTGCAGCGGACGCTGCTCGAACACTTTCGCGACCTGCTGCTCGTGAAGACGTGCGGTCCGGCGGCGTCCGGGATCCTCGATGCCCCCAAGGAGCGGTTTGACCAGCTGCAGACGCAGGTCGAAGACGCCAGCGTCGCCGACCTACTCCGCGCCGTGCGCGTGCTCAATGACGCCGTCGCCGACTCGCGCTGGAGCACGCAGCCGCGCCTGGCGCTCGACGTGGCGCTGATCCGTCTGGCGCGCCCTGAGATGGATCCTTCGATGGAAGGCCTGCTGACGCGGGTTGAGCGGCTCGAGGCGGGGCAACCCCGCCCGGCCGTGGGACCGGCGCCCGCATCACCACCGGGCCCCGAGCGCGCGGCACGGGCGCCGTCGACGAAGACGCCGCCGCCAGCCATCACGGCGCCGGAACCGGCCAACCCGGCACCGCCGACACCGGCGCCCTCACACAAGCCGACGCCGCAGGCCGCGTCGGGCGTGATGACCATTGATGACGTCCGCCGCCAGTGGGCGCGGGTGCTCGAAGAGGTCAAGCGGGCCAAAATGTTGTGTCACGCGTTGCTGATCGAAGGAACCCCGATGGAGGTCGATGGCGCGACGCTCGTCGTTGGTCTGCGTTCTGCGTACAACTTTCACGTCGACAACCTTCACCGCCCCGAGAATCGTGACGTCGTCGAGACCGCCCTGGCGCGCGTCCTGGGTCGGCCGCTTCGATTCCAGTGCCGTCTGATCGAAGGTGCCGTGCCGGCGCCGGCGACAGCCGCGGCGGCCGCCGCCGCGACCGCTCCCACCGGGACGTTTATCGCGAAAGCCCGGGAATTGTTCGGGGCAGAGATCGTTGACGAGAAGGCCGCCGAATAGCCGTCGCAGGAGCGTGAGGTTGTGGGTCTGGGCAACATGGGCAAGATGCTCAAACAGGTGCAGAAGCTGCAGGCCGACATGGCGCGCGTGCAGGAAGAACTTGCCGCCGCCCGCGTCGAGGCCACGTCTGGGGGCGGTGTGGTGCGCGCGATCGCCAACGGGCACGGCGAGCTGGTCGAACTGCGCATCGATCCCGCGGCCGTCGATCCGTCGGACGTCGGCATGCTCCAGGACCTCGTGCTGGCCGCCGTCAACGAGGCCCAGCGCAACGCCCGCTCGATGGCGGAAGACCGCATGAAGGCCATCACGGGCGGTCTCAGCATCCCGGGACTCCCGGGTCTGTGAGCCCCCGCCACGCTTGATGGACTACCCAGAGCCGGTCGCCCGTCTGATCGACGAACTCTCCAAGATGCCGACTGTTGGGCCCAAGACGGCCCAGCGGCTGGCGTTTCATATTCTCCGGCTCTCACCCGAAGAAGCCCGCGCGCTGGCCGACGCCATCGTGAACGTGAAGGAGAAGATGGGCTACTGCTCCGTCTGTTTTACGATCACCGATGTCGACCCGTGCGCCACCTGTTCGAACCCGACGCGCTCGGACCGCGTCCTCTGCGTCGTCGAAGATCCGCGCGACGTCATCGCGCTCGAGCGCACGCGCGAGTTTCGCGGCAAGTATCACGTCCTGCACGGCGCGATCTCGCCGCTTGACGGTATCGGCCCCGATGAGCTCAAGATTTCCGAGCTGGTCGCCCGGGTCCAATCAACCGCCACGGAGGAAGTGATCGTCGCGACCAACCCCCGTGTCGAAGGTGAGGCGACGGCCATCTATCTAGCCCGCCTGCTCAAACCATTGGGCGTGCGGGTCACCCGCATCGCGCACGGGCTCCCGGTCGGCGGCGACCTCGAGTACGCCGATGAGGTGACGCTGGCGCGGGCGTTAGAGGGTCGGCGCGACCTCTAGCAGCGCCACTGCGCTGCCCGGCGCCTTCCACAATTCCGTAGATGGTCATCCCACCGAAAACCGCGTCTGGACTGAGTTTCAGCGATTCCGACGTCATAACTGTTGTAATCGGGCGCGGTCCTGCTAGGGGGGTACGGGTAGCCGCCGGGCGATCACCTGGGGGCCGCCTAGGCGCGTCCAGCGTGACTCCGTGAGGTCCGCGAAGCGCGCGCTTTGTCTGACTGGACCTTCGCGTCCATGGCCTCTGGGATGGCCGGGGTCGACCCGCAGACAGGGAATGTCAGACCGGCCCGTTCACCCGCGCCCCAACAGCCTAGAATACTCCGCAACCTGTGCCCGTCGGGCCGATGTTTTCATTTGAGGGGGGACGTTGCCATGCGCCTCGTCCGACAGGTCATCACGATCGGCAACAGCACCGGCATCACGCTGCCCAAAGAGTTCCTCGACGCCTACGGGCTCGAAAAGGGCGCACTGCTGGAAGTGCGGGCGGTCAGCATGGGGCTGCTGCTGCGGCCGTTGAGGGTGGCGCCGATGCCCGGAACGGTGCGGTGGACTGTGAGGCGCTTCGCCCGGCGGACGACCGGAGACGTCTATCCCTTGAGAGATCCCGCCAGCAATCCCCGCAGGAAGTAGCGGCCGAGGAAGACATAGACGAGCAGCGTCGGCAGCGCCGCGAGCAGCGCGCCGGCCATCTGCACGTTCCACTCCACGATCTGGCTGCCGGCCAGGTTCTGCAGCGCCACCTGCACCGGCTGCTGCGCGGGGTTGCTCGTGATCGTCACCGCGAACAGAAACTCATTCCAGATCTGCGTGACCTGCCAGATGATCACGACCACGAAGGCCGGCACCGAGAGCGGCAGCACGATATCGCGGTAGACGCGTCCGAGACCGGCGCCGTCGACGCGGGCGGCTTCGATGACGGCGGTCGGTACGGTCGCATAGTAGTTGCGGAAGATGAGCGTCGTGATCGGAATCCCATACACGATGTGGACCAGCGCGAGACCTGCGATCGACCCGTACAGACGCAGTGAGAACAAATGACCGGCCCACTGGAGCATCCGGACGAGCGGGATCAACACGCTCTGATAGGGGATGAACATCCCAAACAGGAGCAGGGGAAAGATCACGCCGGCGCCCCGGAACGGCCACTTCGCCAGGATGTAGCCGTTGATCGATCCCACGAAGGACGAGACGATGGCGGCGGGCACTACCAGCATGACGCTGTTCCAGAGGTTCGGCGCCAACCGCCGCGCCGCGCTCGCAAAGCTCTCCAAGGTGACGCGCTGCGGCGGTACCCACATGCGGCTGAGGCTGACCTCCTTGAACGACTTCAGCCCATTGTTGACCAGCACGTAGATCGGCATGAGGTAGAACAACATCATCGTGATCAGGACGGCGTATAGCGCCAACCGGCCCGCCCGCAGCCTCACGCGTCGGCCTCCTCGCGTGCGCCGTAGATCAGGTAGGGCACCACCACCACGGCGACCATGACCAGCATCACAACGGCGATCGCCGCGCCTTCCGCGAAGCGGTTCCCGCGGAAGGTGGTCTCAAACATGAAGATCCCCGGCACGTCGGTCGAAAACGCGGGCCCACTGCCGGTCATCGCAAACACCAGGTCGAAGATCTTGAGCGAGATATGCCCGAGCACGATCACCGCGCTCACCGTCACCGGACGCAGCATGGGCAAGATCACGCGGCGATACAGCTGAACCTCGCTTGCCCCGTCGACGCGGGCGGCCTCACGAAGCTCGTCTGAGATGCCCCGCAGACCGGCAAGGTACATCGCCATCGTGAACCCCGACATCTGCCAGACCGCCGCGATGACGACCGAGTAGATGGCGATTCGCGGCTCCGTGTACCAGGCCGACCTAAGGGCTCCCAAGCCGACCGACTCGAGCAGCAGGTTGACCCCGGTGCTGGGATTGAGCAGCCACTGCCACGCCGTACCGCTGACGATGAACGAGATCGACATCGGGAAGAGAAAAACGTTGCGAAAGATCGCCTCGCCCCGCAGACGTTGATCGAGCAGAATCGCCAGCAAGAGCCCGATGGCCAGGCAACCGATCAGAAACGCTAGAGTGAAAACACCAGTGTTGTGCAGATCGATCAGGAACCGCGGCGTATCGAACAGGTTGATGTAGTTGCGCAACCCAGCGAAAGAGAAATCCGGGGCGAAACTATTCCAGTTCGTCAGCGATGCAAAGACCGTCCACGCGATGAAGCCATAGACGAACACACCGACGGCGATCACCGACGGGAGAACGATCAAGAACGGCAGAACGCGGTCGCCGGTGCTGCGCACCCGCTACTTGCACATCTTGTTGTCGACGCAAGCCTTCTGCAGGGCCTTCTGGGCCGCCTTCACGTCCTTGTTGGTCACGAACAGATTCACGATGTCGTTAAACGCGGTCGCAAACCCTTCGGGCGCCGCCGATCCGTGTACCTCACTGGGCACCAGCTTATCTCGGGCAAAGTCCTTGGCCGACGATTGCAAATAGATATCAAATTTCTTTGAATCGCAGTCGGTGCGCGCGCAAATCGATCCCTTGAGCGGGTTGAAGGCTTCCTGCCCTTCCTTCGAGCCGGCGACCCTCAACCAGTTCAGCGCTTCTTCTCGATGCGGCACTTTCTTTGGCAGACCGAAGGTGTCGGTCACCACGACGAAGACGCCGATCGTGCCCGGCGCGGGGGCGTATCCATAGTCCGTCGCCGGCTTCCATCCCTTTGACGTGAAGTATCCGGCCGCCCAGTCGCCCATAATGTTCATGGCGGCCCTGCGATCGATCAGCATCTGCGACGCCGAGTCCCAGGTGCCGGCGGCGTGGTCGGTGTTGACGTGCGCCAGGATCTTCGCGTAGGCGTCGAGGGCGCGGGTGACGCCGTCGCCGTTCCACTCGGTCTTGCCGGTCCAGAGCCCGCGGTACCCGTCCACACCGATCGTGGCCAGCAGGATGTCCTCAAAGAGATGAGCGGCTTCCCACTTATTCTTGTCACCGAGCGCCAGCGCCGCGATGCCCTTGGCCTTCAGGGCATCGGCGACCTTGAAGAACTCGTCCCAGGTCGCCGGCGGCTTGAGCTTGTTGTCGTCGAAGATCTTACGGTTGTACCACATGACGTTCCCGCGGTGGACGTTGACCGGCACCGCGTATTGCTCGCCCTGTGAGCTGATCATGTCCACGAGGTCTTTGGGCATGACGTTCGTCCAGCCTTCGCCTTTGTAGACGGTGCTGACCGGCTCGAGCAGCCCCGGCTTGACCCACGTATCGACCAGCTCGGCGCCGCCGTGGACCTGGAACGAGTCGGGCGGGTCGCCCCCCTGCATGCGTGTCTTCAGGACGGCCTTGGCATTGGTGCCGGCGCCGCCGGCGACGGTCGCGTTGATGATCTCGACGCCGGGGAACCGCTTCTTGTAGATCCCGAACATGGCGTTCAGACCGTCGGCTTCCCCGCCGGCGGTCCACCAGGAGAAGATCTCAAGCTTCTTGGCCGCCCCGGCCTGCAGACTCGCCCCGGACTGAAACACCAAGACGAACAGCACGAGGGTAGCTAACGCCTTCATCTGTGCTCCCTCCTTCGCGTCGGCCGCAGCGCGTACCGCGGCCCGTGGCGGAGCCTTCTGCGCCCCCGTGGGGCGGCCCTGCCTTGTTCTGACGCCGGTCGGGGACGTATACTAAAAGAGAGGCAGCGCGCGGTGGAATTTGTCAGCCCCACGCTGGGGCGTCTAACATTCGAGCAGATGTTCCGTCACCTGGTCGGCTACATGAAGGCCGAGCCCGACCAGCACTACCATTTGATCATCGGCACCGATTCACTCCTCTCCGACGACACGACGTTTGTCACGGCCGTCATCGCCCACCGTGTCGGCCACGGCGGCCGGTACTTCTACCGCAAGTTCCGCAACCGCAAGATCGAGAGCCTGCGGCAGCGTATTCTCTTTGAGACGTCGCTCTCGCTGGAGATTGCCCACCTCATCACCACCGACCTCGCGCGCAACGGTCTCTCCAAGCTGCCGGTCGAGATCCACCTTGATGTCGGGCAGGCGGGCGAGACCAAGCGCATCATCAAAGAAGTGGTCGGGATGGTCTCCGGGTCGGGCTACGCCGCGGTCATCAAGCCTGACGCCTACGGCGCGACCAAAGTCGCAGACAAACACTCCAAGTAACACCCCAATGATCCGGCTCGAGGACTTTGCGGGGCGAGACTACGCAGAGGCCCGCCGGGCGTTTCGCTGGAGCGTCCCCGCCGTGTATAACATCGGCGTCGATGTGTGCGACCGCTGGGCGGCGCAAGATCCAGACCGCGTGGCGATCGTCTACGAGTCGGATGACGGCACTCGGGCCGAGTGCACGTTCGCGGCGCTCCGCGACGCGTCGAACCGTCTGGCAAACGCGCTTGCGGGGCTCGGCGTGCGCCGCGGCGACCGCGTGGCCATCATCCTCCATCAGCGGATCGAGACGGTAGCCGCGCACGTTGCGGCCTACAAGATGGGGGCGGTCGCAGTTCCGCTCACGAGGATGTTTGGCCCGGATGCGCTCGCCTATCGGCTGGAGCACAGCGGCTGCCGGGCCGCGGTGATCGATCAGTCGGTGCTGCCAAAACTGGCGGACCTCCACGATCGGCTGCCCGCGCTGGAGACGGTGATCGTCGTCGGTGACGCGATCGCCGATCGCGTGGATACCGCAACTGGCCGCTGCCACTACTTCGCTTGGAACCACGTCATCGCGGGCGCAAGCGACAGGTTCGATCCGGAACCCACCGGTCCCGATGATTCAGCGCTGATCGTCTACACGTCGGGCACGACGGGGCCGCCAAAAGGCGCGCTGCACGGTCATCGCGTCCTGCTCGGACACGTCCCCTCCGTGCAGCTCTACTTCGATTTTGTCCCGCGGGGCGGCGAGGTCTATTGGACACCCGCGGACTGGGCCTGGATCGGCGGCGCTTATGACCTGTTGTTCCCCGCGCTCAAGTTCGGCGGCCCGGTGCTCGCGTTCGAGACGACGAGGTTCGATCCGGAGCGGGCGTTCGACCTTATGGCCAGGTACGGCGTCACGCACACGTTTCTCCCGCCGACGGCCCTCAAGATGGCGATGCAGATCGATCGTCCCGCCGGCCGCTTCGCGCTGAACTTGCGCGCCATCATGAGCGGCGGAGAGCCCGTCAACCCGGTCATCCTCGACTGGAGGGACCGCGAGATCCGCGGCGTCGCGCTCCACGAGATCTACGGTCAGACGGAGGCCAACCTCGTCTGTGGGAACTGCTCGCGTCTCTATCCGGTGAAGGCGGGGTCGCTTGGCCGCGCGTTCCCGGGCCATGAGGTGTGTGTGCTCGGCGATGACGGCGTGCCGCTGCCGCCGGGCGAGTCGGGTGAGATCGCCGTGTGGGGCGCGGGCGACCCCGTCGTCTTCAAAGAATACTGGCGCAACCCCGAGGCGACCGCCGCGAAGTACGACGGCGGGTGGCTGAGGACCGGTGACATGGCGCGGCAAGACCGTGATGGCTACTTCTACTTTGAGGGTCGGACGGACGACGTCATCAAGAGCGCCGGCTATCGCATCGGCCCCGCCGAAGTCGAGAGCAGTCTCTTGACCCATCCGGCCGTCGCCGAGGCCGCCGTTGTCGGCGTGCCGGATCCGGTCCGCGGGCAGCTCGTCAAAGGCTTCGTCAAGCTGCGCGACGGGCGCACGGGGTCAGACGCGCTGGCGGCGGAGATCCAGAACCACGTCCGGGCCCGGTTGGCCGCGTACGCGTATCCCCGGGCGATCGAATTCGTGGACGAGCTGCCTATGACCACCACGGGAAAGATCCGGCGCGCGGAGCTGCGGCGCGCAGAGTAGCGCGCCGCGGACTCTCGGGCTCGATCGCGCTAGACCGGGCGGAGCTCCGTTCGGCCGCCCATGTAGGGCACGAGGGCTTCCGGGATCGTGACGCTGCCGTCGGCGCGCTGGCCGTTCTCGAGCAGGGAGAGCAGCCCGCGGCTCGTGGCCACCAGCGTCCCGTTCAGCGTGTGCGCAAACTCGGTTGATCCGCGGGCGCCTTCGCGGAATCGCGTGTTCAGCCGACGGGTTTGGAAGTCGCCCGCGTTGCTGCACGAGTGCGTCTCGCCGTAACCGCCTCGGGCCGGCATCCATGTTTCGATGTCGTAGGTCTTCGCCATCGCGTGTCCGAGATCGCCCCCGCACAACACGACAACGCGGTACGGGAGTCGCAGACTCTGCACGAATCGCTCTTCGAGCCCAAGCAGGAACTCGTGCTCCTCGCCCGAGCGGCTCGGGTGGGTGTACGCGAACATCTCCACCTTGAAGAACTGGTGGACGCGATAGAGCCCCCGCGTGTCGCGTCCGTACGACCCCGCCTCACGCCTGAAACACCAGGACAACCCGGCGTACCGCAGCGGCAGCGTCGCGCCGTCAAGCATCTCGTCCATGTGGTAGGCGGCCAGACTTTGCTCGCTCGTGCCGATGAGCGCCAGGTCATCGCCCTCGATCTTGTAGGTCTGCTGTGGATCAAAGGCGGTCCCGCCCCAGGCGCCGGTGATGATGCCGGTGCGCACCAGCATGGGCACTTCGAGCAGGGTGAACTCCTCGCGCTGCAGCAGATCGAGCGCGTGTCGCACGAGGGCCATCTCCAGCAGCACGCCGTCGCCGCGCAGGTAATAGAAGCGCGACCCGGAGGCTTTGGCGCCCCGCTCGAAGTCCAAGATGCCGAGCCGGGCGCCGAGTTCCACGTGATCCAGCGGGGGAAACTCGAACGCTGTCGGCTGCCCCCAGGTGCGTACGACGACGTTCTGTGACGCATCGGCGCCGGCGGGGACGCCGTCGTCTGGCTGATTGGGCAGCGCGCGGACGAGCTCGTCAAGCTGCGAGTCGACCTGCTGCAGCATAGGCTCGATCGACTTGAGACGAGTCGAGACCTCGCGCATTTCGGCGATGCGCGAGGACTTGAGGTCACCGGACAGCTTGGGGATCTCCGCCCCGACGCGGTTTTGCTCGGCGCGGAGCGACTCGATCTCAGACAGCAGGGCGCGGCGCCGGCGGTCGGCCTCGAGCACGTCGTCGATCGGCTTCGGGTCACGGCCACGCTTGCGCAGACCGGCCTTGAACCGCTCGGGCTGCTCGCGTATCTTCTTGAGATCGAGCATCGTCGCGACGTACTGGGCTAGGCGAGCGCGCCGGCCAGGATCTCCTTTGCGGCGGTCTCAGCGCCTTTGCCCGACGGCCCGCCGACCTGCGGCAGCACGATCTCCAACGCGCGTAGTCCCGCGAGCACCGCGTCATCGGGCACATACCCGAGGTGGCCGAACCGGAAGATCTTCCCGCGCATCTTGCCCGGACCGCCGCCCAGCACCACGCCGTGTTCGGTGCGGAGTTTCTTGAG
>Ga0334722_10003034_pt1 | contig 18373 bp, 13 predicted proteins | sample C3_bottom_MG_FD_207210 | JGI IMG/M metagenome (GOLD analysis project Ga0334722, IMG submission 207210) | Sediment microbial communities from Yellowstone Lake, YNP, Wyoming, USA - C3_bottom | ecosystem: Environmental > Aquatic > Freshwater > Lake > Sediment | place: USA: Wyoming | collected...
TACTCCCTGCTTCGTACACAGGCTCTTTGTGCATGGTTTGTGATGACGATACTGTCTCATATTTTATTACGAAAACCTTGTCAAGAACTATTTGTGTTTTGTTCAATTAATTTGCTGAATAGTTACGAATGTTTAAAGATGTTTCCGTGGTCAAAAGCTTCTCTCATCTCATCTCATCTCATCTCATCTCATCTCATCTCATCTCATCTCATCTCATCTCATCTCATCTCATTTACAACCTGTGTGTGTGGCAGCGTTACAATATGATGATAAATATCAAAAATATTATCACGCCACTATCGTAATTGGCCACAATGCTAGAGCAAGATTAAATATATTTATATAATTATAAGCTCGGAACGAGTGCATTTTAAGTTGCACATGGTGCTGCGCATTATCGCGCAAAAATGATAAGAAAAGAGCGATTTTGAGCAGATATATGATTATATCGAAAAAGAGCACCTATATAAGTAAGGTAGTATGAATGGATGCGGCTGCGAAAATAGGTTTTGTTGAGTAGGCTGGGCGAATCAGCAGAAATTCTGAGTAATGTAAACCTTGCCGCCGGGTCCTAAGACAATGCCGATACCTTCGTTCTTCATATGGGGTGTAAGAATATTCTTCCGGTGTCCCGGACTTTTCATCCATCCCGATACCGTTGTTTCCGCAATTTTTTCACGCGAATTCCAGTCATAATACGCCGCGCCATTCACCGTGGTAACCGAATCATACAGGTAGTTCAACAGTATGTTCTCAGCGCCGAGGAAGACGGCTCTATCAAAACGCACTGCGCAGACGTAACCCGCTTCCTGGTATCTTCGGGAAAAGTCCCGCCCGTCGGGTGAAATGTGGTCAAAGTAATTTCTTTGCGCCATGTCATTGCTGTGTTTGCGCGCGATACCGCAGAGCGCCTCGTCCCACCCGAGAGGAGGGAGGCCAAGCTTCCGACGCTCGTTGTTCACGAGCGCGTGGATATCTCTTTCCAGTTCCTGAACATGGATCGTTGGTTTAGGTCGTTGAGAAAATCCAACAACGGAGGGACCATCTGCAACGCGCGTGGCATGGCATCCGGGAAGGCCGGGGGAAAAAACAAGCAGAACGATGACGATAAATGCCGTTCCGTCCAGATGAAGCATGTTTCTTCTCTCATGCATAAAGAGTTCTCCTCCCGGGTTTGCGTTGAAGCGCCCATAAGCATTACACCATGGAGTATAAGATTTTTCCGTGGTTTCTGTCAAATACTCTCTTCCGGCAAATTGAACTTGCAATCAGATGCGTGATGGGGTAGTATCAGGCCGATTATGAAAATTACGATCGCACAATTGTCGCTTCTGTGTTCCTTAACATTGACCTTCGGTTGCTCCTTGGCCAAGGCCCCGGTCATGGAACCGCAAAACAACGCTGCCGCGGAGCTCTCTTCTTCATCGACGAACAGTATTGACAGCGAAGCGGCGTCCGATATTCGCGTCACTCTTGAACAGGAAAGCGGCGCAGCGGCGAATAATGGAAAGAGCGCCATTGTTTCTCCGGAAGACCAGAACAGCGAGGCCTTGAAAACGGAAAACGGAGAAGGCGAGCAGACCGCCCTGGATGACGCGCTGGATCTTACAGACGCGTCTCAGGAATTCTGGGAGGATGGGGACGTCGATAAATCGATCGAAGCCCTGGACCAGGCCTATGCGCTCATCCTGCAGGTGGATCCGGGCAACAATGCAAAGCTTATTCAGCAGAAAGAAGACCTTCGAATCACCATCTCCAGGAGGATCCTGGAACTTTACGCCTCTCGATATGTCACCACGAACGGGAACCATAAAGAAATTCCCCTGACCATGAATGAACACGTGGAGCGCGAACTCAAGTCGTTCCAGACCGTGGAGCGGGACTTCTTTGAGGAGTCCTATAAGCGTTCCGGGAAATACCGGGGAGGGATTGCGAAAGCGTTCAAGGACGCCGGCCTGCCCGAGGAGCTTTCGTGGCTGCCTCTAATTGAGAGCGGGTTCAAAGTCAGGGCGCTGTCCCGGGCCCGCGCGCTCGGGCTGTGGCAGTTCATCCCTTCAACGGGATATAAGTTCGGACTAAAGAGGAATGACTGGATCGATGAAAGGCTGGACCCGGAGAAAGCAACGGCCGCTGCCATAGCCTATTTGAAAGAACTGCACCAGATTTTCGGGGATTGGGCCACGGTCCTGGCCGCGTATAATTGCGGCGAAGGTTCCGTTCTCCGGGTGATCCGCAGCCAGAAAATCAATTATCTCGACAATTTCTGGGACCTCTATGAGCGGCTGCCGCGCGAGACCGCGCGTTACTTCCCCCGGTTTCTGGCTGTGCTCACAATCATCAAGGACCCGGCCAAATACGGATTTACCCTTGAACAGCCCGAAGCGCCCATGCCCTTCGAGGTCGTGACCATCGAGCGGCCGATCCACCTGAAGACCATGGCCGATAAATTGGGGTTTCCCTATGAGGATATCTGTGCTCTGAACCCCGAACTGCGGCGAGATGCGACGCCGAATGTTCCGTATGCGCTCAGGGTCGCTCCCGGGACGGGTGCGGCCATTCTGTCCGGTTTGGATAAATTGCCGAAATGGTCTCCTCCGAAGGTTGCCTATGTCGTACACCGTGTGCGAAGAGGGGAGACGCTTTCTCTCATTGCCATGAAGTACCGTACGAGCATACAGAAAATCATTGAGGCGAACAATATACGCAGGGTGAGGCTCCTGCGAGTCGGTCAGAAGCTGAAGATACCGCTCAAATACTCATCGTAAAGGGGCTTTATCGGCAGATCATTCCGGACTTAGGCCGGTTGCCGAAGTTCCACGATCGTAGCTCCCCAACCACCCCCGTCATCACCCGCTGTTCTAAATGACATTACCTCCGGCCTGCTTTCAAGAACCGAGCGGACAATCCGCTGCAAGGCGCCTGTTCCTTTGCCATGGATGATGCGGATCTGATAAATTCCGCGGTCCCGGCATTCGGCAAGATAAGCGGGAACCAGGTCCTTCACCTCGCCGGGCTGGAACGTGTGCAGATCGAGCGTTCCATCGATGGGAAAATCTATAGGTTCAGGTCGCCCCATATTCCGCATGAATTATACATACTGCCTCGACACCCTTTTTGCATCATGAAAAAGACCGTGCCGTCATTTTCCCCGGGTATGAGGGACGAGTACCGAAAGGGTTTCGCTTGACCCGAGGCCGAACTCGTCTTTCCCGTAGATAGTGATGTTGTAGTGCCTGCCGTCCTTGTCCTGCCCCTCTCTCCACGCCTCAACCGGCAGCGCAAGCGTAAAACTCTTATCAGCGAGAAGCGAAAGCGGGCCGAAAGAAGAATAAATTCCATATTCATCATCAATGGCATACCCGACCTCGGCCAGAGAACACCATGCGGGAAGGGTCACCACACCGCTCACCGTGACCGATTCCATGCTATGGTCGGGAGGCCAGAGTGTGGCGGGTCCGAAGGAGTCGATGCGAATCTCAGGCGCTCCGCTGCAGACAGGGACGAGCACGGTAATATTGATGCCCTTGCCGGGATCCGGCTTGCCGTGTGACGCCATGGCGTACGACACCAGATGTCCCGAGTAGGTCCCGGAAGCGGTCCCCGTAGGCACGGTAATGGAGAGAACAACGCCGACGGCCGTCCCTCGACTCATAAAAGTCCAGGACGGAGAAGCCCGAATCCAGTCAAGCGGCAGGTTCCCATCCGTCATCTGTGAAGCCGGTCTCAAATAGAAGGAGGTGAGAGTAGGATCGGCATTGATTATGTCTATGTTTACGGTGATCGTTGCCGTGGACCCGGCGGGAATGGTTATGCTTGCGGCCTGCGGACAGTAACTGATCGTACCGGGCTCCGGCTCGGCTGACGAACTCCCTGAAACCGAAAGTATAAGCGCAGACAGGAATATCAATATTTTGATTTTCACGTTTTTCTCCCTCCCCCTGGCATTTTGATTTACCTGATACTTAAGGATACTCGTCCAAAGTCAACATGTCAACAGAATTTCAAACGGAATTGTAACCCTTTATTTACGGGAAAGATCAGCAGGGGGCGGCGGTTCGTGAGCGATAGACGCGCGCACTTAAGCGCCCGACAGAACCTTCGAATACGAACGCTTCGGGAACAGGGAACATAACCTTGTACCAGCACTGCACAAGCTGCGCGTTTGCGCGTCAGAGCGAATGGACCGCAGCCCCCGGTCAGAAGGCGGACATGGAATTCTATCCCACGGACCCTCTTTTTGTCACATGTTCATGGCTCTCAATGTGGTTTTTACAGTAACCAAGCCCGTTGCACTCGGGACAATACCGGAACTCCATGCCGGGGTGGGTCTGGTCGGTAATGTGGCAGACCGCGCACCGGTGAAAGGGCTCGGCGCCCCGGGATAATTTCCCGGCCTGCAGGGACATTTGGCGCCTGCCGGTTTTTATTTTCCAGAAAATATCATTGCCGAAAAATATGAGAAAATTGCTGATAGACGCCAGTACGAGCAGGCGCGAAGACCACGATCCGACGAGTATCTGATAAGCGTAACCGATCCAGGTGAGAAGCGCCAGCCACTTGATCTTCACCGGAAGGATGAACAGGACATAGAGCTGAAAATCCGGGAACAGAAAGGCAAAGGCCAGGAACACCGAGCCGCCGATGAATAGGTTTGTCGCGGCGTAGGAAGGCATGATAAACGATACGGCCACGGTGACGAGATAGCCTATCAGCAGGAACATATTATACCGGAATGCGCCCCAGTGGTTTTCGAGCGCGCTGCCCATGAGGTAGAACAAATACCACGCAAAAAAGGCGAAGATCGGATTCGTGAGCGGCGGGATGAACAGAAAGGTGATGAGCCGCCACCATTCTCCGGCGAGGACCAGATTGGGGATGAGCACGACCCTGCCGAGAATGAACCTCCCTGACAGGGCGAACACGAAGAACATTGCCTGGCCCATTATCAGATACAGGGTAATGTTCGAGACGGCCAAGCCGCGATACTTTCGTTCAAGCTTATCCAGCAGTTTCATCAGTTCTTTCTCCCGTGTGTCCCTGTGTTGGTTGATTTGAAGGCCCATTAACATACCGTGGATACCCGCTCCTTGTCAAGTTTTGTCGTATCGCTTCTGCTCATTTTGTTCTAAAGCAAATCAATTTTCGCGCAAAGCCGCAAAGGCGCCAAGAAAGTCGCAAAAAGGCCAAGGTGTCGGAATGTGGTTAACACAGGACTAAAGATTTTCTTTGCGGTCTTTGCGGCTTTGCGCGAGACGCCTTGCTTTTGACCTGATTAGTTGCGTTTTGTCGGCGAGGCTCACGAAAATTCATGGTGCTTTCGCATCGTCCCTCATGATATAATCACTGGCATGGAACCGAAATACTCGCCCGAAGATCATCTTTCAAAACTGATCCAATCCTGGATCGGGACCATTCTCATTATCGGCGCCATCCTCTTCCCCGTGCTGGAGTTCATGGATTACTTCATATCTCCACTGAATTTCACGCGTTTCATGGTATACCGGCTCATCATTTCTGCCATTCTCGTCATTTTTTACTACCTGAACAGGCTGAAGAGAAGCAAAGCCTATCAATACAGCATCGCCGTGGTCACCACCGCATTGTGCGCGATAACAATTGAGATCGCCATTCTCCAGAGCGGCGGACAGAACTCGATCTATTACGCTGCGATGCTCATTCTGTCGATCTGCTGTCTGGGCTTTGTCCCGTTCAACATGCCGCTTTCGTTCATCCTGACGGGTATCATCTATGGCATATATGTCGTTCCGATCGCGCTCACGGAAACCATCGGCAACGGCGCGTTCGTGAGCAACAACGCGTTCCTGATCTCTACGTTCGTCATCGGCCTTCTCCTCCGGTATCACAACCAGAAGCTTATTGTTACCGAGTTGCAGCTGAGGGCGGAGCTTTCCGAGGACAAACGTAAACTGGAACTGTACTCCGACAGCCTCAAGGACCAGGTAAGGGAAAAGACGGGAAAGCTGGAGCTATCCGAGCAGAAATACCGGGGTCTGTTCGATAACGCGAATGACGGCATTGCCGTGCTCGATGCGGGCGGGAATATCACTGACGTAAATTATCGCTTCTGTGAACTTCACGGTTTTGATCGGGAATCCATTCTTGGCGCTAATTTCAGGCTTCTGGAAGTCGAACACCGCCCGGGCGAAATAGATGAACGACTGAAGAGAACGGCGGGCGGGGAAGCCCTCGTCTATGAAGCGGAGCATTACCGGAAAAACGGGAGCAGGATTTTTTTTGAAATTAGCTCAAAAGCCATCGACCTCGGCGGGGCGCGCCATATCCAGTCTTTTCACCGGGACATTACCGACAAGAAGAAGCTCCAGGAGCAGGTGCTGCAGTCGCAGAAGATGGAATCCATGGGGGTGCTTGCCGGCGGCATTGCTCATGACTTTAACAACGTCCTTACGGCCATTCTGGGACATACAGAGGTGCTGCGCAGGCGTATAGGTCCGGACGAGTTCAACAGGAGAAGAATTAAAACTATTGAAGACGCCGCGAAGCGCGCGGGGCAGATGGTCTCGAAACTGCTGAGCTTTGCGCGCAAGGAAAGCCTGGAACTCGCGCCCACTGACCTGAACGCGGTTGTGCGGGACACAATCGACCTGCTCGGAAGAACGCTTATCGACCGGAACATCAATGCGCGCGTGGAGACGGCCCCGGCCCTTCCCGCCGTCAACGCGGACAGCATTCACCTCGAACAGGTAATCACCAACCTCGTGATGAACTCCATGGACGCTATGCCCCGGGGCGGCACAATTACGATCTCCACCTCAACGCTCGAATTTGAGGCGAATCCGTCGCGCGTGCACCCGTATCTGCGGGAAGGGAAATATGCGCTTCTTTCCGTCAGCGATACGGGTGAAGGAATACCGCCGGAGCTCATGGACAGAATATTCGATCCGTTTTTTACGACCAAGCCCGTCGGCAAGGGGACAGGGCTGGGGCTCGCCATGGTGTACGGCATTGTAAAGAGTCACAAGGGAGAGGTGCGGGTGAAGAGCGAAGTCGGCGCGGGTACCACGTTTGAAATATATTTGCCCGCATTGGACAAGCCCGTGAAGCAGCAGATACGGGAACTGAAGGAATTGCCGCTTTATTCAGCCGCGGGGAGTGAGAGCATCCTGGTGGTGGATGATGAAAAAGATGTGTTATCGTATATGAAAGATACGCTCGATTCGCACGGATATAAAGTGTTTGTCGCCGACAATCCCGTGTATGCCCAGGACCTGTTCAAGGAAATTTCCGGAAGCATAGACCTGATCGTTACGGACCTGGTGATGCCGCTCATGAACGGGGTGGAATTGATCCGGCAGTTCAGGGAAATCAAGCCCGAGGTCAAGGTTATCGGGATGTCCGGTTTCAAGGGTGGGTCACTTGTGAATGAGCTGCGGGACATCTATTTTTTCATAAAAAAGCCGTTCGACAGCGCGGTACTGCTTACCGCTGTCCGTCAGGCCCTGGATGCAAAGAAGGAAGACGGATGAATATATCAGACATGTCAGATTTCTTTCCCGTTCAGCGACAACATCCTTCCCGCATCGTCAAACACCGCACGCAGCGTCTCGCCTGATTCAAGTTCGCAGACAATCTCCGGACCTTTTTCCTCGTATGCTATCCCTTTCTTGACCAGATAGGAGAGAAGCGCGTTTTTCCGGTTGAGTTCGTAGAGGGAAATAACGTCGGGAAAATGGCGCGACAGGGCGGCAATATCGAGAGAGGGCTGGCTGTCGATCGCCCTGCACGATAACAGGACAAAGGCCGCTCCGCCCTCGTAGTGGTCGGCGTAATAGCAACTCGCTTTTCCGACCTCCGTAGCGATCAGCGACAGGGCGCGTCCGTCCGCCCTGTTCAGGTCGACAGCCGGCATTGAGAACTCAGGGATATTCTCCTGCTCACCCCAGGCTTTCAGCCGCAGGGAGGCTTCGAGGAGGTCTCCGGGAATTTCGGTCTGTTCATCCGCCCAGGCCCAGAGCCAGCTGAGGGTGTTGTCGGATTCCGTACCAAGGACCTGGAACGAACACTCGTGTGTATCGTTAAACCGGATCACGCCCGTGTCAAGATCAAGGTGACCGGATTGATCGCCGAGAAGACTGGCCATTTTATCCTGTTTTTCAAGGGACAGGAGAATGCAGCGTTCGAGCTGTTCCATAAGAAGTTTGTTCATGTTTTCACCTGAGGGTATTCTGCGTCGGAGCCGCCATGTCTGCTGAAACTTACCATTATGTAAGGTTGACGACAAGAAGCCCTTCAGAGCAGGGGATCGGACCTTAAAAATCAAAATGCGGGAAATTTCTCGCAAAGCTCGCAAAGTCCGCCAAGAAAGGCAAAAGATTTACAGGTTTTAAACCCAGAAGTTAAAGATTTCCTTTGCGTCCTTGGCGAGCTTTGCGAGAGACGCCTTTTGGTTTTGCTTCTGGTTCAGGTTTATCCGGGTTAGACTTTCGCGGAGGTCTCCACACGATTCCGCCCGTTCTTCTTCGCCTCATACATGGCAAGATCCGCCGCGTGGACCAGTTTATCCTGAGAGTCAAAAGCTGGATCCGGCATGCTGGCGATGCCGATGCTGACGGTGAGCTCTTTTTGCGCCAAACCGGTGAACGAATGCCGGGACACGGCCTTCAGGACCCGTGCGGCGGCGAGCAGGGCGTTTTCTTTTGATGTGTTCGGGCTCAGGACAACAAACTCCTCGCCACCCCACCGCGCGGCAGTGTCTATTTCGCGGATGCTCGACTGGATGAGTTGCGCCATCTCTCTCAGCACCGCATCTCCTGTCTGATGGCCGCAGGTGTCATTCACCTGTTTAAAACGGTCGATATCGATCATCATGCAGCTGAGTGGCGTCTCATACCGCAGCGCTCTTTTAAATTCACCCGCGAGGATTGTTTCGAAGCGTCTTCGGTTGAACAGTCCTGTCAGGGAGTCGATGATGGCGAGCGTCTCCACCCGCGTGAGCATGTCTTCCAGCTGGCGGTTCTTCTGTTTTAATTCGTCCTGCTGGGATTTTGTGCGCAGCCGGACGTATATCCGGGCGTTCAGCTCGCTCTCGTCAAAGGGCTTTGGAAGATAGTCGTCCGCGCCGGCCTCGAGTCCCGCTACTTTGTCCGTAACGGAATTCCTGGCGGTCAGCATGATGATGGGAATGCCGCGGGTGTTATGGTCCATCTTCAGCCACCGGCAGACATCGGTCCCATCGATATCCGGAAGGATGCGGTCGAGAAGAATGATGTCCATGCTCCGGGTTTTTGCGAGCTTGAATGCGGACATGCCGTCTTCCGCCAGGACCACCTCGTAGCCGTTCTTCTCCAGAAATTCCTTGATGATGTTTGCCTGGACTTTGTTGTCTTCTACGAGCAGAACCTTCGCTTTTGCCATAATGACTCCGATTGTCAGAATAAAGCGGCTGGATTATGTCACAAATCCTGTATGGTTTCAAGAGGTATCTTCTGAAAATTCCAAATCCCAAATCCTAAATCCCAAATAATGTTAAAATTCCAGACTCCAATTTCCGAAACGTCTGGATCTTGTGTTTTGGTTATTGGGATTTATTTGTTATTTGATGCATGTTATTTGGAACTTTCCATGAACCTTACCCCAATGACACTGCGTCCGCGCCGAGCACGGCCTCGAGCTCGTTGATGAGCTTCTCGGTGGGATTTACGCGGAGTTCCCTCCCCGCCGATATCAGGGAATCTTTGTGCAGGGGGTTCTGAAGTCGGAGAAAGACGGGAACATTCCCCTGGTAACGAACGAGGATGTCCTTCACTTTAATCAGATCATCCTGGGTGAGGCCGGTCGCGTTAAGACGGATGTCCATTCTGCTCGTGCCGCGCTTTTTCACCTCAGCCAGGAGGTGCAGGCGTACGGCTTTGATCTTGTTTCCCTGTTCGCTTTTGTCTAGCGTACCGGCCACGAGCAGCGGTGTGTCGGTAAGCAGAAGATGATGGGAAGATTTATACAGGTCGGGGAATACGACCACTTCCACTGAACCGCTGAGGTCCTCCAGGTCCAGGATGGCCATTTTCTCCTGGCTCTTTTTGGTAACCTTGAGCTTCATGCCGGCGATGATTCCGCAGATAGTCACGTCCCTGCCGTCCTGAATGTTTTCAAGCGTCTCCGTGGTGGCCGAGGCATAGCGTTTCATGTCCGCCTGAAACGCGGCCAGGGGATGTCCGGAGAGATAAAAGCCGATGCTCTCTTTTTCATATGCCAGAAGCTGGTTTTCCTTCCACTCAGCCACATCGGGCAGGGCTTGTTCTTTTTCCCCTTCAAGGGAAGCGAAGATGCTGAACTGGCCAATGGCCTCCTGCTCCTGGTGTCTGCCTGCCTGGTCGATGACCATGTCGATGGCCTCGATCATCTGCGCCCTGCGCGCTCCTGTGAAGTCGAACGCGCCGCACTTGATGAGCGCTTCGAGCACGCGCCGGTTTACCCGTCGCTGGTCGACCTTTTTGCAGAAATCCTCAAGAGATGTAAACAGCCCCCTGGCCTGCCGCGCCTCGATGATGGCTTCGATGGCGGAAAGTCCGACGTTCTTTACCGCGGCCAGGCCGAAGCGGATGGAACCGATGTTGCTGCCCGGCTCGATCGAATCTCGGTCATGGGCCTCGACCACGGTGAAGTCCCACATGCTTTGATTGGCGTCCGGCGGAAGAATGGTGATGCCCATCTGGCGGGTCTCGTGGATGTATTTTACGACCTTGTCCGTGACCTGCACTTCACTGGTAAGCAGGGCGGCCATGTATTCCACGGGGAAATGGGCTTTTAGGAACGCCGTCTGGTAGGAGATAAGGGCATAAGCCGCGCTGTGCGACTTGTTGAACCCGTACTCGGCGAATTTTGCCATCAGGTCGAAGATCTTCTCGGCCTTCTTCAGATCTATTCCCTGTTTCTTCGCGCCTTCCAGAAACGGCACTTTTTCTTTGGCCATGACCTCGGGGTCCTTTTTTCCCATGGCGCGCCTCAGAAGGTCGGCGCCGCCCAGGGAATAGCCGGCGAGGGTGCGGGAGATCTGCATGACCTGCTCCTGGTAGACGATCACGCCGTAGGTGTCCTTGAGGATCGGCTCAAGGGCCGGCAGCTCATAGGTGATCCTGGTGGAGCCTTTCTTGCGCTTGATGAAATCGTCCACCATGCCGCTCTGGATAGGGCCCGGGCGGTAGAGTGCGACGAGGGCGATCAGGTCTTCAAAGCATTGGGGCTTCATCTTGATGACGATATCGCGCATGCCCGACGATTCGAGCTGGAAAATGCCCGCAGTGTCGCCCCGTCCCAGAAGCTCATAGGTTTTCGCATCGTCCAGGGGAAGACGCTGTATGGCAAAAATATCGTTTTGGGCGAGCGGCGCCTTTTGCATCCGAAGGTTGATGAGTTCGACGGCCTTGAAGATCACGGTCAGCGTCTTCAATCCGAGAAAATCGAATTTGACAAGGCCGATCTTTTCCACACCCTTCATGTCGTACTGGGTGATGATCTCGTCCTTCGGCGTTTTAAACAGCGGCAGGTACTCGGTGAGCGGTTCCTGGGATATGACCACGCCGGCGGCGTGTTTCGACGCGTGCCTGACCTGGCCTTCCAGGTTCTGCGCAATCTCCATGAGCTCGGCCATATGCCGTTCTTTCGCGAGTTCTCCGAGCTTCGGCTCCTGTTTCATCGCCTCATCGAGGCTGATGTTGAGTGTGTTCGGCACGAGCTTGGCGACCTTGTCCACCTCGGAGTAGGGGATGTCGAGGACGCGGCCCACGTCGCGGATCACGCCTTTGGCCAGCATGGTGCCGTAGGTGATGATCTGGGAGACATGGTCCTGACCGTATTTCTCCACGACATATTTGAACACTTCATCGCGGCGGTCCATGCAGAAGTCCACGTCGATGTCAGGCATGCTGATGCGTTCTGGATTAAGGAAGCGCTCAAACAGCAGGTTGTAGGGCAGGGGGTCGATGTCCGTGATCCTGAGACTGTAAGCCACTAGACTGCCGGCCGCCGAGCCGCGGCCCGGGCCGACGGGGATGCCGTGTTCCCTGGCATAGCGGATAAAGTCCCAGACGATCAGGAAATAGCCGGCGAACCCCATTTTGCCGATCATCTGGAGTTCGTATTCGAGCCGTTGTTTGTATACCTCGCGGTCGATGCTGCCCGCGCCGCGAACGGATTCTATCTCTTTGAAGCGCTCTTCAAGGCCCTTCCCCGCCAGCTCCGCCATGTAGGACTCACGCGTGCTGCCTTCGGGAACGGGAAAGTTCGGCAGGTGGTATTTCCCCAGCTCTATCTCAAGATTGCAGCGCTCGGCTATGGCTACGGTGTTTGTTATGGCCTCGGGCGTGGCGGCGAAAATCCGCTTCATCTCCTCGGGCGACCGCAGGTAGAACGTTTCGGACGAGAAGCGCATCCTGTTCTCTTCCTTCACGGTTTTGCCTGTCTGGATGCAGAGGAGTGCGTCGTGCGATTTATGGTCGCCTTTTTCCAGATAATGGCAGTCGTTCGTGGCGATCAGGGGGATCCCCGTGTCAGTTGACAAACGGACCAGTTCCCGGTTCGCCTGGGTCTGCTCGGGGATGCCGTTTTCCTGCAGCTCAAGGTAAAAGTTTTCCCTGCCGAGGATGTCCTGGTATTCGAGGGCCACCCGCTTTGCGTCCTCGTACCTGCCCTGGAGCAGGAGGGCCGGCACCTCGCCGCCGAGACAGGCTGTCGAGCCTATCAGCCCCTCGCTGTGCTGACGCAGAAGGTCCTTGTCTATGCGCGGCTTGTAGTAAAAGCCTTCCAGATAGGCCGCGGTGACCAGCTTGACGAGGTTCTTATAGCCCTGTTTGTTTCGCACGAGCAGGATAAGGTGGTAGGAAGCCTCCTCGTTCTTTCCTGCGGGGCTGCTCTTCTCGAACCGGGAGCCGGGCGCGACATACATCTCGCAGCCGATGATGGGTTTGATGCCGGCCTTCTTCGCCTTTTGATAGAAATCGATGACGCCGAACAGGTTTCCATGGTCGGTCACGGCAACCGCGGGCATACGGTATTCAACGGCCTTTTTAATGAGGTTGTCGATGCTTATGGCGCCATCGAGAAGGCTGTATTCCGTGTGGAGGTGAAGGTGGACAAAATCGGCGTGATGCATAGGTTTACAAAAATTGGAGGCGGCGATCGGATTTGAACCGATGAATGAAGGTTTTGCAGACCTCTGCCTTAGCCACTTGGCTACGCCGCCGGATCAGGATCCAGAGGACAGAGAACAGAGGACAGACAACAGAAATGCTTTATGCTTTAGTCTGTCTTCTGACAGTCTGGCTTCTGTCATCTGTTATTAGATGGAGCGGGTGGCGGGACTCGAACCCGTGACCTCAACCTTGGCAAGGTCGCGCTCTACCAACTGAGCTACACCCGCGGTATGTTCCTGCTTTTTGACTGGGCAAATATAACAAAGTGGCCTTGCCTTGTCAATAGAAAAGTATTTTCCCTGGTAATACCGGGGGCAGCGGTTCATTCGCTCTGACGCGCAAACGCGCAGCTTGTGCGGTGCTGATACAAGGTTATGTGCCCTGTCCTGGAAACACGTTCTTTTTCGAGAATTCTGTCGGGCGCTTAAGGGCGCGCGTCTATCGCTCACGAACCGCCGCCCCCTGCTTTATCTTCCCCGTCACTAAACGGCTGCTTTCCTTGCTATTGACGGCCGGCCGCTACTGTGGTAATTTATCCTGAACGATAAAATGAGTTCAAGGGAGGTTGATACGCTTTATGAACACGATAAAAACAGTAGGATTGATGACATTTCTCATGGTGCTGTTCGTCGCCATCGGCGGAGCGCTGGGAGGCAGAGGCGGAATGGTCATGGCCATTCTGTTCGCCACGATAATGAACGTCGGGATGTACTGGTTCAGCGACAAGCTCGTGCTCCGCATGTACAAGGCCCAGCCGGTGACCGAGGCTCAGGCGCCCGAACTTCACGCCATGGTGCGGATACTGGTCCAGAAGGCGGGCATGCCCATGCCCAGGGTCTACATCATTCCCGAGGAGACCCCGAACGCGTTCGCAACCGGCAGGAACCCGGAGCACGCCGTTGTTGCTGTCACCCAGGGCATCATGCGGATATTGTCGCGTGAAGAGCTCTCAGGCGTTATCGCGCACGAGCTGGCGCACATCAAGCACCGCGACATGCTTACCGCCACGATCGTTGCCACCATGGCCGGCGCAATCAGCATGCTGGCCCAGATGGCGCAGTGGTCCATGATCTTCGGAGGCGGCAGACGGGACGATGACGAAGGCGGCAGCCCGATCGTCGCGATCGTCATGATGATCGTCGCGCCCATCGCGGCGATGCTCGTGCAGATGGCAATTTCGCGCACTCGGGAGTTCGAGGCGGACAAGGGCGGAGCACAGATTGCCGGCAATCCCACCTGGCTGGCAAACGCGCTGCTGAAACTGGAAAAAGGTTCGCAGATAGTCCCGATGGAGGACGCCAGGCCCGCAACGGCGCATATGTTCATCGTGAACCCGCTGACGGGAGGCGGCTTGATGAAATTGTTCAGCACTCATCCTCCGATCGAGGAACGGGTCCAGCGGCTTAATGATATGGCGAGGGGAAGAAGGTAAGAGATTTATTTTTTATAGAAGGGCGATCATTGAAGACCCGCTTTCGTGGTTTAAGGAAAGCGGGTCTTGTTGTTTTCGTATCTTCGGGGCCGCGCCGAACTAAGGAATTATATTAGAAGTCTTTTACCTTGATTTACGCCGGTGATTTCATTATACTTATATTCACGTGGAAAGCACAATGAAGGCAATTGAAGTTACAGGAATTATAGATACTTCCCATCATCTCATTTTAGACGACCCGCTGCCGGTCGAAGGGCCGACTCGCGTTCGCGTCGTTATTCTTCTGCCCGAGGATGCCGATATCAACGAGAAGGATTGGCTTCGGGCCGCTGCCGCCAATCCGGGCTTCGATTATTTAAAAGAACCGGCGGAAGATATATACTCAATTGCCGACGGGAGGCCGTTCCATGACAAAGGGTAAGGTGGTCCTTGTGCCATTCCCCTTTGACGACCTGACAACATCCAAAGTTCGTCCAGCCGTGTGTCTCACCGATCCTATCGGACCTCATCGCCATATTATCCTCGCCTTTGTCACCAGCCGCGTTCCAGCTGAATTGCTCGATACAGACCTTGTTCTTTATTCCGAACATGCCGGATTCTGTGCTACTGGACTTCGGGTCCCCTCGACGCTCCAAATTCACAGTCTTATGACCGTCACAACGTCAATGATCCAGCGCGAACTGGGGGCATTGCCACCCGACCTGCAACGCGAGGCGGACGACAGACTGAAGAAACTGTTCAAACTTGCCGGGTAAATGACGGATTATGATCGGGCAGTCGCTTTAAAGGCGGATCTGTTGTGTAAGCCATATTCATACGCACCATGACCCGTCCTGAAGCACAAGCTGTAACCGAGATGCCAGATTTGAACATCCATTCCCCCGCCACAGGTCGCCGGCTTTCTTTTGCTTGGGGCGTTGATGGAAACCCCGATAACGTCAAGGATAAAGGAACGACCCTATTTCGCTTAAAAGGACGATCATTGAAGACCCGCTTTCGTTTGCATAGTGAAGCGGGCCTTCTTGTTTTTGCATGTTCGGGGCCGCGCCGAACTAAGAATTATCTTTGACATAGGTATGAATTTATACTACAGTAACGGCCTGGAACTTCAAATTGGATTTTAGGTTGAGTTATGGCCTTTTTGTTTGGTTCGGAGATTGTGGAGGACGCGTTGGTCTGTAGCGTCGGGGTTTATCCCCGACGAATTCGTGGCCGCCTCCGCATCCTTTACAGTAACCGATTTATAAATCCACTCGGAACAGGAAGGAGGTGAGCTCAGAACTTTCCTGGCAGGTTATTTTGCATTTCGGAAGCGCTTTACAAATTTGATTAAAACAAATAAGGAGGAAGTACATTGAAGATGCTTAAAATCAGCTTTATCATGGTTTGTGCTTTTCTGTTTTTGGGTGTGAATGCCTTTGCCGTAGTCGGCACCGATCAACTGGCGAATGGGGCGGTTACGACGCAGAAGATAGCAGATGGTGCAGTAACGTCGTCGAAGATCACTGACGGCGCGGTCACGGGTCAAAAGCTTAGCGATGCCTCAGTGACTGATGCAAAGATTGCCGGACCGATCTCGGCATCAAAAATATCATCGACTGGTTTGAATGCAGACACAGTGGATGGCATGCATGCCTCTGATCTGGCTCCAGCAATCCACATCCACAGCCAATCTCAGGTGAATGGTCTGGAGGCCGCTCTCGCAAGCAAGGCGGATGTCACTCACAATCATGATGCTTTGTATCAACAGAAATACGGTAAGGTGGCGGTGGTGGCGCATACAGGAGGGGATTACACTGATCCGCAAATAGCCATGAGTGACTTCGCGACGTGGTGCGGGGAGGGGAATCAATGTCTGTTAAAAATAATGCCTGGAACATATAGTATATCGAGTTCGATTGTAATGCAAAGTAATATTGATATAGAGGGGTCTGGAGTTAATGCTACGGTTTTGACAGGGGCTTTTTTAAATTATTGGTATGGTAATACAGGTGTTGTTGGTGCTTCGAACTGCGAGATACGGAATCTAACTATATCGGGAATTAGTGTACAAGCCGGAAGAGGTATTGCAAATTCGGGTGACAACCTAATGATTAGCAATGTGTCCATCCATAATCTATGGGAAGCTATTGAAAATAGTGGTTCAAACTTAATGCTTGACAATGTTTCCATTCAAGCAGGTCCGGGGGGAAATTATGGTGGGTGGGGTATTTATGGCTTCGCCGGCACTATTGCAATCAGAAATTCATCAATAACGGCATCAGGTGGTGCAGTAGTGTTACCGTCAGTGGGGTCTGTTGCAATTAATTCCCAAATAGTCGGCCCTATTCTTGGTGGTCCTTTGAAGTGCCTGGGTGTATATGATGGGAATTACGATCCTATTATCTGTCAATAGAGGATATTTTAACGAAAGCTCAAGGGGCTTGATATCTTGGCCCCTTGAGCTTTTACATAAGTATCTGGAGGAGCAGTTGAAGGACCCGAAGTTTGCGGCCCTATTTGAACGCGCGGGCGAAGCCTGGGACGTGGCGCTCCAGATCGCCGCCCTCCGACAGGATGCGGGACTTTCCCGGAAGGACCTCGCGAAGCATGAAACGATGGAGGAATAAATGATCCGGCTCTCAGATACCGTTAATGGCCACAGATATGCCGGTAGGTCGGGTAGACGTTTTCGGTGAAACCCGACGTCTATAGGCTGGAATATTCGAAGTGACGATGAATAGGGCACAGATGGTCACTTCTTTGATCTTGACAAGCATAGCAAGGATAAAGAAGCGACCCCATTAATCCCGCGACCCCATTAATCCCGTGACCCGGACAATGCGGTCGGCGACGCCTGGTTTAATCCGAGATCGGGAGATGAGGTCAAGCGTTGCCCCTGGCTGCGGAAACTGCCCCGCAAGGATAAATATATTTGCCGGATTCACGACGTGAAACCGAAACATTGCAGAGAATACCCGCAAACGAATGAATGCGCCGGTGAGATATCGTAACATGAAGCACCATAGGGGACGCCCTTGGTGAAGTTGTTTCTATATGTGTTCAATGCCGTTCAAATTAAAAAGTACCTGAAAACATGTTGAGGAGACACTCCATGAACAACATAAAGCTGTTTGAAGCTAAACAGATTCGTTCCGTGTGGAATGATGTGGACAAAAAATGGTATTTCTCAATCGCCGATGTGATCGAAGCGCTCACTGATTCGGCTAACGTCAAAGACTACATTAAGAAAATGCGGAAGCGTGATTCTGAGCTTAATTCCAACTGGGGGACATTCTGTCCCCCCCTTGAGATGATCGCCCCGGATGGGAAGCGGAGAAAAACCCAATGTGCTGATGCGGAAAGTGTGTTGCGCATTATTCAGTCCATTCCATCCCCAAAGGCGGAACCATTCAAACGCTGGCTGGCGCGGGTAGGCTATGAAAGGCTTGAGGAAATAGAAAACCCCGAGCTTTCAATGGAGCGGATGCAGGCGCTGTATGAGAAGAAAGGGTACCCGAAAGAGTGGATTGACAAGCGGATGCGCGGCATTGCCGTTCGGCAGGATTTGACAGGCGAGTGGGGCAATCGTGGAGCCAGGACCAACGTGGAATATGCGATTCTGACCAATGAGATTATGCAGGGGGCATTTGATCTGAAGGTTGATGAGTACAAGCAGGTTAAAGGATTGGCACGGGAGAACCTGCGCGACCATATGACCGACATTGAATTGATTCTGACCATGCTTGGCGAGGCAACCACCACGAAGCTGCATCGTGACCGTGATTCACGAGGG
>Ga0334722_10003035_pt1 | contig 18373 bp, 14 predicted proteins | sample C3_bottom_MG_FD_207210 | JGI IMG/M metagenome (GOLD analysis project Ga0334722, IMG submission 207210) | Sediment microbial communities from Yellowstone Lake, YNP, Wyoming, USA - C3_bottom | ecosystem: Environmental > Aquatic > Freshwater > Lake > Sediment | place: USA: Wyoming | collected...
GCGACGGCAGACGGACGGCCGTCGTTGAACACGACGACATCGACGTGCCGCTTGATGAACGCCTCTATCCGACTCACCTCATCGGCCGCGGTGAATCCGTCCATCCCGCGCCCTTCGGTGAGCAGGTTGGCCACCAGCACGATCGGACCAGGAATATCGGCGACGGCCTCGGCCATGCCTCTTACCGCCAGCACCGGCAACAGACTCGTATAGAAACTGCCGGGGCCGATCACGACGGCGTCGAGCCCTCGCACGGCTGAGGCCACCTGTTCGTGAATACTGACTTCAGGTTCGAGCCAGACATCCTTGATGACCTGTCCCGCGGTCTGCCGCGCGTCAATCTGGTTTTCGCCCTTCGTCACATTCCCGTCGGCGTAGCGCGCGCACAGCGATGCCTGGTCGATGCTCACGGGCCACACGCGGCCCTTGCAGCCAAGCAGCGAGCTCAGACCTTCGACCGCCGCCATGAAGTTGCCGCTGTACCGCTCCATCATCGAGAGCAGCAGATTGCCGCCGGTGTGCCCGCCGAGCCGCGAATCTTCGAGCGTTGGCAGGCGCGACAGCAGCACCCGCCGCGCTTCGCGTTCGTTGCGCGCGAGCGTCAGCGCGCACTTCAGAATATCGCCAGGGGGCAGCACACCTAGTTCGTCCCTCAGCTGCCCCGAGCTGCCGCCACTGTCGAACATCGTGACGATGGCGTTGAGATCGACCCACGGATTCCGCTTCAACCCGCCAAGCACGCTCGGCAGGCCTGTTCCCCCGCCGAAGCAGCCGACCTTGATGATTCGGAGGCGCATGGCGCGATTCTACCAGTCATTCCCGGGTCTTGAACCCCCGCGACGTCTTTTCGCGTATCAATAAGTAGAATAGTGCCCATGGCAGATCCAGATACGCTCTCTGAGCCCCTCGCGCGACTGCTCCACGAACTCAGCACCATCTTCGGCAAGCGGCTCCAGTCGGTCGCCACCTACGGCGGCAACGGAGAAGCCGAGGCGCTGACGGGCGGCTCAGCTGGGGATGCGCACGACCACGTGCATACGCTCGCGGTCGTCGACGCCATTGACGTCAGTGATTTGCGCGCGTGCGCCAATCAGACGAAGGCCTGGGATCGCCGCAGACTGGCGACACCGCTTTTGATGACGGCCGCCGAGCTCACGCGGTCACTGGACGCGTTCCCGCTCGAACTGGCCGCCATCCTCGCCCATCGGCAAATTGTCTTCGGCACCGACGTGCTGTCGGGCCTCGTGGTGGCGCCGGTCGATATTCGCCGCGCCTGCGAAGTCCAGGCACGCAGTCATCTGCTGCACCTGCGGGAAGGCTTCATCCAGGCCGCAGCCGAGCCTCGGGCACTCGGGGCGATTATTCAGGCGTCGGCGCGTCCGTTCCGCCTGCTTCTGGAAAGCATGGCCCGCCTCGAGGGTGTCGACGTGGCCGACGGCAATCGGTTCGCGGCCCACCTCGAAACGACGGTCGGGGTCACTCCTGGTGTTGTCCGACAGGTGCTGGCGGCTGGCGGTCCGAAGGGGATCAGCGCCACTGACGCGCAGGATCTGTACCCCTCGTACATCGGCGTCGTCGAACGTCTGGTGCAATACGTTGATGCATGGCAGGCGTGAGATGAACCGCCGAATCGCTGTTCGCGGCCGCTGGCTGGCGTCCAGCCTGGTGACGATCGTGATCGCGGCAGTCTGCTGCGCTGGCTCCGCCCGCGAGAGCCAGGCTCAGCCACCGCCTCCAGCGCTGACGGCCCCGGTCAACGACTTCGCCAACGTCATCGATGGACCAAGCAAGGTGGCGATAGACCGCACCATTCGTGATCTGCTGGCCGCGTCGGGCGACACAATGATTGTCGCGACGGTCGCCACCGTGGACCCGTACGCCGATGTCAAGGAACTCGCGGTCAAGATGTTCGAGAACCGCGGCGCTGGCATTGGCAAGAAGGGCAAGGACAACGGCCTGCTGGTGCTGCTCGCGATCAAGGAGCGGCAGGTCTGGGTTGAACTGGGCTACGGCATGGAGGAGATCATCAGTGACGGGTACACGGCGGACGTGTGCCGGCAGATCATAGCGCCCTTCTTCAAGCGCGGAGAGTTCGGCCAGGGGCTTCGGGCGGGCGTCGAGTACTTCGCGCTGCATATTGCGGACGCGCGGGGGGTGTCACTCACCGGAGTGAGAAGGCCAGCGCCGATGCCGCAGCGTCGGTCGACAGGTTCGAGCGGCTATAAGCCGATCCTCATGCTGCTCCTGTTCGGGCTCTTCGCAGCGGTGAGAGTCATAGGGTTCTTCGTCTCGCCTTCTTCCGGGCGCCGTTCGAATCGGTGGGGCGGCGGGGGCTGGAGCGGGTGGGGCGGCGGCGGGTTTGGCGGCGGCGGATTTGGCGGCGGTGGTTTCGGCGGCGGAGGCGGCGGGTTCGGTGGATTCGGCGGCGGCGGGAGCGGTGGCGGTGGCGGCGGATCGAGCTGGTAACGATCAATCACGCGTAACATCAACCGCAGTGGACATCTGGATGGACATCATGAGACGACTGATCATCAACGCCTGCATCGTCCTGACGGCAATTGGCCTGTCGGGATGCTCGTACAACACGTTTGTCAGCCAGGAAGAGGCCATCAAGAGCCAGTTGTCGCAGGTCGAGAACCAGCTCCAGCGACGAAACGACCTGATTCCCAATCTGGTGAATACGGTCAAGGGCTACGCGAGCCACGAGAGCGGGGTATTCGAGGCAGTTGCCGCCTCGAGGGCGAAACTGGCGGGCGCGACCACCCCGGAGGCGAAGTTTGCCGCCGCCAACGAGCAGTCATCCGCGCTGGCGCGACTGCTGATGGTGGTCGAGAACTACCCGCAGCTCAAGGCCAACGAGTCGTTCAACCGATTGATGGACGAATTGTCGACCACGGAGAACCGCATCGCGGTCGAGCGAAAACGGTATAACGACAGGGTTCAGGAGTACAACACCAAGCGCCGTTCGTTCCCCTCGAACATCACGGCGTCGATGTTCAAGTTCAAGGAGTACTCGTACTTCGAGGTGCCAGCTGAGGCCAAGAAGGTCCCCACGGTCAACTTCGGCAAATGACCATGCGCGTCTGGCCCGGCCGCCCACATCCCCTCGGCGCGACATGGGACGGCCTGGGCGTCAATTTTGCGATCTTTTCGGAACATGCCACCGCGGTTGATCTCTGCCTGTTTGACGCGGCAGACGACACGCGGGAGACGACGCGCATCGCGCTTGGGGAGCGGACCGACCACGTCTGGCACAGCTACTTTCCCGATGTCAGGCCCGGGCAGCTGTACGGGTATCGCGTACACGGCCCCTATGCGCCGAAGGCGGGTCATCGATTCAATCCGGCGAAGATCGTGCTCGACCCGTACGCCAAGGCGATCGGCCGGTCGCTTCAGTGGAACGAGACGATCTTCGGATTCGACCGGAGCGCGAGCCAGCAGGATCTGACGCCGGATGCACGAGACAGCGCCGCGGTCGCGCCGCTGGGCGTCGTGATCGATCCGTCATTCACGTGGGGCGACGATCGCCGCCCTGGCACACCCTGGCACAAGACCATCATCTACGAGCTGCACGTGAAGGGTTTCACGTGGCGCCACCCCGAGGTGCCAGAAGCGCTGAGAGGAACGTACCTCGGTGTCTCGTCTGACGCGGCGCTTCGGCACATGAAGGAACTTGGCGTCACCGCCGTTGAACTGATGCCGGTTCACCTGCACGCCACCGATCGCGACCTGGTTTCCCGTCGACTCCCCAACTACTGGGGTTACAACTCGCTCGCCTACTTCGTGCCCGATGTCCGCTATGCGTCAGCCCGAGGGCGGATGGCAGCGGTGCGCGAATTCAAGATGATGGTGCGGGCACTGCACGCCGCCGGACTCGAGGTCATTCTTGACGTCGTCTACAATCACACCGCCGAGGGCAATCACCTGGGTCCGACGCTGTCGATGCGTGGCATCGACAATGCCTCGTACTACCGGCTGATGCCGGGGAATTCCGAGCGGTACCAGGACTTCACCGGGACCGGCAACACGTTGAACATGCGGCACCCGCGCGTGCTGCAGCTCATCATGGACAGCCTGCGGTACTGGGCCGTCGACATGCATGTCGATGGTTTCAGGTTTGACCTGGCCAGCGCGCTGGCTCGCGAACTGTTCGAGGTCGACAAGCTCGGATCGTTTTTCGACATCATCCAGCAGGATCCCGTCCTCTCGCAGGTCAAGCTGATTGCCGAACCGTGGGATCTGGGCGAAGGCGGGTACCAGGTCGGCAACTTCCCCGCCGGCTGGACGGAATGGAACGGTCGGTATCGCGACCTGGTGCGTCGATTCTGGCGAGGCGATGCCGGGCAGGTGCCGGAGATGGCCAGCCGGCTGGCGGGCAGCAGCGACCTGTACGCCCAGGGCGGTCGGCGGCCCTACGCGAGCATCAACTTCGTGACGTCACACGACGGATTCACGCTGCGAGATCTGGTGAGTTACGAACGCAAGCACAACGAGGCGAATGGCGAAGGCAACCGCGACGGCGAAGCCAACAACCTGAGTTGGAACTGCGGGACCGAAGGTCCGACCATTGACGCGGGCGTCGTCGCGCTGCGCGACAGGCAGGTGCGCAACCTGATCGCGACGCTGCTGCTGTCGCAGGGGGTGCCGATGCTGTGCGCGGGAGACGAATTCGGCCGGACGCAGCGCGGCAACAACAACGCGTATTGCCAGGACACCGAGACCAGCTGGCTCGACTGGAACTTGAGTCACGAGCAGGCCGACCTGCTGGCATTTGTCCGTCACCTGATCCGTCTCCGCAACCGTCATCCGGTGCTGCATCGCCGGACATTCTTCCAAGGCCGCGTGAGCCGGGGCCAGCACGTCACCGATATTGTGTGGTTCGATCCGCTCGGCGTCGAAATGACGGACGCCGGCTGGAACTCGCCCCTGGCGCGCACGCTCGGCGCGATGCTGGCCGGTGACGCGATCGCGGAGATCGACGACCGTGGCGTCCCCGTGCACGACGACACACTCCTCATCCTGCTGAATGCCGACGCGGCGTCAGTCAACTTCATCCTGCCGCCCTCGCCGAGCGGGCAGAAGTGGACCTGCCTGTTCGATACATCAGGCAAGCCGGCGTCGATACCAACCGGCGCTGATCGCTCCGCCTATCCCCTTGGTGCGAGATCACTGGCGTTGCTGAGGATGGGATAGGAATGGGATTAGGGACTAGGGATTAGGTCGGAGCATATGCTCCCAACGACCCCAACGACCGCCTGTTCGACTCCACGAGATAGCCCAACGCCCTCCCCGAACGCCCCGCCCTCGATGCCGTAGACGACCAGTCTCGCTGGAAGTTGTCCAAGCACACGGCCGAGTTCGATGGCCTCGCCAAGTCCAATCTGGTGGGACGTGCCGCGGAAACTATTCGTGGGAAGTTGGGTGCCGCCTGGATCCCTGGCCGGAATTTCAAACCGGTGAATGGTCCCAATCGGTGCGCCGGCGCTGATCGCGTCAATCACGTAGACGAGGGGACGGTCGCTCCACATTGCGACGAGCGCCGTGCCCTCACCGCTCCGCTCGCAGACCTCGACGCCTGGCAGCGCAGCGGCCCGTATCGCCCGCGCGACCGCGACGCCGACTCCGTCGTCCTGGCGGAACTCATTGCCGATGCCTATAACCAGTACCTGTGAGGGATTAGGGATTAGGGATTGGGGATTGGAAACCTGGGATTGGGGATCAGGGATTGGAGATGGAGGGTGCTTGTTCACGACGGCTGATGTCCTGTTCTTGCTTCTTGCTTCCTATTGGCTTCTGAGTCAACTCTCTTCACTGGCTAATCGCTAATCCCTAATCCCCAACCCCTAATCCCTAATCCCCAACCCCTACTGTCGATCTACCCTGAGCTTCAGAAAATGCGTGGCGCACGAGATGCACGGGTCGAAATTCCGAATCACCTGTTCGCACTGCCACGTCAGGACGTCGAGTGGAGTCGAGATGCGCGGCGTCACGTACTCGCGCAGATCGGCTTCCATCATCTTCTGGTTCTGTGACGTCGGCGGGACGATCTTGGCATCGGTAATCTGCCCGCGAGGATTGATGCGGTACCGATGGAACAGGATTCCCCGCGGCGCCTCCGTGCACGCGTAGCCGACGCCAGGCGCCACCCTGAATTCGGCGACCGCCCGGGCCGGTTTTTCGTACGAGGCGATGATGCGCAGAGCCTCGTCACAGGCGTAAACGATTTCGACGGCCCTCACGATGATGCTCTTGAACGGATTGCGACAGGACGCGCCCAGGCCGACACGTGTGGCGGCCTCACGAGCGACAGTCGAGAGCCGATCGTAGTTCAGATTGTACCGGGCGAGCGGCCCGACCAGGTACGGGCCGCGCCCGGTGCGAATGGAATGCAGCGCGTTCGAGTGAGCCACGTGTTGCTCTTCGAAGTGCTGGTCGTATTCGCGGGCCGAGATGTCGAGGCCTTTGTTCGACGCCAGCCTCCCCTCGTTGAACGGGTAGTCGGACGGGTGGCGCAGCGAGACGAACTCGTAGTCGCGCTCAAAGTCCGGGAACGGCAGTCCTGCGGCGAACACGACGGCATCGATGGCCGCATCCCTTGCCCATTTGAGTGTGTCGACCAGCGGCGCGAGTTCGGCCCTGGTCGGCACCTTGTAGAACCCGCCGACGCGTACGCTGATGGGGTGAATCTCCCGCCCTCCGACCAGCGCGACAAGATCGTTGCCGATCTTCTTGAGTCGAAGCGCCTGCCGCACCACGGGCGCGTGGTCGCGGGCCATCGCGATGGCATCGGCGTAGCCAAGAAAGTCAGGCGCGTGCAGAAAGAAGACGTGCAGCGCGTGGCTCTCGATCCACTCGCCGCAATACAGCAGGCGGCGCAGCTGCCGCAGCTCTTCCGACACGGTGACGCTGAAGGCGTCCTCGATGGCGTGAGCCGCACTCATCTGATACGCCACCGGGCAGATGCCGCAGATGCGCGCGACGATGTCCACCACCTCTTCGTACGATCGCCCGCGCAAGAAGGCCTCGAAGAACCGTGGAGGCTCGAAGATCGTGAATTTCACGTCGGTGACCGCGCCGTCCTTCACCTTCACCGTGAGGCCGCCCTCGCCCTCGACGCGGGCCAGCATGTCGACCTTGATCGTCTTACTGCTCATGGGCCTCACTCTCCCTGCGGAAGGCCTCGGCGTTGGCGTTGAAGCTGCGGAACAGGCGCACGAGCTGTTCGCTGGTCACCCACTGCGCCCGCCACGTCGCGGCGAGCGAGGCCGTGTTGGCCGCCTCCTTGGGACCAAAGCATCCAAAGCACCCGCGATGGTAAGTCGGGCACAGCGCACCGCAACCGGCCTGCGTCACCGGCCCGAGACACGTCGGCCCGAACGCCACGAGCCCGCAGACGTTGCCTTTCAATTTGCACTCGACGCAGACGCTGTAGCTGGGAATATTCGGTTTGCGGCCGTTGAGGTACGCGCTCAACACCTCCACCAGCTGCGTCTTGCTGATCGGGCATCCGCGCAGCTCGAAATCGACGGGGACGTGGTCGCGAATCGCGGTCGATTTGTTGAGGGTCTCGATGTAGGACGGCGTCGCGTAGACCACCGAGATGTAGTCGTTGACGTCCTTGAAATTGCGCAGGGCCTGGATGCCGCCAGCCGTCGCACAGGCGCCAATCGTGATCAACACCCGTGACGCGCGGCGAATCTTGTGGATGCGCTCTGCGTCGTGGGGCGTCGTGATCGAGCCTTCGATCAGCGAAATGTCATATGGCCCTCTGGCGATCGCGCGAGAGGCCTCGGGGAAGTTGGCAATCTCCACGGCGCCGGCGACCTCGAGCAGTTCGTCCTCGCAATCGAGCAGCGACAACTGGCAGCCGTCGCACGAGGCGAACTTCCAGACGGCCAATCGGGGCCTCGGCCTGCGTGCCATGTCAGATCTCCCGCTGGGACAACAGTCCCTTGATCGCGTCGTATCGAAACACCGGGCCGTCCTTGCAGATGAACGTGGCCCCGCACTGGCAGTGCCCGCACAAACCGACGCCGCATTTCATGTTGCGTTCCATCGACAGGTAGATGTGATCGGTCTCGACCCCGCGCTTGTCGAGCTCGAGCGCCGTAAAGCGCATCATGAGTTCGGGCCCGCAGATCATCGCCACCGTCCGGGTCCGGTCGAATGGCGCCTTCGGGATCAGCTTGGTGACCACGCCCACGTTGCCGTGCCAGCTGTCGGTGGCCCGGTCGACGGTCACGTAGACTTCGACGTCCAGCCTCGCACGCCAGGCCTCGATCTCCTTGCGAAACAGGATGTCGGCCGGCGTCCGCGTGCCGTAGAGAATCACGAGCTTGCCGTAGCGATCGCGATTCGCGAGCAGTTGATAGATCGCGGGTCTGAGCGGAGCCAAGCCGATGCCGCCCGCAACCACCACGATGTCGTGCCCCTCCGCCTGCTGTACGGGCCAGCCCACACCAAACGGTCCCCGCACGCCCAGCACGTCGCCCTTCTTCAGCGTGCGCAGGCCCCTGGTCACCGCCCCAACGGCGCGCGTGGTATGTACCAGTGTTCCGGGCTTCCCCGGGTCGCCGCTGATCGAAATCGGCACCTCGCCGATGCCGTGGACGTAGAGCATGTTGAACTGCCCTGCCGAAAACGGGAACGGCTGTCTCCCGCCCGCCGGCGCCAGTTCGAGCGTGAAGGTGTCGTCGGTCTCCAGCCGCACCTTCCGCACGGAGAAGAAGTCCGGCAGCATGAGGCTGTGAACGACTCGGGGCAACGCGTGCACCTCGCTCACGATCGGACGCCGTAGACGTCGAGCAGTTGCCATCGTGTCGCGTCGAGACGCTGCTCGATGATTCTGGCGAACCGCTTCATCAGTTCGTACCCGAGGTCGTGATCGTTCTCGCACTTGGTGCGCATGCAACGGGCATCGAGCGAAATCATTCGCGTCGGCTCGGTCGCCCGCGCATCGAACCGCCAGTGATAGGGCGGAAGCAGCCACGACCAGCCCAGCACGTCACCCTCGCCGTAGGTATCGATGGCGACGGCCCCCTTCTGAGGCGCGAACAGTTCGACCGCCACCTTTCCGTCGCGGAGGATGTAGAAGTGATTGGCTTCCTGACCCTGGCGGAACACGAAGGCGCCAGCCTCGAACCGCACGTTCGAGGCACAGCCCACCAGCAGTTCCAGGTGCTCCTGCTTCAGGCCCTTGAGAAACGGGTGCTCGGCGAGAAGCGGTTCGAGCGTGTGCATCTTCGTCTCCTTCGTGCTTCGACTCGCGATGAGAACGGCGTCGTCTCGAGAACCAATCACGTCGACGGGGCTCGGTCAGCACTCTCGCCCGTCACGGCCCGCACTTCTTCGGTCACATCAATGCCGACCGGGCACCAGGTGATGCACCGGCCACAGCCGACGCAGCCAAACGTGCCGAACTGATCGACCCAGGTGCTGAACTTGTGGGTCAGCCACTGGCGGTATCGCGCGTACGGCGAGGGCCGAACGCTGCCGCCATGGATGTACGAGAAATCGAGAGTGAAGCACGAGTCCCACGTGCGCACGCGTGACGCGTGGGCCCCTGATAAATCAGTCTGATCGTCGATGGTCGTACAAAAACACGTCGGGCAGACCATCGTGCAGTTGGCGCACGTCAGACACCGCTTCGCGACGACCTCCCAATGCGGATGCTCGATGTTGGCCGCCAGCCGCTGCGGGAGCCCGTCGGTGGTCACCGACCGGCCCATCTGCGCCGCGGCTCCCGCCACCACGGCGTCGGCGGCGGCGACCTCCTCGATGGTCGCAGGCCGATTCGTGAGGCGAGCGATGACGGCCTCGCCGGCGTCGGTCCCGCCCTCGGCGATAAAGTAGTGGCGGCCCTGGTCCACGACTTCGGTCAGGGCGATGTCGAATCCGCCGGTCGCTGCCGGTCCAGTCCCCATCGAGACACAGAAGCACGTCCCGCCTGGCCTGCCGCAGCTGACCGCTACGACAAACATCCGCTCGCGCTGATGCCGGTACGCAGGGTCGGTTTCCGCGCCGTGCAGCAACACCCGATCCTGCACGTGCATGGCGGCGATCTCACACGCCCGCGCGCCAACCAACGCCAAGGGCGGGGAATCGTCGGGTTCGGCCACCAGCGTGATCGCCGCCCCTTTGCGCTCGGCGCGCCACAGCCGCGCGACCGCGGGATAGCACTTCTGTTTCCAACTGTGCGGACCAACCGCGAAGCCAAACCAGGCGCCTGACTCGTCGGGCACCAGCTTGTACGATCCAGGCGACTGACGATCGGTCTTCCCGGCCGGCAACTGGTCAGTAGACGACAGTTCGTCGTACACGATGGCGCCGTTCCCGAGGACCGGGCCCACAACCTGATAGCCATCTGCGCGCAACGCGTCGATCAGTTGCTGCAGTGCGGCAGGCTCGAGCGTGACTTGGTCCCGGCGTGGGGTCGTCATGTCTTTCAAGAAACCACTCCCGGAGTGATTATCGTAAGGCGCGAATAATCACTCCGGAGCGATTATCCAGCGCGAGGGGCATTCGGGAGGCATGCAGATGCGCTATACGACCCGCCGAGTTTCCGGCAGGACTCTTCGCGGGAGCGGGGCTCCTTTTGAGAGCAGCAAGCCTGTTGCCAGCCCCTGCGGCCCAGCGAGTCTCTTTGATTCCAAGGCGTTGCGGCAATTGAAATCGGAATCGGATGGACCACTCGCCGGATATCCGTCGATTCATGATTCCCCATGCGGGTGTGAGCCCGGGTAGAATGCCGTTGTGACATTTCGATCTTTAGGGGCGTGGGCCACTGCGGGCGTGGCGGTCTGGATCTCGCTCGGCCAGCTCGATGTTGTCGAAACATCGTCGGGCCCAATCCGAATCGCGATGCTCCCGGGTCTCCTGCAGCTGGCGGGCAGCGTCGCCCTGGCGCTCCTCCTCGGCGTGCTCCTCGAACTGCGGGCGGCGAGCGCCAAACAAACCTCCGATCCGATTGTTCCGCTGTACGGATTGGCAGTGCTCGTGCTCCCTTATCTGCCGTGGCTGGGCGACGCATGGCCTGTCTTGCGGGTATTTGCAGGGCCCGGCCGGTATCTCGTGTGGACCATCGTGCTTGCGCAGGTGCTGTGGGCCGCACTGGGACCGGGCGGCGGACGTCGGCTGCTTTCGACGCTCCATGCGTGGCCCGACTCGCGCGCCTTCCTGCTTGCCATGGCCGCGACTGCCGTCGCCCTGATCGGCGCGTGGCGTGTGCTCGCACCGTCTGGTGTGGTGGCTGGCAGCGACGCGCCTCATTATCTGGTCGCGTCACAAAGCCTGCTCAACGATGGCGATCTCCAGGTCGATAACAACTACCGATCCCGATCGTACGACGCGTACTTCGGCGGCGAACTCGACGCGCGTATGTCGACGACGGGCCGTCCTCAGGTACCGATCGGACTGGCGTTGGTCCTGGCGCCCGCCCTCTGGCTGGCGGGTTACTCGGGCGCAGTACTTCTGCTCAGCCTTGTGACCGCGGTCGCGGCTGCCGGAGTCTGGCTCTGGACCAGACGCACGACCGATTCGGCGTCCGGCGCGACGTTCGCCTGGGCGGCAACGGCGCTGTCGGTGCCGGCGCTGGCGGGCGGCGTGACGATCTCGCCCGATGCTCCGGCCGCGCTGCTCGTCGTGGTGGCCGGGGCTGGCGCGCTCTGGATCGGGCGGCTGCCGTTGCCGGCCGGTCCGGCATCCAACGCCACAATGAGTGCGTGGCGATCGGGGCTCGTCGGCGTCGCTGCCGCCGCGCTTCCGTGGTTGCACGCGGCGTATCTTCCGGCAGCCGGCGTGCTGATTGGCATCGGCGTCTGGCGCGGCTGGCAGGCGACGCGGGACGCCGAGGGCCCGGGACTGATGGCGAGTATCGGGCTCATTGTCGGACCGTCCGTCGCGAGCGTGGCTGGATGGCTCATATGGAATGCCGCCGCCAACGGCTCTCCATGGGTGTCGCCAGGGTATCTCGCCGATCTGTCACGGATGCCCGGAGTCAATCTGATAGTCCGCCATTCGCTCGCGCTGCTGGTCGATCAGGAATGTGGCGCGCTGAGCTACGCCCCGGCCTTCGCCATCGCCTTCGTCGGGCTGTGGACACTCTGGCGACAGCGTGGCCCCTCGCGTGCGTTCGCGATCGAGATGGGCGTGTTGCTCGCGTCGATTGTTGGATCGGCTGGAATCGTGGCGGCGTGGGGAGGCGGGGCGACACGCCCCGCTGAGTTGATGCTGCCTGCGCTGCTGGTGGCGGCGGTCCCGCTCGGGTGGGAGTATCGCCGTGCGGGCCAGCATCCCGAGCGCCGGGCCCTCTACCGACTGCTGCTGCTGATGGGCCTCGGGGCGAGTGTCGCGACGTTCTCGGTACGCGGCGGCGCCGTGATGGCGCTTCGCCACGACGGCATGTCCAGACTGATCGAATGGCTCTCGCCCGACTGGCACCTCTGGACCTATGCGCCCGATCTGGTCGCGCAGTCGGCGTGGCTGGGTCTGTTTCAAGCGGCCATCTGGCTGGCGGCCGTGCTCGCCGGGACCGGCCTCGTCAACTGGCTGACGACCCGAGGCCGACAGTCAGCCGATTCGCGCACGGGGCGCGGACTGGCCTTCCTGAGGGCCGACGCGGCGTCGCTCGTCGCCATCCTGATCGCCACTGGCGCGATGCCAATCCTGATCAGTTCGTGGCTCAAGCCGGCGCCCGAAGCGCGGGACCGCCGTCACATTGACATGCTCGACCACTTCGACCCGTACGCGCGGCCAGTCGCTCTCCGGATGGATCCGATATCGAGGATCGAGGCGCGAAGCGTGCCGAGCCTGTTCGAACTGTCGGCCAGACCGGTGGCCGCCGCCGCCGGCCAGCAGTTCGATGCCCGGTTTGCCTTGCCCGCCGGGCGCTACCGCATTCAGGTGATCGGTCATGCGTCGCTGTCGAACGAAGGACCGTTGTCCGGGCGCCTGGCGCTTCGGGCAGGGACATGGGGCGGCTCGATGCTCGACTGGAAGGTTGAAGGGACCGAAACGCGCCAGTGGAGCGGCGACTTTGTCCTGCCTGCCGACATCGGCATGGTGAGCTTCGCGACGTCGGGGAAACTCGGGAACCAGGTCAAGGAACTTCGGATTGTTCCCGAATCGGTCGTGCCGTATCTGGATCGGATTGCCGCCGACGACGTCAGCGCAGCCGCGGCGTACGACCGTCTCCTGTTCCTGTTCCATGATGAATTCGCGTATCCCGACACCACGGGATTCTGGATACGAGGCGCGAGCCCGACCCGGGTGTCAGTGGTGTCTCGATCGGGGCTGTTGATCTCGGACCTGAGGCTGGTGCTGCAAAGCCGGGTGCAGAATGTCATTCACCTCGAGATGCCGGATCGGGTCTGGGATGAGCGGATGGAAGCCGGCGAAGAACGGGAGATCGTCATCAAACCGACGTCGCTCGACGGCACCGTCCGTCTGCGCATCACCGCGGAACGAGGCGTGTACCCCGTCGATGCGGATCCGCGCAGTACCGATCGCCGAAACCTTGGTTGCTACGTCCGGATTCTCGAGTAGCCAGACGCCCCGACGATGGTGACGCAAACGCCCGTCTCACCACTTCGCGCCGGTCTCGCCGCGCTGGCCTTTTGCCTGGTGGCGACACTGAACACCGGGGGCTACCGATTTGGCGTCAGCGATCAGGCGTTCCACCTCCCCGCCATCGAACGCCACCTCGTCCCGGACTCTTTTCCTCGCGATCGGGTGCTCATCGATGCTCAGGACGGGCTCACCCTCGTCAACCGTGTCACGGCCCTCGTCGTCTCCGGAACGGGAATAACGACCGCGCAGCTGTTCGTTGGGGCCTACCTGCTGACGCTCGTGCTGTTGCTGGCTGCGAGCGTGAGTGTCGCGCGCCAACTGGGACTGTCGACCTGGGCCCAGGTGGCCCTCATCGCCGCGATGACGTTGCGGCATCGCGTGGGCCTGACCGGCGTCAACACCCTCGAAAGCTACATGCAACCGAGGATGCTGGCGTTTGCTATCGGCATGGCTGCGGTCAGTATGTACTTGCGGGCCCGGATCGGGCTGTCCATCGGCCTCGTGGCGCTCGCCGCAGTTGTGCATCCTACGACCGCTGTCTGGTATGCCGTGTGGTTGGGCGTCGCGATCTTCGTCAGCGTGCCGTCATGGCGGCGGCGCATCGGTGCTGCCGCTGCCATGGCCGCGGTGGGTGGCGTCTGGGCTGTCAGATGGGGGCCACTCGCTGAGAGGGTCGTGCGAATGGACGCCGCGTGGCTCGCGGTGCTGGCGACCAAAGACTACCTGTTTGCGGACACGTGGCCGGCCAGCATGTGGTTCGTGGCCGCCCTCTACGTCGCAGCGGTCCTCGTGGTCTTTCTGGTTCGTCGCTCCACCGGCCAGCTGCACGTCCGTGAGACAGGTCTCGCCGTCGGGGCGTTGGTGCTGGCAGGGATCTTTGTTGCGACTCTTCCTCTGGTGACGAATCGGATGGCGCTGGCCGTGCAGTTGCAGATCTCGCGGCTCTTCTGGATGCTCGACGCATTCGGAACCATCTACGTGGTGTGGGCCGCGGCCGACGGCTGGCCATCCCGAGCCAGATCAGCGACAGGCAGCCAGATGTCTGGCAGGCGTGCCGCAATCGTCGCGATCGTCATGGTGTGCGCAAGCGCCGGCCGCGGGGCGTTCGTCATGTGGATTGAGCATCCCGGACGCCCGGTGGTAGAAGTGTCTCTCCCGCCGACCGATTGGCAGGACGCCATGAACTGGCTGAGGACCGTGCCGACGGCGACCCATGTGCTGGCGGACCCTGGACACGCCTGGCGTTACGGCACGAGCGTGCGGGTGGCGGCGTCACGCGATGTGTACCTGGAGGAGGTCAAGGACGCGGCGCTGGCCATGTACTCTCGTGGCGTCGCGATGCGTGTCGCCGAGCGGACGGCGGCCATTGGATCGTTCGACGCGATCACGCCGCAACGGGCACGCGAGCTCGCGCAACGCTATGAACTCGACTACCTGGTCATCGAGCGCACGCTCGACCTGCCACTCGCCTACCGCAACGCCAGGTTCTCGATCTACCGCCTGCGCTGACGCACGGGAGGGGGCGGCCGACCTACTTCCCCGCCGGCTTTGAAAGCGTCGGATACGCGATGCCCAGTTGTTCGAGGTATGTCTTGTACTTAGAGGAGTCGAAGTAGAACGCCTTCATCTTCTCGCGGTACTGCTCCATGATCTTCGCGTTGAGGAACGTGGGCGGCTTATCTTGCGGCCGCAGCAATGGGATGTACTTCTGATCCTTGGTCTGCACCGTATTGTAGTACTCCCACGCCTGCTGGAGGATGACCGGCTTCAGCAGCAGATCGATCATCGTCAATGCGTGCACCTTCGCGCCAGCCGTGCACCCCTTGTGGGCAATCGGCGTCGCCATCGAAATGCCCCCCGACCAGTGGTGCGACGTCGTTCCCGGGATGTTCGCCGGGTACCGCAGCGTGATGGTGGGCACGACCCACGACACATCACCGATATCGTCCGACCCGCCGCCGCGCTTGTCCTCATCCCTGATGGGCTCGCCGAGCTTCCCGACGGTGGTGTCGAGACCGCGATCCGCCTGTTTCATCTCGCGCTGTACGGCTTTGGCGAACGACTGGTCCTTTTCATCCCACGTTGGCATGCCAACCTGCTTGATGTTGGCATATGTGGTTTCGGCGATGACTTTGTTGAAGTGCTGCGGCCACGCCGCGCCGAGCACGCGCGACGTGACGGTCGTGTCAGTCATCATGGCGGCGGCGTCGGCCATCCTGTTGCCGATGTCCCACATGTCTTTGATGCGCGGGTATTCGGTCTCACGGAAGTAGTACCAGACCGATGCGGTTCCGGGCACGACATTGGGTTGATCGCCGCCGTCGGTGATCACGTAGTGCGATCGCTGCTGAATCCGCAGGTGTTCGCGGCGGAAATTCCAGCCGACATCCATCAACTCCACCGCATCGAGCGCGCTACGCCCCGCCCACGGCGAACCCGCGGCATGAGCCGTCTGCCCCTTGAATTGGTACTCAACCGACACGAGGCCATTGCCGGCGTCCGACCCCCAGGACACCCCCATGTTGCTCGACACGTGAGAGAACAGCACGACGTCGACGTTCTTGAAGAGACCGTCGCGCACGTAGAACGCCTTGGCGGCCACGAGTTCCTCTGCGACGCCCGGCCAGATGATCAGAGTGCCGGAGAGCTTCTCGCGTTCCATGATCTCTTTCACGGCCATCGCCGCCACGATGTTCATGGGCACGCCAGAATTGTGCCCTTCGCCGTGTCCCGGCGCGCCCTCGACCAGGGCCTCGTGCCAGGGCACGCCAGGCTTCTGGCTGGTCTGCGGCAGACTGTCGATGTCCGATCCGAGCGCGATCACCGGTTTGCCCGACCCCCACGTCGCTGTCCACGCCGTGGGAATGCCGGCCACGCCTTCCTGGATGGCAAAGCCCGCCTGGCGCAGCACGCCCTTCAGGTACTTCGACGTCTCAACTTCTTGAAACCCCAGTTCGCCGTAACTGAATACCTGATCGATCATCTGCTGCGTCAGCACGGCCGAGCGGTCAACCGCAGCGATAGCCTGTTGCTTGAGCGCCTGCACGCGCGCATCTGCGGGATCAACCGCAGGCTTCTTCGCCGCCTGCTGCCGCGGTGCGGCAACGAGCGCCACGCCAAGACTCACGAACACCACGGTGAAAGCAACCTGTCTGGCTTTGAACATCATGTGCTCCTCGAATTGCGCAGTAGTCTACTCCACCCGGAAAATGAGGTCGGACCTAATTTCCTGAGACACCTGTGAAAATAGGTCCGACCTCATTTTCCGTTTAGACTAACTGCCAGATGCGCGATTTTGCCCCTCGGGCCTGGCTGCGTGGCGGCCACCGGATGACCATCTACACCTGGGCCCACGAACGCCGATTTCCTGACTTGCCGCCCGCCTCACCGCGCCTCTTCCAGGTGGAGCCCCGAACCCGAGTCCTCGCGCACTGCCACTGGCAGCCGTCTCCGCAGGACCACCCCACGCTCGTAACACTGCACGGGCTCGAGGGATCGAGCGACTCGCACTACATGCTTGGCATCGCCGACAAGGGCGTTCGTCGCGGCTTCAACGTGGTGCGCCTGAACCAGCGCAACTGCGGCGGAACCGAGCATCTATCCGAAGGGCTGTACCACTCTGGTCTGACGGCCGACGTGGGAGCGGTGTTGACCGAACTCGCAGAGCTGGACGGCCTTCCATCCATCGCGGTGGCGGGCTATTCGCTGGGAGGCAACCTCGCGCTGCGATTCGCGGGCATGCTTGGCGAGTCGGTGCCGCCGTGGCTGCGTTCAGTGTGTACAGTCTCCCCCACACTCGAACTCGGCGCCTGTATGGACGCGATGGAACGGCTCAGGAACCGGCTGTATGAGTGGGAATTCCTGCGCAGCCTTCGGAAGCGGATTCGGCTGAAAGCACGAATGCACCCTGACCAATATGACGCCACCGGCCTCTGGCGAGTCCGGAGCATCAGAGCATTTGACGATCGCTTTACCGCGCCGCACTACGGATTCAAGGACGCGGCCGACTACTACTACCGTGTGGCGGCGATGCGCGTCGTGGATCAGATCCGCGTTCCCACACTCATCATCACTGCGGAAGACGATCCGTTCATCCCGGCCGAGCCGTTTCGCGATCCAAAGATCACCGGCAACCCGCACATCACGTTGTGCGTCACGCGCTACGGCGGCCACTGCGGCTACGTCGAAGACCCGCGAGACGGGTACGACGGCTACTGGGCGGAACAGCAGATTGTGGAGTTTGCGGCGTCGCACGCTGGCGCTTTACGGTGAGTCGGTGGCGCGCTACAGTGTCCCAGATGATACAGGCACGATTCGCACTCATGCCCATTGCCACCCTCGTCCTCGTCACTGCCTGCGGAGGGAGCACGACCGTCAACTCCCGTCAGTTCGCACTCGAAGGCGAAGTCCTGCAAGTCAAGGCCGACAAGAAGGAAATCACCATCAAACACGGCGATATCAAAGGCTTCATGCCCGCGATGACGATGCCGTTTCCCGTCAAGAACCCAGCATTGCTGGTGGGACTCGCGGTGGGCGACCTGGTCAAGGCCACGCTCGTCGTCACCGACGAGGAGTCGTTCCTCGTGACGCTGCAGAAGACGGGCAGCCTGCCTCCCGATCGCCGCAGCACCGCCCAGCCGATTCTGCCGGACCTCCTCCAGACGGGGGCGGTGGTGCCGGATGTCGCACTGACCGATCAGCTGGGGCAGTCGCTGACCTTGTCGAGCTACCGAGGCCAGTATCTCCTCTTCACGTTTATCTACACCAGATGCCCGCTCCCGGACTACTGCCCGCGGATGAGCAAGTA
>Ga0334722_10003036_pt1 | contig 18372 bp, 14 predicted proteins | sample C3_bottom_MG_FD_207210 | JGI IMG/M metagenome (GOLD analysis project Ga0334722, IMG submission 207210) | Sediment microbial communities from Yellowstone Lake, YNP, Wyoming, USA - C3_bottom | ecosystem: Environmental > Aquatic > Freshwater > Lake > Sediment | place: USA: Wyoming | collected...
TATGATGATGGTGATTTACCTCTTTCTTGTCGGCTTTGTCGGCGGTTTGGTCAGCGGCTTTATCGGTTCCGGCGGCGCCTTTGTTATGACCCCTGCCATGATGAGTATGGGCGTACCCGGCTTGGTGGCGGTGGCCAGTAATATGTGCCACAAATTCCCCAAGGCCTTGATTGGCGCCATCAAAAGGGCCAAGTATGGCCAAGTGGATGTGAAGTTGGGCTTGGTCCTTGGTGTTTCGGCTGAGGCCGGCGTCCTCTACGGCGCGCAGATTCAGGAAAACATCAAAAAGGTCTATGGCGAGGCGGGCTCAAACCTGTATGTCAGCGTGGCCTTCGTGGTTATCCTGGCAATCGTTGGTGGCATAGTCCTTAGAGATGCCATTAAGTCATACAGCTCCCGTGATACCGCCGGCGAGGAGAAGGCAACCCCGTTGGCCCGTTGGGTGCAGTCGATCAATATCCCTGGCACCATGGTCTATTTCAAGAGCATTAACGCCAAGGTCTCCATCCTTTTCACCATCCCGCTTGGTTTTGCGACCGGGATGCTTGCCGCCACCATCGCCGTCGGTGGATTTGTGGGTGTACCTTCGATGATTTATGTCCTTGGCGCCCCGAGCTTGATGGCCTCAGCCACGGAACTCGTTATCGCCTTTGTCATGGGCATGGGCGGTGCTTTCAAGTATGCCATGCACGGTCTGGTCGATATCCGCCTGGCCATGATCATCCTGGGCGGTTCGCTTTTCGGCATCCAACTAGGCGCCATGGGCACAACCTATGTTAAACCCTACATGATCAAGATGGTAATGGGCGTTATCATGGTTACCGTACTCTTCAGCCGCGCCCTGATGGTGCCGGTCTATATGTCGCAACTCGGCTTGATCACTAAAATTGCTGGGGAAACAGAGAAGCTCATGAAAAACGTCAGCTTTGGCATCATGATCTTCGCGCTTGCCCTTGGCGCCTTCATTGTCCTCGGGGCAATGTGGCAGGGCAAGAAGGCTGAACAAAAGTCCTTGGCTGCTGCTGGACTCGCCCATTCATAATCGTAAGTGGTGATCTGCCCGGAGAAGGTCTTTTCGGCCAGTTCCGGATACTGTTCGCTTCCCCATCATTGCCCTTTTGCTGTTGGTTGTTTTCTGAACCGCCAGTTAAAAGGGCAATGTCGTTTTAACTCAAGGCGAAGTCTATCGCATAGTATACTGGAGGCCTTTGCGCTGTGGAAATGAAAAAAGAGTATCGAAAAGTACTGGTGCCGCTTGATGGGTCTGAGGCAAGCTTTCATGCGCTCAAGCAGGCCTTTCAGTTCTCATCGACCGAGAAAAGCTGGATCACGGTGGTCTGTGTCGCCCCAGACTATGAGGGGGATCTTGACACCTTGGCCTCGGGCGACAACATTCTTCATGAGATGCGGCGGCCCTGCGAAGAGGCCCTGGCCAAGGCCAAAGAGATTGCCGCTCGCGACGGCTATCACATCAAGACGGTACTTGAGGAAGGAGAGGCCTCCTCGCGGATTATTGCGATTGCCGATGCCTACAACCGGGAACTGATCATCATGGGCCGGCGCGGGCTCTCAAACCTGGAACGGGCCTTTGTCGGCAGCGTCACCCGGCGCGTGATCGGCTTAAACCATGGCGATGTTTTGGTGGTGCCCAATGGGTCGCTCATTGCCTGGGGGAAGATTCTCGTTGCGACTGACGGCAGTAAATTCAGCCTGGCGGCCGTTGAGCGGGCGGTGCGCTTTGCCGTGGCCTATGGCGGCGTAATCGAGGTGGTATCGGTCGTTGACGTTCCAGCCGAGCTTTATGGCGATGCCCCGGATTTGGTCGAAGATCTCATCCGTAAGGCCAGGGGCTACGCTGATGCCGCTGTCCGGATTGCAATGGACAAAGGAATTTCGAGCACTGCGCATGTGGTTGAAGGCCTTGCCTATGAGGTCATTCCGGAGCTTGCCCAAAAGCTTGGCGCTGATGTCATCGTCATTAGTTCCCATGGCCGAACCGGGATGCTGCGCCTGCTGTTAGGGAACGTCGCCGAAAAGATTATCGGGTTCGCGACCTGTCCGGTCTTAGTCGCAAAGCATTAGGGGCCGTTACGATATAACCCTTACATATTTGCCACTTCCGATCCGGAAATCACAAAAAATATTGGTAAAGAGTGACAAAAATAATTTCAGGAACTATTATTATAAAGTTGCGGCAACGTCACCCAGTATAAGAAAATCAGTAAACCTGCCGGAGCCGGTTGAAACCATAACAGTGTACCACCATGGCCTGTAGCGATTACACTACCGAACGACAAAAACGAGGTCTCGATGGGCGATAAGAAGATCGCAATAGACAAAACCTTGGATGTAAACCAAGTTGCCGCCTTTTTACGCCTTCTCGCTGACGAGTTAGAAGGAAAAAACAGCGCCGTACCTAACGAATTCGGCAGTCAGCTCCACGATTTCAACAAGTTAAAGATAAGCCTGATCAAACAAGAAGGCGGCCAATTATCATTACGACTCAAGGTCAAGGACAGCAAGCAAGTGGCCACTGCCTCGGCCACTGAATTCACCGATATCGCCGAACAAGACTACCGACCTTTCAAGCAAGGCTACAAGACCACCTTTACCGCGCTGACCAGTTGCGCCAACCAGAACGTCTTACCCTCGCCCGACTTGATCTTGCGTTTCATGACGGAATCTCAGCAGCTCATTTCCTTTCAAGGATTTGGCGACCACTATTACAATGATTACAAACAGGCTTGCGTGACCATGGAACAGGCCGTCAAAGACGGCTCAACCCTTGCCTTTCAAGAAAAGTTGGCGGCGATCCGTGCCATTAAAAAGGCCTGCCATCAACGGTTTAAATGAGACGACATACAAAGTGTATTGGACATCGCGCTTTCGGGCGCACCTTTTCACGAGCAAAATACGTTCCCTCTTCCCGCTCTAACCTTTGGGTGTGAATATGGCAATCGCTATCAATTCCCTGATCACCAATCTGTTTCCCGGGCGCGCCGCCTTGTCCGGCCAACTCCCGGTCAAGAGTCCAACGACCCAAAGAGAGGCGGGAGTCGTCTTCTCCAGAGATGAGCCCTGGCGAAATCAGGCGGGCAACTCGGCAGGTTCCGGGTACACCAGAAAGGACGCCATTGGCCAACGAGCAACTGCTTCAACGCCATCGTCGGTCAATGGCGCAGAGCCAGGGCAACCCTCCGAGACGAATTCGATTGCCGCCGTGTCGCCTGACACGGAAAAAAAACAAACAAACCCGGACTCGGTCAAAAAGCCAAACGGCGAATTCCTGAGCAAGTCGGAAATTGCCCTGCTCCGTGAATTGCGGAAGGCCGACCAGGCAGTCAAGGCCCATGAGATGGCCCACTTGTCAGCGGCTGGAGGCTATGCCAAAGGTGGTGCGTCCTTCAGCTATCAGCGGGGACCGGACGGACAAAACTACGCCATAGGAGGCGAAGTCCAGGTCGATACCGGCAAAGAGGCGACGCCGGAAGCGACGATCCAAAAAATGCAGATCGTCCGTCAGGCTGCCCTGGCCCCGGTTGACCCTTCCCCTCAGGATCAAAGAGTAGCGGCCCATGCCACCCTGCAGATTTCGGAATCGTTAAAGGAATTGCTCGTAGCCCAATCCGTCAAGTCCCTGCCGCCTGCAACCCCTGTCGCGCCAACCAAGGACAATGAGAAAACAGCCCGCGAGGTCTATCAAGGCATTGGTCAGACCCTTGGCTTCGGGGCTGCAGCTGAAGCTGGCTCCAAGCCGAAAAAAAATTACGCGGCCTATCTCAAGCCCCTCTCTCCCGTCGTCAAGTCCGACAGACAAGGCCTGAATCTAATTGCCTGACCCCACGCCACGCCAGGACGGAACTGAATCACAGAGGGAACGGAAGGTCAGCCTTGGCTTTATGCAATCCGGGCGTTCTTCTTCCGGCAGTCTTGACTATGCACCGAGCCTGTGCTAGATATATTTGCTTACTTCAGCAGTACAGGGTGGAGCTTCCCTTCCCGGATTCCTTCTTTTGACTTCTCTGCCTCTGCACTCCTCCGTTTCCCCTCTAAACCTCTTAACAATGGAAATCTAGCATCTGTTTGTTAAAACGGATCGGACTTCCCGTATGGTGATGAAAATGCGCACAGACATTGTTCATAGTGGTGCCGGCGAATTAACTTATGAAATTCGCAACATTGTCACGGTCGGCGAAAAATTACAGAAACTCGGTATGCGCACCTTTTGGGAAAACATTGGCGACCCCATTGCCAAAGGCGAAAAAATCCCCCAATGGATGAAGGATGTTGTCATCGATCTTGCTGGCCAGGATTCCACCTACGGTTATTCGCCCACCCGAGGGATACTCGCCACCCGCGAGTTTATTGCTCAACGGACCAATCAGCGTGGCGGCGCCCAAATCACCCCGGACGACATTCTGTTCTTCAACGGACTGGGCGATGCGATCAGCAAGATATACGGATTTTTACGCCCTACTGCCCGCGTGGTGATGCCAACCCCGAGTTATACCACCCACTCTTCGGCTGAGGCCGCCCATGCCGGCGACCGGCCAGTGACCTATCTGCTCGACCCGAATAACAGCTGGTATCCCGACTTAGACGATCTGGAAAAAAGGATTAAATACAACCCTGCCGTGGCCGCCATCCTGATCATCAACCCGGACAACCCCACCGGCGCGGTCTATTCCGAGTCCATCTTGGGAGGCATAATTCGCTTGGCGAAGAAATATAACCTCTTTGTCATCTGCGACGAGGTCTATCTCAATATCGTCTACAATGGCCATAAGACCCTGCCCATTTCAGACCTGATCGGTGATGTGCCGGCCATCGCCATGCGCGGCTTATCGAAAGAGATGCCCTGGCCCGGCGGTCGCTGCGGTTGGATTGAGGTCTACAACGGCCACAAGGATCCAATGTTTGAGAAGTACGTCCAGTCCATCTTAAACGCTAAGATGCTGGAAGTCTGTTCCACCACCCTGCCCCAAGCCGTCTTGCCACGTCTGATTTCGCACCCGGAATATGGGAACTATCTGCAGGAGCGGATCGACCGCTATGAAAAGTACTCCAATATCGCCTATGATTGTTTAAAGGATATCGATGGTATCCTGGTGAACCGCACAAATGGGGCTTTTTACATGAGCATCGTCTTTGCCGAAGGACGCCTGAACAAGAAGCAAACGCTGCCAATTGCCAACCCCGAAGTCAAAAAACAGGTGGAGATCCTGGTGAACCCGGACGGAGTCTCTCTCGACAAACGTTTTGTCTATTATCTGCTTGGCGCGACTGGCGTCTGCACTGTGCCGCTGAGCTCCTTCGCCACGGAACTGCAAGGCTTACGAGTGACGCTCCTGGAAAAAGACGAGACCATATTCAGGCAGATTTTTACGACCATCGCCGACTCAATCAGACAATATTTGGATTCCTAACAAAAGGAGATAGACATGAACCAACTTTTCAAACATCAGCTTACCGCCATCCTGTTGCTCGGCGCCTCAACCGCCTACGCCGGCGATGTCGGCGTCGATCTGAATATACACCTGGGCGACCGCCCCCAACAAGTTATCGTCCGTGAACCGAGACACCAAGCTCCACCGATGGACTTTTTTGTTGCAGACGATACCGAGTTCATCCTCCCGGGGCCACTCGGTTTTTACGTGGCGGTGGGGTTACCGTATGACCTCTTTTTCACACAGAACAGGTATTACCTCTTCCGCGACGGAAGCTGGCACCGAGCGCTGCACCGCCAAGGCCCATGGGTTATCGTAAGTCACCGGGATCTGCCTCCTGGTCTCCGCAAACACAAGCTTGAACGGATTCGCCACTACCGTGATGAAGAGTACGCCGTTTACAGTCGTGACAGGGAACACTATCGTGGCAAACATTTCCGTTCCGACAAGGAAGAGTGGAAAGAGGAAAAACAAGAGCGAAAAGAGGACCATGGACGACACAAGGGCTGGAGAAATCGCGATTAGGAGCCACCTCTGTACTCAAGCTGCGAGAGTTCAGGCAATTTCTCAAGGTAGCCAAAATCCGCAACGCGACCCGCCAGCCGAACAGTCAGTAAGAAAGGCGCTGTAATGATACCTCGTAGTAGCCAAAGCGCCTTGACATCACCTCTCACCGACATCCGAAACTCATGCAACACGCCTGTCTGCATGGCCCCTCCTTGATTTTCTATTTTGTTTCCCGGTTGATTGTGTTATATGAGCTGCGTCTGTTCGGTTACGTTGCGGTAGTGAGGGATGGAGCCTCGCCACGACAACCTGCCGCAGGCTGCTGAGTCTCGTTCGAATGGACGGGAACGGGGGACCCACCTTAAGGGGCGTATCGCCGGAGAACCGGCGTAGGGCAAATTCTTCGGCCCGAGCCCGTCAGCTAACCTCGTAAGCATCGAAGGGAAAGCACGCTCCACGGCATGAAGGCCTTTCCCGCCACCATTACACCGGAGATGCGTCATGATCACCACACCTTTGGCCGCTGGGACTGCTCCCCAGGCGACCGATCTTTCGGCACCCCTGCCCGCCGCCGACAGCCATAAGGATTTCAGCCTCGCCCTTGCCGCCTTAGGCGTCATCTATGGCGATATCGGCACCAGCCCGCTCTATGCCGTCAAGGAGTGTTTTTATGGCCTGCACGGCATGGCCCTCTCCGAGGCCAACATCGTCGGCGTTATCTCCCTGATTTTCTGGTCACTGACCATGGTGGTAAGCTTCAAGTACGTCACTTTCATCATGAAGGCCAACAATAAGGGCGAGGGAGGTATCTTCGCGCTGCTGGCCCTGCTCGGGTCCAAAGAAAAGAGGGGGAGAGGCCGGGCGTTTATCAGCATCTGCGCTATCTTTGGCGCCGCCCTGCTCTATGGCGATGGCATCATCACCCCGGCTATCTCGGTGCTATCGGCGGTGGAAGGACTTGGTATCGCCACCGAGGCGGCCAACCATTTTGTCCTGCCCATTACCTGCGGCATCCTGCTTGCTCTTTTCATGGCGCAAAAGCATGGCACTGCGACTATCGGCAAGGTCTTCGGCCCGATTATGGTTGCCTGGTTTCTCGCCATCGCCATTCTCGGTATCTCCCACATCATCCACCAACCCGCCATTGTCAAGGCCCTTAACCCGCTCCACGCAGTGCGCTTTTTCATTGTCAACCGCCTGCATGGTTTGGTGGTGCTGGGCGCTGTGGTGCTGTGCATCACCGGCGGCGAGGCCCTCTACGCCGACATGGGTCATTTTGGCAGAAAACCCATCCAGCTCTCCTGGTATGCCATGGTCATGCCCGCCCTCCTCCTCAATTATTTCGGACAGGGGGCGCTCCTCCTCTCCGACCCGACAGCCGCCGCTAATCCATTTTACGCCATGGTGCCGGACGCCTTGCTCTACCCCATGGTCGTTCTCGCCACCATGGCCTCGGTGATCGCCTCCCAGGCCATGATCTCCGGCATCTACTCCCTCACCCAGCAGGCGATTCAACTTGGTTTTTGTCCACGCATGAACATCGTCCACACCTCGGAAAAAGCCAAAGGCCAGATCTACCTGCCCGGCCTTAACCTTGCCATCATGGCTGGTTGTTTGCTGGTCGTGCTGGCCTTCCGGGAATCAAGCCGCTTGGCTGCCGCTTACGGCATCGCGGTCACCGCTACCATGGCCATTACCTCGCTCCTCTATTTCGCCGTCCTCTATCGGCGTTGGAACTGGCCTCTCTGGAAAAGCCTGAGCCTGCTCATCGTCTTTCTCTGTTTTGACACCGCTTTTTTAAGCGCAAACCTGCTAAAAATTATCGATGGCGGCTGGTTCCCTCTGCTGCTGGCCGCCATCATCGTCCTCAGCATGGTCACTTGGCGAGACGGTCGGCAGATCCTGGCCAATAAACTCGCCGCCGCCGCCATCCCAATCACGAACTTCCTCGACGACATGCAACTGAAGTCCCCTCACCGGGTACCTGGCACCGCCGTCTTTATGGCCGTCTCGCCGACCGGCACCCCGACCGCTCTTCTCCATCATTACGAGCATAACAAGGTGCTGCACACTCTGGTCATTATCCTCTCCATCGTCTCCGTCGAGACGCCGCGACTGACTGAGGAGGAGCGCCTGGATGTCATTCCGCTGGGCTTTGGTTTTTACCGGCTCATCGCCCGCTACGGCTTCATGGAGACGCCAAGCGTACCCGAGATCTCCCGGTTGGCCTCTGAGCGCGGGCTACGCATGCCCATCGACAACACCACCTTCTACCTGGGCCGCGAAACCATCGTCGCCGGCCGCAGGGGAGGAATGCTGCACATGCGTAAACAACTGTTCGCCCTCATGTCCAGAAACGCCTGGAACGCCGTCTCCTTCTTCCGCATCCCGCTCAAGCGGGTGGTGGAAATTGGCCGACAGATTGAGATCTGACCCCCCGTTACCCCTCGGTGGGGATTAAACTTGCCCAGGCGGGGATCCGGCAGAGCGCCTGAATGACGAATAGTTACAAAAAATTAAAAATATGGTATAGACTCTTTCTCATAAAATAATGAGTGTGGGCAAGGATGCCAAAACACATTGATCTTCCAACTGAAAATCATTATACCGGATCGCTAATAGCATCTTGTTATAGCGACTTTTTCAGGCATAGAGACCATGCCTCGGTGAAAATATATGAAAGATAGAGTACTCATTGCCAACCGTGGCGAGATTGCTGTACGGATCATGCGGGCCTGCAAGGACTTGGGACTTGACTATGTCGTAGTCTATACCGATGCCGACCAGGATTCCCAGCATGTCCGTTTAGCCATGGCCAACGAGGACAGCAGCAAGCGGGCCTGGCGGGTGGCAAGTTATACCGACCCCAATGACATTCTGGCGGTGGCTGATCATACGAACTGCACCGCGATCCATCCCGGCTACGGGTTCTTTTCCGAAGACTATCGCTTTGCGCGGCGGGTGACCATTCGCGATCGTCCGCTGACCTTCATTGGCCCCAATTGGGAGGTCATCAAAAATTTAGGCGATAAGATCAACACCAAGCGGGTGGCCAACCGCTTGGGCATCCCGACGATCCCTGGCACCGACGGTCCTATCTATAATGAAATGGAGGCCGAGGAGGTCGCGGCCCAACTGCTGGACAGTCAACAGCATCAGAAGATCAAAAACCCTTCCATTCTGGTTAAAGCTGCCGCGGGCGGCGGCGGTATGGGCATTGAAGAGGTCTTTCGCATTGAACAACTCCGTAGGGTCTATCGGCAGGTCCAAAACTACGCCAAACGCCAATTTGGCGATGGCGGGGTGCTGATTGAACAGTGTTTGCGCGATTACAATCACCTTGAGGTCCAGTTGCTCTGCAGCCGTCATGGCGAGCGCCTGCATTTCGGCACCAGAAATTGCACGATCCAGAGCACCGGCCGCCAGAAGCGCCTGGAGGCGGCGCCTGGCTTCGATGCCGCTTGTTTCGACTATGATTTTGACGCCCAAAAGGTCTTGGGCCAGATTGTCGACTATTCGCTGAAACTGGCTGATCATGTCAATTATGACAATGTTGGCACGTGGGAGTGGATTGTGGCCCGCGACGGCAGCCCGTATCTCTTGGAGGTCAACACCCGTATTCAGGTTGAAAATGATGTCTCCGCCCGCATCAGCTATCTTCTCGGCAAGCAGCCCAATCTGTTGCGGGAGCAGATTCGCCTGGCCCTGGGGGATACGATGGGCTATGACCAAAAATCCATCGAATTTAAGGGCTCAAGTATCGAATTGCGACTGGTGGCGGAAGATACCAATCGAGGGTTCGCCCCCTGGATCGGCACCATTTCGCAATTTTCATTTCCCCGGGAGGACTGGGCTGCGGTCTATACCCATGTCCCTTTTGACCGGGCCTATACGATCCCCAGCGAATACGACCCGAATCTGGCCTTAATCTTGGTTTGGGGGGATGATATGGCAATGGCGAAAAATCGGGCGCGGCAGTTTCTTGACGGCACAGTCATTGAGGGCCGCAACAGTCACGACGAGGAAATTATGACCAACATCCCCTATCTGCGCGGCAATCTGGAGAGGCTGCTGACGTTCTGAAAGCAGAAGAACGGCTCAGGTGAATAGGCAGTAGGTGCTTAGACTATTAGCAACTTCCCCCGTCCGACACCAGCGGGGACTAAACAGAGTACCCGATATGTTCGACTCCACCCCCACCAATGGTCGGTCATTAAGCAGAGTCGATCCGTGCGCACCCGTTATTTCGTTTTTTGCTAACAGACTTTAGCCTAAATACCGCACAGGCTTGGACAGTATTTTTCGACCTAACAGACTACAGTCCAGTAGACTAAACAACCTAAGCAGTTACATACTATGGAACATATTCGAAAACGTTTAGCCAAATGCGAAGAGGGGATCAACTACCTCTCCCAGATCAAGGAAGGGAGCGAATGGGGCAATCTTTCGGGGCTTACGGCTAAGCTGGATGGGTTGAAGAGCTCTTTTTACAACTATTCGGAAGAACAATTCAGCGACGAGGTCAGCCAGATAGAGGAGGCGCTGACCTTTCTGGCCGAGCGTTGCCAGGAAGATATCACCCCAATGGACCGGGTTCGGATTGTGCGCAGTCCCTTGCGTTTCTCGCTGAAGGATATCCTGGAGAATGTCTACGAGGACTACACCGAGCTCGGCGGCGAAGGGGAGGCAAATATCGATCCGGCCATGGTGGTGGCCAAGGCCAACATCCTGCGTCGGGTGAAGAACCGGGTCTTTACCCAGCAGGTCATGGTCATTGGCCATGAAAAGGGCCATGGCGAGGAGTACCGTAACGGCGGCTCCAGTAAGCCCTGGGGCAACGAAAAGGCCCTGCGTTTTATGCAGGTGGCTGAGACGGAAGGGATTCCGATCCATTGCTACATCTTTACCCCGGGCGCCTTTCCGGTGGAAGAGTACCCGGGCGCCGCCCAGCAGATCGCCAGAAATCTCTATGCCATGGCCAAATTGCGGGTGCCCATCGTTTCCATCATCTCCGAGGGGGGGTCCGGAGGCGCCGAGGCCATTGGCCTCTCCGACTTGCGGATGATGTTCTCCCATGGCTATTACTCAGTCATCTCGCCGGAAGGAGCCGCCGCGATCGAGGGCAGAGTGAGGGATGGGGTCAAGGCCCCCAAGGAGTTGGTGGAGGAGTGCGCCGAGCATTTGAAGATCACCGCCACGGACAACCTGGAACTGGGCACCATCGATCGGATCGTTGAGGAACCGCCCTTGGGGGCCAAGCACGACGACTTCGCCTTCTTCAAAAAACTGCGCTATGAGATGATGCGGGCGACCGATGAGGTGGTCCTGCGGACCAAGAGCCTCAGGGCCTTCCGGGCCTATGAGCTGAAGTTAAAAAAATCAGGCGATGACGATTCGGTCATGGAAGTCGATGCCGATACCTCTTTGCATATCGATATCAACTGGGAGTTGAATATCGATGAGCGGAAGCGCTTGGTGGCCTTGCGCGCCAAAAAGTATCGGGCCATGGCGTCGCAAGCCTATACCACGGAAACAAACCGTTTCAATGATTTTTGGAGTAAGGCCAGCACCAGGACCGCCAAGATTTACTATACGGTGATCTATGACATCTTGAAACGTCAGCAAAAACAGGTGGAAAAGGTCATCAAAGAGGTGTCCGGCGAGGGATCGAGTTTTGTGAAACGTTTGACTGCGCCGTTTTCAGCCGCCTATGATTTCATTACCCATAAACCGGCAGGACGCGGTGGGGCGCGGCCAAGCAATTCCTCCGGTCGACAAGAGGCGATGGCCCTTGAATTTGGTGATACCTACACCAGTCCACTCGCCAACGAAGACCGCACCACCACCTGCCCAAACGCCGTGAAGTGCGGCTGCAAGGATCTGTGGATCCCAGACCTCTATGGTGAATTTTGCGGGGTCTGCGAAAATTGCGGACACCATTTCCCGCTGGAATACCAATGGTATCTCAAGAACTTGTTCGATCGGGATTCGATACGCGAGTTTAATAACAAGATTGGCGCCAGCAACCCGCTGAACCACCCGGTCCTCCGTAAGAAACTGCAAGCCACCAAGAACGAGACGAAACGGGAGAGTGCGAACATCACCTTCCAGGCCAGGGTCATGGGCGTCGACCTGGTGGTGTCCATGCTCTATTCCGATTTCAGGAATGGCACGGTCGGCGCGGCTGAAGGCGAGAAGTTTGTCCGGGCCTGCGAGTTGGCCAAGCTGCAACGGAAACCACTCCTGGCCTATGTCCATACCACCGGCGGCATCAGGATACAGGAAGGCACCATGGGGGTAATCCAGATGCCGAAGTGTACGGTTGCGGTGCGGGATTATGTCGATGCCGGCGGCCTCTATATTGTGGTCTACGACAACAACTCCTATGCCGGTCCGGTGGCCAGTTTCCTGGGCTGCTCGTTTTACCAGTTCGCCATCCGATCCAGCCGAATCGGGTTTGCCGGCCACCGGGTTATCCGCGACACCACGGGTCAAGATATCCCCCCTGATTACCACAGTGCCCGGAATGCCCTGAAGCGAGGGCATATCCATGGGATTTGGGATCGGCGGGAGTTCCGTCGCAATCTCCACCAGGCCTTAATGACCATGGGCGGTCGCAACCTTTATTATCGGTAAGTGCTGAAGGTGTATCCTTGTTTCCGATCGTTTTCACCTAAAAGACTACAGCCTAATAGTCTAAATAACCTGAGTAGTTACCAGCTATGCAAGACGAGATAGATTTCGATCAGATTTTGAGCCAATACCGTTCCGACCCTTTCGAGTATATCGAGGTGAAGACATCGCACACCGGTCGCTTGCAATTCAAAGCCAAGGAAGAAGATGTCGTCGAAGGGGTGACCGGCGAATGGCAGCACATCAAGGGAACCCTGCTCTTTCACTTGGAGCGGGAACGAAATGTTAAACCGGTCCATTCGACGGTCATAGGGGTCGTGTCAACAGTTGAGCGATCCTTGGATGGCCAGTTCGTCGAAGCTGGCGAAAAAGTAATGACCATTCGCCACCCCTTGAAGAAACGGGAGATCATCGAGCGTATCCTGCGGAACGTGCTCACCCTGTTTCCGGCTCCGGAACGGGCCAAGTATTTCTTTGCCTTGGATATTCAATCCCGAATCGACAAACATGGCCAGCGTTCCATTTCAATCAGGCCCGGCGATGAAATCTTGACCATGTCCCTGATGAAAAGGGACACGCCAGTTACCTATCAAGGTGAACCGGGGATCATCCATTCCGTCTATTTCAGCCCGGGCGAGACGATGGATCAGGGCCAGCCTTTGATTGGAATCTGTTCCGAGGACAAACTGCCCTTGATCCAGAAAATTATCGCCAGGGTCAAATCGGAGTGGGAGTAAACCGTTGTCCAAAAGCAACCTGTTCATTTTGGGTTGTCAAACGGAATAAGGAGCCGTACAGGAAAAGGACAGAATGGCAGAGATTATTTCCGAACGGCTCCTAATCGCCTCCGAGTATCAGCAGGCCCTCTACTCCGAACCACTCCTCCGCCCCTCCGTTCCGCCTGAAACCGCAGCCGTTATTCTTCGATATGGGGCTATGGTCGGCACCGAAATCGAGCATCTGAAGCAAGCGCCACGCTGCATGGATCTGGCTCGAGCCCGGATCCATGCCTGTGAAGAGGAAGATCGTTCCTTTGCCTCGGGCCGGGTCATTATCGCTGATCGGCTCACGGACGGCAAAGGTCGATTCCTGCGGCACTGGCACGCCCCGGACGGCGGTCTGTGGATGGTCCTGACCCTTGTCAACACCTTGCTCCCCGAGCACGCCTCCCTCTACTCCCTGGCCGCCGGGGTGGCTTGCTGCGAGACCCTGCGCCACTACCAGTTAAACGCCACCATCAAATGGGTCAACGATGTGCTGCTCAATGGCCGCAAGGCGGCTGGCATCCTGACCGAAACCATGCGCGGTCCCAAAGGCGGCGAGGAGTATGTCCTGATCGGCATCGGCGTCAATGTCAACAACACCTCCTTTGCCCCTGAGTTACGAAACACGGCGGCATCCATGGCAGAATTCGCCGGACACCCCTTTGTCCTGGCCGAGGTCACGGCGCGGTTACTCGCCAAATTGGCTTGGAATATTGGCCTGCTGCACTATGCCGAGGCCGAACAATTGGCCGCAGGGAGTGGCACATCGCTTAACGACATGCCCCATCCCCTGATTGCGGCCTGGCGATCGTTAAGCGATACCATCGGACGCCAGGTGCGGTTCGGATTTAATGTGGCGCTTGCCCCGCAGTTCACCGCCAAGGTGATCGACATCGATGACCGCGGCCAATTGTTGATGCGGCTGGCCGATGGCCAGATGGTATGCGAAAATGGCGGCGAGATTATCTATGTTTGATTGCGAGTAACTACGCAGGTTGTTTAGTCTATTAGACTGTAGTCTGTTAGCAAAAAACGATTCGAAAACAAAGGAGAAGACGTCCCTCATCGGGTGTTTTCTGTTGCTAATAGACTAAACACCTACAGACTATCTACCTGATTATTTACAGTGTTGGATAACGTATCGTCATCCCGCAAACAGAAAGCGCCTTTATGCCTGGCTTTGATCCAAAAAATCCAGGCCGAACGTAACATGTCAAAATCGAATCGCACCGACATGACGACGAATGTTCCCGTAAGCCCTCACAATCGTTGGGGCGACATGTGCGCCTTTGCGGCGCTCATCATCGCCGTGGCCTGCGGGATCTGGCCCCTGTGGACACCGGGCTGGCCGTTCAACCACGAGGAGCTTTATTTCACTCAGCGAGCCGGGGTTTTTGCAGCCCACTTCAACCAAGGGGATTGGCTGCCGCTCTGGGCCTCCGCCGACAATCGCGGTTTCGGCTCACCCCAACCGGCTCTCTATCACAAGCTGTTCTCTTTTGTCTCGGGCGCGGCATACTGGCTAGGCCACGACATGAAGCTCGCTCTGATGATGACGACTGCGTTTTTTCTCTTCATCGGAGCCGGGGGAATGCGCTTCCTGCTCCGGACGCTTGGGGCCGGACGAATTTCCGGGCTAGCTGGCGGCATTTGTCTCATTTTTGCAAACTACACGGCAACCAACTGGCTTGTGCGGGGTGCGTTAGCGGAGTTTTCCGGCGCAATGCTGGTTCCCTGGGGAATGGCTTTCTTCTTGCGGGTTATACACCGAAAACGCCGGACCAAAGACGCCATCGCCCTCGGGCTTTGCTTCAGCCTTCTCTTTTTAGCCCATTCAGTGCTTGCCTATTTCCTCGTTTTACTCTTGCCGGTCCTTGCTGTTGCCCTTTGGGGTGGATGGGGCCTCCGTCTGGAACGGGGACTGACTTCTCGCCTGATCCTTGCCTCCGGCATCACTCTGCTCCTGCTGACGCCGGTTTTATTTGCCATGCTCCAGCTAGGCCATGCCTATGACCTGACACGAATTCTGCCGTCGAAGTATCTGCCGGCAAACCAGTTACAACCTCTGTCCCGCTACTTTTGGGATAGCTATGTCTTCGGCCACGACTTTCGAGCCTACACCATACAACTTGACACAGTCCCCCTGGCCGTGGCTCTGTTAGGCGGGACATGGCTCCTCTGTGCCCGCCTGCACGCGCCGGAGGCCTGGGCAATGCTCCTGCTGGTCGCCGTCATCCTCCTGCTGCAAACCAGGGTCGGGGTATTGGTCTACACCGCCCTGCCCGGAGGCAACTACATCCAGTTCCCATGGCGACTCATGGCCGTGGCGACACCGTGCCTGATTGCTGCAGCCGTGCTAATCCTCAGCCGCTTTGCCCTTGCGGCAGGCTGGGGTGAAGGGGGGGCTGCGGCCACAGCCCTGATCATGGCGGCGCTCTGCATCCCACACAGTGGATCCCTGTCGAAACTCGACTATGGCCGTTATTCCGCCCAAGAGCTTGCGACATGGCAAACACGTCCTGTCGTATTCAGCCTTTTTGGCGAATACCTGCCACGCATGTTCCCGCTGACCTATGGCGCTCTCGACCCTGAACCTTGGGCCTTACGCCAAGGTTGCCAGATCAAGGAAGAAGGCGACTCAAGCCTATTCGAACCACTTAGCCGACATTTCGTGACCGAATGTGCCGGCAAGGCAATCCTGGCCTTGCCACTGTTTGGCTCACCCTACCACGGTCTCATGGTGAATGGCCAGTCTGCGACATGTCAAAACCTAGCCGAACTTCCTGGCCTTTGCGCCATGGCCGTCCCGGCTGGGACAAGCGAAATAGAAGTCAGAATACCTACCTTCAACTCCCTGCTCAAAACTTGGGGCGTGCTGGGTGCTGAAGGTCGACAAGCAACCGACTCATAAGTGTGGTAAAGTACAAGCCAGAGAATACGGATGGACTGTAGCGCCTCAAACTGAAGCGCATGTTGAACAGGTAACTTATTGGGAGGATTTTTATGCTGCGAAAATTTAACGAGAAGGACATGATTGAGCAGATCGTCATGCTGGATGCGATAAAGGAGGCTGGCAGGGTTGACTTGTTACCGGACCTGATGGATTTGTATGCCACACCCCATGCCGATCAGGCGGTGGAAGAGGTCATCTATCACACCCTGTTTACGCTTCTGGCTAAGGCCCCTGACACCGTCATCGCCGGCTTGCGGCATGCCTCCGAACGGGTCCGTCTTGTGGCCCTGCACCGAGCGGGTGACGATCGGATCCAGGCAGCCCGGCCCATCCTGGTTGAGCAGTTGCAGACGACGATGAGTCCTGAGTTCTTGGCCGCCATCATCAAGGCCCTCGGCCAATTCCACGACCCCGCCCTCACCGGCCTGATCACGCCCTTTGTCAACCATGCGGACGACACGGTGGCGGCCTTCGCCAGACAGGCCTTGGACTCGCTCAGCAACGACTGATTCCAAGTTGGATTCAAGGCGGCATTTCCGGGCATGCGAAACGACCCCGGAATCCATCAGCGTGGACTGAACAGAGGCCTTGTCCCACACTAGCAAGGATTGAACTGAATACCGGCACTCTTCGCGCCTTTATTTCCGATCATTTTTTGCTAACAGACTACAGTCTAATAGTCTAAACAGCCTAAGCAGTTACACAGGTTCATATAACAACCATCACCTGCCGCCAAAGACTTGACGGCATTAGGAGTACATCATGGGATTTCGTTGCGGTATTGTCGGGTTGCCCAATGTGGGCAAGTCCACTATTTTTAACGCCTTGACAGCGGCTGGCATTGAGGCTGCCAATTATCCATTCTGCACTATTGAACCGAATGTCGGTATGGTTGCGGTGCCCGACCCCAGACTCGATAAACTGGCAGCCCTCGCCAAGACCAAACGGACAGTGTACGCCCAGATGGAGTTTGTCGACATCGCGGGGCTGGTGAGTGGCGCCAGCAAGGGTGAAGGACTTGGCAATCAATTCTTGGGCCATATCCGCCAGGTGGACGCCATCGCCCATGTCATCCGTTGCTTTGAAGATGATAATATTGTCCATGTCAGCGGCAAGATCGATCCCCTCCTCGACATGGAGGTCATCAATACCGAGCTGATACTTGCCGACATGGACACCGTTGAAAAGCGGCTGAAGAAGAGCCAGTCAATGGCCAAGTCAGGGGATAGAATCGCCAAAGAGCAGTCTGCGATCCTGGAGCAACTGCAGAAGATCCTGGATGGTGGGCAACCCGCCAGACGTTTCAGCGTTCCGGCAGGCATGGAGGAAGCGGCGGCGCGACTGTTTCGCGAGATCTGTCTGTTGACCGCCAAGCCCGTGCTCTATGTCGCCAATGTCAAGGAGGAGGATATTCTGACTGGGAATAAGTGGGTTGAGCAGATTCGACAGAAGGTTGAAGCCGAGGACCAGGCGCCGGTGGTGGTGATCTCCGGCGCCATCGAAGCGGAGTTGAGCGGCATGGGTCCAGCGGAGCAGCTTGAGTTCCTCCACGACATGGGGCTGCAGGAGTCGGGGCTGAACCGCTTGATACGGGCAGGCTACAAACTGCTCGGGCTGACCAATTATTTCACGGTGGGCGAAAAAGAGACCCGTTCCTGGACGATCCCGCTGGGGGCCAAGGCGCCTCAGGCCGCCGGCGTCATTCATACCGATTTTGAGCGGGGCTTCATCCGGGCCGAGGTCATTGCCTATGAGGATTATATCGCCTGCGGCAGCGAGGCTGTCGCCAAGGACCGTGGACTCTGGCGCCTGGAAGGGAAAGACTATGTTGTCAAAGACGGGGACTGCATCAATTTCCGCTTTAATGTGTGACACCACCAGTTACTGATCACGGAGCAGAACCCGAACTATTCTTCACCCCGAATCCGTTAGCGATCACAGGATACCGCATCTGCTTTGTCATCGGCCTGCTCACATAGGCGGGCTATAGCAGACTGATTTCGCGCATCTGCGGCACCCTGCAATCGCTTACCCTAACCCAGATAAACTGGACTCTGTTTAGTACCCC
>Ga0334722_10003037_pt1 | contig 18363 bp, 19 predicted proteins | sample C3_bottom_MG_FD_207210 | JGI IMG/M metagenome (GOLD analysis project Ga0334722, IMG submission 207210) | Sediment microbial communities from Yellowstone Lake, YNP, Wyoming, USA - C3_bottom | ecosystem: Environmental > Aquatic > Freshwater > Lake > Sediment | place: USA: Wyoming | collected...
TCCGCGCCCTCGTCGAGGCCGCGGCGGCGGCCGGCCTGCCCGCCGCCTATCGCGAGATCGCGTCGACGAAGGGCCACGACGCCTTCCTCGTCGAGTGGGCCCAGCTGACGGCGCTCCTGGGCGAGGCACTCGAGAGGCGGTAGGGCGGCAGCGCGGCCGCACCCGGCCACCCGACCAGGTCAGAGATAGCAAGAAGGCGGCGGTCCCGGTCGGGGCCGCCGCCTCAGTCGTTCCGGGCCTGGCCTACTTCGGCCAGGGGCCGCCCGTCCCTCCCGCCAGGGCGACCGCCGCGCTGGCGACGGCGAGCAGACCGGACAGGATGACGGCGGTGACGATCCGCCGGGCGCTGGTGATCCGCGAGCGACCCATGGTCTCTTCTCCTGTGCCTCGTGCCCCTGCCTCTGCACCCCGGGCGGGGTGACTCCTCGTGGGCGACGCCCGGATGGTAGGCTGTTCGCATGCGAAAGTCAACTATTGCTAAACATCTGGGTCATGGCCCAGGCTCCCCGTTCGCCCTTGCCCTTGGCCGGGCGATCCGCGACCGGCGGCGGCGGCTCGGGCTCAGCCAGGCCGAGCTCGGGGCGCCGCTGACGAAGGGCTACGTCTCGGCCCTCGAGCACGGGCGGACCCTCCCCTCGCTCGGGGCGGCGGCGCTGCTGGCCGAGCGGCTCGGCCTGACGCTCGCCGGTCTGTTCGCCGAGACAGCGTCCGTCAACGGGGCTTGTCCCCCGCTGTACACTGCAAGCCATGAACACGAACGCAGCCGCCCCCCGTCCATCGAGCACCCGAAAGACAGCCCGGCACCGCCACCGGGTGGTGGTCGACACCTCCGAGCTGGCTCGCCAGATCGGCGTTCGACTGAAGGCGGCCCGCCTGCGGGCCGGCCTGACCCAGCAGCAGCTGGCGGAGGGCCGCTACACGAAGGCGTACGTGAGCGCCCTCGAGAACGGGCTGGTCAAGCCCTCGATGGCGGCCCTCGACTTTCTCGCCGACCGGCTCGGCGTGCCGGCCAGCTCGCTGATCACCGACGAGACCCCGGCCTGGACGAGGCTGGAGGCGGACCTCCGGCTCGCCGCCGGTCGCTGGCTGGAGGCGGCTGACGCCTACCGGACGCTCCTCGCCGCCGCGCCCGAGCCGGCGGTCCGGGCCGAGCTGCTCGTCGGGCTGGCCGAGGCGCTGATCCGGCTCGACCAGCCGGCCGAGGCGGTCGGTGCGGCGAGCGAGGCGGCCGACCTGTTCACCCGCCTCGGGCGCCCGGCCGACGCGGCGCGGGCGAACTACTGGCTCGCCGGCGCCCAGTACCAGCTCGAGAACTCAGCCGAGGCCAGGAACCTCCTGGGCTCCATTCTGGCCGCCGTCCGGGCCGGCCTGGCGATCGAGCCGCGCTTCCAGCTCCGGGTCCTGATGGCCCTGGCGACGGTCGAAGCCCGGGACGGTGACCAGCCCGCCGCCCTCGCCTACCTCGACGAGGTCCGGGCCCTCGAGTCGACCCTCGACGACCGTCGCCGGGCGACGTTCCTGTGCGACCTTGCGATGAGCTACCGCGAGACGGGCGACCTCGAGGCGGCGATCCGGACCGGCCACCAGAGCCTCGCCCTCTTCCGCGGCCTCGAGGCCGAGGCGGAGACCGCCGAGCTCGAGAACGACCTCGCCCTCTCGTTCCTTGCCCTGCCCAACCTCGAGCGGGCGGCCGAGCACGCCGCGAGCGCCCGGCGACGCTTCGAGCGGCTCGGCGACGAGCGCATGCTCGCCCACGTCAGCGACACCGAGGCGCGGATCGCGCTCGCCAACGGCGACCCGGCGCGCGCCCTCGAGCTCGCCGACGGGGCGCTCGCCCTTGCCGAACGCACCTCGAACGAGAAGGCGACCGTCGATGCGCTCGCCACCCGGGCCCGGGCGCTCGACGCCCTTGGGCGGACCGGCGAGGCGAACGACACCTACGAGCGGGCGGCGGAACTCGCCCGCGCCGGCGCGCGACCCGGCCGCCTGCGCGAGGTCCTCGGCGAGTGGGCCGACCTGCTCGCCCGGATCGGCGACCACCGACGGGCCTACGAGATCAGCCGCGAGGCGCTCCAGGCCGGATAGCCGGCCGGGCGGACCGAGCCCGGCGTCCGGGGGCGTCGATCAGCCGGCGCCCGGCGGCTCGAGCGGCTCGAGGCGGTAGAAGCGGCCGGTCGCCCGGACGTGCTCGCGGGCGAGCCAGTAGATCACGTTGCCCGGAAACGGGTGCTGGCGGAACGTCGCCCGGATCGCCCGCTCGCGCTCGGGGCCGTCGGCCAGGGGAATCGCCCGGACCGTGACCGGCTCGCGCCCCGGTCGTCGGACGGACGCGCTCCCGGCGGCGTCGAGGTTCGCCGTCCAGTCCGACGCCCCGGCCGGATGACCCACGTACCACGCATCGCCGACGGTCAGCAGGCCGAGGAGGACGCGGCGCGGCCGGCCGGAGCGCCGGCCGACGACCGTCAGCTCGACGGTGTCGCCGAGCGGACGGTGGCGCAGCCAGCGCTGCAGGAGCGGCTCCGTGACCCGGATCAGGCGGTAGAAGGCCGGGAAGAACGCCGCCCAGAAGCGCGACGGCCGCGGCCGGCCATGGCTCACGTCTCGAGCCCGAGCGCCCGCCGGGCGTGAGCCGGATCGTCGACCGTGATCGCCACCTCGACCGTCGCCGGCGAGCGTCCGACGAGCACGACCCCCTCGATGTTGATCCCGGCGTCGGCCAGCCGCTCGGTCACCGAGGCGAGCTCGCCCGGCCGGTCCTCGATCTCGACGATCACCGGCTGGCCCTCGGCGAACAGGTGGCCGGAGGCCCGCAGCACCTGGCGCGTCTTCGCCTCGTCGCTCGTGGTCACGATCGCGTAGCCCACGTCGCCCATCCCGCCGCCGGCGATGTTCACGATGTCGATGCCCCGGGCCGCCAGCTTCCGGGCGAACTCGGCCAGGGCGCCGGGGCGGTTGCGCAGCTGAACGACGAACTGGGTGGCCATCGTTGCTCGTCGGTGCCTCCGGGTCCGAGTGTGGCAACGGGCGCCCGGGCCGCAAGTGCCGTCCGTCCCGGGCCATTCGTCCCGCCCCGCCCGATCGTGCGGCGACGGTGGCCGACAGCGACAGTCCGCAGCCTGGCCCGGCAGCGGCGGCCGGCAGCGGCCGTCGGCCCTGGCGCCCCGGCGGCCGGCACCGCGCTGCGGCCCTCGGCGGCCGGCAGCGGCCGTCGGCCCTGGCGCCCCGGCGGCCGGCACCGCGCTGCGGCCCTCGGCGGCCGGCAGCGGCGGGCGGCCTTGGCGCCCCGGCGGCCGGCACCGCGCTGCAGGCCCGGCGCCCGGCACCGCTGCGACCCTCGATTCATGCCCGCCCCGGACGGGTTGCGGTATCATCCTTGGGCTCGCTGGCGAGTGGCCAAACGGTAAGGCACCTGACTCTGGATCAGGGGATTGAAGGTTCGAATCCTTCCTCGCCAGCCAACTCCCCGACTCGCGCACGAATGGAGCCCCTAACAGGGGCTCTTTCCTTTGGCGGTCGATAGCACGTTGGTAGTATCATCCCCTTATTGATGGAGTCGCGTCCGGCCGAAGCGGGCTGCTTTGGCCTCGAGTCGCGGCCAACAAGGGGACGTTTGATGACGCTACCAACGCCAGTCGACCTCCGGTTCGGAGATATCCGTGCGGAGGTGACGCACTTCGCCGACCACCTGGCGGCCGAGCGCAAGAGTCCGCGCACCATCGAGAGCTACACAGAGTCGGTGCGCCAGCTCGCCGCGTTCCTCGCGACCGCTGGGATGCCGCTCTCTGCCACTGCGCTTCGGCGGGAGCATCTGGAGGCCTACCTTCGGGACCTCGGCGAGCGCGGCCGATCGCCGGCGACTATCGCCCTGCGGTTCCGCAGCCTGCGCGTATTCTTCGGCTGGCTCGTCGAAGAGGACGTCATCGGCGAGAGCCCGATGCGCCGGATGCATGCCCCATCGGTTCCCGTCCACCCGGTGCCGGTCCTCGACGAGACCGACATCCGGGCGATGCTCGCGACCTGTCGTGGCAAGACATTTGACGATCGGCGGGACACTGCGCTCATCCTTCTCTTCTACGACACGGGGGCCCGGCTGGCCGAGATCGCCGGGCTGACCATGTCCGACCTCGATATGACCCCGAACATCGACGTTGCGCACGTCACCGGCAAGGGCGGCGGCCGGCGCGCCCTGCCGTTCAGCCCGCCCGTCAAGGACGCCCTTCGCAAGTATCTCCGGGTCCGGGCCGAACACCGCGCCGCGGCGACTCCGTGGCTGTGGCTTGGCAAGCGCGGCCGTCTTGAGCCTCGCGGCATCGTCCAGGCCCTCAAACGCCGGGCAGCAGCAGCAGGACTCGAGGGCTTTCACGTGCACGTCCTCCGCCACTCCTTCGCTCATGCGTGGCTCGCCGCGGGCGGACAGGAAGGCGACCTCATGCGCCTGGCCGGGTGGCGTAGTCGGACGATGCTTGGACGCTATGCGGCCTCGGCCGCCGACGAGCGTGCGCGAGCGGCCCATCGGACCCTCAGCCCGGCGGACCGACTGTGAGGTCCTGAGGCCCTTCGTCACTTGAGCGCGTCGCGCCGGCCCAGGGGCGCGATCCGCAGTCGCCACGCTAGGCACTATGCTATATTACGAGCAAGAGCTGCGGAGTAGGGCCGATCACTCAGAGCATCGGCGAATTCAACCTGGGAAATAGGACAAATGGCAAAGTTAACTCCGCAGCAACGCAGCCTTCGTGCCCGGCTGGCCGCCTATGCGATGCACGCGCAGGGCAAGACGAACACCGGGCCTGCAACCATCGCGCACCTTGCCCGCTTTGAGAGGCAGGTTGATCCGGATGGCAGTCTGCCACCCGATGAGCGCCAGCGACGTGCCAGGCATGCCCTGAAGAGTTACATGGCCGCGCTGGCCCTCAAGGCCAGTCGTTCCCGATCGCGCGCCAAGACGGCTGATCGGGCCGACCAGCTCCCTGGGTCGGCGCTCCGCAGCGTTTCGGGGGCAGCGTCATGATCAGGGAGCTCGGAGCCCCGCCTCGAGCCGAGATCGGACTCCACACCCGCAACGGGCTATTTGACGGTCTTGAAGATCTCCCGTGGGTTAAAGCTCAAAAGCTTGCCGACGTCTCCCCGGAACGGATCGAATGGCTCTGGCACGGTCGCATTCCCCTCGGGAAGCTGACGGTCCTCGACGGCGATCCCGGGCTGGGCAAGTCCACGATCGCGCTCGATCTGGCCGCCCGTGTGTCGACGGGTCGACCGATGCCAGGCGAAACGATCACTCGGCCACCGGCTGGGGTTGTGCTCCTCTCAGCCGAGGATGGCCTAGCCGACACGATTCGGCCGAAGCTCGACGCCGCTGGCGCGGATCCTGAGCGGGTTGTCGCGGTCACCGGAGTCCTGGCCGGAGACGGCATCTACCGGCTTCCGACGCTGCCCAACGACCTCCCATGGATCGCGCAGGAGATCGGCAAAATCAGCGCCAGGCTAGTCATCGTGGACGTGTTCATGGCCTACCTCGATGGAGCGGTGAACGCTCACCGAGACCAGGACGTCCGAGGCGCACTCGCGCAGCTGGCCGCAGTCGCCGAGCAGACGGGCGCGGCCTTCCTGGTGCTCCGACACCTCAACAAGAGCGCCGGGGGCGCGGCGATCTACCGCGGCGGAGGAAGCATCGGGATCGTCGGCGCGGCGCGCTCGGCACTCCTCGTCGGGCGCGATCCGGCCGACGAGGCCAGACTCGTGCTCGCGGTCAACAAGTCCAACCTCGCGCCGATTGCGCCGAGCCTCGCCTACCGGATCGTCGATTCGGGCGGCGTTGGGCGCGTTGAATGGGAAGGCGTGACAAGCCTGACCGCCTCGCAACTGCTCGCCGCTCCGGTCGACGACGGCGAGCGGACCGCGCTCGACGCTGCGATCCAGGTCCTGCGAGACATCCTCGCCGCCGGACCGGTGCCGGCGCGAGATGCCCGGCGGCAAGCACGAGAGGCAGGCGTGTCCGATGCGACACTGCGGCGGGCCAAGGACGCGGCCGGTGTGATCATCCGGAAGGTCGGCCGACCCGGAGAGACCGGGCAGCACTGGGCCTGGTCGCTCCCTGAAGATGCTCACGAAACAGCGAAGATGCGCAAGCCAACAGGATGGACATCTTCGGAACCAAATGGGCACCTTCGGACCGAGACGCCCCGTCGCCCGGGGGCGCTCGTCCGCGATCGCGCGGAAGATGATCCAGGCCGGCCACTCACCGCTCCTGGCGCGCTCTTCGCAGAAGCGAACTTCGGTCCGAGCACCGCGGCTGCCCTGGCCAACGACGAGGAGTGGCTCGCCGCTCCGCCGACGGTCACCGACGAGCCGGCCAGCACGATCGCCTGCGCCGACTACGGCGCCGACTACCTCCCGGACGACGCCGCGGTCACCGTGGCCGATGACGAGGAGTGGCTCGCCGCTCCGCTCCCGGAGCCAACGGTCACCGACGAGCCGGCCAGCACGATCGCCTGCGCCGACTACCATGCCCACCAGTTCCAGCATCGCCGGACGCCGGCCGGCTGGGTGTGCGAGGCCTGCGCGAGCGAGCCGGAGGGTGCCCGGTGAAGAGCCACCCTCCGCAGCTCCCGTCGGTCAGCCGCCGCTACCTGGAGCAGGCTACCGAGCATCTGCGCCGGGCGATCGACGGCCACCACGCGGCGACCCGCGACGGGTACTGGCACCTGGTGGCAGCGCGCCTGCTCATCGGCGCCGCAGGCTCGGAGTGGCTCGACCCGCCTCGGGTGCGCGTGCCCGGGGAGCGCGACGATGGGTGATCGCCAGCTGGCCGATCGGCAGGGCGGCGGCGACGGCCTCCCGGCCTCGCCGCCTTGCCACGGGCTTCGCCCGATCGGCGGACGCCCACCGCACCGGCGCGCGGTCGAGAGTGCCGTTCAGCCTCGTCGAAGCGGTCGACGAACGCGCCTGACTCCCGACGTCGCCGAGCGGATCGTCGCCCTCGTCCGCGACGGCGCCCCCCTCTCGGTCGCCGCGGTCGGCGCCGGCGTCCCGGAGCGGACGTTCTGGGAGTGGATGTCCCGGGGCGAAGGCCGTGATCCGCAGCGCCCGGTGACGCCGCTCTATGCCGAGTTTGCCCAGCGGGTCCGCCAGGCTGAGGCGGAGGTGCACGCGAAGACAGTCGAGGTCGTCTACCGGGCGGCGACTGCAGGAGAGTGGCGCGCGGCCATTGCCATGCTGCGCCTGCGCTGGGCCCGGTACTACGCCGAGCGGCTGGAGGTGTCCGGTCCGGCAGGCGGCCCGGTCCCCCAGGTTCACGCGCAGATAGCCGTTCAGCAGGAACGGGAGTGGGAGCCGGACAAGCCGTTTGCCCGCCAGGTGATCGAACTGCTCATCGCCGCCGGCAAGCTCCCGCCGGAGGTTGATCCGGATGTGGCCGCTGACCTTCTCACTGCGCCGGCTGAGGGTCCGGTTTCGTCTGATGCCGACGGACCCGGCCGGGGCGCTCACGACGGCTGTGCAGGTGACTCCGCGGCAGGAGGCTGAGTACCGGTGCCCCGGGGTTGGAGCTGCGTACCGCGAAGCTCGGTCAGCGCCTGAGCTACCCCCTCTCGGACCCCTTCGGCTACCTCGCGCCTGATCGCGGCCAACAACTCCTCGACCGCGTTCTGCGGCAACTCTGAGGCCAGATGGCTCGCCGGGACACGACCGAGTCGACGGAGCAGATCGGCGGGGTCCAGTCCGAGCGCGAGCGCCCAGCGGACCATCGTCTCACTGCGGGGTTCCCAGTCGGCCAGGTTGGCCTCGATGTTGCCGATCGTCGCGCGGGAGACGCCAATCTCACGCGCGAGGTCAGCTTGACTGAGACGGAGCTGCATCCGGCGACGGCGAAGCTCCTGCGTTATCGCCCGAGGCACCATTGCGCGCGCTCCTATTTCGACCCAACACCTGCGCCGCGTGCTAGTTGTCCATCATAGCGCGTGACACTCCGCCAGATGAAGCGAAGATACCGTCCGACTCATCGTCCATCACCTCCCCGAGCCGCAGGCAGCCGGGCTCGTGGCCATGGCGTGGGGGATATCGCCTGCCTACTGCACGTGGACGATCGCCGAGGTCTGCCGCCTGTTGTTCCTGCGCTGGCGCGCCGAGCATGGCGCGTTTTCGACGAGGGGACGACGACCGTGGTTGACGAGCCAGAGCCCGTGGTGCGCGTCGAGCGGTCAGGGGGCGAGACAGAACTACTAGCGACGCGCCCGTCGCAACTGCCTCTATGGGCGTCATAAACGCCCATAGAGGCGCGAAGGGCGGCTAGACATACCGAAACGCTATCCCGCCCGAAAGCGCGGCTCCTGAGCCGTTTTTGACGGGCTAGAGAAGTCGGCGCGCGTTGTCGGCGGCGATGGCGATGGCGGTTGCGAGGTCCGGGGCTTCGGCTGCCTCCTCGAATGGGAGAATCGTTGTCCTCAACGGCGGCAGAGCGGTAGCATGGTATTCGCCGACCACGCCGGAACTGAGGGTTCTAAATGGCTACGCACATCCTGACAACCAGCCTAGACGCGGATGTTCGGAACGCCGACTGGAAGCGGACCCGGACGTGGGACTTCCCCTCGTTCGACCTGTTCCTCCGCGTTATCAAGGCGACCGACGATCTCCCGCTCGCCGAGCGTCGAGCTGCGGTCGAGCGGTTCATGCGCCTGCCCGCAGCCGAGGCGATGCCCGAGTCGGTCCGCCACGAGCTGATCGCGCTCGGCCTGCTCGACGAATAGCGGCACATCCGCCTCACGGTCCACGAGCCACGGGGGCCAGCAGCTCTGAGGGGATCTGCCAAGTCAGGCTCTGCCAGGACGGTCCGAGCTGGCCGGCGCACTGCCGTGACGTGCTAGCTGGCACGCCGGTCGGTAAGCTGAGGCGCAGCATCAGGCACATCGGTAGGTGAGGGGCACACGCGCGGATGGCCGAGGTCATCGAGAACCCGATCCTGAACTCGCCATACCGCGAGCCGACGCGCCACTTCGAGTTCGACGACGACGGCATCACGAGCCGCGTCGTTTCGGGCCGCCGCCCCTCGAGCTTCTTCATCCGGCGGCTGACGGCACAGTCGGACAGTCGAATCGGCCCACATCAGACCGTCGCGAGCCTCGGCGATGGGCAGAACAGGGTCGACCGCGCTGGCGGCCCCGTCGCGGGCAGGCTCCCGCCGGCCCCTGGAGCTGCGGTAGGGAACGGTCCGAGGTCAGGCCCGGAGCGGGATCGCCCGGAGAATGGCCAGGGCGGTGGTCCAGCCGATCGCCCACGGCCAGCGCGCCGCCAGGTGAAGGGTCAGTCGCCTGGCCGAGCGGGTCAGCCGTCCGGCCAGCGCGAACAGCCGCCGGCGGAGGGTCTTGGTCGTGACGATCCCCTCGCCCAGGCCGAGCCGCGCCGTCCAGCGGGCGAGATTGTGGGCGATCACCTGGACCGCGAGCCAAGCCCCGTTGGCCGCGAACCGACCCGACGGCAGGTGGTTGAGACCGACCCCGTACTTCCAGGTCGCGGATCGCGTTCTCGATCTCGGCGTGACGGCGGTGATCGGCCTCGAGGACCAGGGTCTCGCCGTCGCGGTCGGTGATGAAGGCGTGGTAGTCGTACAGGACCAGGAGCGCGAGCTGGCTGCCCGGGGTCGGCTTGACCCTCGGATGATGAACTCAGACTTGATCAGGCCACTACTCTATGATCATGAAGTGACAGAAGGCCACGTCCAAGACGCGGTGGGTCGGGTCGCCACGAGTTCCTTGCGGGCGCCGAGCCGCTCTGACGCGACTAGCGCCCAGTCAGGACGAACCGCCGAGACGGCCGCGCGCGAGACTCCCCAAGCGGACGACGTCGAGCACATCGCCGCGTCGACAGAGTTGCGGCTGCAGATCCTTGAGTCATTGACGGCGCAAGGTTTCAGGTGGGAGGGCACCCGCCTCATCCCCCCCCACCTCCAAGACAAGGGCGCAGCACGTGAGCTTCACGCCCCGGCTGTGTGCGTCGCCCGGGATGCGGCGCGGGCGCATCTCCGGCGGCACGAGGATCGACTTCTCGGCTACATCGCATCCGGCTCGGAGGTCGATCCGCAGTCAATGCGCCCTAAGCTCGTCGAGGTTCATCGACGTTCGGAGGAGGAGCTGCTGTTCCGCTATGCACGTCTGCACTGGAGCATTCCGACCTCGCGCGGATATGGCAGGCGGCTCCGCTTCGTGGTGATGGACGAGTCGAATGGCAAGTTGATTGGCCTGATCGGCTTGGCGGACCCCGTCTTCGCTCTCAAGGACCGAGACGCGTGGATAGGCTGGTCGCGGGAGGTGCGTGTCTTGCGGATGCGGTCCGTGATGGACGCCTACATCCTCGGCGCCGTTCCGCCGTACTCGAGCCTGCTTGCCGGGAAGTTGGTGGCTCTGCTGGCGGCCAGCACCGAGGTTCGCGAGGCGTTCACCGGCAAGTACGCGGGCCGAACCTCCTACATATCGGGCCGGACAACTGATGCCGGTCTGGCGCTCCTAACGACTACCTCGGCGCTTGGCCGTTCTTCCATCTACAACCGCCTTTCCTACGGTACCTCGCAGGTCTATCGGCGCATTGGCCTAACGCGAGGCACCGGAGAGGTGCACTTCGCGAACGGCCTGTACGCCGCTATGCGCGAGCACGCGCTCAGATGGTGCAAACCTACAGCTCGACACCCGAACTGGGGTGATGGCTTTCGTAACCGGCGTGAGGTAATCAAGAAGTGCCTGGCCGACGTTGGACTGTCACCTGGTTGGGTGCTTCATGGTCTTCAGCGGGAAGTCTATGGAGTGCTCACGGCCGCGAACTCCCTGGAGTTCCTTCGCGGTGAGGCCGACGCTCTCGAGTACCTTGACCGTCCCGCGGCTGACCTCTGGTCCTGGTTCCGTCAGCGGTGGCTTCTGAAGCGCGCCGCCAATGATCCGTCGTTCAAGAAGTACGATCGTGAAGCCTTCCGGCTGTGGCAGGCGTCGGCGGTCAGAGGGGAGGGGGAGCGCGCTTGGCAGGAATAGGGAGCGGTCAGGAGGGATACGCGCGCCTCCCTGAGGACCTCTTGCGGGATCTCCTGGACGGCACTGACGACGTTGTTGCGACCGTCACAGAACTCCTCGGGCCGGCGCTTGAAGGGAGGGCTGAGATTCGTCAGGCCCTTGTCGATTCTGGTCAGATCCGTCGACAGACACCTGCTCCCCCCATGACAGTGGCGGGTGTCGACGGGGGCTTTGCGGTTGAGCGGACAGCCGCAGTGGACATCGCCCTGGCGGTCGCTGTGGGGGTGGAGGGCCTGTCGGATGGGACGACCATCTGGCCGTCACCCCAGTACCAGTGGTGGGCCCTTCCATCCAAGCACGACATGGACGTAGAGCGACTCGCACGCGGCATCATGGTGGCCGAGGAACTCTCGGTGCTGAACGGAGCTCCTCACGAGCTGAAGATCCTTGATGGCTCTCACCTGACGTTAGTCATCCAGCTGAACACGGCGCTCACGGCTCTATCGACTGCATGTAGAGCTGAGGCCAAGAGGATGTGGGACAGACTGGCCACTGCGACCTGTCTCCACGACGTCTGCCGCGACAACGCGACAATTGCCATGCCCAAGTACGACTCCTCGCGCGTTGTGGCGGACTCCTTAGAGAAGCACCTCGGCAAGCCAATCCCGGGCGACGATAAGTACATCCTCGGGCTCGTCCTTGAGCCCGGCGAGTTGCTAGTTCCTCAGCAGGTGCCCAAGGATCCGTGGACGCTCCTGCACTTCGACATCCGCGAGCCCGCCGACAAAGAAATCGCTGACGCGCTCGAGGCGGCCATCGAGCCTCTCGGGGCTCGCGACATCCAGTTCACTTATTTTCGGCCGGATGAGTACTCCCCGGCATTCCGCATCGAGCTGAAGAGCGGGATGCCAGAGGCAGTTCTGAACCGGATCTGTTCGACTATCGCCGGGCAGATCACGGGTCCGTTTGTGCGAGAGCCGTATCCGCAGTACCTGGCCGATGTGATGGCCAAGTCGGTAGGTCTTGGCCTCAGCGCACTCCAATCAGCAGTTCAGCTCGCCCTCAGCGGCCTGGGCAGACCGGAGGTCGCGGAGTTCCTAATTCGTTCGTACCGAACTGAGGGAGTGTAATGGACGACGCGGTTGGCCTCGTTGGCTCGCCTAGTACGACGGCCAAGGTGACGGTCGACATTCTCGAGGACGCGACCGCCTCGCCGCTGCACGGCTCGTTAGTGTTCTTGGCGCATCCCCTGGAGCACCGATGCCTGATCGCCCTCGGGACCGTTGCTGAGATCAAGACGGCCAATCGTTGGCACGAAGATCCGAACATGCGCGGCGTTCTCAAGCGCCACGGCAGCCTGCCTCACTTGAGCGGCGTCGGCGATGTGAGGACGGCGGACGTACTTGTTCAGGCCGCATACTTGGCAGAAGAGGCCGACCCTTCCGTGGGCGATCCCCCAATGGAGGCGGGTGGCGCCCTCACGATGTCGCCCACTACCGGTGCGGTGGTCGGTCGAGTGACCGACGAATTCCTAACCCAACTGCTGCGACGACATTCGGATGAGATCGTCTATCTCGGCCGTATCTACCGTAGCGACGTCCGCCTGCCGATGACCCTGCGCCACTTCGGTCCGGCATCACAGGGTGGAGCAGGAGAGGCCTACCACACGGGCATATTTGGCATGACTGGGAGCGGCAAGTCAGCCCTTGCCACCTACCTGCTTGCCGCTCAGCTGCGCCATCCGGCACTTGCGGTAATCGTGATCGATCCGCAGGGCCAGTTCACGACAGAGGAGGGCCTGCCGTTCTCTCTTCAGGAGTGGGCGGAAAACCAGGGTCGCAGGGTGCTCGCGCTATCCATCTCGCGAGATCTTCGCCTACAGCAAGACGCCGGCTTGCTCATGGACCTTCTCGAACCGACGCGCCTTCTTCGCGACATTCTCACGATCCGCAACTCGGAGAACCGAACGTCGGCCGTCGCCGAATTCGCTCGCCTCCTGCGCAACATCACATCGTGGGATGAGAAGCCTGCCGACGACGTGCTCCGCACGCTCCTGACGAATCTCATGGCCGATGCAGCGGCACTGACGCGCATCTACGTGAGCGCCGCTTCGCGGCAACGGCTCGAGGGAGCGATCAACGCAATCCTGACTGACACGACTGAGTTCAATCTGGCGGCAGATGTCTTCCGGCCACTTCATTCGCTGTTCGCTCCCACGAATCTTGCTGGAGGCCACCGCCGTTCGCTGTACTCCGTGTTCGATGAGTTGCTCGCACCTGGAGCTGGAGCGCGGCCGCTCGCTGTGTTGGACTTCTCTGGAGCCGGGCTTGCCGAGGACATCCTCGAGTCAACCCCAGTGAAGGCGCGGATCCTCCGCCAAGTGTGCTCGACACTCTCTCGGCGGGCCGAGGACAAGTACAAGGGCGGCGATCGGCTCAACGCACTCGTGGTCTTCGACGAGGCGCACCGGTTCGCCGCGGAAGCGCCAGAAGGCGACGAGGCAGCGGCCTTGGCGGCCTATCTTGTCGACTCCGTACGCACGACCAGGAAGTACGGCCTCGGTTGGATGTTCATAACACAGGAGATCGGTTCGCTGAAGCGATCGATCTACGGCCAACTTCGCGTGCGCGCTTTCGGTTATGGGCTGACCGCTGGATCTGAGCTCCAGCGGCTTCGAGAATCAATCGGCGAAGAAGCATCCCTTGATCTCTATCGGTCGTTCGTTGACCCAGCAGCAATTGCGCCGTCTCAATTCCCATTCATGATCACGGGCCCCGTCTCTCCGCTTTCTTTCACGGGTGCGCCCGTCTTCCTTTCGGTCTACACGGACTTCAACGAGTTCCTTAGCGCCAACGGCTGGAATTCCTAATGCCGGAGGAGGAGCTTGGCGGCACGTGGTTAGCTGAGGGCGTGCGTGCTGGAATCGAGCGTGCGCGAGGCTCCCGCAGACCGGAGGCCGAGTTGCGCGAAGCTGTGCAGCCTCGCCTCGCGGCTGCACTTCGAACGCGCGGCCTGCGCGCAGGAGCGCGAGACGAGGCGCACCTTTCCGTTCCGATTGCCCACAGCGCCGCTGACCTCGACGCCCCCCTCGAGGCGCGAGGTCGAGCCGACGCGGTCTACAACCGGTTCGTAATCGAGTTCGAGCCGCCCGGAGCCTTGCGACCGTCGGTCATGCACTCGGGCACACGGCATGCGGTCGCGCAAGTACAGCAGTACCTGCGAGGCCTGGCTGCGGAGTCCGGTCTGCAGCTCGAGCGGCTCGCAGGATGCGCGTTCGACGGCTCCTGGATCGTATACGTGACCTGGGAGCGCGGCGAGTGGGTCGTGGCGAGGCCAAGACCCGCCACGCCTGATGCCCTTGATGGGCTCCTGTCGTCCTTGGGATCGTTGGCTTCCGGACGAGGCCTCCGTGCCGGGAACCTGGACGAGGACTTCGGACGACACAGTGAGACCGCCCGCCATGCCGTACCGGCTATCGCGCGTCTCGTGCTGGCTGAGCGTCCATCACCACGGACATCTTCCATGTACGAGCAGTGGCTCAGGGACCAGGGGAACGCCTCTGGCCAGCTAGCCGTGAGTGACCTGTCTGACTGGCGCGACCTGTGCCATGCGCTGGGCTTGCCCGGCGATCAAGAGAGAAGCAGGCCTGTGCTCTTCGCGCTCCAGACGTACTTCTCGATCGTCGCCAAGCTGACGGCCCTCGTGATCCTCGAAGGGAGCACTGGGCTGCGCCTCGTCTCACGCCTCCGCGCCGACCAGAGGGACGCGTTTCTCGATCTCGAGTCAGGACGAATGACCGCCGAGACACGGGCCATCAACGCAGTCGAGCCAGGCATCTTCTCTTGGTATGCCCACGAAACTGACGCCGAGTTGTGGGCGGCAATGGACCGGATGGTTGAGATTGCCGACGAGTATTCGGCAGAAGTCGTTGATGTCTCGCCGGCGCGGGCACGCGACCTCATGAAGGACCTCTACCAACGGCTCGTGCCCACCACGATCAGACATCGTCTTGGGGAGTACTACACGCCCGATTGGCTGGCGGAGAGAGTCGTCAACATGGTGACCGGCTCCCGCGAGCGGATCGAACCGACAGTTCGTGTGCTCGACCCCGCCTGCGGGTCGGGCACGTTCCTCGCGGAAGTGATCACGAGGATGGTTGCTGGCAGCGGCGACCTGAATCCCGACTCGGCGTTGGGGGCAATAACGCAGAACGTGGTCGGGTTTGACCTCAGCCCTCTCGCCGTGCAGGCCTCCAAGGTCAACTACTTGTTGGCAATCTCACCTCTCCTGGCACGAGGGACTGCGTCGATCAGCATCCCCGTGTACCTGACGGACTCGGTTTCTCCCGCGAGACGAGGCGGCCTGTTCGAGGGAGACGTCCTCATCCTCGAGACGAGTGAAGGGGAGTGGGCCCTTCCTGCTGCCATCACCGACCGCCGGGTAATGCCAGCGCTGCGGTCCGTGCTCGCAGAAGCCCTCAGCGCGAGCCCCGACCTTGAGTGGGTCATCGCCGAAATTGAGGCACGGTCAGGTACCGCGCTGTCTGCTGCTGCCCGGTCTGCCGTCAGAACCCTTCTGGAGAAGTTGCGTGCTCTGGACGCCGCAGATCGCGATGGCATGTGGCTTCCGCTGCTCGCCAATGCCTTCGCCCCGCTGCTTCACGAGCGGTTCGACTTCGTGATTGGCAACCCTCCTTGGGTGGCGTGGGAGACCTTGCCGGAGGCTTACCGGCGAGCGAATGAGGATCAGTGGGATCTGTATCGGCTGCGACCGGAGCGCGATCCTGCAAGGCGCCAGGCGTCGGCCAATGTCCAGCTCGACCTGGCGATGCTGTTTGTTGCGCGCTCAATTGACGCCTATCTTGCTGACGCCGGCCGTCTCGGGTTCGTCATCACGGCCAGTGTGTTCCAGTCGGAACTCGCAGGGCGGGGCTTTCGGCGCCGACTTCTGCCCGCGGGCCGGCAGTATCGGTTCCTGTTCCTTGACGACATGTCTGCTCTGTCCGTCTTTGACGATGCAGCCAACCGGACAGCAGTCCTCATCGCGGACAAGAGAACCGCCGGCCCAGGCCCCATCCCGGTGGTGCGCTGGGATGCACCCGCAGGTCAACGAGCGATCCCCACTGATCTAGAGCTGCGTCAGGTCGCCCACAGGACAAGGCGGCGGCACCTGCTCGCCGAGCCAGTCAGCCCCGCGGACGGAGCTTCCCCCCTCCTAGTCATGGATCGCGAGGGTCTGCAGGCCAGCCGGCCTCTCCGCCAGTCGTCACCCTATGCCGACGTGATTCGCGAGGGCATCAACACCCGTGGCGCGAATGGCGTCTTGTTTGTTCAAGTCCTCGACTTCGACGGCGACCTCGTCGAGATCACCAATGTCCCCACCCTCGGTCGCTCCACTGCGGTCCCCGCGCGGCGGGGATGGGTGGAGCGCGCAGCGCTCCGACAGCTGGTTCGGGGCGCTGAGGTGAGCCCTGGGCGCTGGAGCTCGTCAATGTCGGTGCTGTTCTTCCATGATGACGAGCACACGGCCCGGCCGCTATCGCCCACGGAAGCAAGCAGGCTGTTTCCGATGGCTTACGAGTATGCCTGTCAGTTCGAGGCCGTCCTTCGAGGCCGCAAGACGTTCCGCAATTTCGATCCCTCTGGTGACGACTGGCTAGGTCTTTACTCCGTCACCAGCGCGGCACTTGCCGAGCACAAGGTCGTGGTCCGTGAGATTGCCCTTGGGCTTGTTGCGGCAGCGGTGGACGGACGCGAGGTAGTTCCGGATCACAAGCTCTACGTGATCCCGGTGGGCTCGGCCGCCGAGGGTGCTCTCTTGACTCAAGTGCTCAACACGGATGTCGTCAACTACACGCTCCGCTCCTTCGCCCTGAGCACATCGATCTCTGGATCGTTCCTCCGCTACATCGGTGTGAGAGACGTAGCGCCGTTGGCAGCCAGAGCGCTGGACGAGGATGCCGTGCCAGCAGCTCTTGGCCTGACGCCCAGCGAATACGCGCGCCTCCGCGTTGTCGCCGAGCGGGAGCTGGCATCGGCGCGGGCAGTCGCGGACACAGCTCCCGAGGTTGGCGAAGACACGGACGTGAGCACCTAGCCCAGCACCCTCGTCCCCGAGTGTTGGCGGCATGTCTGTATGGGCCCACGCCAAGCGCCTGCGGCTGCCGGTGATGGCAGGCCAGGCCGCCCGCTTCGCCGAGGAGGCGGCGAACGCCGGCCACGGACCGCTGGAGTTCCTGGCCGCGCTGTTGTCGGCCGAGGTCGCCCAACGCGACACGAACGTCGAGCGGGCCCGGATCGCCGACGCCCGCTTCCCCGGGATTGGTAGGTGCCGCGGTGACACTGGTAGTCGCCGAGAGTTACGGGCCGATGCTCTGGATGGACCACGGGCAGCCGATGTAGATGAAGAGGTCGTACCCACCGGCCGCCAGGCCCGAGAGGGTCAGCGTGCCACTGCTCGGCGCCTCCAAGGTCTTGGTGACGCCGCCTACCCCGTTGCCTGCCGAATCGGAGAGACCGATGTTGACTCCACAGATTGTCCCAAATTCGTCAGTCTGGAACGGCCCTGTGGCGGACCAACTCAGCGAGTAGGTCCCCCCGGCAAGCGCTAAATGCTCGTTCTGGGGTTGGTAGTCCGGCTGGGCTTGGCCGCTGAGCTGAATAGTGCGTGGGGCAGGCTCCGGGGTCGGTTTCGGGGAAACAAGTTGAGAGGGGCTGCTGAGCGTCGCAACCGCGGGTAGCAACCTCAAGTCCCTGACCGAGGGCGCCATCCACGTGATCCTTGACGAGGTTCAGGAGATGGTTCGGATCATCGAGGCTGTTGAGCGTCTCGTCGCCGGTACGCGACACGATCTCCGCCTTGTGTGCCCACTCCTCGCCATAGGCGGCCCGGAAGCGCTCTTCGACCTACGGTTTCAGGGCCTGTGCAAGCAGGCTGAAGACCCGGTCGACGATGGAGCGCAGAGCCTGGCGACGTGCGCGGTTCATCGGTGACCGGCCCAGGGACGGTGACGCCCGCCGCTTCCCATCGGCATGAACCGACCATACCGAATCGGGCGCCGTCCTCCAAGCCCTCGCGACCGCCGGCGAGTGACGCTCGCACGCGACACACAGCGGGACAAGGCGCTGCCCTTGGCCAACTGGAGCGCTCTGCTGGTCGGGATGAGCGGCGGATGGAGCGTCGCATCGCACGCGCCGATGTCATCGGACATGCATCCCCTAACTGCAGCTGAGGTGGCCCCTGGCCCACTCGGGCGAGCACGCCGATCGGGCCCGGATGACTCTGGATCAGGGGATTGAAGGTTCGAATCCTTCCTCGCCAGCCAACTCCCCGATCGAGGACCCTGCACCGAAGGCTCCTGAGGCGCACCAAGCGC
>Ga0334722_10003039_pt1 | contig 18360 bp, 14 predicted proteins | sample C3_bottom_MG_FD_207210 | JGI IMG/M metagenome (GOLD analysis project Ga0334722, IMG submission 207210) | Sediment microbial communities from Yellowstone Lake, YNP, Wyoming, USA - C3_bottom | ecosystem: Environmental > Aquatic > Freshwater > Lake > Sediment | place: USA: Wyoming | collected...
TTGGTGATTCACTGAAATCCATGAAGAATAAAAAAGCCAACAAGACCGCCAACAATCACTCCCTCGACAGCAATGATTCGGTAGCTATGGAAGGGGTTGATCAGGACGATTTTCTGGATATGCTTGCCGACGAAGACAGCGACCTTGAGGTTGATGAGGTCGCTGAAATTTCTTCTCGTTGCCAAAGCCTGGATCAGGACGATGGCGGTTTGGAGATTTCGTTTGCCGACGATTCGGCGAACGAAGAATTTGCCCAGGATCTGCTTGATCCTGTCAAGACCTATTTGCGGGAAATGGGGGCGGTGCCGCTGCTCTCCACCGCTGCCGAGACTGAAATTGCGATTAAGATCGAGCGCGGCGAGAAACAGATTCAGAGCACTTTGTTGTCGCTGCCGACTGCTATGCCTTTTTTGGCTGCTATTGCCGCCGGGCTTCGGGATGGTAGCTTGCAAATCCATGCTGTTATCAAAAACGTGGATGAGAATGATCATGCCGCCCTACGGCAGGCCAAGGAGAACTTTCTCTGGAAGGTCAGCGAGGCGGAACGCCACCATAATGAAAGGACAGCCTTCCATAACGATTTTATGGACGTGGAGCTGCACGACGAGGCTGCGGTCAAACTCATGGTCCGCATGGAGCGGAGCAGTCATGCCATTGCCGCTTTGTTTGATGACATCCGCCTCCAGCAGAAATATCTTGATGAGATGAGCGCGGCCATGAAAGCCCTTTCCGAGCAGATGTCAATGGCTCAGAAGGCGATTACGGACGGGACATCGAAGCACGCGGCCAATTTCCTGAAAGACTTGGAAGAGACCTCAGGCATGGACCATGACACGGTTGAGCAGTCCATGGCTGCCATCAAACAGGGGGAGGTCTTCTCGCGAGAGGCTAAGAACAGATTGATTCAGGCCAACCTCAGGTTGGTGGTCAGTGTGGCCAAAAAATATGCCAACCGCGGGTTGCAACTCCTTGATCTGATCCAAGAGGGCAATGTCGGCCTGATGCGGGCGGCTGAAAAATTCGAGTATCGGCGAGGCTATAAGTTCAGCACCTATGCGACCTGGTGGATCAGGCAGGCCATCAACCGGGCGCTTGCCGATCAAGGCCGAACCATCCGCATCCCTGTCCATATGATTGACCATATCAATCGTTTGATGCGGGAAACCAAGGAGTTTGTCCGTCAGAATGGACGCGAGCCAACCCCGGAGGAGATGGCCGAGCAAAGCGGGATTGATTTGGACAAGGTCAGGACCATATTCAAAATTGCCAGGGAGCCGATATCCCTCGATTCGCCGGTGGGTGACGGCGAGGACTCTTTTCTTGGAGATTTTATCGAGGATGCCGATTCTGTGTCGCCTGACGAGGCAACGATCCGGAACAATTTGCGGCAAAGTCTCAACCATGTCCTGTCGTCATTGTCCCCCCGCGAGGAATCCGTTCTGAGGATGCGCTATGGCATTGACAACGCCGTTGACCAGACCCTGGAGGAGGTCGGCAAGAACTTTGCCGTGACCAGGGAGCGCATTCGTCAAATTGAGGCCAAGGCCTTGAAAAAACTAAAACATCCATCTCGGCGGGAGAAACTTGCCAGCTTCATGATCGATTGAACTATCCTCCATCCTGCTCTCGTGGCAGCTTTTTAAAAAAAGGTTGACACCCTTTGCCCGTGCCTTATAGTCAAGGCCCAAATTTCCCCCCATCTCAAAGTACTGAGAATGATGGCTTTGCCGGTTTCGAGACCTGGCAACAGCCGTCTTCCTCTATCGTTTTGGTGAATTCGTAATACGTCCAATATATTTGTATGGCTGAGACACGACGTGATTGGCTGACTCTCCACCTGGTTCCCGGCCTAGGTGCGGTTGGATTTCGCAAGTTGGTGGAGACCTTTGGCTCTGCGGCAGAGGCTCTGCGTGCCGGACGAAAAGACCTGCAGCAGGTGCCTGGACTGCGTCCGGAAGCCATCGTGTCAATCACGACTGGCCCGCCCTATCAAGATGCAGAGCGAGAGCTGAAGAGAATTGAGCCGCTTGGCATCTCCGTGATTTGTTTTGGCGATCCGGACTATCCTTCTTTGTTGGCCAACATATATAATCCGCCTATGGTCCTTTTTGTCAAAGGCGATCTTAACGTATTGGGTAAAAGTGGGTTGGCGGTGGTGGGTTCTCGGGCCGCAACCTCGTATGGTTTGAAGATTGCCAGGGACTTAAGCGGCCAGTTGGCGGCCAAAGGTTTGGTGGTTGTGAGCGGACTGGCGCTCGGCATCGATACGGCGGCTCATGCTGGAGCTCTGGCGGCGGGCGGCGACACGGTTGCTGTTTTAGGTTGCGGCCTTGATGTGTGCTATCCGAAGAGTAATGAGCGATTGGCCGCGCAGATTTCCGAGGCCGGCGCCTTGGTCAGCGAATACTCTTTAGGAACCCAGCCTGATGCGTTCCGCTTTCCCGCCCGTAATCGAATTATCAGCGGCCTTTCACGCGGGGTCTTGGTGGTGGAGGCGGCCCAGCGCTCCGGGTCGTTGATTACCGCCCGCTTGGCACTGGACGAAGGCCGCGAAGTCTTCGCCATCCCTGGCCGGGTGGATTCGGTGAAGAGCACTGGCACCCACCGGCTGTTACAGGAAGGGGCCAAATTGGTTGGCACTGTCGACGATATCCTTGAGGAGTTGGGATGGCAGGCGGGAGGCCTTGGTGCTGACTTGGCGCCGTGTCCGGCAGCGTCGTCGACCATGGCCCTGAGCGATGATGAGACAAGAATCTTACAACTCCTGGATGTCTATCCCAAACATATTGATGCGATAATTAGCCAGGCGCGTTTAGGTGTTGCCAAGGTCAGTGAGATTTTGTTGCTGCTTGAGTTGCACGGCCTGATTGAGGCTGTACCTGGTCAGCAATACCGCGCCATTTTATAGGTCCACATGCGGACAAAGGAAGAAGGATGTCAAAAGCGTTAATCATTGTAGAATCCCCAGCCAAAGCCCGAACCCTACAGCGGTACCTTGGCAATCAATACGATGTCAAGGCCTCTGTTGGTCATGTCCGTGACCTGCCGGTCAAGACGTTGGGCGTTGATATTGAGCACGACTTCGCGCCCCAATATGAGACGATCCGCGGCAAAGGCAAAATCCTGGCCGAACTGAGTAAGGCCGGACAGCAGGCGGATATCATCTACCTGGCCCCTGACCCGGATCGAGAAGGTGAGGCGATCGCCTACCACATTGCCGAGGCCCTGAAATCGGTCAAGAAGCCGGTCTTTAGGGTCCTTTTCCATGAGTTGACCAAGAAGGCGATTGTCGCCGCCATCGGGCAGGCATCAAGCATCAATTATAGGCTTTTTGAGGCCCAGCAGACCCGGCGGATACTGGATCGACTGGTGGGCTATCAAATTTCGCCATTGCTCTGGGACAAGGTGCGCCGGGGCTTGAGCGCCGGACGCGTGCAGTCGGTGGCGGTAAGGATGATCTGTGAACGGGATGAGGAGATCGCGGCCTTCAAGTCGGAAGAGTACTGGACCTTGGATGCCACTTTACAAGGGAAGACACCGCCGGAGTTTACCGCCCAACTGGATCAGATTGACGGTCAAAAGGCCAAGGTGGGTGGACAAGAGTTGGCCTTGCAAATCAAAAGCGAGCTGCAAGACGCCAAATTCCTGGTCAGCAGCGTCGAAAAAAAGCAGAAGAAGCGTAACTCCGCTCCGCCCTTTATCACCAGCTCCATGCAGATTGAGGCCAACCGCAAGCTCCGCTATTCGGCAAAAAAGACCATGTCGCTGGCCCAGCGGTTGTATGAGGGCATTGAGCTGGGCGCTGACGGACCGACCGGTCTGATCACCTATATGCGAACCGACTCCACCCGGATCAATGACGATGCCTTGGCCGAAGTCAGGAGTTTTATCCAACAAAGCTACGGCCAGGATTTTGTGCCGGCGAAGCCCAATGTTTACAAGACCAAAAAGTCGGCCCAGGATGCCCATGAGGCGATCCGTCCCACGGACGTGAGTAAGACCCCGGAGCAGATGGCGGCCTATTTGGATCGGGACATGCTAAAACTCTACACCCTGATCTGGAAGCGCTTCGTGGCTAGCCAGATGGCGGCCGCTATCTACGACCAGACGTCTATACTGATTACGGCTGGTCGCTATCAGTTGAAGGCGATTGGCTCCATTATTCGTTTTATGGGATTTATGACACTCTATGTGGAGGCATCGGGCGACGAAGCTGCAAAAGAAGGTGAGGAAAACGATATGCTGTTACCGAACCTCGAAGTCGGGGCAGAGCTGACCCTGAAAGATATTGCGGCAGGCCAGCATTTTACTCAACCGCCACCGCGTTATACCGAGGCGTCCTTGGTTAAGGCGCTGGAGGAGAATGGGGTCGGTCGACCCAGTACCTACGCCACCATCTTGTCGACTATTCAGGAGAAAGAATACGCGCTTCTGGATCAGCGGAAATTTTCCCCCACCGACCTCGGAAAACTCATTAATGGCCTTCTGCTCAAGCATTTTCCGGCCATTATGGACATTGAATTTACCGCCTCCATGGAGGGGCAGCTAGACCAGGTTGAGGAGGGCAAAGCTGAGTGGCTGACCATCTTACGGGATTTTTATGGTCCGTTCAAAGAGGCTTTGTCTTTGGCCAAAGAAGAGATGGCCTCGGTCAAAAGGGCCATCACGCCGACCGATGTTCCTTGCAAATTGTGTGACGGCAAAATGGTGATTCGCTGGGGCAAAAACGGCGAATTTCTGGCCTGCGAGACGTATCCTGCCTGCAAAAACACGCAAGATTTTATCCGGGAAGATGGCGTGATTAAGCCGGTTGAACGGGATCAAGCCCAGGAAACGGGCGAGCAATGCGAAAAATGCGGTAAGCCGATGGTCTTTAAGCAGGGGAAGTTTGGTCGCTTTCTGGCCTGTTCAGGCTACCCGGGGTGTCGCCACATAAAAGCGGAGACGACCGGCGTTTCTTGCCCTGAGGCCAATTGCTGCGGTTCAATAGTCAAGAAGATATCCAAGCGGGGCAAGGTCTTTTTTGCCTGTAATCAGTATCCGAAATGCAATTTCGCCATGTGGGATAAGCCCGTCAGCACTCCGTGTCCCCAATGCGGGGCAGGCTTTCTGGTTGAAAAAAGCAGTAAGAAATCTGGCGTCAAACTTCAATGCCTGAATAAGGAATGCGGCTATGCCAAGTCCTTGGACGAAGAGAAATAGGTTCTGGGATGCTTGCGATTGTCTGGGGCTGTGCTTAAGTTGATAGTGTATGATATCAACAGGCTAGATAACGGTTCAGGTTATTCAGGTCGCTAGACCATAGGGTGTTTGCCCAGGGAACACAGGATGATGGACACAGTGGATTTTCATTCCTCACCTCTCTGGCGCGAAGCAGGTAAGCCCACAGCAGAATATTAACCTGAGCCGTTATCCCCTTTCAAGGAGGTTACATCATGCTATCAGGAATTTATTCAGGGTTGTCGGCACTGCAGGCGATCCAGACCAGGACTCAGTCTACGGCCAACAATACGGCCAATATCAATACCGATGGCTTTAAGAAGACACGTGTCACCATGGTTGAGGCAGAGCCGCAAGGGGGGGTGACAACCAACGTGCAAAGGGTGGAAACGCCGGGGCCCATGGTCTATGAACCGACTCAGAATGGAGAGGTCTTGGTGGAAAAATCAAACGTCGATTTGGTTGAAGAGTTACCACAGATGATGATTGATCGCCGGGCTTTTCAAGCCAACATCAAGACCATCAAGGCCCAAGACGAAATGTTGGGGAGTTTGTTGGATATTAAGGGATGAACTTCTAGTGGTGTTTGTTCCAGTTATCAGTAACCAATTAGTCGTACCGCGCAACTGCTTCACCCCGGGATAAGGCGCGCCTTGCTTGTGGGGGGATCTTGCCGTTGGCCGGTTCCAAAATGGCACGATGGCGTCACTGCATCACACAGTCAAGACTTTGTACCTTCTCTCTCCCTCGTACCCCTCCAGACCGCCTCATCCTGCCCACACGCCTCCATTACCTTTTGCTAAAGTCCAATCCGGAACCATCGGCTTTGAGGTCGGTTAGAATGCTATCACCCTCGACAAAGCTCCCTTCCAAAATTTTAATCGCCAAGGTGTCTTGAACATGACGCTGGATGGTGCGCTTTAACGGTCTGGCCCCAAAGGCTGGGTCGTACCCGATCTGGATCAGGAACTCCTTGGCCCGGTCCGTCAGTTCGAGGTGGAAATGTTGAGCCTCTAGTCTGGCCTTGAGTAGTTCGAGTTGGATTTCAACAATCTTGGCCAAGTCGTCCCGTGACAGGCTATGGAAGGTAATGATCTCGTCAATGCGGTTCAAAAATTCCGGTTTGAACTGCCGGTGAAGGAGTTCGTCCAGGCCTCGCTGCATCGCCTCGTTGTCCCGCCCGCCCAGGTCCATGATGAGCTGGCTGCCGAGATTGGAGGTCATGATCAGAATGGTATTCTTAAAGTCCACCGTCCGGCCCTTGCCGTCGGTCATCCGGCCATCATCCAAAATTTGTAAGAGGACATTAAAGACATCCGGGTGGGCCTTTTCAATTTCATCAAATAAGATAACCGCATACGGTTTACGGCGGACGGCCTCGGTAAGATGGCCGCCCTCCTCATAGCCTACGTAGCCGGGAGGGGCGCCAATCAGACGGGCCACGGAGTGCTTTTCCATATATTCGGACATATCGATGCGGACCATGGACCGTTCGCTGTTGAACAGAAACTCCGCCAAGGTGCGAGCCAGTTCGGTCTTCCCCACCCCGGTCGGACCCAGAAAGATAAATGAGCCTAATGGCCGATTGGGATCCTGAAGGCCGGCCCGAGCCCGGCGCACGGCGTTGGCGATGGCGGCGATGGCCTGCTCTTGGCCCACTACCCGTTTGGCCAGGTACTGGTCGGCGTGCACCAGCTTCTCCTTCTCGCCGGAGAGTAAGCGATCCACCGGGATGCCGGTCCATTTTGCCACAACCTGGGCGATATCCTCCTCATCCACCTCCTCTTTTAGCATCTTACGATCTTTCTGGACCTCAAGGAGACGGTCGTTGGCTAGTTGCAATTGTCGATCCAGTTCGCTGATGCGGCCGTAGCGAATTTCCGCCACCCGGCTCAGATCTCCCTGGCGTTCCGCCTGCTGTTCCTCGACCCGGGCCTCATCAATCTGTCCCTTGACCTGACGAATTTTCTGGATGGTCTCTTTTTCAAGCAGCCAATGGCCCTTCATGCTATTGAGCTCTTCCTTGATGTCTGCCAGTTCCGCTTCGAGCTTGGCGAGGCGATCCATGGAGGCTTGATCCTTCTCCTTGACCAAGGCCACCCGCTCGATTTCGAGCCTGATCCGCTTGCGGTCCACCTCGTCGATCTCGGTAGGCATGGAGTCTATTTCGATACGCAGCCGGGAGCTGGCCTCGTCGATCAGGTCGATGGCCTTATCCGGCAGGAAGCGGTCGGTAATGTAGCGGTTGGACAAGGTAGCGGCGGCAACGGTGGCGCCGTCGGTGATGCGAATACCATGATGCACTTCATATTTCTCCTTGATGCCACGGAGAATGGCGATGGTGTCGTCCAAGGATGGTTCCTGAACCAGGACTTGCTGGAAGCGGCGTTCGAGGGCCGGGTCTTTCTCGATGGTACGGAATTCGTTCAAGGTGGTGGCGCCGACGCAATGGAGCTCGCCTCGGGCCAGGGCGGGTTTCAGCATATTGGAGGCGTCCATCGCCCCTTCGGCCGCTCCTGCCCCGACCAAGGTGTGGATTTCGTCGATGAACAGGATGATCTCGCCGGCCCGCTTCTGGACCTCTTTCAAGACGGCCTTGAGCCGGTCTTCAAACTCGCCGCGGTATTTAGCCCCGGCGATCAAGGCGCCCATGTCGAGGGCAATGACCTGCTTGTTGCGCAAGGTCTCCGGGATATCGCCAGAAACGATACGCTGGGCCAGCCCTTCAACAATGGCGGTCTTGCCTACCCCCGGCTCGCCAATCAGCACCGGATTGTTCTTCGTGCGGCGGGCCAAGACCTGGACCACCCGCCGGACTTCGTCGTCACGGCCAATGACCGGATCCAGTTTTCCCTGCTTCGCCAGGTCAGTCAGGTTACGGCCATATTTTTCGAGTGACTGATATTTATCCTCTGGGGAGGGATCCGTTACTCGTTGGTTGCCGCGGATGGCGACCATGGCCTTCAGGAAGGCATCCTTAGTGACTCCAAGGCGCTGCAGCATTGAAGCGGTTGGACCTTTCTCGTCAAGAAGGGCAAGGAAGAGATGCTCCTGGCTGACATAGTCATCCTGCATCGTCTTGGCGATGGCAAAGGCCTGGTCGAGCGTCCGCTTAAGATTTTGGGAAATGGCGACCTGCCCAAAACCTGGGCCACTGACCTTGGGTAAACTGGCGAGTAATCGTTCCGCATCCGCACTGATAACAGCCGGATCGACCTCCATCTTTTTCAGAACCGGGACGACAACGCCTTCGGGTTGTTGGAGAATAGCGGCCAGCAAGTGCTGGGCCATGATCTCTTGTTGGCCGTTCTGCTCGGCTATACTCTGAGCCGATTGTAAGGCCTCTTGTGATTTTATGGTAAATTTGTCGAGTTGCATACGTGTCCTCCGTCGGTGTTGGTCGGGTCTCGCTCAGGTTGTACAGCAAGGTATGCAAATAAATAAGGGTCGAGATAGAGGCTGTCAAGGGCACAGAGTCAGGCAGAATATCGGAGGTGGTAGGGAAGTAGGGAAAAGGAACGTCAAGCGGAAAGTGACAACTCTTTGTCGCAGACAGAGTGGTTGTCCCAGGTTGGTGTCGAAGTAACGGCAGTGGAAACGGGCAAGAGGGGAGGGGTGATTTGAGGGGGCTTGTGGCTCCCAAGCCCCTGTCGGTCGTTCCACAAAAGGGAGGGGTAAGCGATTTAAGCCGGTTAGGGAGAGTCGGCGACACCCGCGTACTGATGAAGATGGAGATAGAATTTAAAAGGCTTCAACGACGGGCAGTCTTCGTGGAGTATTCCCCAAGTGTACGAAACGTTGTTGCGGCTGCTCAGAGGGTTTTTGGTCAGATCCTTCAGCCGTTTTTGCCTCGCGTTTCTTGGCAAATCCGTACTCGACCAACTTTTTCAAATCACCCCACATATTTTCACTTCCCATGAGGGCAACGACAATCTCGTTATTTTCGCGTTTAAATTTGCCGACATAGGTTTTGCGAGCCACTTCGGTGTACCCGGTCTTGCCGCCTTCGGCGCCATCGACCTGCCACAGGGCACGATTGTGACTCCTAATGATCTTGCCGTCCGTATTTTCTACCTCGGTCACAGCCATTTTACTGGCGAATTCATTGTTCCGCATGGCATTGTTGAAAATCTTGGCCAGGTCGTGGGCCGTTGTGTACTGCCCACTGGCGGTAAGGCCATTGGCGGTCTTACAGACCGTATTGGTGGCGCCAAAGCTCTTGGCCTTGGCGGTCATCAACTTGGCAAAGACCTCCTCTGAGCCGCCAATTTTTTCCGCAAGCGCGACACTTGCATCATTTGCCGAGGCAAGGAGTACTGCGTTAATCAAATCATTGGCGGGATACTTCTTGCCGGCATTCAAATAAATTTTCGACTTTGGCATCATGGCGGCCCGTTGACTGACCTCCACCAATTCATTTTTCCTCAACGCATCAAGCGAAATTACCCCTGTCAGAACCTTGATCGTGCTCGCTGGCTGCGCTGGAGTATCCGGTGCCTGGGCATAAATCGCCGCTCCAGTGGCAGCATCCATAATTATGGCGCTACGGGCAGTGATGTGCGACAATGCCCCGGATGCTCCAGCCAAGGAAACAGTGCCTGGTGCTTGTTTCGCCTCAGCGGACGAATTAGCGGCAATGTTTTTTTTGATTTCAGCAGGTGCTTGGCGTTTCACGAGTTTGGCGCGATGACGGTGAGTCTTCTTCACGATCACCTCATTGGTCTTTGTGGTCTTCGTCGATGAGGCGGGAGACGTGCGGGCCGCAACAAGGGAGGGAGAAGAAAAAAGCGCAAATGCGATAAAACAATTGAGGACGACGAAAAATTTGCAGATCCAGTTCATGTCACCTCCATTAGCTGGTTGTTAAAGCAGACAGGTATCACTCCTTTATTCTTTCATGGATTAATAAAAAAAGCAAGCTATTTGCTAAACATTATCCAATATTTAGCAAATACGCATTCCATTGAGAGATCCATTGTAATTCAAAACACCATATATTGATGAGCAACAAAAAAAATATACCACTAAAAGTACACCTTGCCTGGCTTACTGATCCTTATCGGCAAATCTAGCTTTTTGGCAAGTGATCGGAGTTGAAAAAAGTTTGGAGGTTCAGAGTGTGCCGAAGATAGAGTTCTGTTGAAGGATTACGATTTTCCATCACAATCGTAATATGGGAAACTTACTGTAACATCCGTAAAATCGTATTGCTGATTTCATGGAGCGTCACGACTTCGTCGACGCCACCCATCTCAATTGCCTCTTTCGGCATGCCGAAGACAACGCAGCTCTTTTCATCTTGGGCAATGGTGCGAGCCCCGGCCTGTTTCATCTTCAACATGCCACTTGCCCCATCCTTGCCCATCCCGGTCAGGATAACGCCAATGGCGTTATTGCCTCCATAGGCGGCAACTGAATTAAATAGCACATCGGCAGCGGGGCGTTGATGACAGACCAAGGGCCCGGTCTTGACATTGACATAGTAACGCGCCCCGCTACGGCGCATGACCATATGGAAATTACCCGGGGCCAGCAGACAAGTCCCCGGCACCACTGAATCGCCATCCTCTGCCTCCTTGACCCGGATCTGGCAAAGCTCGTTGAGACGCTCGGCGAATTTAGTGGTAAAATGGGCCGGCATATGCTGAACCACCAAAACACCTGGGCTGTTGGGGGGAAGAAGGGGCAGCACCGCCTTCAATGCCTCGGTGCCACCGGTTGATGAGCCGATGGCAATAATCTTGTTAGTGGTCTTAGTCAGCGCCAGGGTTGGGGTCTTGGCGGCAATTCGGCCAATCGGAGCGACATGCTGTTGCCGTGCATGAACATTTACCCGGGCCGCCGCTCTGATTTTTTCCGCCAGCTGCACACTCATATCACCGACCGAGTATGCCGCATTAGGCTTGCAAATCACCTCCACTGCCCCGATGTCCATGGCCTCCATCGCCAAAGCCCCTCCCGCTTCTGTCAGCGAACTGACGATGATCACCGGCAAAGGGAAATACTTCATAAGTTTACGGAGGAAGGTAATCCCGTCCATCCTGGGCATTTCGATATCCAAGGTGACGACATCGGGCTTTAAATTGACGATCTTGTCTCGGGCCACATAAGGATCAGGGGCGGTGCCAACCACCTCAATATCGGGTTCCCGGCCCAGCTCTTCGCTAAACACCTTGCGAACGACTGCCGAGTCATCAACCACCAGCACACGTATTTTATTCATCAACCATCACCAAATCGGTGTTGTAGATCATCCACAAAAAACCAAAATCGGAAATAAAGGTCATTAATTCCCCGTCCTGTTGTACTGACTCTGGCGAAAATCCTTGATTTATCTCTGCTGCGGGTATTGCCAGGGTACAAGCCCCTGCAGAATCAATTCGCCCCAAAAAATTTCCTACAATCATATTGGCAGCCTCTCGCATGGTATCGAGAAGCTGAGTGTCGCTAATTGCCTCTTCCTCGATCCCGAGAAAGCCGCCCGCAATACTGACCGCCAGACTCCGGGGGAAATAAAAACACATGTTGGCCCGCAAAGGACCGCTATATCCGATGGAGGTTTTGACATATTGGTTTTCGAGGTGCCAGCTGTCCTGTCCCGGCAGGCCTGGCAGCAACTCAACCGGGGTGTAGTACATCGTGCCGAAGACCTCTACCGCCGCAGCATTGAGTTGTGTTTTCTCAATCTCGCTCATCATCTCTTTTCACCTTAGAAATCGGCTTCGCATTCAACGGCCGGAGTTGCTCCCGTCCCCTCTACAGCCATCCGGGTCGCATAGGCCTTGTTCAACACATCAAGGAGCACCTCCCTGATTTTTTCAGGCATGAACGGTTTTTTGACATAGGCAGCTGCGCCGAGACTCATGACCTCTTCCATCCTGAGCTGACTTGATTCGGTGGAGATAAAGATCACCGGGATATTCCTCAAGACATCGTTTTTCTTGACTTCCCGCAAAAAATCAACGCCGCCCATCTCCGGCATATTGATGTCAGTGAGCACGACATCAATCCACATGTCTTCGAGAATTTGCAACGCCACCTTGCCGTTACAGGCCTCGCAAAACTCACCAATCTGCACGCCGGACATGAGAACCGTCTTTTTGATCACGGCCCGCATGGTTTCGGAATCATCGACTACAAGAATATTAAAGGCCATATGCTTTTCCTTCTTCTGTCACATCTGCTGTCCTTAGTTGGACAAAGTCATCATCTCCTCGGCCTTCTCCATTTCGAGGAACAGATTCGACATATACCGATCAAGGTCCAACGTCGTGATCCCGAAATGTTTGAGGCCTTCGCCCTGCATCGTACCCGACAACCCATCGGCCCCAACTCCGACGCCAAGTGAGATAACCAGGGTATTGGCTATGGCAATCAGGGCGGTGAGATGGTCTTTCGAAAGGGCTTGCGGGTCATGATGCAACTTTACCGCCTGAATCATATCCTCCGGGAAGTCCCATTTCTGCATGATCATACTCCCTAGCTCTGCGTGATCCATGCCCAGGATCTCATGCTCGGCCGCCAGGAAGGAGAGACCATCTTTATACGTTCGATCCATGATTTTCTTGAAATCACTCGCCACAAAACTGCTTAAGAAACGTTTGCCGATGTCGTGGAGCAGCCCAACCGTAAAGGCCGTCCCTGCTTCCACCCCCTTGAAATGACGGCTGATCGACTTGGCCATGATAGCCGTAGCCACCGAGTGTTTCCAGAGGTCGCCCTGCTCCAGCTGATAGCCATCCCCTCCCGCCTTACCTTTATAAAATCTGGCGCTGCTGCTGGCGATGATAATGTCTTTCAGCGCATCCTGGCCCAACAAGACGAGAGCGTCATCCAATGACGACACCTTTCGGGAGAGGCCAAAATAGGAGGCATTGCAGGTTTTCAACAAATTGGCGGTAATTGCCGAATCGTACTGGATGACCTCGGCCAACTCCTTGGCCTGTACCTTAGGATCGTCCAGCATCTTCATGACCTGCATGGCGACTTTGGGAAAGGGTGGGATGTGATTGGCAATATTAAGAATCTCTTCGATCTGGCTCATAGTTCGACCTCACCTTGACCCGAAATCTTCAATTTTACATTGCCGGTGCCCACATTCAGAGTAATCGTCCGGTTAACGGCGCCCCCCACATCCTCTTTGGTGACAGTGACATTGTTTTTCCAGAACATCTTGCGGATGATCATCTGGTTCCGTTTGCCGATATTAAACAGCCCCGAATCATCCATAATCTGAGCGCCGCCGACGATATAGACCTTCATCCGTTCCTTGAGCGCCCCAAGCTTATAAATTTCCTTGAACATGCGAGGCACTGCCGTGTCGGCGAACATGAAGGGCTTTTGTTCGGCCTTCTCCTTATCGATAGTTGAGTCCGGCAGCATGTAATGGAGCAAAGCGCCCACCTTGGCAACGGGATCCCAGAGAGCGACACCGATGCAAGACCCCAGCGAATAGGTCACCAGTTCCTCCTCAGGCTTGGTGCCGATTTTCATGTCAGAGATACCGACAATTACTTTCATTCACGCTCCTTTCTTGTGTCAGGGAAGAATCATATCTTTTTGTAGGTAGTTGCTTCCACCTGGACAAAATCATGCTTGAGGCTGGCGATACTCTCGGAGTGTCCAATAAACAGATAACCACCCTTATTCAGACAGTTATAGAATTTGCCGATCAGCTTTTCCTGGGTTTGACGGTCGAAATAAATCATGACATTACGACAAAAAATGACGTCCATCTCACCATGCCAAGGGAACTCATCCATCAGATTAAAACGTTGAAAAGTCACTTGCCGACGGATATCGTCCTTAACTTTGACCTTGCCGGCGCTGTTGCCAAGCCCCTTTTGAAAATATTTCGTTAAGATATCGTGGGGTACCTTGGTCGTCTGTTCGATAGGATAGACCCCATTGGCCGCCATAGCCAAAACCCGGGTCGAGATATCCGTCGCCATGATTTTGTAGCGAAAGCCTACGTTCTGCCCGCCAAATTCGTTCAGAAACATCGCCAGGGTATAGGGTTCTTCTCCAGAAGAAGAGGCCGATGACCAAAAAACAAAGTCACGATTTCCGCTCTTCTTGGCTACTAACTCTGGCAATACATTTGCCTTCAGATATTCAAAGTGGGAGACTTCGCGGAAAAAACTGGTGAAATTTGTCGAAACGCTATCGAGAAACAAGACAAACTCGAGTTTTTGCTGATCCGGTCGCGCGATAAAGTCAAAATATTCCTGAAAAGAGTCCAGTTGGCATGCCCGCAAACGTTTGCCTAAGCGGGCGTTCAGCAACTCTTTCTTCTCCATTTTCATGAAGATGCCAACCTGCTGATAAATGAGATCACTGAATTTCTTGAACTCAGCATCACTTAGTTGCTTACCGATCAAGATCTATCCTCCCGTGACATCACAGCGAACAGGCCGGCGGATTACTTAAGTGAGGACAAGGCTGAGGCAAGTGTCCGACCAATCACGCGATCGACATCGAGAAGAATCTTCAGTTTCCCCTTGATCTTACCCATGCCAATGATATTTTCAGCATCGGTGGTGACGCCGAAATCAGGTGGTGGTTCGATATCCTGGGGGGCGATGTTCATGACCTCGGAGACTGAGTCTACCAGCATCCCCACCTGAACAGTTCCGTTTGGTCCGGGGACGTCCACCACGATGATACAGGTTCGGTCATCATAGGCCTTCGATTCCATGCCGAACCTCATGCGCAGCTCAACAATGGGAATAACTCGACCCCGTAAATTGATAACCCCCTTGATAAAGTCAGGGGTGTGCGGCACTGCGGTAATCTCCAGGATACCGATAATCTCACGGACCTTCGTGATGACAATGCCATACTCTTCCGTACCAAGACTGAAGGTAAGATACTTACCTCCGAGCCCTTGACCAACACTGCTATCGACTGCCACCGACGCTGCCCCCATAACAAGACCTCCACATCTTTAAAATTTACGATTCCACTACCCCATGACCAGAGTGAGACTGGACAATGCCGGCCAAATCGAGAATCAAGCCGACCCGCCCATCGCCAAGGATGGTGCCGCCAGCGACCCCCGGGATATCGCTCAACCCGCCTAAGTTTTTAATCACCACCTCTTGCTTGCCAAGCAACTCATCCACCATGATGGCCCGCTGCCGCCCCTCATACTCGACAACCACCACGATCGCATCACACGGATCGGTATAAACCGGCTCGACCTGAAACAATTGATACAGCCGGATGATGGGCAAGATCGTGCCCCGCACCATCAAGGTCTCGCCCTTGCCTTGGACGGTGTTGTACGTCTCCCTCCGTGGCTTCAAGGACTCCTGAATGGCGGTCGTTGGGATAATGTAGCGCTCACTGCCGACACGGACAATAATGCCATCGATGATGGCCATGGTCAGGGGCAGACGGATAACGAACAGCGAGCCCTTGCCCGCTTCACTGATAGCCTCGACCTTACCCCGCAATTTCTCAACCGCCTTTTTGACCACGTCCATACCGACCCCCCGACCGGAGACATCGGTAATTTTATCGGCAGTAGAAAACCCGGGCAGAAAAATCAGATTATTCAGCTCATATTGGGAACTTTTATCGGTTTCCTGAATCAACCCGCGCTCAATGGCCTTGCGCCGGATCTTCTCAGTGTTCAAGCCTTGGCCGTCGTCCTCAATCTCAATCACCATATTGCCGCCCTTCTGGTAGGCCCTGAGATTGACCGTCCCCGATCTGGGTTTGCCCAGTTTTTCACGTTCCGCCGGAGGCTGGACGCCATGATCCACCGAATTGCGCATCATGTGCACCAAGGGATCGTAGATGGAATCGACCATGTTACGATCGATTTCTGTCTCCTCCCCTTCCATCACCAGATTGACCTCCTTGCCTGTCTTCTTGGAAAGGTCGCGAACCAAACGGATCATTTTTTGAAAGGTCTGCCGGATTGGCACCATGCGCATGGACATGGCGGTCTTCTGCAACTCGCTCGTTATCCGGCCTAGTTGGGCAAAGTCCTTGATCAATTTAGGATCGGAGATCACGGCAATCTTCGGGTTGGACCGCACCATCGCCTGCATGATCACCAGCTCGCCGACCGCATTGACCAAGCCATCAAGCTTATCGACATCGACCTTAATGGAATCGCCAACCGCAGCTTTTTGAGGGGCGGCAGGAGATTTTGCCGAGGGGGGGGCGGTTCCGTCGGCGCCTGACTGGCTTTGAGGGGGAGGGAGGGAGGGGGGGGCGGTTGAGTCCTGTTCGACGGCATCAAGCGCTGCGACGGGCGAGGTCTCAGCCGCCGTCAGCGTCGGCTGTGGTGAAACCTCCGCGCGAGTACCGGATTGCACCCTTTCCACCCAGGCGGCATACTCACTGATATCATAATTTTTGTACTGTTCCGGGCCATCCTTGAGCACCACTTTCAGATTCTCAACCATGGTTTTCAGGAAATCCCCAACCTTCAAGACGACCTCGATAACCTGGGGATCCATGGCGCGAATATTGTTACGGACATCATCGAGCAGATTTTCCGTGCAGTGCGCCAGTTTCTGGATATTCTTCAGGTTCAGGAATCCAGCGACACCCTTAATCGTATGAAAGGGCCGGAATATTTTATTGATCGTCTCTTGATCGCTGGGGTTGTCTTCAAGTTCAAGGACATTGACTTCAATCGATTCAAGGTGCTCCAGCGTTTCGCTCACAAAACCGGTTAGCAACTCCAGATCCTGTAAGAATTCCATGGCTTCCACTGGTGGCGATTCCAGGATCTTTAGGCCCTGGGGCGGACCGCCCAGCGCTCCACCCGGAACCGACGATGCGGCTGGCTGCGTCGATTGCTTGGCAGCAGAGGGCAGCGCTACGGTGGATTGAGTCGGAACTTCCGCTTCCAGCCCAGCCTCATCCTCGGCTGACGGGACGTAGCCGATTTCGTCGAGAATCAGGGTAAAGGCCTTTTCTGAGGCATCATCCTTGCCATGCTTCCGATAACTTTCCTGCATCAGCCCGATGCACTGCCCGAGCAGATCATAATTTTTGGCTGAATCCAATAACTCGTTCATCACGATCTTGCCAATGACAACCCTCAGTGCTCGGCCCATCCTTTTCAGGGCAGGATACTCTTCTATTCCCTCCAAACTTTGCAAGGCTTCAACCAAGACCACCAGTTCACCTACCACCGACAGATCCCCCGGTTCTACCATCATGATCTTCAGGGCCATCTCATCAAGTTGCGCGGCAATCGTTGTTGCACTATTCTTTGCCATAAACTCTTTCTCCGTCCGTCACGATCTAATTACGTTTTAAGTTTTTTCGGCTGCTGCGGTGGTCAGGGACTTGGAAAATTGGTAACTGTCCAGCAGCACCACATCTGCTTGGGCATAGACCTGCTCGCAGGGGCTGGCTATAGCTAGCAGCCCTATTTCGCGCATCTGCAGCACTGCTGAACAAGTTACAGTTGGGATGCTTAAGCCGGTTTTCGATTTTAGCTGAGTAGTTACGAAAATTGATTCAGATTCCGGCAGAGGGTGAGTGCGAAATCCACTCATCCACAAAAATATATTGTAAAAGGCGTGACGCAGTATGTGATGCCCATTGAGTCTTAAGCTAACGGCATCGCAGTAATGCCAACGCCTGGCAATGCACTCAGGGCTAGAATAAAGAACATCTGCCGTTTGTCGTACACCAGAGACAATAAAGCTCATTGCACAAAACGCCAAAACGCCACACACATATAGCTTGCCTAAAAAGATACCAACTTTGCAAGTTTTTTTAATGTGGTGTGATAAAAAACAAAAAATATTCCGTAACTGTCCATCAGCACCGCTCTTGCTGCGTTTATCCCCTGGTTGGGGATCAAAGGCCTGCTCACCTTACAGTTCGCAGGCCTAGGTGAGTATGTGCGGTGGGGATGAACAGTTGCAGGGCTGGGCAGAGGCGACTTGTTTTGAGGGACAGTTACACTATTCCGAGGGATTCATTTCTTGAGGGATAACCGAGGTGGGGGCCAGGGGGGCAGTGGTTGCCGCTTGGCCAAGATCAACTTCCAATACCTTCAGATTTTGGCGGGCCTTGTCAACAACACTGGAATTGGGATATTTTTCGATAAGCTCCAGCAGCAGAGTGCGGGAGCTGAGCAAACTCTGTTGCTTGGCTTCGGGG
>Ga0334722_10003040_pt1 | contig 18359 bp, 15 predicted proteins | sample C3_bottom_MG_FD_207210 | JGI IMG/M metagenome (GOLD analysis project Ga0334722, IMG submission 207210) | Sediment microbial communities from Yellowstone Lake, YNP, Wyoming, USA - C3_bottom | ecosystem: Environmental > Aquatic > Freshwater > Lake > Sediment | place: USA: Wyoming | collected...
GTCGGGCGGCACCGGCAGCGGCCTCTTCAAGAGCACCGACGGCGGCGAGTCCTGGACGGAGATCACGCGGCATCCCGGCCTGCCCAGCGGATTGATTGGGCGCATTGGCGTGGCGGTGTCGCCGGTACGTCCGAACCGGGTGTACGCGCTCGTCGAGAACACAAAGGGCGGGCTGTTCAAGTCGGATGACGCCGGCGCGACGTGGTCGTTGATGACGGAGAACCGCAGCGTGCGCCAGCGCGCGTTCTACTACACGCACGTGTTTGCCGACACGAAGAGCGCCGACATGGTCTACCTGCTCAACACGAGCGCGTTCCGGTCGAACGACCAGGGCAAGACGATGGCGAACGTCGGCAACGGGACGCACGGCGACTTCCACGACCTGTGGGTGGATCCGGACAATCCGCAGCATCTGGTGATCGGCAACGACGGCGGCGGCGCCGTGTCCATGGATGGCGGGCAGCGCTGGACGGAAGAGGACTTCCCGACCGAGCAGTTCTACCGCGTCGCAACGACCGCGCACATTCCGTATCACCTCTGCGGTTCGCAGCAGGACAACACGACGCTGTGCATTCCGTTCAACTGGAACCTGACGCCGCCGCGCGGCCGGCAACTCGAAGGACTGCCGGACGGCCGAGCTCCGCAGGTGTGGTACCAGGCCGGCGGCGGCGAGCCGGGCTACATGGCCCCAGACCCGAAGAACCCCGACATCTACTTTGCGGGCACCAACAACGGCGGCTTCCTCGACAAGTTCGACCGCCGGCTTGGGCAGGGGCGGGAAGTGAACCCGTATCCGTGGATGTACTCCGGCGAGCCGTCGATCGAGATTCGCGAACGGTGGCAGTGGACGTATCCGATCGTCTTCTCGCCGGCGAATCCCAACATCCTGTACGTGTCGTCGCAGCGCGTGTGGATGACGCCCGACGGCGGCAAGACGTGGAAGGCGCTCTCCGGCGATCTCACGCGCCACGATCCGAAGACGATGGGCCATTCGGGCGGTCCCATCACGGGCGACATGAACGGTCCGGAGGTGTACGCCGTGATTTTCGCGCTCGGACCGGGCAAGCAGGACACGAACATCCTGTGGACCGGTTCGGATGACGGGCTTGTCCATGTCACGCGCGACGGCGGCAAGACGTGGGCCAACGTGACGCCGAAGGGCATGCCCGACCTTGGCCGCGTCAGCATGATTGACGCGTCGGCGTTCACTCCGGGCGGCGCTTATGTGTCGGTGCGACGGCCGCTGATGGACGACAAGGCGCCGTACATCTTCAAGACCACCGACTTCGGGAAGACGTGGACGAAGATCGTCACGGGGATTCGCGCCGACGACTACGTGCACACGGTGCGCGAGGATCCGTGGCGCCGCGGCCTGCTCTATGCAGCGGCGCAGCACGGCGTCTACGTCTCGTACGACGACGGCGGCCACTGGACCTCGCTGCAGCTCAACATGCCCGATACGCCGGTCTCGGATTTGCAAGTCAAGGAGAACGAACTGGTGATCGCGACGCACGGGCGCGGGTTCTGGGTGCTCGATAATGCCTCCGCACTGCGCGCGGTGACGCCGGCGATCGCCGCATCGGCCGATCCGTACCTCTTCGCGCCGGCGACGGCGTATCGCTCGACGACGGGCGCCGTCATCAACTACTGGCTGAAGGCGCCGGCGAAGTCCGTCGTGATTGACATCCTCGATGCCAAGGGCGCGGTGATTCGCACCTTTACGCAGGACACGGCGCCACGGGCGGCGGGTGCGGGCGGCGGTGGCGGCCGGTTCGGCGGCTTCGCGGCGCCGCCCCCGAAAGTTGCGGGGCTGCACCGCTTCACGTGGGACCTCAACTACGCGTCCGCGACGACGTTCCCGGGGATGATCCTCTGGGGCGCGAGGACGGCGGGACCCGCGGCGCCGCCGGGGACATACCAGGTGCGGCTCACCGTGGACGGCAAGACGCAGATCCAGCCGATCACCGTGAAGCGGAATCCGTGGAACGCCGACGCGACGGACGCCGATCTGCAGGCGCAGTTCGACCTCGCGATCAGGATCCGCGACAAGGTGAGCGAAGCCAACCAGGCGGTGATTGACATCCGCAACGTCAAGGCGCAGGTGGCCGACCGGATCCAGCGCGCCGACGATGCCGCGCTCAAGCGCGCGGGCGACAAGCTCACGACGAATGCGAGCGGCGTGGAGCAGGAGGTCTATCAGGTGCAGAACCAGAGCAACCAGGATCCGCTCAACTTCCCGATCAAGATCAACAACCGGCTGGCGTCGCTGCTGCGCGCGGTGAGCGCGGGCGACGGACGTCCGACGTCGAACATTCCGGAGATCTTCGCGATTCAGGCGGGTCAGCTACAGGTGCAGACCGACAAGCTGGCGGCGATCTGGAAAACAGACCTTGCCGCCTTCAACAAGGAAGCCGCGCGGCTCAAGCTGCCGCCGGTGGACCCGAAGTGCGCGAAAGCGGAGGGGTGCGGCGTACAGCCGTAGCACGTGGTCTTGCACGCACGACGGGCCCGCCGCGACACGCAGCGGGCCCGTCGTGCGCGTTCGACCGCGGCGCGTGCGCTAGCTTACGAGCTGAGCGTCGAGCGTCATCGGCACTGCCGCAAGGGCGCGCGAGACGATGCACCCGGTCTTCGTCGCCTCAGCGAACTCCTTGAACTTCTCAGCGGTGATGCCAGGGACCACGCCGCGCGTCGTGAGCGCGATCCCGGTGATCGCGAAGCCCGCGTCGGTCTTGTCCGCGCTGACCACGGCCGTCGTCTTGATGCTCGTCGCCACGTGGCCGGCCTGCGCCAGCGAGTTCGCGAGCGCCATCGAGAAGCAGCCGGCATGCGCCGCGCCAATCAACTCCTCGGGGTTGGTGTCCTTGCTGCTCTCAAACCGGCTGATGAACGAAAACGGGCCGCTCCACGCGCCGCTTCCCACCGCCATTGAGCCGTTGCCGGACTTGAGGTCCCCGTTCCACTGCGCCGTCGCCCTTCGATCCATATGCGAAAGTCTCCCGTTCGTTGTGTGTGATTGGTCCCCGCAACGTAACGCACGAACGCGCCGCGCAGGGCCCGCAGCGCGCGTGGCGCCGCGGGCTCCGGGACGGTCACTGCTCGATCGCCGCGTGCGCCGCCGCCAGCCGCGCGATCGGCACGCGGAACGGCGAGCAGCTGACATAGTCGAGTCCCTCTTGGTGGCAGAACGCGATCGAGCGTGGTTCGCCCCCGTGCTCGCCGCAGATGCCCACCTTGAGCGTCTGCTTGGCCGCCCTGCCGTCCGTGACCGCCATCTTGATCAGCTTGCCGACGCCCGTCTGGTCGAGCACCTGGAACGGATCGTTCGGGAAGATGCCCTTCTCCACATAGTACGGCACGAACCGGCCGGCGTCGTCGCGGCTCAAGCCCAGCGTCGTCTGCGTGAGGTCGTTGGTGCCGAACGAGAAGAACTGCGCGCCCGCGCCGACGATCTCCGCGGCGGTGAGCGCCGCGCGCGGCAACTCGATCATCGTGCCGACCAGGTACGACACCTCCACGCCGGCCACGGCGAACACCTCGGTCGCCACGCGGTCGATGATCGTCTTCTGGTTCGAAAACTCGCGGTGCGTTGCGACGAGCGGAATCATCACCTCGGGCATCACCTTCACGCCCCGCTTGCTACAATGCGCCGCGGCCTCGAAAATGGCGCGCGCCTGCATCTCGGTGATCTCGGGATACGTGATGCCGAGCCGGCAGCCGCGGTGGCCGAGCATCGGGTTCGACTCGCGCAGTGACTCCACCGTGCGGGCCAGCTCGGCCCTCGTGATGCCCAGCTGGCGCGAGAGCAGCTTGCCCTCCTCGCCGCCATGGGGCAGGAACTCGTGCAGCGGCGGATCGAGCAGGCGGATGGTCACCGGCAGGCCGTCCATCGCCTCGAAAATCCCCTCGAAGTCGCCGCGCTGCATCGGCAGCAGCTTGTCGAGGGCGCGACGCCGGCCCTTCTCGTCGTGGGCCACGATCATCTCGCGCATCGCATTGATGCGATCGCCCTCGAAGAACATGTGCTCCGTGCGGCACAGCCCGATGCCCTCGGCGCCGAACGCGCGCGCCTGCCGCGCATCGTGCGGCGTGTCCGCGTTCGTGCGGACCTTGAGGCGGCGGGTATTGTCGGCCCACCGGAGGATGTCGGCGTACGCCTGGTAGATGGGCGCCTCCGCGGCATTCAGCTCGCCGAGCATCACGCGCATCACCTCGCTCGGCTGGGTCGGGATGTCGCCGACGTACACGTGGCCGGTCGCGCCGTCAATCGTGATCCAGTCGCCTTCGTGCACGATGGTGTCGCCGACGGTGAAGTGGCGCTCATCCACGTTGACGTTGATGGCGGCGCAGCCAACGACGGCGCACTTGCCCATGCCGCGCGCCACGACGGCGGCGTGGCTCGTCATGCCGCCGCGCGACGTGAGCACGGCGCGGGCGGCCACGATGCCGTGGAAGTCGTCCGGCGTCGTCTCCTCGCGCACGAGGATCACCTTCTCATTCTTGTGCGACCGCTCCTCGGCGACGTCGGCGTCAAATACGACCATGCCACTGGCGGCGCCGGGACTCGCCGGCAGTCCCGTCGCGATCGGCGCCTGCGCGCGCCGTGCATCAATGACCGGATGGAGCAATTGATCGAGCTGCGACGGCTGCACGCGGCCGACTGCCTCACGTTGCGTGATCAGGCCCTCTTCCACCATCTCGTGCGCGATGCGCACGGCCGCGGCCACGGTGCGCTTTCCGGTGCGCGTCTGCAGCAGAAACAGCTTGCCGCGCTCGACGGTGAATTCGAGGTCCTGCATCTCGCAGAAGTGCCGTTCCAGCGTGTCCTGCACGCGCATCAGCTCGGCGTATGGGCCGGGCAGCATCTCCGACATCTTCTCAATGGGGAGCGGCGTCCGGATGCCGGCCACCACGTCTTCGCCCTGCGCGTTGATCAGAAACTCGCCGTAGAACCGGCGGGCGCCGGTGGACGGGTCTCGCGTGAACGCCACGCCCGTGCCGGAGTCGTCGCCCAGATTGCCGAACACCATTGAGACGATGTTCACGGCGGTGCCGGGCTTTTCGGGGATGTTGTACTGGCGACGGTAATCCACCGCGCGGCGGATCATCCACGATTTCCACACGGCCTGAATGGCGCCCCACAACTGCTCGCGCGGATCCATCGGGATGGGCTGGGCGCAGTGCGACTTCACCAGCGCCTTGTACTCGACAACGAGCGTCTTGAGCAGCTCGACGGGCACTTCGGCGTCGGTCTTCACGCCGGCGATCGCGCGCTTGCTGCTCAGCAGCGCCTCGAACTGCTGGATCGGCGCGCCGAGCACGACGTCGCCGTACATCTGCAGGAATCGGCGGTACGAATCGTACGCGAAGCGCGGGTTGCCGCTCTCGGCGGCCAGCGCCTCCACCGTGTCGTCGTTGAGCCCGAGGTTGAGGATGGTCTCCATCATCCCGGGCATCGACACCTTGCCGCCGCTGCGCACGGAGACGAGGAGGGGTTTCTTGCGGTCTCCGAAGCGGCGACCGCTCGTCTGTTCGAGCTTCGCGATTGCGGCGTCCACCTCCTCCGGTAGGCCCGGCGGGATCTTGCCGTCCTCCAGGTACGCGTCACACATGTGCGTGGCGATAATGAAGCCGGGCGGCACCGGAATGCCAATGTTCACCATCTCGGCCAGGTTCGCGCCTTTGCCGCCGAGGAGGTCCTTATCGTCGCGCGTTCCCTCCGCGCGTCCATCACCGAAGAAGAAAACGGATTGTGTCACCGTCGTGCCCCTCCCGGGGCGAGCGGAGGCGCTACACGACCGATCGGTAGCGCTTGATGTCTACGGGGGGCTGAGTAGGATACTGCCCGGAGAAACAGGCGTGGCAGAAACCACCGGGGCCGCCGGGCACGGCCTTGAGCAAGCCTTCGAGCGAGAGATAGCCGAGCGAATCGACGCCGATGGCGTGGCCGACTTCGGCGATCGACATGTTGGCCGCGATCAACTGCGCGCGTTCGGGCGTGTCAATGCCATAGTAGCAGGGGCCGGTGATGGGCGGCGACGACACGCGCATGTGCACTTCACGCGCGCCGGCATTGCGGAGCAGGGCGACGAGGCCGCGCGTAGTGGTGCCGCGCACGATGGAATCGTCCACCATCACGACGCTCTTGCCCTCGAGCACCTCGCGCACGGCGTTGTACTTCACCTTCACCTTCGCGTCGCGCCCTTCCTGCGTGGGCTGGATGAACGTGCGGCCCACGTAGTGATTGCGAATCAGCGCATGCTCGAGCCGCAGCCCAGACGCTTCCGCGTAGCCCAGCGCGGCGGCGTTGGACGAGTCGGGGACGGCAAACACGAGGTCGGCGCTGGGCGCGGGCTGCTCACGCGCCAGTTGACGGCCCAGCGCGCGACGCGCCCGGTCCACCGACGCGCCGAAGACGCGGCTGTCGGGGCGGGCAAAATAAATGTGCTCGAAGACGCAGCGGTGCAACTCGGCGGCCGGCGGACGCTGCACGGAGCGCATGCCCTGCTCGTCAACGGCGATGATCTCGCCGGGCTCCACGTCGCGCACGATCGTCGCGCCGATGATGTCGAGGGCGCATGACTCCGACGCAAAGACCCACGCGTCGCCCAGTCGGCCCATCGTGAGCGGGCGGAAGCCGTCGGGATCGCGCGCCGCGAGTAGCGTCGTGCCGATGATGACGACGAGCGAGTAGGCGCCTTCGAAGCCGGCGAGGGCCTCGGCCAGCTCTTCCTCGGGTCGCGCGCTGCGCGCCTTCGCGATGCGGTGGACAATCACCTCGCTGTCCATCGTCGAGGCGAAAATGGATCCTTCGGCTTCGAGGGCACTGCGGTATTCAACCGCGTTCGTCAGGTTGCCGTTGTGGGCGAGGGCAATGTGGCCGCCGCGGAAGCGCACGAAGACCGGCTGTGCGTTGTCAATCGTGCTCGACCCGGCGGTGGAGTAGCGCGTGTGGCCGATGGCGATTGGTCCGCGCAGCTCGCGGATGCGCTCTTCCTCGAAGCCGTCGGAGACGAGCCCCATCTTGCGCACCATCTGCGCGTTGCCGTCCGCTGACACGGCGACGATGCCCGCGGACTCCTGGCCGCGATGCTGCAGCGAATACAGGCCGAGGTGCGTGATGCGGGCCGCGTTGTCGTTGCCGTAGATGCCGAAGATGCCGCACATCAGCGCGTCCCTCCGGCCAGGACCGCGTCGTCCTCGACCACCGCCGCCACCGCGCGCGTCATGGCACGAGGGATGGCGGTGTGGAACGCCTCGGATAGCCGCGCGGTCTCGGCGCGCACCGTGTGCGCGCCCACGGTGATGACCAGCCCCGCGCTCGCGCTCCGCACCGTGCCAATCACACGAGCGGGAACACCCCGCTCGGTCGCGGCCGCCACCACCTCGGCGGCGTGTGCCGTGGAAACCACGACGCGGCCCTGCGCTTCCCCAAAGAGGAGCGCACGCAGCGGCAGTGACGACCACGCGGTGAGGTCAACCTGCGCCCCCTTGGCGTGCGCCTGCCGGCCAATGCAGCACTCGGCGAGCGCGACGGCGAGGCCGCCCTCGGCGCAGTCGTGCGCGGAGGCCACAAGCGCGCCGCGGATCGCCGCGAGCAGCGCATCAATGAGGCGCTTCTCCGCGTCCAGGTCGCACGCCGGCGGCGCGCCGGCGACGACGCCGTGAATCCACGAGAGATACTCGCTGCCGCCCAACTCGGCGGTGTTGTCGCCGAGCAGGACAATCGCATCGCCTTCCTTGGCGAAGGTCGCGCGGGTGGCGTGACGCACGTCGTCAATCAGTCCCACCATGCCAATGACCGGGGTGGGGTAGACCGCGCCCTGCGGATTCTCGTTATAAAACGAGACGTTGCCCCCCGTCACGGGTGTCCCGAGCACGCGGCATGCATCGGCCATGCCATACACGGCCTCGCGGAACTGGAAGAACACCTCCGGTTTCTTCGGGTTGCCGAAGTTGAGGCAGTTCGTGATGGCCATCGGGCGCGCACCGACGCACGCGACGTTGCGCGCGGCCTCCGCGACGGCGATGCGGCCGCCGACGCGCGGATCCAGATAGACGTAGCGCCCATTGCAGTCCGTCTTGAGCGCAATCGCCTTGGTGGTGCCGCGAATGCGCATCACCGCGGCGTCGCCGTCGCCCGGGCCGAGGACGGTGTTCGTGCGCACGGTGGAATCGTACTGCGTCGTCACCCAGCGCTTGCTGGCGATGGTTGGCGATTCGAGCAGCCGCTCGAGCGTCCACGCCGGATCTGTCTCCTCGGCGCGTGCCGCGACGGCGTGTGCATCGAACGCGCGACGCGCCACGGCGTCGTCGGCTTCCCGCGCCTCGGGATGGTAGACCGGGCAGTCGGTGACGAGCCGCGTTCCGGGGAACTCCGCCACCACGTGGTCGCCCTCCGTCACGCGATAGACCGGCTCCTCGATGATGCGGCCGATGACTTCGGCGTTCAGATCCCACTTCGTGAGGATCTTCTTGACGTCGTCCTCGTGCCCTTGCTTGGCGACGACGAGCATGCGCTCCTGCGATTCGCTGAGGAGAATCTCGTACGGGGTCATCCCCGTCTCGCGCACGGGCATCTTCTTCACGTCGATGGTGACGCCAACGTCGCCGCGCTCCGCCATTTCCGCCGAGGACGACGTGAGCCCTGCGGCCCCCATATCCTGGATGGCCACGATGTGGCCGCTGGTGATGAGTTCGAGCGAGGCCTCGAGCAGCAGCTTCTCCGTGAACGGGTCGCCCACCTGCACACGCGGGCGCTTGGCCTCGTTCTCGTCGCTCAGGTCTTCCGACGCGAACGACGCGCCGTGGATGCCGTCGCGCCCGGTGCGCGCCCCGACGGCGATGACCGGATTGCCGACGCCCTCCGCTTTCGCGCGAATCAGGTCCTCTTCCCGCAGGAGGCCGACGCACATCGCATTGACGAGCGGATTGCCCTCGTACGCGGGATCGAACATCACGTCACCGGCCACGGTCGGGATGCCCACGCAGTTGCCGTAGTCGCCGATGCCCTTCACGACGCCGCCCACGAGATAGCGCACGCGCGGCGTGTCGAGCGATCCGAAGCGCAGCGAGTTGAGCATCGCGATCGGACGCGCCCCCATGGTGAAGACGTCGCGCAGGATCCCGCCGACGCCGGTGGCGGCCCCCTGATACGGCTCCACCGCCGACGGGTGGTTGTGCGACTCGATCTTGAAGGCGACGGCAAGGCCGTCGCCAATGCTGATCACGCCCGCGTTCTCGCCCGGCCCCTGCAGGACGTACGGCGCCTTCGTCGGCAGCGTCTTCAACACCAGCCGCGAGTGCTTGTACGAGCAATGCTCGCTCCACAGCGCCGAGATGATGCCCAGTTCGGTGAACGTGGGCGCGCGGCCCAGCATGTGGCGCAAGCGCTCGAACTCGTCGGGGGTGAGGCCGTGCTCGGCGACGAGCGCCGGCGTGATGACGGGATCGCCGGGGCGTGGGGTAGCGGTCACTTTTGGCTCAGACCCTTGAAGAGATCCTGCAGGAAGACGCCGACCTTGGACTCGTGCACGTGCTCGATCATCTCGAGCTCGCCCGCGTCAAGCCAGACGCCTTTGCACTGCGTGCAGACGTCAATCATGATGTGGCCGTGCTGCGTCGGCTTGAGTTCAGCGCAGCATTTCGGGCACTTGTTGCGAGAGGCGTGCCGCTCGGCATGCTGGCGCTCGGCGTCGAGGCGCGCGCGATGCGCCTTGATGAGTTCGGCGTCGAGTTTCAGGAAGTACTCGTCCTCCGTGCGCGGCTTCCGGAAGTCCGCCGGGCGGGGCGGCTTGAAGTCTTCCGGATGATGGTCCTTCGGATGGTGATCCATGGCAAGTGGGGGAGGGAATGAACGCGCTGGGCCGCCTGAACGCCGCCGACTACGGCTTGCGGCCCTTCAGTTCAATGGTGATGGGTTCATCCGTTGGCTTCATGGGCGTCGTCGCCTTCGCCTTGCGCGCTTCGGCGGCCGGAATCATGCGCGGCGATGAGCTCGAACCGCTGTAGCGCCGCTTCGACGAACGGAAGACCGCGTCAACGACGGCGCCCTTGTCGAGGATCACCACGTCATTCATGCCGCAGGTGCGCTCGCACCCGTTGCGGTAGAACAGGTAAGTGGCGTCGCCCGTCGTGCGCTCCACCGACGGCGCGCCGAGCCGGGCGACCACCTGCGCCTTCGGCATGCCAGGATCAACGACCGCCTGGGCGGAGAGGGGAAGCGCTCCAACGAGCATCAGCAAGGCGAGGCGGCGCATGGGGACTCCGGTCAGGCGTGCACTGCGGCAAGGACGGACTCGAACAGTACGCGTCCGTCGGCGGAGCCGAGCAGGGGATCGAGCGCCCGCTCGGGATGAGGCATGAGCCCGACCACGTTGCCGGCCGAGTTGCGCACGCCGGCGATGTTGTCGAGCGATCCGTTCACGTTGGCGGCCTCGGTGGGCTCGCCGTTGGCGTCCACGTAGCGAAAGACGACGAGGCCTTCTCCCTCGACGCGTTCGAGCGTCGCCAGGTCCACGGTGTAGCGGCCCTCGCCGTGGGCGATGGGCATCGTCAGCAACTGCCCCTCGTGGCAAAGCGAGGTCCAGCGCGTGCCGGTGTGCTCCACGCGGATCGTGACCGGCATGGAAAGGAACTGCAGTCCGGCGTTGCGCATGAGCGCCCCCGGCAACAGCCCGGCCTCGCACGCGATCTGGAATCCGTTGCAGATGCCGATCACCGGTCCGCCGGCCTGGGCGTGCGCCGCGACTTCGCGCATGATCGGCGAGAAGCGCGCAATCGCCCCGGCGCGCAGGTAGTCGCCGTAGCTGAAGCCCCCGGGGAGCACGATCACGTCGCACCCCTCGAGGTCGTGCGACTTGTGCCAGAGCTTCACCGCCGGCTGGCCGAGCGTTTCCGTCGCGGCGAAGACCGCGTCGTCGTCGCAGTTCGAACCCGGAAAGCTCACGATGCCGAACTTCATGACGTGCGCACTCCGGCGATTTCGTAGTCCTCGGTGACGGGATTCGCCAGCAGGCGAGCGCACATGTCGCGCACGGACGCCTCGGCCGCCGCGGCGTCGGTCGCCGTCGTTTCGATCACCAGATGCCGGCCGACGTGCACGTCCGACACGGCCTTGAAGCCGAGCGTGTGCAGCGCGTCCGCGACGGCCTTCCCCTGCGGGTCGAGCAGTCCCTTGCGCGGGACGATGTGGACAGCGACACGGAATGACGTCACGGGGTGTGCCCCTCGGATGGACTTTGATCGGAACCGCGGTCGCCGCGGAAGCGGTGCCGGCGGCGGCGGCGATGGGAGATGTCTTCGGGGCGGCGCTTCGCGGCGACGAGCTCCTCCTCTGCCTCTTCCCCTTCCTCGGAGCCATTTTCAAATGGCGACGGCATGTCGAACAGTCCGCGCACGATGGCGATGACGATGCCGACCGCGACGTACACGACGCCCACCGGGAAGAAGAACTGCTTGGGCAGCAGGAAGAGGGCGAATACGACGGCGATGAAGAACACGATGCCGAAGGCGCCGTACCAGTTCTTGAGCGTAAAGCGCGGCCAGGCCGGATATGGCACGTTGCTGATCATCAGGAAGGCGAGCGCGACCATGAGGAAGCGCAGGATGGACTGCCACGGCAGGTCGCCGATCGCCGTCTGCTGGTAGAGGTCCGTCTGGGAGAACCAGTAGTACGTGGCGAGCGTGCCGCCGGCCGCCGGACTCGGGAGGCCCTGGAAGAAGACCTTCGACTTGCCCGCCTGTTCGATGTTGAACCGCGCCAGACGCATCACGGCGCACGCCACGTAGAGCCAGACGAAGATCCAGTCCCAGCCCGTGTGGTTGAGCTCGGCGAAGTACATCATGAGCGCCGGCGCGACGCCGAACGAAATCGCGTCCACCAGCGAATCGAGCTCCTCGCCGAACCGACTGCCCGTGTTCGTGGCCCGCGCGATGCGCCCGTCGAACATGTCGAGGAAGCCGGCCGTGACGATGTACCACCCGGCGCGCACATGCTCGCCGCGCGACGCGGCGACGATGGCGAAGATGCCGAAGAAGAGGCTGCCAAGCGTGAAGCCGTTGGGCAGCATCACCAACGACGGTCGGGGCAACGACGGGCGGCGCATCAGGGAAGCTCCGCAATAACGGTGGAGCCGGCCGCGGTGTGGTCACCGACGCGCACGCGCGGTGCGCTGCCGACCGGCAAATAGACGTCTACGCGCGAGCCAAAGCGGATGAGCCCAAAGCGCTCGCCCTGCTCGGCGTGATCGCCCGGCCGGCTGTAGGTGACGATGCGCCGCGCGATGAGTCCCGCGATCTGGCGCACCAGCACGCGATGGGCGCCGCACTCGATGCCCACGGACGACATCTCGTTTTCGATGGACGCCTTGTCCGCCGCCGCGTTCAGGAACTTGCCGGGATTGTAATGGGCGTACGCCACGCGTCCCGTCACGGGATACCGGTTTACGTGGACGCTGAACACGTTCATGAATATGGCAATGCGCAGCGCGCGCCCGTGCATGAACGCCGGCTCATCCACCTCGACGGCCTGCACCACCTTGCCGTCGGCCGGCGCGATCACGAGACGGGGTCCCCGTTCGCCGCGACGCTCGGGATCGCGGAAGAAATAGGCCACCCAGAGCGCGAACAGGACGCAGACCGTCGCCACGCCGACGAGGAACGCGACCGGCCATCGGTAGGCGGCAGCCACTGCGGCGAGTGCGATGATGCTCGCCGCGACAATGAATGGCCGGCCCTCGCGCGCAAATCTCATTGCAGCGCTCCCGTGTCGAGCGGCGCGCCCGTGAGGCGGCGGAACGCGTCGAGGTACCGCTCGCTGGTGGCGGCCACCACGGCGGCCGGAAGCGTCGGCGGCGGATCGTTGCCGTCCCAGCGGCCGGCGCGGCGCTCACCGTCGAGCCAGTCGCGCAGCGGCTGCTTGTCGAAACTCGGTTGCGTGCGCCCCGCGGCATACTGGTCGGCGGGCCAGAAGCGCGAGCTGTCGGGCGTCAGCACTTCGTCGATGAGCAGGATGCGCCCGTCCGGCGCGCGGCCGAACTCGAACTTCGTGTCGGCGATGATGATCCCGCGAGACGCGGCGAGCTCGCGGCCGCGCTCGTAGACGCGCCGCGCGAGCCGTTCGAGCGTTGCGGCGACGTCCTCGCCGACCACGCCGCGCATGCGGTCCACCGTGATGTTCTCGTCGTGGCCCGTCTCCGCCTTGGTCGCCGGCGAGAACATGGGGCGGGGGAACGGCGCGCTCTCGAGCAGGCCGTCGGGAAGCTTCTCGCCGGCCAGTGTGCCGCTCGCCACGTACTCCTTCCACGCCGAGCCGCTGATGTACCCGCGCACCACGCATTCAATGGGGAACACGTCGGTCCGGCGGCACAACATCGCACGGCCGCGCAGTTGCGCGGCGAACGGCTGCAGCACCGACACCTCGCGCACGATCTGCTCGGCGTCGGACGACAGCATGTGGTGCGCGATCTCGTCCTCGAACTGCCGCAGCCACCACGCGGTGATCTGCGTGAGCACGGCGCCCTTGTACGGCACGAGCTCCCGCATCACGACGTCGAACGCGCTCACACGGTCGCTCGCGACGAGCAGCAGCATGTCGCTCCCGACGGCGTAGACGTCGCGCACCTTGCCGCGGCGCACGCTCGGCAGCGGCAGGTCGGTCGTGCCGACGATGGTCGGACTCATACGCGCACCTCCTCACGGACGGCATCCACCCCGCCCGCACCGTCGAGCAGCGGCTGCACCACCTCGGCGAGGAACTCCGTCACCTGCTGCGCCGACCGCCCCGTGAAGCGTCTGGGGTCGAGCGCATCCCTGAGGTCGGCAATCGGCACCGGATACGCGGGATCGGCCGCGAGGCGGTCGAGCATGTCGTTCGCCACACCGTCATCCTTCATCGCCCGCGCCGCCGCGATGCTGTGGACGCGAATCACTTCGTGCACCTGCTGGCGGTCGCCGCCGGCCTGCACGGCGCGCACAATCAGCTCTTCGGTCGCCATGAACGGCAGCTCGTCGGCCAGGCGACGGCGGATGCGCGCCGGATGCACCTCGAGACCGCGCGCGATGTTCTCCATCAGGATCAGCAGCGCGTCGGTGGCGAGGAACGCCTCGGGGATGGCGAGCCGCCGGTTGGCCGAGTCGTCGAGCGTGCGCTCAAAGTACTGCACGCTGTGCGTCTGGTTCGCGTTCGGCGCCAGGGAGAGCACGAAGCGGCTGAGCGCGTTGATGCGTTCGCTGCGCATCGGGTTGCGCTTGTACGCCATCGCGGACGATCCAATCTGCTCCTTCTCGAATGGCTCTTCGATTTCCCCGAACGCCTGCAGCAGCCGCAGGTCGCCGGCGAACTTCGCGGCGCTCGCGGCGATGCCGGCGAGCGCATCGAGCACCTGGGCGTCGAGCTTGCGCGTGTAGGTCTGCCCGGTGACCGCCAGTGAGTGGCGGAACCCCATGGCGTGCGTGACGCGGCGATCCAGTTCGCGCACCTTGGCGTGGTCGCCGCCGAAGAGCGACAGGAAGCTCGCCTGCGTGCCTGTCGTGCCCTTCACGCCGCGCAGGGGCATGGTCGTCATGCGATGCTCGAGATCGGCGAAGTCGAGCACCAGGTCCTGCATCCACAGTGTCGCCCGCTTGCCCACGGTCGTCGGCTGGGCCGGCTGGAGATGCGTGTAGCCGAGCGCGGGCTCGTCCTTCCACTGGGCGGCGAACGCGGCGAGGGTGCGCAGCACCGACAGCAACCGGGCGCGCAGCAGTTCCATGCCGCGCCGCATCAGGATGAGATCGGCGTTGTCCGTCACGAAGGCCGACGTGGCCCCAAGATGAATGACGCCCTTCGCGGCGGGCGCCACGTCGCCGAACGCGTGCACGTGCGCCATCACGTCGTGGCGGAAGCGTTTTTCGTACGCGGCGACGGCGGCGAAATCAATGTCGTCGAGGTGCGTGCGCATTTCGGCGATTGCCGCCTCCGGAATGTCGGCGCCCAGGTCGCGTTCCGCCTCGGCGAGGGCGAGCCAGAGCCGGCGCCACAGGCCGTAGCGCGACGCGGGCGACCACAACTGCAGCATCGCCGCCGAGGCATAGCGCTCGGCCAGCGGGGAGCTCCACGTCGCGTTGGTGTCGGTCATCGGATCTGGAAATCCACGGGATAGAGGAAACCGTTGCGCTCGATAATCATGCGAATCGGTCCGCGGCCGGTGAGCGACTCCAGCAGACGGCCGGCCTGCTGGGCGTCGGTAACCGCGGTGCGGTTCACCTGCACGATCACATCGCCCGCCTGCAGGCCGAGCTCCTCGGTCACGCGCTGCGAAACCTTGAACACCACCGCGCCGGCGCCCGAGCGCACCCCGCGTTCGGCGCGAATCGCCGGGGTGAGCGTCACGAGCTCGATTTCCTTGAGCACCGCCACCTTCTGCGCGCTGACTTCGGGGAGATCGGAGACGCGCACCTGCACGGTGCGCTCGCGCCCGCCGCGGCGCACGCGCAGGTCGGCGTTCTCGCCGACGCGCATCTCCAGCAGTTCGGCTTCCCAGTCGTAGCCGTTGCGCACCACACGGTCCCGCGACTGCACGATCACGTCGCCCGGCGCGAGGCCGGCGGTCGCCGCCGGCGACCCCGGCGTGACCGACCGGATCGCGGCGCCGCCGCGCAGCGCGTCGCGGTTGTTCTGCTCGGGAAGCGCGATCTTCACGCCGATCCAGGGCCGTCGCACGGTCCCGTGCGCGAGCAAGTCCTCGGTCACGCGCTTGGCGCGGTCAATGGGGATGGCGAAACCGAGCCCGATCGAGCCGCCCGTCGGCGTGTAGATCGAGCTGTTCACGCCAATCACTTCGCCGGCGGCGTTCACCAGCGGGCCGCCCGAATTGCCGGGGTTGATGGAGGCGTCCGTCTGGATCATGTCCACGTACACGCCCTGGCCTTCGCTTTGCCCCATCAGGTTGCGCCCCGTGGCGCTGATGACGCCCGCGGTCACCGACGGCTCCGAGTTGCCAAGCAGGAAGCCGTACGGATTCCCGATGGCGATGGCCCACTCGCCGATCATGAGATCGCGGGAGGTGCCGAGGGGCGCGACGGGCAGTCCCTTCGCGTCGATCTTGAGCACGGCAAGGTCGTTCATCTCGTCAATGCCGACCACTTTCGCGGGATACGTCGTGCCGTCGCGAAGCGCCACACTGACGTTGGAGGCGCCGGAGACGACATGCGCGTTCGTCACCACGACGCCGTTGGGCTGTGTGATGAACCCCGACCCGATGCCCGAGCGCGTCTGCGTGCCGCCCGGCTGGTTCTGCCCGAAGAAGAACGCGAACGGATCCACGGGCGTGCGGAACACGGTCTCGGTTTGCACGGTGACGACGGCCGGCGACACGCGCGCGACGGCGTCGGTGATCGCCGAGCGGCGCGACTGCGCAATCTGGGCGTTGGCGTCGCGGCGCACGGTCACGCCCTGCGCGGCGGTGTTGGCGGGCGACGCGCCCTCGCAAGCCAGCAGCAGGGCGAAACAGAAGGGGGTCAGTCGGCGCATACTCATCGCGGCCGGCGGGGCTTGGGACGGCGGCTGATCTCCCCGAGGAAGCGATCAAAGCCGCGATCGGTGAGCGGATGCTGGAGCAGGGCCTTGAGCACCTCGGTGGACAGCACGGCGCCGTCGGCGCCGGCGGTCATGGCGTCAATGAAGGCGCGCGCGCTCGCCGGACCCGCGGCAATCACGTCGCATTCGAGGCCGAAGCGGTCGAAGATCGTGCGCGATTCGCTGATCGCCTTGGACGGTTCATCGCCGACGTGCGCCGCGGCATCGACGGCGATGGTCACGAACGCCGCGCCCGCCTTCGCCGCAAGGGCGGCCTGCGCCGCGTTGTGCACGAGTGTCGCCGCGACGCGCACGCCTTCCGCGCTGAGCCGCTTGATGGCGGGCAACGCATCTTCGACGAGCGGCACGGCAACGACCACCTGCTCTCCGAGGCGTGCCAGCTCGCGCGCCCCCTTGTAGAGCTCATCGCGATTGACGGCGCGCACCGAGGCGATGACCGGGAGCGGCACCGTGGTGGAGAGCTCCTGCACGAGTTCGCGCGGATCCGCATTGGGCAGCTGCGCGGCGATGACCGCCGGCGTGGCGACGATGCCGTCAATGAGGCCGGCGGCAAACGCCCAGCGGACTTCATCAACGGCGACGGAAGCGAGGTAGATGCGCATTAGGCGGTGAGGTACAGGGCGGCGGGGTATGTGACCTGCTCGAGGCAGAGCCCGCAGGCGGGAGCCGGCGGCGACACCTCATCGTTCGTTTCGGCGGCGAGCAGCGCGGAGAACTCCTCACGCGGGCGCTGGTCCGTGGCGACGTCGAGCATCGTGCCGACGAGGAAACGCACCATGTGGTGCAGGAAACGGTTGGCTTCGACGTCGAAGACCAAGCCGCCCGGCACCGCGCGCCAGCGCGCGAGACGAATCTCGCAGCGATGGTCGTCCTCCACCGGCGCCGTGCCACGGACCGCGAATCCAAAGAAGCGATGCTCCCCGAGAAGCGAGGCCGCGCACCACGCCAGCGCGTCGCTGTCCACGGGCTTCGATACGGGCCATTCCCAGCGCCGTCGAAACGGCGATCGGGCGGCCTCGTCGAGCCCCACGGAATAGCTGTACCGCCGGCTGGTCGCGCTGAACCGCGCGTGAAACTCCGGTTGCATCGCATGCACCGCCGCCACATACACGTCGTCGGGAAGCTGTGCGTTCAGCACATGCCTCAGCCGCTCCGGCGTCCAGTGCGACGGCACCTCCACTCCGGCCGCCTGGCCGCGGGCATGCACCCCCGCGTCCGTTCGACCGGCACCAGTCACCCGCACGGGCGCGCCGCACAGGCGGGCCAACACGGATTCGAGCACTCCCTGCACGGTGCGCGTCTCCGGTTGCACCTGCCACCCGGAAAAGTCGGTGCCATCGTACTGCAACACCAGCTGGAACGCGCGTCCCGACATTGGCAAAAAATAGCCCCCGGCACGTGTGCGATCAAGGAAAAACAGACGAGCGCCAACCGATTGACACGGCGTGACGTAGGCCTCACGTTCCCGATGGCGGCTCCGCCGTCCATTCAGTTCAACCGACGCCGCGTCCCACACGCCCTTCACGCCCCGCTGCCGGATGCAAGAGTCGACCCTCGTATCGCTGGCCCACGCCCTCGCCGCCGCTCCCGATCTGGATGCGGCGTTTGTTGCGTTGGCCGAGGGGCTCGCCGAGTTCGACCGTGCGGCGATCGTGGGGTATGTCGCGGTCAACGCACGCGAAGGGCAGCTGGTGGAGCGGGTGGCCTGGGAGAACGGCCGCGCGGTGCGCGTGCCAATCCAAATGGCGCTGCACCAGTTTCCAAGCACCGCGGTGGCCAA
>Ga0334722_10003041_pt1 | contig 18359 bp, 16 predicted proteins | sample C3_bottom_MG_FD_207210 | JGI IMG/M metagenome (GOLD analysis project Ga0334722, IMG submission 207210) | Sediment microbial communities from Yellowstone Lake, YNP, Wyoming, USA - C3_bottom | ecosystem: Environmental > Aquatic > Freshwater > Lake > Sediment | place: USA: Wyoming | collected...
CCGTTTGGACTCCTGCTGATGTTCGGCGAGTGGATGCACCGCCGCGAACGCGCCCATCTCTATCGAAAGTAAGGTGACCATGAACGATTTCAACGCATGGCTGGCGGTGGCAATCGGAATCCTCCTGCGGCTGGCCATCCCGATCTTCATCACAGCGCTGGTAGTGTTCTTCCTGCGCAGGCTTGATGAAGACTGGCGGGCCGAGAACAAAACGCCGAAGATCAGGAAACCCAAATGCTGGGAGATCCGCGACTGCACGCCCGAAGAACGCGCGGACTGTGAAGCGGCCTCATCTCCCCTTCCCTGCTGGCAGTTTAAACGCCTGCCCAACGGTTATTTGCGCGATGAATGTCTCGATTGCGAGGTGTTCATCGGAATGCCCGCGCCAAAGGGAATGTCCGCGCCCAAACACGCATAAAACTTAATAAGGAGAATGCAAAATGTTTTCCCGTTTTGAACGTCTTTTGATCGCCATCATGATCGCCCTGCTCGTAGCGGGCGTAACGCTTGTGATCGCGCAGGCCCAGAGTGGAGGCCCAACCACCCAGCAGACTCAAACACCGACCTGCGTCTCCTGCCATACAGAATTTGCGACGGAATGGCAAAGCGGGCTACATGGTCAGGCTGTGAGCGATCCGGTCTTTGTTGCCGAATGGACCAAACAGGGCAAGCCGGGGGCCTGTCTAGTTTGTCATGTCACAGGCTATGATCCTGCGACGGGCACATGGCTTGCCGATGGTGTTTCGTGCGAGGCCTGTCACGGCCCGATGAAGGAAGGCCATCCCAAGGAACCCATGCCGGTGGATCGCACACCTGATCTTTGCGCGCGTTGCCACAGCGACACGCGCTTCGACTGGCAGGACTGGCAGGGAAGCACACATTATCAGCGTGGCATGAGTTGTTCCACCTGCCACGATCCGCACAGCGCGTCGCTGAAAATCACCAAGCCTCTCGATGGGAGCGCACAATATACAGATGCTTCGCAGTTGTGCGTGACCTGCCACAAAGATGTGAGCATGGACTTTCCATATTCTCAACATCATCAGCAGGGTGTTTCATGCATCAACTGTCATGTAACTCATACCGTCAAAGACGCCTCCAACGCGCACGCCCTGCCGGATCACTCCTTCAAAGCCAGCATTGACAGTTGCAATACCTGCCATTCCGACCAAATGCACAGCAACACGCCGATCTCTGAATCAACCCAACCTTCCTCGACCGCGACGACTCCCACACAAACTGCAATCAATCAGGCCGGATTGAATCCTGAACCGAGTCCGGTCAGCCCGCTGGGCTATGCGGGTCTCGCGGGACTTTTGGGCTTGGCCGCCGGTATGGTGGCCGCTCCCTGGCTGGAGAAGTGGTACCGCAGAGTCGTCAAGCACAATGGCGAGGGCGAAAATGACTAAGCCAATCAAGCGCCGTGATTTTCTAAAAGTTGCCGCGGTCGGTGCGGCCGCTGTCGCCGCGAGCCGGGCCATCCAAAAGGCCAACGCCTCGGAAGGCGTCGAGAGCGGACCGAATCAATGGGTCATGGTGATTGATCAATCGAAGTGCATTGGGTGCGGTTATTGCACGCTGGCCTGCCAGTCGCATAACGACATCAACCCCGACATTCAATGGAATCGCGTCATGGCCGCTGGTGAAGTGGATGGCAAGGATGTGTTCCTGCCGCGGCCTTGTATGCAATGCGCCAAAGCGCCGTGCGTGGAAGTCTGCCCCGTCAACGCTTCCTATTATCGTCCCGATGGAATCGTGATGATGGATTACGACCGTTGCATCGGTTGCCGCTACTGCGAAGTGGCCTGCCCGTATCAAGCGCGCTCCTTCAACTGGAAAGCGTTCGATGGAACGAATCCCGCGGTGCCCAAATGGGGTCAGCCCGAAGTGGCGCGGCGTCCGCGCGGTGTCGTCGAGAAATGCGCGTTCTGTTATCAGCGGATTGACCGCGGCCTCGCCCTCGGACTCCAGCCCGGCGTTGATGCGGATGCGACGCCCGCTTGCGTGGTGGCTTGTCCAACCGGCGCGCGCGTCTTCGGCGATTTGAACGATCCGAATTCAAACGTCAGCAAGTTATTGAAGCAAAATGTTTCGTACCGCCTGCGCGACGATTTGGGCACCGGTCCGCGCGTCTATTACCTCCCCGCGAATGCTGAGAAGATGGAAGGTTAGCCATGTTGAAGAATCTGCACCTCAAACTTCCTTCATTCAAGATCACGCCCTGGATAGTGTGGCTTGGCTTTCTGGGTTTGTTGTTGATGGCCGCGCTGGTCGGCGGAATCTTGGTGTTCTGGAATGGACTCTGGATTACGAATCTCACCGACCTGGTGCCGTGGGGCTTATGGATCACGATTGATCTTTCATCCATCGCGTTGAGCGCTGGCGCGTTCACGTTGTGCGCGGCGGTGTATTTGATCGGACTCAAACGCTACCAGCCGATTGCGCGCACCGCCACCTTCGTCGGGCTGATCGGCTACACCATGGCCATGCTCGCTCTTCTTCTTGACATTGGCCGGCCCGACCGCTTTTGGCATGCCATTGTTTATTGGAACGAACATTCCCTGATGTGGGAAGTGACCATGTGCGTGGTGCTTTACTTGACAGTGCTGGTATTTGAATCCATGCCGATCTTCGCCGGCTTCGACTGGTTCAAGAAGCGCTTTCCAAAAGTAGCCGGATGGATGAGTCATCTGCATCATTACGCGCCGTATCTTGCCATCGCAGGCTTGTTCCTTTCGATGCTTCATCAATCGTCGCTCGGTGCGATGTATGGCGTGATCAAAGCGCGCCCGTTCTGGTTCAAGCCGGAGATGTCGGTGCTGTTCATGTACTCAGCCATTGTGGGCGGCATCTCGCTAACTCTGTTTGCTTCGATGCTTTCAGCGAGATTGACCCCCAAAGCCCGCATCAATGACGGCCTGATTGAGCGCGTCTCGTACTTTGTGGCTTGGGCTTTGGTTGGATATTTATATTTCCGCTTCTGGGACGCGTTGGCACAGAACTACACGTATCAACCCGGACGAACGGAGGGCTTGCATCTCCTCACCGGCGGATCGCTCTCCTTTAACTTTTGGGCGGGTGAGATACTGCTGGGAACGCTCGTGCCGATGATTCTGTTGCTCACGCCCAGCACGCGCAAACATCCCTTCTGGCGCATGGTCGCGCTGGGATTAGTTGTTGGAGGTGTTGTCGCATTTCGCTGGGACACAAACATCTCCGGCCTGCTGATGGTCATCTCGTATCTGCCGGGTCAGCCGACCGTCGCGTATACCTCCTATCGTCCGTCGCTGATCGAGTTCATCACCGGTTCCGGCGTGATCGCTTACGGTCTGCTGGCTTTCTCATTCGGCGTGAAATATTTGCGTGTTGTAGATCACCGCTTTGCCGAAGAGCCTGAAACCGTAAAGATGAAATCGGTTGAAACGGTTCCGGTATAAGCATCAGTCCATTGGTTATCATCCAACCCAGGACTTCCTCCAGTGATTTCGAGAATAGCCCTATGCTGGATTGTGACAAATCCTATTCTTGAAAAGGAGAATGCACTATGAAAAGATGGCACCTTCTATTAATAATGGGAGTGATCTTTCTAATCGGCCTGGCCGCCTGTGCCACAGTTACAACTCCCACACCGACTTCGACAGCAATCCCACCGACCGATACACCGGCACCGCCCCCGACCATAACGCCGACACCCAATCCGCATGTCGCGGGTGCGGATTGCGCCAAGTGCCATACAGAGGAACATAAACGCTGGGCCAATACGCTCCATGCGGCCAGCCCCGCCGACGTGCTGACCAATGAGGAACATAATAAAGAAGAACTGCTGATAGATGAATGTGTCCAGTGCCATGCGCCTTTCCAGGCGGCAACCTTCCACGTTGGGGATTTCGTTCAACCCGTGGATCAAAAAGGTCCCTGGCAGGTAGTGGAGAAAAATGTATCTGCCTGGCAGGCCATCAAGTGCGAGACCTGTCATGACCCGATCAGCGCATCTCCCAAAATGCTGGCTTTCTACAATCCGGTCACACAGGCCTATGAGCCTGTACAAAACGTGACCGAACTATGCGAGAAGTGCCATCAGCCCGGCACGGACGACAGCCGTGATCTGAAAGGTTCAGTACATGAGGGGTTGCAGTGCGCGGCCTGTCATTTCCAGAAAGGCACGGAAATGAGTCTGGACCCGAAGGAGTCGTGCAAGCAATGCCATCCCACCGTTAATCCCAACCACCCGGATGTGACTACGCTGGATACGACCTACTTGAATCCGGACAGCCCGAACGATCTTCACTTCGTCTCGTGCATGACCTGTCATCCAAATGGCACACCGACTCCGCCTGCTGTAATCCCAACCGCCACACCATAGCCTGATCCATGCACAAGCGCCCTGTCCATGCGGCAGGGCGTTTTTCTTTCTGTTCCGACGATTATGTTTTTAGCTATGGATGTGCACCGAAAAAATCCAGGATGCGGTGATCGCAGTCACTGTAAAAGGCATGTTCCCCATAGGCAACAAACAACCGGTCCTGGATATCGAGGCGGATTTCATCAGAAAAACCCATCGTATATTTTTCCCATCCGGAGAAACGCGGATTCTGGATCAGGAAATTGTTCTCATCGAGGAAACCGTGGTTCTTCAAATCCCTGAATAGCTGGACGGATCCGGCAACGTCAACACCGTTCGTATCCACAAAGTAAAGCGGATAAATCGGCATCGGCGGATGAACGTAGAAGCCCGCGTCCACGCCTCTTTTGGTGAGTTGCTGATAATTGGCAAGCGCCTGCTCACTGTCAATGATGACGTCATGTTCAGCCAGGCACCACATCATTGGAACGGTGGAAACAGTTATCATTTCTTCCACAGAATCCGCGACCATCAGGGCAAGTGCCTTCATTGGCAAAGAATATCCTGCCAATGTGGCGAATTGTCCGCCCCGCGACATTCCAATTCCATAGATGGGTAAAGCCTCTTTTATTTCACCGCGGCCTTTGAATATTGCCAAAATGTCCCTGACCGCCCGGAAATCAGCATTCGATTCTGCGGGCAGAGTCAACTCCCACTGTTTGTTAATTTGATCGGCACTGTCAATGGCAATGATGGCGTATCCTTCTGAAATGGCATCATCGAAGAAATGACGCCGCTCTGCGCCCAAATTTGTCCACTCGCGCGCGTCGCCGCCACTGCCGTGAAAGAAAACGATCACTCCCTTTGAAGCCGGTGGGAAATAATAATAAACGTCCCGGCCATCCAGCACTTCGTAATTGACTTTCCAGACCAGCATCTCTTTATAGGTCGCCTCGACCATCAAATCTCTGGACGGCATCACCAGCACGGAGTGCATGGAACGCACATCAGGAAGATTCGCTATATCCCCCGTCCATGAGGAAAATATCCAGCCTGGGCTATATGGATTAGCCCAAATATGAACAACACTGCCGACCGCATAACGCCCGCTTCCAGATCCATGAACAACTCGAAGCACATAAGCCGGAGCCTGGGTGGGCTGAGGCGCAGTCGAACCACAGGCCGCTAACAATAAATACAATATTATGATGAAGCGCCGGATGATATTCCATCTGACCACCGGGCGAAACACAAGACGATTATTGATGACGAACCGCTGATGAGACATCTCCGCGACTGATGAGCTCTCAATTAGATTGTACTACTTCCACATGGCAATAGCACATAAGATAGTTTTAGATGAAACTACCCGGCAAACGAACAGGCCGACCTTTTTGGGTCGGCCTGTTCGTTAACTCACCATTTCCCCTCCCCTTGGTGAGGGGAAACTGGCTTATTTCTCGAGCGCGCCGGAATCAATCCATTGCTTGACGAGTTCCCGTTCTTCTGCCAGAGATTGGCCGGGCTTTATATCGCATCAGGGCTTGTAGTTGCCCGTTCCACCGGTCGTATTCCATTTGAGGTAATCAGCGGGATTACCAGGCGGCAGTTGAATTTGAATGAAGCCATAGCTTGACCAGTTGCTTCCAGTTGATGCCGCATGACAAGCATTGCAACCGGTAATAGTATTCTTGAAGGCATCATTGGCCTTGGCACTATCCTGTGCAAGGATTGCCTGATCTAATGTCTTCAAGTAACCATCCTCGAACGCTTTGAGCATTGGAGCACGTTTAGGCCGCGTGGTTTCGCCAACTTCCTGGATCTCGATCATCTCGTCCAGTTGGTACTTGGCCATGTCCCAATTTCCGGCCGCAATCGCGTACTGAAGTTGTGCCAGTCGGCGGCCATATTCGATCATTACCGTGCCCAGACCAGGCTGAATGTTCCAGAGCGACAGCGAACGATCTACACTATTGAACTTGGCATCCACCAGGGTCTCGACACCGGGCATGTCGAGCGTGCCCGTCAAGGCTGTGGGAATAGCTACTGGAGAGGGAGCTGGCGGATTCGCGATGTAACTACCAGTCGGTTTGGTTGCGGCCCAGACCAAGTAATTGTTGTTGTCGGCCTTGGGAATTTGGATCTTGACATACTGGTAGGATTTCCAGTTCGTGCCACTTGACGCCGCATGGCAGGCGTTGCAACCATTAGTAGCGGCGGCAAAGGCCTTATCAAAAGCGGCGGCGTCCTGTGTCAAGATTGCCTGATCCAACTGTTTGAGGTATCCATCCTCGAAGGCTTTCAGCATTGGTGCGCGTCCCGGCCGTGTGGTCTCACCGACCTCCTGGATCTCGATCATCTCGTCCAGTTGGTATTTCGCCATATCCCAGTTGCCAGCCTTGGCTGAGAAGTACATACGGCTATAGCGATTGCCGTACTCAATCATCACTGTGCCCAGGCCCGGCTGAATGTTCCAGAACGCCAGTGAGCGATCTACTTTATTGAACTTACCATTGACCAATGCTTCCACCCCCGCCGCGTCAAGATTGCCCGTGAGCGCAGGGGCTGGCGCAGTCGTTGCCGCCGGGGCTGGATTGGCAATGTAGTTGTCCTGTCCCGCGCCCTTCCAATCAACGTAGGCCGCTGGATCAATCTTGGGGACCTGAACTTCGACATATTTGTAGGAATTCCAGTTCGTGCCAGTTGACGCCGCGTGACAGGCATTACAGCCTGCAACTGCCGCATTGAACGCCTTGGTAAAGGCGGCCTTGTCTTTCGCCATAATAGCCGCATCAATGGGCTTGAGGTAACCGTCTTCAAATGCCTTGAGGCCGGGCGCACGATTGGGCCGTGTAATCTCACCGACCTCCTGTATCTCGGTCATTTCGTCCAACTGATACTTGGCCATGTCCCAGTTATCAGCGTTCGCGGCGAACCATAAGCGCGACAAACGGTTGCCGTACTCCATCATCACCGTGCCCAAACCCGGCTGGATATTCCACAATGCCAATTTGCGGTCCACCGTGTTGAATTTGTCATTGACCAGTTTATCAACATCAGCGGCCGGCACACCAGGCGGCAGACTCGTGCTGGTGAGTGGGATAACTTCAGTGGGCGTCTCAGTGGCGGGCGTAATTGTTGGGCTTGCCGTACAAGCGACAATCACCAAGGTGAGACCCACAACGACCAGACTTAGACCAGCTAATTTTCGAAGTGCACGTTTCATAGACATTCTCCTTTGGTTAATTTGAAATAGGACCGTAAGGCATTTGTATGTGGTTCAGAGACATCTCCTTTCATCAGACATTATTTCTCCAACGCGCCTGAATCAATCCATTGTTTGACGAGTTCAAGTTCCTCGGTGGTTAGATTCACAAAATGTTGGGCGCTTTGCACTTGAATGAGCTTGCTATTGGCAGAATCACCGGGCAGGATCACCGCGCCATCTTTGCCTCCGCTCATGACGCCCGCGTACGTGGTGAGGTTCATGCCGCCTGCCAGCATAGCGGAGTTATGACACGCGCCGCATTTGTTGGTGAGAAGCGGTGCGATGTTGGCAGTGTAAGTTGGATTACCTACGATGGGTGCAGGGGTCGGCGTGGGCGCGGGGGTTGGAATTTGAGCCTGCAGAACTTCGCGCAGTTTGGGCGCGTCGAAGCCCGCATATTGGAAAACATTTCCATGACAGGCGCTATTGGAGCAGAAGGAAGTGTTGCTCGTGCCGCCCGGATCGTCCATGGTGTGACAGGCCGCGCAGGAGGTGTCAATGGATTTGTTGTGCAGGCTGATCCAGTTCGGGTTGCCGTGCGAATCCGGTTCGGGGCCGCGGCTGACTTCGATTTTGGCGACAAAGTCCTGAGGTCCCGCCACGACCGGAATCGAGTGGCATAGATTACATTCGAGCCGGATGGCCTGTTGATTCGAATCCAAATGTTTGCCATCGTGACAGCGGAAGCATCCCGGCGAATCGATATGGCCAACATTCGAGGGATGGGTATCCCAGTCCACCTTCTGATCTGCAAAGACAGAGTTGACATAGATTTGTTGCAGGGCGGCAATGGCTTGTGTAACTTTATCGGTGTTAGCGCCATAAAAACCGGAGTAATGGGTTTGGTAATAAGAGTCGAGACTGGCAATCCCGACCATTGCATCAGGCTGGGTAGCATAACTCTGCTGTAAGACTTCGATGCTCTTTGTGCGAATATCCGGAATTTCCTGCGATATTTTGCCAAGTGCCATGGCACTGTCCACGGACTCTTCGGGTGTGTAGATGTGATGAGTAATGCGATTGTGGCAGGTGATGCAGTCCATCTCTTTGAGTTTGCTTGGGTCCACATTGGAAGCATCCAGGCCCGATTGGACATCCACATAATCTACCGTAGAGCCATCGTCATTGACCACACGGACAAAGGGGATGGTCTGCTCCGACGAGTCGGTCGGATAATAGTAGACCCGATTCACAATATGCCAGTGAATCCCAAGCCCCAACCCTTCACGCTTTGCACCGCCGCCGGTCTTCAGCACCAGATAGGTGTAATAGGGTGTGTTATCTACATCATCCTTGAAATGGGTGATCACATGCAGGCTGTCGTCCGAGAACTTCTCCGGCGTATGACATTTCTCGCAGGTCTCTCGCGCCGGGCGCATGTTCTTGATCTGGATGGGATACTCATAGGTCTGGAAGGTCATGGCGACGATGTGTTTCACATCGCCCGCTTTGCGGAAGATCTGATTCCCAATGAACTCACGTCCAATGTGGCATTCTACGCAGGCAATACGTGCATGGGGCGAGGCCTGAAAAGCCGCGTATTCTGGCGGCATCGTATGGCAGGTTGTGCCGCAGAAGGAGGACGAGTTAGTGTAATCCCAGGCATATGCACCTCCGACCAGTAAAGATATGGTCAGGATGCCGAGTACAGCGTAAGGCAGGATCAGCATCCAACGCGGTGAGCCGCGCGGGGGAAAGAAAAAGTTGCGAAGTGCAGTTCGAAACCGTTTCAGCATTATTTACCTAATTGTTATTTGCGCCGGCCGCAATCCATTCCAATATGGTCAGGATTTCATCCTGAGGCAGGGCGCCGAACGGAGGCATGACTTTTCCATCCATTCCCAAAAGGAGCCGGGCAAGGAGACTCTGTTTCAGATCTCCGGCAGTGATTACTGGCCCATTATCCCCACCAGCCATGACTGAATCATATGAAGACGCATCCCAGCCGCCCAGCTTCGTACTAGAGTTATGGCAGGTCTGACATCTGGTCTGAAAAATGGGCAGGACCTGCCCGGAGAAGGTTATCGGTCCAGATAGGGAACCTGTACTTGCGACTTGGGTGGGGGTCGCAGTGGGCACTTCCGGGACTGACACTGCGGGCGGATTGGCCTGCCAGCTTCTTACATAGGCCACAATGGCATCAATCTGGTCATCGTTTAAAGGGCCGCCGAAAGCAGAACCGAATGGATTCATGCCAATATCCGGCTGGCCTTGTGAGATGATATTCCGCACAGTCAAGTCATCACGGGTGTTGAGAAACTCAGCCGAACTGATTGGGGGGATCATGTCGCCCGGGCGTGCCGGGTTTGGCCCGCCCTGCCCAAATTGGCCATGGCAAGCAGAGCAATTGCTGGCAAACAGTTGTGCACCTTGCTCGGTGCCCTTTCCCTTGCTCGCCATGAACGTATATTTCGCCAGGGCATCAAGCTGTTCAGGTGTGAGAATCTTGCCCCATACCGGCATGGTTACATGCGCGCCGCCACTGCTGATGATTTTGCGGGCCGTTTCAATGTCCGGAGCAGTTGGTACCTTTTCACCGTGGCAGGTACTGCAGTGTTGACCGAACAGGGTTTTCCCTCCCGGGTTTGCACCTGGGTCAGTCACATAGGCGGCCAAAATTTCTAAATCAGTCTGGCTCAATGTTCCCTGCCAGGCTGGCATCGTCAGATGTTGGCCGCCTTTGCTGATCAGGTCATGCAATTGGCCTTCTGTCCCAGTGAAGGTAACTCCAAATCCGTGGCAACCGGAACAATTTACTTCGAAAAGCCTCTGACCATCGGGAGCCGCCAGGAAGTTTAACAAGGCGTTGTGCTCCGTATCGGTTAAAGTCTCTTTCCAGTTAGGTACGTTCTGATTCTGGTGGGGAGGATAGTTCGGACCTTCTTCAAAAACCCGCTGAAGTTCCTGAGGATTTCCAGAGGCCTGCACCAGACTTTTGTGGCACTCGCCACAGTATTGTGTATAAAGAGCACTGCCATTTGGCGAGGTAATGAAACCGGCCAAGGCATCAATTTCATCCGTGCTGAGATCGCCACCCCAAGCCGGCATGCCTTCATGCTTTCCCTGCGCAATCAGTTTGTGCAGATCGGTTCCCGGCGGGACCTCAATGCGGGGGCCGTGGCAATTGGCGCAGTTCCTCGCATACAGCGCCGCGGCTTGATCTACTGGGGCCGCAATCTGTGGCGGAGGCGCCTCATGGACCGACAGCACCGTCAGCGTCACAATCCCCCCGACGACCACCAGGGCTGAAAGGCTTGCAAACGGCCGGTTCAGGAAGTGTCGCTTTGAACTCCTGTCTACGAAAGGCAAGGCCAACAACAATAGAATCAATAATCCTGGAATCACCATGACGCCGATGACTTCCAATTTGCCCGGAAAATACTTGAGCAATTGGAACAGGAAGAGGAAATACCATTCCGGGCGGGGTGTGTACGTTGCATCGTTCGGATCCGCCCGCGCCTCCGTGGGAACGCCGATGAAATAAGCAAGCGCGACAAGGACGAGGAAAATCAATAGAGAAACAACCACGTCCTTAAAAATGATGTCAGGGAAAAAGGGAACACCTTTTTCCTTATCCTTTTTGTAGCGTTCCAGATACTCTTTCTTCTCTTTCTCGTTCATGGCTCGTTCCTCTCCGGCACAGCCGAAATGCCAATGCGGATGACCAAATAGAGATGAGTGAGGATCAAGGCCGCCAGGGCGGAAGGCAAAACCCAAATATGGGTTCCGAAAAAGCGCGCCAGCGTAACTGCCGACAACTCATCACCGCCGCGTGCGATTCGTAGAATCCAATCCCCTACCACGGGAGCCACACCGGCAATGCGGGTGCCCACGGTTGTTGCCCAATAGGCTTTTTGATCCCAAGGAAGCAAATAACCAGTGAAGCCGAAACCGATGACAACCAGTAGAAGCACGACACCAGTGATCCAGGTGGCTTCACGCGGATACTTGTATGCGCCGTAGAAAAACACGCGGAGCAGGTGAAGAACGACGAGCACGATCATGGCACTTGCGCCCCAATGATGCAGGCCGCGAATAAACCAGCCTGCCGGTAATTGAGTAGTGATGTAGACGACGCTGTCATAGGCATGGTCGGGGGTAGGCACGTAATAGAGGGTCAGCAAGATGCCGGTGACTGCTTGAATCGTGGCCACAAATAATGTAGCACTGCCGAGGGTGTACAGCCAGTTCACGTGTGGTATTTTTCGCAGGAAGATGGCTTCCCATACCTGACGCCATGCGAAGCGCTCGTCCAGCCAATCGCCAAATTTTGTTAGCATATCAACCTCGCTTCACATATAGGATTCCGTCTTCGACCTTGGTTTCAAAGCGGTCGAGAGGGCGCGGCGGCGGGCCAGAGACCACGGTCCCATCTTTTGCAAAGACGCCGTTGTGACAGGGACAATGGAATTTCCCATCATCCGCAATCCAGCGCACCCGGCAACCCAAATGGGTACAGATGTTAGACATTGCGACAAAATCCTGGCCATTATCCGTCAGGATATAAGCCGAGATTTCTTCCTGGGTGTTAATCCACCCGGTCTGGGTCTCAATGGTGGTCTTGAAAAGAGTTGGATTGTTCAACTCGACCTTGCTGACCGGCCCTAAACGAATCCATGTTGCTACCCCCTGCTTGAGCGCCGGGCCGATAATATAGCCAATCGCCGGCAAGCCGATTGAAGCGCCAATCAATCCTCCAATGCTGACGATCGCCGCTTTCATGAAATCGCGGCGTGTCATCTTTCCCTTCGGAAAGTCGTTCATAGCATTTCACCTCCTTGATTATTTAAGCGGTTACTCCTCAAGCGATCTTCCTTTTCATACAGCCAAATTCCTTTGGCGACCATCACAAATTATTCAATACAGACTTATTTCTCCAGAGCTCCCGCCTCAATCCATGCTTTGATGATGGCAAGCTCTTCCGCGGATAACTGACCGAGATGACCGCCCGCGGATTGGATGATGAACAACTTGCTGTTCGCCGCATCATTCGGGACGATGACCGGGCCGTCCTTCCCACCCTTCAGCGCGTCTGCATACGTGCTCAACACAAGTCCGCCCGAAGCCAGATCGCCGTGACACTGCAAACATTTCGCGGCGAAGATCGGGCCCACATTCATCCAGGTTGGGGACGTGGACGAGGCTGAGGTCCCCTCCGCCGCTACGGCCGGAGTCGGAGACGGAACTTGAGTTGGAGTCGGCGGCAAAGGAGTCGGAGTCTCCGGCACATACACCGGAATGGTCGCGATCTGCGGCGGAACGGTCGTGATAGCGGTTTGCTCGCCGTTCACAAATCCGTAAACGGAAAAGAGCATCGCCACACCAAGAACGCTGGCAATCGGGTAATAGATCATCTGGCGTTTGCGAAGCGCGGCGGCAGAGGGCGCGCGACCCGCAATGCCGGCCTTGATGTCTGCCAATTCGAGCGGATGCTCGTGAAGCATTTCTTCTTCGCTCAATTGGCCGGTCCACATAGCTTTGTTGAAACGTTTGAGATGCACGCCATACATGTGCCAGACGATGATGGCCAAAACTGCGAGCAATGCTTCCGCGCCATGCGCGGCTTTCGCGGCGGGAATGAAATCGCCGGGCAGAAGTTTGACGGTTGCCAATGGATTCCACATCATGAAGCCGGTGAGGCCCATGATGACCGTGCCCCAGATCAAAGCCCAATACTCGGCTTTTTCTTCAAAGGTGTAACGTCCCATTTGCGGACGAGATTTGCCGAGGCCGATATTGTAGGTGAAAGCCATCCACGCGTCTTTGATGTCTTGCAGGCTTGGCAACATCGTCATGCGCTGGCGCAAAACGAAAACCTTGTAACCCATGCTGATCAGATGATAGATGGCAATCAGCATGAGCATAGTCGCGGCTACGTGATGTGTGGCGCGGATATTTTCAACGCCGCCCCACAAGCGTACGATGAACAGCGAAACCGAATTCAACGGATATTTTTGTACAAGGCCGGTGACAGCCAGCGCGGTGAATGACAACAACATCACCAAATGCTGAACCCGGTCCGAAAACGGGAAGCGGAGATACGCGCGGGATTGCACGGGGGCAGATTTCTTTTTAGCCATGCCTGGTTCCTTTCCGCGCTTCGATCATGCGTCTGATAAAGTCCGTGACGACAAAGATCAACATGCCGCCGATCACAGCCGGGATCAATATTTTGTAAAAGAGATTGACATAGTACACAAGCGGGAAATGTGTTGGGCTGGCCACGTAATGGCTCATCCACGCGTCGGTGAAATTTTCCGTGGTTACGTTGGGATGGCAGCGCTGGCATTTGCCCAGCAGATTCTCTTTGATGGCGATGCCCGTCGCGGGGTCGTCCACTTTGCTGATATTGTGCACACCGTGGCAATCAGTACAGACCGGTTTGTTCGTGGGAGTGTCTGGAGAGACCTGCTCAAAGAGCGTGACGGTTGTGCCATGAAAATCTGAAACGTAGGTGTTGAGAACTTGAGTCGAAACGCCATACTTGTCCATGATCTCGGCGTTGGTGTGGCATTTGGCGCACAACTGCGGCGTGTCATTGCGGAAGCGCGCCGTGGTCGGGTCTTGAATGTTATGAACGCCGTGACAGTCAATGCAGGTGGGAACATCCAGATTGCCCTCGGTGGTCAGGGCCGCGCCATGGACACTGTCTTTATATGTTTCGTAAATCGCATCATGACAACGCGCGCAAGTCTTTGGAATTTCCAAACGAGCCTGATCCAAAAGCGCACCGGTCTGCTTGTCTGTGATACGAATTTGCTGATGCGGGTTATGGCAATCGGTACAGACCGCCGCGTTGAAATTACCGCCCGCCAAAGCCTTCTGATGGACGCTATCGAGCACTTTGTTGTATTGTTCGGCGTGGCAATTCTGACAGGAGGTGTAAAGTTGAATCGAAACTTCTCGAAGCGTAGCCGCTTTGAAGTCCGGGTGAGGAAACGTGCTGATGTTCGCGTGGCAGTCCACGCAGGCAATGTCTTCCTGATTGTGAACTCCGGCATGGAATGAACTCGGATCAATATAAAGGGATAACGTCTCGCCGCTCGATAAAGGCTTACTCAGCGTAGACTGACCGTGGCATCCCAGACAATAATCATTGGACGGCTTGCCCTGCGTTACGAACTGAACCGGCGGTTGTGAAAACCTGGCCGCCTCGGCGCGGGACGTTAGGGCGGCCGCGAAGATCAGATTCATCCCGACAAGCAGGAACAATGACAGTCTTAGACGGTTTGAGAACCACTCGATCATTGCATTCTCCTGTATTTCCAATAGATATTCTCGAAAATACATTCACATGGGGTGAACACCCCAATTCTATGATTAGCGGGAGATTAGCAGAAGTGTTGAATATCACCAATTCGATATGATTAGTTGTCGCACACTTTTTCCAATGAAGCGCGGCGTTCTCGATCTAACTCTGATGCAGGAGAGCGCCCGGTTTCCCAGGCGCTCTCGAAAGGAGAATGCACGCAATGTCGGGGCGTGCAATTCTTTATCCGGGGGCAAACACAAATGGCGTGGTGGGAATCATATCGTGCGGATCACCCGCACCAGTTTGTCGAGTTTTGATATAGCCGTCGAAGTAATAGGTGGCAGTCAGGTCTGTAAACTGAATATCATCCTTATGGCCGGTATCCAGCTTGCGAGACATCTCAACTGTCCATACGCCGTTATTCCACGCGCCTTTAGCGGCGATGTCGTTCCACGACGGGCCGCTTGGCTGGCTCAGAATATAGCCGGGGATTTGTACCCATGATGGAACAATCGCGCCGGTCTCATCAGTTAGTTCGCCTGTCGCTTTATTGAACTTGACAATCTTCTTCGCTATGCCCGCGTCAATCTCAGACTGGAGGAGGTAGCGAGGATCGCCCGTGCTGATTCCACCCGCCCCGGAGAAAGGTTTCCAATATGCAGGCACGGTCACGCCGTTAAGATCCTGATCGTTGTTGCCATAGCCTTTGTTAGTGGCAACCCCTTCATCCTTTACAAAGCCGCCTGCGTCATCCGCAGTAGCATCGTTATTCACAAGGAAATCGCGGCCCCAACCCATCGGGTTCACGCGCACAGATTGCCAGGTCCACATATCGGCAGTCTGATCAGGAGCGTTTGTATACATTTTGTCACCATGACAGGCGCCCGCGCAACCTGTAGTCGCAAAATCGGGGATGGTCATATTCCACCACAGGCCGAACTCATCCTCATCGCCAAAATCGTCAGAAAGATGATCCCAGGTTTTGGTCTTAGGATCATAGACCCAGGCCGCCCGAGAAGCTTCCATGTTCGAGTCCGGGTATTGAAGCAGGAAATAGACTGTATCGTTGGTATAGACTGACCTCATTTTCAATTCATAACCGGGAATGCCGACCGCTGTGACCTTGATTATTGACTCCGGGGCCAAACCCCAAGCCGCATCATTAGCATTTCCATCAACGACAGGAGCCTCGGTCACCGGAGCAGAGACCAGCTTACCTTCCTGCGCCGAAACCGCTGGAACGGGAGTGGGCGGAACAACGACAGTTTCCTTCACAGTTATGGTTTCCGGCGTGGGAGTGACAGCTGTGCCGCAGGCTGACAATAGAAAGGAAAGGGTCAGCAAAACAGACACGATCACAAATAACTTTGTTTTCATTGCATTTCTCCTTTTTGGTTCCATTTTATATTTGTTACTGAGCGTGGTAGTACGAATGTGAATAGTAGATGAGCTTAAAAAAATTCCTCCTTTCAAATCAAACCAGACTCAATACCAATGTAAGCATGACGAACAGGCTATAATACAGCCCGTTCGCATTGGTTGTGGGGAATACATCATCGTAGTCGCACAGGCGGCGAATACGATTCTCCAGATCATTGTCTCGCGTCGCAAATCCTTCGCTGATCGACGCGATGCTGGACGCCTCCATCTGCCAAAATTTAAGCAAAGCAGATGCCAGCGCCAGTGGATTACGCGTCACGCGTAACGCGAGATCATCGGCCGCTTTCTCGCGAGCTTCACTCAATTCGCGATATACATGGTGGGCAAGAGGATTGAAGAACATCAGAGCACAGCAGGTTCTGGCAATTATCATTTGCCAGTTGTCACTGCGTTTGTAATGTGCCAACTCGTGTGCGAGAACGGCTTCCCGCTCCTTTGGATCAAGTTGTAACAACCAATCTTTGCCAAGCGCGATAACCGGGTGAAACCAGCCAAAGACGTAAGCGCAAGTGGGATGACGTTCTGAGACGACTATAGACGGTTCAGCAACATCAAATTTCCGCGCCAGCCTGGTCAGGGTTGTTTTATCATTCAAGTCCGTTCCGAAGGCGTGGCGCACTTCGCGCAGGGAGATTGCCAGTCCCCAAGCCAGGTTATAGATCAGGATTAGCAGGAAAGCCATAATCAATACAGGCGAAAGGAATTCTTCATACAATCTGACACGGCCAAGCGCTGGAAAAGCGTTTTCGATCTGAACGATGATCGCAAAATGACTCAATTGAGGAAAAACAAGATGTAGGATGGGACTGAGCAGGGCGGGAATGATGAGCGGCAAAAGCAGGAAGCGGCCAAGAGCGGCAGGATCATGCAACTTACCCACTCGCAGTACTACCTTCACTGCAAGGAAAACAAGCGCCAGTTCAATCGCGCTTTCTACTACATAATTGAAAACTGCGGAAAGCCAATTTGTCTCAAACATCATTTTCCCTTTTTGCTTGAGCGCGTCGCTCTGCAAGAAGATGTTCCAAAGCAATTAGCTTCTCATTGTCAGTTTTACTCAAACGGTTAATCAAATGCGCCAGAGCCGGCTCGGTAAAATCCTCTAACAAGGCATCCAATAATTCACCGACTTTTGATTCGACAAATTGTGAACGGCTCTGAACAGCCATGTAATAATGAGTCTTTCCGTCCAATCGCTGTTTTAAAATGCCTTTACGATGGAGATTGTGGACAACCGTCATGACGGTCGTGTAAGCCAGGTCGCGTTGTTGCCGGATGAAGTCATATACGTCCCGGATGGTCACTTCCCCCTGTTTCCAGATTACCTCCATAACTTGCGATTCCAATGGGCCTAAAGTGGGTCGCGAGCCTAAGGAAGACAGCTTGGCAATTCGTTTTGGTCTCACAGCTACTATCCTCATTAGTATTCTATTTGGACATTTCCTCTCTACCTAGTGAATTACATCACCAGTCGCTTTGATAAAAGTAACTGACAGTATGATGGCGGGCGCAATGCGCCCGCCATCTATATCTGTTCTCGATCCTTTTTACGGTCTCTTGAACTTCGAGACGTCCCCGCCCAGATCCTTGATCGAGTCATACAGGAACTGGAGCACATACTTCGGGTTGTGAGCGAAAGCGCCGGGGTCTTTGATGGAATATTGATAGTTGTAGGCGGCTTTCAGCAAACGCGGAGTCCAGGCATTGTAGGCAATGTTGGCGCCCTTGTCGTTCTTATCGGGCTTGCCGTCCTTATCTGCGTCCACAAAGAAGTATGGATAGGAAGCGGCATTGTACACAATCGGTGTGCCATTCTTTTCAGCATAGGCTTGAATGGCGGCGTACAGCGCGGCGCGGAAACTATCAATCTCTGAGTAAACGCCTTCCGTTGTATCGCCATTGCCGTTCCAATCGGTCGTATCGGTGGTGGCACGGATTTTCTGCAGATCCTCCACACCCGCGACGTTCGTATGGCAGGCCTTGCATGCATCCACTTTGACGTTCAACGCGTGGACATCATGGCAGTCGGTGCATTTGTTCAACGGATGGACCGCGTT
>Ga0334722_10003042_pt1 | contig 18358 bp, 18 predicted proteins | sample C3_bottom_MG_FD_207210 | JGI IMG/M metagenome (GOLD analysis project Ga0334722, IMG submission 207210) | Sediment microbial communities from Yellowstone Lake, YNP, Wyoming, USA - C3_bottom | ecosystem: Environmental > Aquatic > Freshwater > Lake > Sediment | place: USA: Wyoming | collected...
TTTTGAGCAGGGCCATTAGGAAGAACAGACCTTCAACTCCGGTGAAATATGCTTGTTCGTTCTGGTTGGCTTTTTTGATTTTGGCGAGATCTTCTTCGTAACAAAGAATGGCTGCCGTTGTTTCCCCGGCAAAAAAACGCTGCCAGCCCGGCACCCCAAGCGGCGCCCCTTGTTGTTGGCTGGTGCTCAGCCAGGTTGCGGCTGCCTCGGTTTGTCCCCGGATGAGCAGATGGGAGGTGAGCAGATAGGAGAAGGGTTCACGGTTTTTCGCGGGTACCCCTTTGAGAAAGCGCTTGTTTTGCAGATATTCCAGAGGCAGGGTGATTTCCGTAAGAAGGAGCAGCCCACCCAAAAATATCTGGTGCAGGGCGTAGAGCTGGACATGCAGGGGAAGCCCGGCGAACCATGGCGGGTCAAAAGGCTTGTTGCAGAGCGTGAGCAAAGGGTTTTCTGGAAAACGGTCGGGAAACTCCTCCTGGAGTTCAAGGAGGCAAAGGAGATTGTGATTGTATCCGGTTTCGTCAGCAGCCAGGAGGCTAAGGCGAAGGTCTCGCAGGGAGCGGCGCCACAGGGACTCTGGCTCGGGATTTTCTTCCGGGGCCGGGTTTGGCCAGGCCTGCTTGATTGCTGCGGCTAGGGCGGGGAAATACGGTTGCCTCCGGGCATCGTGGGCCACGATTTCAAGAATTTCCTCGCGGCAGGCGCAGCCATTGTGCAGAAGATTTTTTGCTGTAAGCTCGGTCAAGGCGACAAGGAGATTCTCTTCCCTGGCCGTGGGCCAGACTTGGGTTGCTGCCGGGGGAAACAGGCAAGAAACCAGGGCGGCTTCCCGGACCGGTTCTCCAGTCAGGGCGCAGGCTTGCAAGGCGAAGCGGGATTTGCGCGGCAAGGACCGGTATGCGTCCCATAAGCGTTCATGTTTTTTTTGCGGGGTGCTCATTGGCAAGGCGGCGATCCTAAGTCCGGATGAAACTGTTGAGCTTGGCGACAAGGGCGTCCTCGGGCAAGGCCCCGATAACCTGATCGACAACCTGGCCGTTTTTAAAGAAAATCAGGGTTGGGACGCCCCTGATTCCGTAGTGTCCGGCGGTCAGATGGTTTGTGCTGGTGTCGATCTTGGCAATGATCGCCCGACCGAAAAATTGTCGCGCCAGCCGATCTATAACCGGAGCCAGCGTCCGGCAGGGGCCGCAGCTTGGCGAATAGAAGTCGAGCATCAGCGGCAGGTCGGCCTCGCGGATCATCTGCGCAGCGTCCTGGTCGGTAAGTTCCACTGGGGTGGCGTACCCGGCCATGGGCAGAGGGACCTGGCATTTGCCGCAGCGCGGGCCACGGTGTTGTTTGCTGGCGGGCATTTTATTCTTGGTCTTACAGCTTGGACATGCAACAATCAGGGGATTCATGGTATGATGCCGGTCAAGTAATGATAAGGGGTAATAAGGTCGCCGGGTATGAAAGTTCATTTTTTGGGGGTTGGCGAAGCCTGCGACCCGGAGCGGTTTAATACCTCGCTTCTGGTTTTAAGCGGGAGCAAAAAGCATTATATCCTACTTGACTGCGGATTTACTACCCCCCATCGATATTTTGCTGATTGTTCCGATTCGGATCAGCTTGACGCACTCTGGATCTCGCATTTTCATGGGGATCATTTTTTGGGAATTCCCCTGCTGCTCCTGCGTTTCTGGGAAATGGGGCGCACCAAGCCCCTGTTGTTGGTCGGGCCGCCCGGTTTGCCGGAGAAGGTGGAAAAAGTTCTGGATCTGGCCTATCCTTCTTTTTTGGGGAAATTGCAGTACGCTGTGCAGTATCGTGAGATGGAGGATGGCGGCTCTTTGCAGGCAGCCGGGTTTTGCTGGCAGACGGCGGCCATGGAGCACTCGCAGCCCTGTCTGGCCCTTAAGTTGAGTGCCGACGGGAAATCGGTATTCTACAGCGGGGATGGGCGGCCAACCTTGGCGTCAATCAGTCTGGCGCACGGATGTAATCTTGTGGTGCATGAGGCCTATCGGGTTTCCGGGCAGACCGCCAACCATGGCAGCCTTGGTGAGTGTCTCGCCTTGGCGCGGCAGGCAGGTTGTGAAAAGCTGGCGATCGTGCATGTCGCACATTTTGAGCGAGAGCGGGAAAATGTGGAAATTCAGCGGCTCGTGCATGAAAGCGGCTTGTCGGGTGTTTTTCTGCCGGAACCGGGAGAGATGCTGAGTTTCTGATCGATATTCAACAATGGGGAGCCCATGATGGAGCAGGATGCAACCGTGGAGAAGTATGGGGTTCAGGAGATAGCCGCTTGGTTGGTGATCGTTGTGCTGGTCACGCTTATCGTCAAAACGCTGTCTTTTCTCTTTATTCCCTTGAGTGTGTCTCTGCTTATTTTCTTCGCTTTGGGCATGCCCCTGGAGTTTCTCCGGCGGTTCGGGGTTCCTGGCTGGCTTCGGATTCTTCTGGTGGTTTCGGTTGTTCTGGGCAGCATGTATATGATCGGCTGGCTTGTGCAGGCCAATGTTCTGGAGTGTGTCGTCCAGATGCCGGTTATTGAGCAGCACCTCTTGGGACATGCAGCGTATGTCTTGCAGTATTTTGGCCTGTCCCTGGAGCAGGGCAAGGAGATGCTGGGGGCTTTTTTCGGCAGGATGGACGGCAAAAATTTGGAGCCGTTGGGATCTTTTCTTCAGGCGGCAGGTGGGTCTTTTGTTAATTTTCTGGGAAGCAGTGTCTGGGTTGTGTTGTTTTTGATCTTCATGCTGGCCGAGCGTGAGGGGCTGCAAGGCAGGCTGCACAATGCCTTTGGCAAGCGACGGGCGGAAAAAATTATCAAGATCGGCGGTCGGATCAGCTTGGCGGTTGAGGAGTATCTGGGGCTTAAAACCTTGATCAGCCTGTTGGTCGGGGTGTTGACCGCCATCGCTCTCTGGTTGTTTGGGGTGCCGTTTCCTCTATTGTGGGGCTTGCTCACCTTTTTGCTCAATTTCATCCCGAACATTGGCGCCCTTATTGCCACGATCCCTCCCGTGATCGTGGCCCTTTTTCAGTTCGGTTCGTTTGGCCTGGCGTTGGCCGTCTCCGGAGTGCTTGTCTCCATTCATCTGGTGGTGGGAAATTATTTGGAACCAAAGATCATGGGGCGCGGTCTTGATCTTAGTCCCCTGGTGGTTCTGTTCTCCCTTGTTTTTTGGGGCTGGATGTGGGGCGGGGTTGGCATGTTGTTGGCCGTACCTATCACTGCCGCATTCAAGATAGCCATGGAGGAATATCAACCAACCCAGGTTGTGGCGAAGATGATCAGCGAGGAATAGTGGTATTTTTTTGCGGAATGATTATTTTTGGAGGGTATCTGTCTCGCAATTTTAAATTTTCAAATGCTAAGGAGAAATGTATGTACAGCAGTGACAATGGCAGAACAATGGTTATTGACCGGTCCCGCTCCCAGACGGCGACCCTTTTCCTGGCCAAGGTCTTCAACTGGATGGCAATCGGGCTTGGCCTTACCGGGTTAACCTCTTTGTTGGTCGCCAGTTCTCCGGCCTTGCAGCAGGCCATCTTCGGCAACAAGATCCTGTTTTATGGCCTGATTTTTGGCGAGTTGGGCATGGTGATCTATCTCTCCGCCAGGATCGAGCAGATGTCCGCCCGCATGGCGACCAATCTTTTTCTGGCATATTCCGTATTGAACGGGGCGACCATTTCCGCCATCCTTTTGCTTTATACTGGGGCCTCCGTCGCCACCACCTTTTTTGTCGCGGGCGGGATGTTTGTTTCCATGGCGATCTACGGCACGGTGACCAAAAAAGATCTCACCAGCATGGGCTCCTTTTTGTTTATGGGGCTGGTGGGGATGATCATCGCCTCGGTGGTGAATATCTTTTTGGGCAGCTCCATGATTTCTTGGGTGGTTTCCGCCATCGGCGTGATTGTTTTCACCGGGCTTACCGCCTATGACGTGCAAAAGATCACCCGGATCGGCTCTGGCGGGATCATGGAAAACGGTGAGGCGGTGATCCAGAAGGGCGCGATCATGGGGGCTCTGGCCCTGTATCTTGATTTTGTTAATCTGTTTCTCATGCTGCTCCGGTTTTTGGGGGACCGGCGTTAAATTCTATGATTGCAGATAGGAAAAAGCGATTGTCCGAGACGGCAATCGCTTTTTTTTCGATTTGAATCTGCCTCATGTCTGCGCTACCTTGAGAGGCTGCGCATGTGGCTGCTGCTTGCACAAGGCAATATGGGAAAACGGTACTTTTACTCGAGAGGAGGAGAATCATGCAAAAGATGAGAAATCTATGGTTGCGTGGGCTGAAAATCGCCAGCGTGCTGGTCTGTGTGGCAGTATTGACGGGAGCCGGGGGCTGTGCGAGTCAGGCAGGGGATAGTTCTAAGAAAACTGGGGGCGGCTGTCTCAGCTTCTTGCAATTGTTCTCATAGCCACAGCTTCCTTTGCTCATGAAGAAAAAAATCCGGCCGGATAGTTCTGTGCCGGATTTTTTCGTGCGATTTTCAAAAAAAGATGCAGGGCGTGGGTTGGGAGCAAGAAGAAAATGTGATGCCAGGACAAAATAACTTGCCGGAGGCTGCCGGTGGGGGTAAGGAATGGGAAATAAGGTCATGATGGTTCATGGTCCATTAAACGGGAAGCTTGGTTCTTTCGAGTGGGGGAAGGACTGGGAAGCACGGTTGCAGGAGCAGAGGAAGTGCAGTGGTGAAAAAACGGAAATGGTATGAAAAATACCTGCCATTTGTGGCGAGAAGTCCGGAAATGCAGCTACGCTGGCTTGAATCCGCTTTTCGGAAAGGTGCTCTGACCCCCGAGGAAATCATGCCATACATCAAACTGTTCATGGCACCGGATGGGGCAGGAAATCTGGCGCGGGTTCGCGGGCTGTTGTATTCGCTGAGTGGCAGCACCATCGAGAAAATGTTGGCCGCCGCCGATATCTATGATGTTCCCGATCTTTTTAGATGCGTTGTCGAGCCCACGGTGTTGCAGGCGGTCATTGCCATCACCAAAGCCCCGCCTCCCTATGAGAAGACGCCGCAACTGGTGGTCGACAAGGTTTTTCAGGCGGTGTATGACTGTTCGGAAGAGCTTTTGGGTCAGGCTGCTGGGAGGGTGAATGGGAGTGCTGAGATGCCTGCTCATTTTCAGGAGGATTATGAAAGATTCAAGGAGATCAAGGAGGACGAAAAGTTGTTGAGTGCTCTGTATCCCAAGGCGATATTGTAATTGTCCTCGGCTTGATCATACAAAAAAAAGCCCATCCGAATTCGGATGGGCTTTTTTTTGTTTTTGAAGGAGATGAGATATTATTTTTTCTTGCCTTGCGTGGCTGCGCGTTTGGATGCCTTCAAGGGGTTGATCTTGAGAGTGGATACGCTGATTTCTGGCTTCACATGGGTTGCAAAATTGCAAATCCCCAGACGCCATTTGGATTCGGGCATTGTGTAGGTGGAGCAATATTTGACGGTCTCGACTTCAATCGTGCGCTCGCAACCCTCACATTTGTCGGTGATCTGCTGAAACTGGCCGGTGGTATATTTGCTGGTAATGTCCTTGGGGGCCGCTTTTGCCATTGTCATCCTCCGAATGAAACCCATGTCGGGAGTCGTGTTCATCCCCTGATTGGGAACTGTTTGTTGGGTAGTCAGGAAGTCGCCGCAAACCAGCGCAACATCTCAGTAAAGAATCAGCTTATTTAAATTATCCCGCCTGCCGTGTCAACAAAAAAAGAAGAAGGTCTTGCGGCTTAAAGGGGTTCCCCCTTGGTGGAAATAGCAGGCGTCACTGGATTTTTAGGCATAAATAAACGCTATCTATCTATTGTTTTTGGAAAAATCTTAAGATATAAGATATGAGTGTCTTTTTAATTTCAGAAAGAGAGGGGAAGGGATATGCCGTTTTATATCTGGAAGGGTGTCAACTCCTATGGGGAAAAACGTAAGGGCAAGATAGAAATGCCCAACGAAGCCATGGCACAATCGCATCTGAAAAAGATGCGGATAACGCCGTCCATGTTGAAAGAAGCTCCCAAGGATATGTTCGAGAATGTTCAATTTTTAAAGCCAAAGATAACCGGCAAGGATGTGGTTATTTTTACCCGTCAGTTGTCCACCATGATTGACGCAGGCCTGCCGTTGGTGCAAAGCCTGGAGATTTTGGGGGAGCAGGTGGAAAATCCGACCTTTAAGAAGGTGTTGCGGGCAATCAGGGCGGATGTTGAGTCCGGCACCACATTTGCCGATGCCATGAAAAAACATCCAACCTGTTTTGATACTCTGTACTGCAACATGGTGGAGGCTGGCGAGATTGGCGGTATTCTCGATACCATCTTGAACCGGCTGGCAGCTTTCATGGAAAAAAACATGGCGCTTAAGAAGAAGGTGAAAGGTGCCATGACCTATCCTATTATCTGTATTTGTATCTCCTTTGTGGTCATGGCGGTGATGCTTGTTTTTGTAGTGCCTGTTTTTGAGAAGATGTTTGCGGATTTTGGTGGTGCTCTTCCTGCTCCCACTCAGATGGTTGTTAACATGAGCGAGTTTGCGCAAAAGAATTTCCTTTTCATCATCGGGGCAATCTTTGTTACTGTTTTTTTAGTGAAGAAAATCTACAAAACAGAGAAGGGCCGTATTCAGATGGACAAGATGATGCTGAATATGCCGATCGTCGGGACCCTTTTGCGGAGAGTGGCGGTGGCCAAGTTTACTCGAACCCTCGGCACCATGCTGCAAAGCGGGGTGCCGATTTTGGAGGCCCTGAATGTTGTCGCCAGAACCGCAGGGAACAAGGTTATTGAGATGGCGGTGTTCAGGGTGACGGACAGTATCAGCGAGGGGCGGGCCATTGCCGAGCCTCTGGAAGAGACAGGGGTGTTTCCCGGCATGGTGGTACAGATGATCAATGTTGGTGAAGCCACTGGCGCCCTAGATGTCATGTTGACCAAGATTGCAGATTTTTATGATGAGGAGGTCGATCAGGCCGTGGATAACCTGACTGCGGCGATTGAGCCGTTGATGATGTGTTTTTTGGGCGGCATGATCGGGGGACTGGTTATTGCCATGTATCTGCCAATTTTCAGTATGGCGAGCGTGGTCGGCGGTTGATCTTCACGATATTATATCCTGTATTGGTTTTTTAATCTGATTCGGAGGAAAAGATGGGCGAGATTATCGGTGTGTTGGGAAGAGAGGTTCTGGATTCACGGGGGAACCCCACAGTTGAGGTTGAGGTGTTTCTCGATTCCGGAGTGGTAGGGCGGGCTCTGGTGCCATCTGGAGCGTCCACCGGCACCCGCGAGGCGTTGGAGCTGCGCGACACCAAGAAGAAACGGTATCTCGGCAAAGGGGTGCTTACAGCCGTGGCCAATGTTAACGAAAAGATCGGCCCGGGCATCATCGGCCTTGATTCCACCCAGCAGGTGATTGTTGATCAGACCATGTTGTTGTTGGACGGCACTGAGTACAAAAAAAATCTTGGTGCCAACGCCATCCTCGGGGTTTCCATGGCCGTGGCCAAGGCCTCTGCCGAGGAAGTCGGCTTGCCGCTCTATACCTATATAGGCGGGGTAAACGGCAAAGTGCTGCCTGTGCCGATGATGAATGTTTTAAACGGCGGAGCGCATGCTGACAATAATGTGGATATCCAGGAGTTCATGGTTATGCCTGCCGGGGCCAGTTCTTTTTCCGAGGCCTTGCGCATGGGGGTTGAAACCTTTCACAGTCTCAAGGCGGTGCTGAAAAAAGCCGGGCTCCAGACTGCGGTTGGCGACGAGGGCGGTTTTGCCCCTAATCTGCGCTCCAACGAGGAGGCCATGGAATTCTTGTTGGAGGCTATTGTCAAGGCCGGTTACAAGCCGGGCAAGGATATCTTTATCGCCCTTGATGTGGCGGCAAGCGAGCTGTATGACCCGAAGCAGAAATGCTATGTTCTTGCGGCGGAAAAGAAAGCCAATAAATCCGCAGACGAGCTGATTGCTTTTTATGAGGCTTGGGTGAAAAAATATCCGCTGGTCTCCATTGAAGACGGGCTGGCCGAGGCCGATTGGGCAGGTTGGGGAAAGCTCACCAAGAAACTGGGGGGTAAGGTGCAGCTGGTTGGGGACGATATCTTTGTCACCAATACCAAGATTCTGGCCAAGGGCATTAAGGAAGATGTGGCCAATTCCATCTTGATCAAGCTCAACCAGATCGGCACGGTGACGGAAACTCTTGATGCCGTGGAAATGGCCCACCGGGCTGGATATACCTCGATCATATCCCATCGCTCCGGCGAGACCGAAGACACCACCATTGCCGATCTCAGTGTGGCTCTGAACACCGGCCAGATCAAGACCGGTGCCCCTTCCCGCACCGACCGGGTGGCCAAATACAACCAGTTGCTGCGGATCGAGGATGAGCTTGGTGCTGCGGGAAGATATGCTGGCAAGGGTGCCTTGAAATATATTTCTTGACAATTATCAATTGGTTGAACATGTTGTGAGTCAATAAAGGAGGGGGCTCCATGACCCTGACAAAAGCGGATCTTGTTCAAAAGGTATATCAAAATCACAACTTCACCAAGGCCCAGGCTGCCGAGGCCGTTGAGGCTTTTTTGCGCATTGCCAAAAAATGCCTGAATACCGGTGAGGATTTGTTGATCAGTGGTTTTGGCAAGTTCAACGTGAAAAAGAAAAATGCCCGGCGGGGGAGAAATCCCCAGACCGGAGATGAATTGATTCTGGATGCCAGGAAGGTAGTTACCTTCAAACCGTCCGGACTTCTGCGTTCCAGGATTAACGGAGAATAACACCCTTCTCCGAGGGGGCGCATTTTCGACGCTGACGTCTTTATCAAGACGGGTTGTGTTTCCCTTGGCAGCAAGGAGGCAGCCCGTCTTTTTTTTTAGGAGCCGTAGCAGCTAAGCAACGTTGTTATTTGTGAAAAACGGCGAACTTTTTTTCTTATGCATCCAGGATGCTGTCGTACATCCGGCAGGCAGGGAGAGGGAGAGGACATGGCTTGTGAGAAAAAACGTCTTGCGGAACTGGCCGCTCTGGTCCAGGGGGAGCGGGTTGGTGATCCCGAGGTGCTTATTGGCGGGGTTGCCGATTTTGACAACGCTGTTGCGGGCGAGATAACCTTTGTTGCTGATCTGAAACGCGGAGCCCGGCTTGAAGAATGCAAGGCCTCGGCGATCATTGTTCCGCTTGCTGTCACTGAGATCAGCGGTCCGGCGATTCGGGTGAAAAACCCCTATCTGGCCGTGGCCCGCATCCATGCCCTGTTTGTTGCGGAGCCGTTTGTCGCCACCGGCGTTGATGCGCGGGCGGTGGTCGGCCAGGATTGTCATATCCCTGCTGAGGTCGCCATCAGTCCGTTGGTTTCTCTCGGCAACCGAGTCCGGCTTGGGCGGCGGGTAACGCTGCATCCAGGGGTGGTTGTGTACGATGATGCCGTCATTGGTGACGATGTGGTGCTGTATGCTAATGTAACGATCGGACACCACTGCCAAATCGGGAATAGGGTCATCATCCACAGCGGTACTGTGATCGGTAGTGACGGTTTTGGCTACGCCACCGATGGAAACGGGCATCATGTCAAACGCCCGCAGGTTGGCATGGTCCAGATTGATGACGATGTGGAGATCGGCGCCAATGCCTGTATTGATCGGGCGACCTTCGGAAAAACCTGGATCAAGCGGGGAACAAAGATTGATAACCTCGTCCAGCTTGGTCATAATGTGGTGATTGGGGAGGATGCTTTGCTTGTTTCCCAGGTGGGTATAGCAGGCAGCACCACCACCGGCAATAATGTGGTTCTGGGTGGGCAGGTCGGTGTGGGTGGGCATATTCATCTTGGGGACAAGGTAATGGTTGCGGCCATGTCAGGGGTGCATAACAACCTGGAACCTGGCACCATCGTGGCCGGAATTCCGGCGATCCCCCATAAAACCTGGCTGCGCTCCAGCGCCGCTTATGCGAAACTCCCGGAAATGGTGCGGGAACTGCGGGAGCTGCGTCGGCAGGTTGCCGAACTGTCCCGAACAATGATGCAGGGCGAAGATGACAGCCCCGAAAACACAGAGTGAATGGCTGGTCTGATTGTCGGAAATAAAGATGGTCCGGCAGCGATTTTGGTTCAGTGAAAAGAGAGGAGAGGTTGAATGAATTCTGATCTGCAACAGCTTGATATTCTGGAAATTCTAAAGATTTTGCCGCATCGGTATCCTTTTCTCATGGTGGACCGCATTGTTGAGGTGCATTTGGGCGAGTCCATCCGGGGATACAAGAACGTCACCATGAATGAAAATTTTTTCCAGGGGCATTTCCCATCGCAGCCTGTTATGCCGGGGGTTCTGATTCTTGAAGGCATGGCGCAGGTCGGGGCGATCCTAGCCTATATCACCGATCCCGAGGCGGTTGCCAGCAAGCTCGTTTATTTTGCCGGTCTTGACGGCGTGAAGTTTAGGCAGAAGGTTGTGCCCGGAGATCAGTTGCACTACGAACTTTCGGTGAACAAACGCAAGGCCAGATTCTGGAAGATGGAGGGCAAGGCCTTTGTTGATGGCAAGCTTGTGGCCGAAGCAGAGCTCATGGCTACCTTTGCCTGAGCTGGTTGCCAAACCCCATTTTCATTTGTGATGCCCCACCTAACCAAATCCAAGCGAAGGCGCAATGAACATACATCCTACCGCAGTTATTGATCCCGAGGCCAAGGTCCATGCCTCCACCACGGTTGGCCCCTATGCCGTTATCGAGAAAGGGGTGGTGATCGGCCCTGATTGTGTGGTCTGTCCCCATGCTGTGATCACCGGTCTGACCACCATCGGCGCCCGCAACACCATCGGTTCCTTCACCAATATCGGTGGCCCGCCCCAGGACTTGAAATACAACAATGAGCCCACCCGGCTGGTGATCGGTGATGATAATCAGATCCGGGAGTACGTTTCCATCCACCGCGGAACCCCGGGCGGTCATGGGGTGACCACGGTGGGCAGCGGTAATCTGCTGATGGCCTACACCCACATTGCCCATGACTGCGTGGTCGGGGACCATGTCATCATGGCCAACGCCGCCACTCTGGGCGGGCATGTCGAGGTCGCGGATCGGGTGATCATCGGCGGTCTCACCGCCGTGCATCAGTTCGTTCGCATTGGCGAGTACGCCTACATTGGCGGCATGTCGGGGCTCAGCAAGGATGTCCCTCCCTACGTGATTATGGCCGGTATCCGTAACCAGATGCGGGTAACCGGTATCAACCGGATTGGCCTGCGACGCTCTGGCTTTACTGCGGATGAGATCAAAAAATTGGGGCAGGCCTACAAGATTATCTTTCGCAGCCCGGAATTGCTGCTCCAGGAGGCGCTGGCCAAAACCCTGGAGGAGATTCCCGACTGTGCGCCGGTTGCCAAGCTGGTGAATTTCTTTGCCACCTCGAAACGTGGGGCGGTACGCATGGCCGGTGATGACGAAGAATAGCATCGGCATCATCGCCGGCGGCGGTCAATTCCCAAAGCTCTTTGCCGAGGCGGCCAAAAAAGCGGGACGTGAGGTGGTGATCGTCGCGCACCAGGGGGAATCCTGGCCCGAGCTTGAGAGCGTTGCCGACCGGTTTTGTTGGGTAAAGCTCGGTCAGCTTGGCCGGATCATAAGTTTCTTCCGGGAGCATGGCGTCAGGGAAACCGTTTTTCTGGGAGATATCACCAAAACCAAAATTTTCAAGGATGTCTGGCCGGACCTCAAGGGTCTGACCCTGTGGAACAAAATAGACGTCCGGCAGGACGACGCCATCCTGCGGGCGGTGGCCGAGGCCCTGGAAAAAGAGGGCATTCATGTCCTGGAATCCACCCTCTACCTCAAGGAGCTGCTCTTTCCCAAAGGAGTACTCACCAAGAAAAAGCCCTCTGCCGAACAGCTGGAGGACATCCGCTTCGGTTGGCAGACCGCCAGGGCCATCGGCGCCCTTGATGTCGGACAGTGCGTTGTGGTCCGAAACCGTACCGTGCTGGCGGTGGAGGCCATCGAGGGGACGGATGCCGCCATCACCCGGGGCGGCACCCTGGGGAAAGAGAAGACCGTGGTCGTCAAGGTGAAAAAGCCCAAGCAGGATTTTCGTTTCGACCTGCCGGCCATCGGCGGAAAAACCATTGAGACCATGTCTGCGGTCAAAGCTGCTGTCCTGGCGGTGGAAACCGGCCAGGCCCTGCTCTTCGACCGGGAGGCTGTGATCGACATGGCCAACCGGGCCGGGATTGTTGTGGTCGGGGTGGAGGAGCTGCCGGACGGAACCTTGTCATTGTAGTAACTGCTCAGCAGCACCACATCTGCTTCGCAGTCTCGCTCTGCGCTCGCTTAGCTGTCATCGGCCTGCTCATGTGCAACAGCACACTTCGCAGATCTCTTCCGCGCATCTGTGGCAGCAGCGAAGCGGCGCTGCTGAGCAGTTACTTGCTGTAGTTTTTTTCGTTACCTGTACTCAGTCATCAGGAAGATACCACTCATGAAAGCCATGGTTCTGGCTGCGGGCTTCGGGACTCGCCTGCGGCCCTATTCCCTGAAACGCCCCAAACCGCTGTTTCCGGTGCTTGGCACCCCCCTTCTGATCCATACCCTGAACCAGCTCCGCCGGAGCGGGGCCGAGGGTATCGTGGTCAATGCCCACCACCTTCGGGAACAGATCAGGTCCATGCTCCATGGCCAAGGGGATATCCACGTCCAGATGGAAGATATGGAACTGGGAACCGGGGGTGGCCTGCGTCTGGCGCAAAGCCATTTTGGCGATGCGCCTTTTCTTGCGGTCAACGGCGATATTGTCCATGATCTGGATCTGGCTGCGGCCTATCGGGCCCATTGTGCCTCCGGTGTTGATGTGACCATGGTGCTGCACGATTGCCCGCGTTTCAACAATGTCCGGGTTAATGGCGAGGGCAGGATTGTGGGCTTTGCTGGGTCGGCGGGGGAGGGCGAGCGTCTCTTGGCCTTCACCGGGGTGCAGGTTATCAATCCGGCTGTTCTCTCCCTGATACCAGAGGGTGTTTTTTACAATAGCATTGACTGTTATGCCGACTTGCTCAAAAGCGGGGGTACTATCCAGGCCCTGGTGGTCTCGGGTCATTTCTGGACCGACATGGGCACCCCGGCGGATTATCTGCAGCTCCACGAGGATATTCTCCTGAACGGGCGATTGCCCGGATTTTTCGCAGGCGATGGGGGCAGACCTTTTTATCTCGGAAAAGACGTTGGGCTCGGGGCCGGGGTTTCTTTTCAGGATTGGGTTGCCATCGGGCATGGAGCAAGCATCGGCGAGGGGGCTAGCCTTACCCGGGTTGTGGTCTGGGATGGGGCCAAGGTTGCCCCCGGCAGCATCGTGACCGACAGTATCATCATTGAGGGGAATTAAAGTGTTTACTGATCAGCAAAGGCAGGCTCTTGACAGGTTGCTGGTCGAGCAGGGCCTTCCCCCGGAGATTCAGGTGGCGGATAGGATGGCTGGAGATGGCTCTGACCGGCAGTTTTATCGGCTTGCCGTTGGCGATCTTTCCCTGCTGGCGGTCCTGCCAAGCGCCAGTCAATCCCAGGGCATGGCCGAAGCGCGGGCCGCCAATGCGATTGGCCGTCATTTTTTCAGGCATGGGGCGGCGGTTCCAAAGATTTATGGCTTTGCCGAGGACTGCGGTCTTATTCTCTGCGAGGATCTAGGCGATACCAAGCTCCATGACTTGGTGCTCCAGCACGGTGTGCAGGCGCCGGAGGTAGAGGCCTACTATCGGCAGGCTTTGGCTGCCCTGGCCTATTTGCAGACCGAGACGCGGCAGGGTTTTCAGTCGGACTGGTGTTGGGATACCCCCAGGTATGACCGCGAACTCATGCTGGCCAGGGAGTCCGGCTATTTTCAAAAGGCCTTATGCGAGGATTTTTTGGGGATGAGCGGTTTGCCTCAGGGGCTTGGTCAGGAGTTTGTCTTTCTGGCGGAACGGGCCATGCAGGAACCCGCAGATTTCATTTTGCATCGGGATTTTCAGTCGCGCAACCTCATGGTATGTGAGGGGAAAATCAGAATTATTGATTTTCAGGGTGCCAGATTAGGGCCATTGGGGTATGATCCCGCCTCCCTGCTCATCGATCCCTATGTCGGTTTGTCCTCAGATCGGCAGCAGGCCCTCCTTGATTGTTATCTGGATGCACTCGCCTCGCATATTCCTCTTGACCGGGGACGATTCATTGAGGGATATTACTACATGGTTCTGCAGCGTAACCTGCAGATTCTTGGAGCTTTTGCCTTTCTCTCGAAAAATCGGGGGAAACAGTTTTTTCGGCAGTTCATTACACCCGCAGCCACCACCCTTCATGAACACCTGGCCGCGCCGCAGGGGCGGGATTTTCCCTGCCTGCAGGCGGTGGTGGAGCAGGCAAGAATTTTACTGGAAGCCGTTGTTTAAAGATAGCAGTGCTGCTATTTCGTAATGGCCCTCAATAACCAACACGGAACCCCATAACTCCCATGCAGACCCGATACCCCATAGTTGCCCTGGTTGGCCGACCCAATGTCGGCAAATCAAGCCTTTTCAATAGATTCTCCAAGCACCGCAAGGCCATTGTTGACCCCACCCCCGGCGTGACCCGTGACCGTCATTATGAACAGGTGACCATGGAGGAGCGGACATTTATCCTCGTTGACACCGGAGGCATTGAGGGTGATGGGCGGGAAATGATGGCCGGATTGATCCGCGAGCAGACCATGCAGGCCATGCGTGAAGCGGATGTGATCCTTTTCTTGCTTGACGGCAAGGAAGGGGTGCTGCCGGAAGATTTTGAGGTGGCCGACTATCTGCGGCGGACCAAGAAACCGGTGCATTTTCTGGTCAACAAGGTGGACAGCCCGGAGCTGGAACAGCGGTTGCTCCCCCAATTTTATGAGCTTGGAGTGGATAAGCTTTGGCCGATTTCTGCGGCGCATGGCTATGGGGTTAAGTCGTTTTTCGAGACCCTGCTGGAAACCCTGCCGGTTTTTCCCGAATCCGAAGACATCCCGCCTGATACCATCAGTCTGGCTTGCCTGGGGCGGCCCAACGTGGGCAAGTCTTCCCTGATCAACCGGCTGTTGGGCGAAGAGCGCATGGTGGTTTCGGATATCCCCGGCACCACCAGGGATTCGGTGGACACCCTGCTCACAGTTGGCAAGCAGCCGTATCTGCTCATCGATACGGCGGGGATCAGGCGTAAGGGCAAGGTACAGGAAAAATTGGAGAAGTTCAGCGTGCTCCAGGCCTTGGGCGCTCTGGAACGCTGCGATTTGGTGTTGATCCTTATTGATGCCGGAGAGGGGATCACCGAGCAGGACACCAAGGTGCTGGGTTATGCCTTTGAACGGGGCCGGGCCTGTATGATCCTGGTGAACAAATGGGATCTGCTCCATGGGGATGCGAAGCGGCAAAAACAGCTGCTGGAGGAGATTGCCCGGGCAACGAGTTTTGTCGAATATGCCCCGGTGCTTAAACTTTCCGCCCTCACCGGCGCGGGGGTGAAGCAGTTGTTGCCTGCGGTGGCGAAGATATACAAGCAGTATTGCGGCACCTTTTCAACCGGCAAGCTCAACCGAATCTTGCAGGCAGCGTTGGAGGGTCATAATCCGACCATGCACCAGGGCCGCCGCCTTAAGTTTTACTATACGACCCAGATTTCCTCCAAGCCGCCCACCTTTATCGTTTTTACCAATTATCCCAAGGGGGTGCATTTTTCCTACCTCCGCTATCTGCTGAACCAGTTTCGGGCCGGGCTTAAACTGGATTCCATCCCCATCAAGATTATCCTCAAGGAACGGCAACGCAAGGAATATGGCTAAAGGCAAGCTGCCGGGCAAGAATCTTGGGTTGTTGGGAGCCAATGATAAAGGGCTGTGTGGTGCCTTTGCCCTGGCGGTCGAACATTCCGGATGTGCTCAGCACCTTGCTCTACAGGAAGAAGCCTGGCGCCTTTTTGTTTCCCGTCTGGCGGAAAGCCTTGCCGATTTTCTTGCAGCACCCGAGAACCTCCAAGAACCGGACAGTCCTGCCGCCTGCGGCCCTTTTTCCCAAGATATCCCCGACGCATTTGGCCGTGAAGCGGTCCAGCTCTTTCGGCATGAGTCTTTGCCCTTTGCCGATTTTTTTGCCCTCCTAAAATGCCTCCGCCGGACCGTGCTCAACGATCCGGCCCTGTCTGCCCCACTACAGCCTGTCGGCGCCTTATTTTTTGATCGACTGGAAACTGCGGCTGCCAGCCAGTGGCTCAAAGAGGAGGCCAGCGCGGCCCAACACAGGCTCCGCGAGGCGAAACTTTTTATCCTCAATGAAAAAAAGCGTTATGCTACCATCTTTCACCGGATGGCTGAGCCTGCCTGCATTGTTGATCAGCAGGGATGTCTGCTCGATGTCAATGCCGCTTTTGCGGATTTTTTCAAGGCGCGTGGTGAGACGCTGCTTGGCAAACCGTGCGCCCTGTTATTCGGGCCGGAGGCCTGCAAGGCCTGCTTGCTTGAGAAAAACCTGGCCGAGCGTGGATCATTTGCCAATATTGAGGTTGCCCTCCCGGTTGTCGGGGAGACTCGGACGGTCTTGATAAGCGGCTCTTCGCTAGGCCGGGTGCGTGGTGTTCCCGGCGGCATTGTCATCTTGCAGGATGTCAGTGCGCAAAGGCGGATAGCGCAGGCCTTAAGGGAAAGCGAAGAGCAGTTCCGCAGCTTGGTGGAAAATGTGCCGGATGTTACCTGGCGGGCGGATGCAGAGGGAAGTCTGGTTTATGTCAGTCCCAATGTTCGAAGGATCTGTGGTTACGAACCGGATGAGCTGCTTGGGCAGAGCAGGTTCGGCCGCGTTCATCCCGAGGATGTTGCAGAGGTCCGGAAGCGATACGGGCTGCTCTTTGCCAAGGACAGGGAATTTTCCCTCCGTTACCGCCTGCGTCATAAAAATGGGAAATGGTTGTGGGTCCATGACCGGGCCAGGGCTATTGGGGATTACGCCAACGGGGTCTTTTCCGATATCACCAAGCTGCAAAAGATGGAAAAGGAGCTCCAGGAATATCGGGACTGGCTTGAGGATCTGGTTGATGAACGGGCGCAGGAGGTAAAGGCCGTCAATGCCCAGTTGCTGCTGGAGGTGGCTGAGCGTCAGCAGGCGCAGCAGGAATTGGAGCGGCTGACGGCAAGTCTGAGGCGTTCTAATGCCGAGCTGGAACAGTTCGCCCATGTGGCCTCCCACGATATGAAAGAGCCGCTCCTGCTGATTGTCGCCTTTGCCGAGCGCCTGCTGGCCCGATGGCCGGAGAAATTCGACGGCAAGGCGGGCGAATATTTCGGACGGATTCTCAAAGCCGCCCGGCAGTTGCAGGAGCTGGTGGATGATATCCTGCAGCTCTCCAAGGTGCGCAGCTGCGAGCGGCCTTTCGGGGTGGTTGCACTGGATGATCTCCTGCGGGAGGTGATGGGTGATTTTGAAGAGAGAATCAGGCAGGCGCAGGGAAATGTCGGGGTGGGCACTCTTGCTGCCATAGAGGGAGACAGATCCCAGCTTCGTCAGCTTTTCCAGAATCTCATTGCCAACGCCCTGAAATACCGGCAGGCAGATCTGCCCCCGGTGGTGGAGGTGAAGGGCAGAAAGCTGCCGGGCAAAATCTATGAAATCACGGTACAGGACAACGGCATCGGCTTTGAGGAGAAGCACGCGGAGCGGATTTTTCAGCCCTTTGTCCGTCTGCATGGTCGGCATGAATATGAAGGAACCGGCATCGGTTTGGCAACCTGCGAGAAAATAGTTGCCCGGCACGGCGGGAGGATTACCGCCAAAAGCAGTCCCGGCGAGGGCTCGATTTTTATCATTCAATTGCCTCTGGTCCAGCGCAAGCGGAAGTAGGCCGAGGTGTTTTTGGCCTGTGGTGTCTTCCCCAACAAAAAGAGGCAGCCCGTCCTTCTTTTCTTTCGTTTTTTATCTGAAAAAGTGCTTCCTTCCAAGCCCCTCTTTGGGTATGCTGTACCACATCTTGTGGTGGCGTATGCTGCTGGTGCGCCATATCGTGTTTTATTTCCGTGATAATCAGCAACCGTTCACCATGAACGAAGAAACGTGGCTCAATTTCTGAAATGTAAACGTTTAGCAGTGCCGCAGATGCGCGAAAGAGGTCTGCGAGCTATAGCCAGCCTATGTGAGCAGGCCGATGACAAAGCAGATGCGATGCTGCTGAACGTTTATGACAATCAAGCTATTTACCCGAGGGGTGCCCGATGGAATTACCAATCAGTTTTGATGAAGCGCTGAAGGAATGGGAGCGTTTTGAACAGTATCTGGTCCAGGCCAGGTACGCTATCCGCAACAATAAAACCGGGGTGCCCATGGAAAAAGACATGGCCCAGGTGC
>Ga0334722_10003044_pt1 | contig 18347 bp, 16 predicted proteins | sample C3_bottom_MG_FD_207210 | JGI IMG/M metagenome (GOLD analysis project Ga0334722, IMG submission 207210) | Sediment microbial communities from Yellowstone Lake, YNP, Wyoming, USA - C3_bottom | ecosystem: Environmental > Aquatic > Freshwater > Lake > Sediment | place: USA: Wyoming | collected...
GAAGTTGAGAGAATGTATGCCAATGTTGGTTCTTCTACTGAAGGATTAGTTGGGTTTGCCTCAAGTAATTCAACTGAAATCACTGTAACGCTCGTTCCTAAAGAAGCAAGAATTAAATCTACCGATCAAGTTGGAAACGAGATCAAACAGATGGTTCAAAGAATTCCGGGTGTAAAAGTGCGTATTAATCCGATTGGAATTTTTGGCACTGCAAATCAAACTCCTCTTCAGTTAATTATAAACGGTCCGGAATATAGTAGTGTTTTGAAAACTGCGAATGAAATTCAAAATATTGTAAAAAAAATTCCGGGTACGGCAGATGTCCGCCTATCGGCAGAAGATGGAAATCCGGAAACAAGAGTGGAAATTGATAGAAGAAAATTAACTTCATTCGGATTATCTATTGCTGATGTCGGTCAGACTTTACAGGTGGCATTAACCGGTGATGATAATTCCACTCTGCGCGAAGGAGATACCGACTATGATATTCGAATTGTACTTGATCAATTTGACCGTTCCAAAACAGATAATCTTGGCAACATCAGTTTTACGAATAGAAAGGGACAGCAAATTTATCTTAAGCAGTTCGCTAATATCTATCAATCTACCGGTCCTACAAAATTATCGCGTGAAGCAAGAAGCGCGGCTGTAACAGTTTATTCGCAGGTGCAGGGAGGAAGAACTACCGGTGCTATTTCTCAAGATATTGAAAAAGCATTTACAAAATATAAATTTCCGCCCGGCGTTACTTACTCATGGCAGGGCGATATCAAAAATCAACGCGATTCGTTTGGTGATTTAGGTTTGGCAATGTTTGCGGCAATTTTGTTCACTTACATGGTTATGGTTGCACTTTACGACTCATTCGTTTATCCGTTTGTAATTTTATTCTCTATACCGCTTGCTATGATTGGCGCTCTGTTAGCTCTTGCATTGACCATGAAAGCGCTTAACATTTTTACTATTCTTGGAATTATTATGTTAACGGGACTTGTGGCGAAGAATGCAATTCTGCTTGTGGATAGAACAAACTTTATGCGCGCGCAGGGGGAAAGTGTTGCTGACGCTTTGATTGACGCGGTTAAAATGAGAATACGACCAATCTTTATGACAACGCTAACGATGATATTTGCTATGATGCCGATTGCCTTTTCAACAAGTTCCGGCGCCGAATGGAAATCCGGTTTAGCTTGGGCGTTAATAGGCGGATTAACAAGTTCTCTCCTTTTAACATTATTGATTGTTCCATTAGTTTATACTAAAGTTGAAGAGTACCGCGTCAGAATTCCGGTACTATTCGGAAAAGTTAGCGAACTCTTGGGATTAAAGAAGAAAACGGTTGAGCCAAATCCCGTTGCATAAGATTTAGGATTGAGTAAATAGTTCTCATATGTAGCTGCAAATGATTTATCAAAAAGCCGCATTTCAAAAGAGTGCGGCTTTTTATTTTTCTCCATAAAAATCTTCTCTTATATTTGTTTAATACCTTTTCACAAAAGGGGAATCTTTCCATGAAAAAATATTCTGTAATTGTATTCGACCTGGGGAATGTTCTCATCCCTTTCGATTATCAAATCATTGTTAACAAATTCAATAGAATAAAGCCCGGACTTGGCAATAAATTTTACAAACTTTACGAAGAGAACTATCACATTCACCGTGATTTTGAAAAGGGGAAAATACATACGGAGGAATTTTTGACAATTATGTTGAAGTGGCTTGAGGGAAAAGTGATAGGGAAACAATTCTGCAAAATTTATTCAAGTCTGTTTTCAATTAACCAAGAAGTAGTGGATCTTCTTCCGGTTCTGAAAAAAAAGAATTACAAACTTGTTCTTCTTTCGAATACGAATCCAATCCATAAAAAATACGGCTACCGGCATTATGATTTTTTAAGCTACTTTGATAAACTCATTTTATCTCATGAAGTGAAATCCATTAAACCGGAGAAAGAGATATATAAAGCAGTTGAATCTTTTACAGGGAAACCCGCTAAAGAGCATTTCTTTATTGATGATATTAATAAATATGTTGACGGTGCAAAAAAAATGGGGTGGGACGGGGTTCAGTTTACCACTTACGAAAATCTTGTAGAAGAGTTAAAGAAGAAAAAAATTTTATGACCATCCTTTCCACACTTCTGGTTTATACCCAACAGTAACTTCTTTTCCGTTTCTGACGATCGGAGTTTTAAAAAGCAAAGAATCATTTAACAATTCTTCTTCCAAATCAAAGACCATGAATTGAAGATTTCTCTTTTTAAATTGCTTCCCTTCGCGGTCAATCAATTCTTCCAGCGGAATAACGCGCGTAATATTTTCGAGCTCACCCTTTGCTATTCCTTTTTCATTCAGATCTCTAAAATGAAATGCAATTCTTCTTTCCTTAAAATACCGCTCGGCTTTGCGGGTCTCGCTGCATCCTTTGGTGCCGAATATTTGCACATTCATAATAATTTCCTATAAGTGAAGCCGCGATGAATTGTTTAGTGTGTACAAAAGTTATATTTTTCTTTAGAACAATAATAAATAAACTATGGAAAACTTATGCGACATTTCAGAAATATTTTATATATCATTTTAGGAATTATTGCTATGAGCTGCAGTTCAGAAAAGAAACAAGCACCGGATAATTTTAAATATTCTACCGAACAATTTGCCGATTTGCGTATTCAGCGGTATCAAGTTCCGGGATTTGATGAACTCACACTCAAACAGAAGCAGCTTGCTTACTATCTTTACCAGGCGGCACTATCCGGACGTGATATGATTTACGATCAGAATTATAAACACAATTTATACATCCGGCGGACATTGGAAGCTATTATTAAAACCTATACCGGCGACCGTACAACTCCCGATTTTGGAAAATTTATGACTTATACAAAACGTGTCTGGTTTTCAAACGGTATTCATCATCATTATTCTAACAAAAAATTCCTTCCGGATTTCTCCAAAGAATATTTCAAACAATTGATAGCCGGTTCTGATGAATATGAACTCCCGCTTCAGAACAATGAACACGCTGATGATTTAGTTAAAAAAATTATTCCTATTATGTTCGATCCTAAAATTGACGCAATGAAGGTTAATCAAGATCCAAAATTTGATCTAGTAAAATCATCTGCAGTAAATTTTTACGACGACGTAACGCAAAAAGAAGTTGAAGCATTTTATAAAAAAATTGTCAACCCAAATGATCCCGAACCGGTTTCATACGGGCTAAATTCAAAGCTAGTAAGATTAAAGGGAGAAATTCTGGAGCGTCATTATAAAGCAAACAGCATTTATGCGACGGCAATTGTCAAGATTGTAGAATGGCTGCAAAAAGCGGTTACGGTTGCAGAAAACGATCAGCAGAAAAAAGCTTTAGAACTTCTTATTGAATATTATGAAACAGGCGATCTAAAGAAATGGGACGAGTACAACATTGCCTGGGTTAAAGACACATCTTCCGTAATTGATGTAGTTAATGGTTTTATTGAAACATATAACGATCCGCTAGGTTACCGAGGGACATATGAATCTTACGTTTCTATAAAGGATAATGAAGCGACAAAAAGGATCAAAGCAATTAGCGATAACGCACAGTGGTTTGAAGATAATTCACCAATAATGCCTGAACATAAAAAGAAAAATGTAAAGGGTATCAGCGCAAAAGTTATTACAGTTGTTGTAGAATCCGGCGATGCTTCTCCTTCAACACCAATCGGAGTGAATCTTCCAAACTCAAATTGGATTAGAAAAGAATACGGCTCTAAATCTGTAAATATGGGAAACATAGTTCATTCTTATAATATGTTCTCGAAGACAAGCGGAGTTCTTGAAGAATTTGCTTATTCAAAAGAAGAGATTGAACGTGCAAAAAAATATGGCGCTCTTACAGATGATCTTCACACAGACATGCATGAAGTAATTGGTCATGCTTCGGGACAAATGAATCCGGGTGTTGGAGATCCGCATACAACGTTAAAAAATTATTATTCAACGCTTGAAGAAGCAAGAGCAGATCTTGTTGCTCTCTATTTTCTGCTGGATCAAAAATTGGTTGATATAGGCGTTATGCCTTCGATTGATGCGGGCAAAACCGCTTATGATCAGTACATTAAAAATGGATTAATGATTCAGCTTGCACGCGTTCAACCCGGAGAAAATATTGAAGAAGCGCATATGAGAAACCGTCAGCTAATTGCAATGTGGGCATTTGAAAAAGGAAAAGCTGATAACGTAATTGAGAAGAAAATAAAAGACGGTAAAACATTTTTTGTAATTAATGATTATGACAAACTCCGTAATTTATTCGGTCAGCTGCTGCGCGAAATTCAAAAAATTAAATCGGAAGGTGATTACGAAGCCGGTAAAAATTTAGTGGAAAACTACGGCGTAAAGGTTGATCAAGCTCTTCATAAAGAAATATTAGAGCGTTACAAAAAATTGAACATTGCTCCTTATGCGGGATTCATAAACCCAATGTTAGTTCCGGTGATGAATGGAGATGAGATAATTGATGTAAAGATTGAATATCCGGATGATTTTACTAAACAAATGTTGCTCTATGCTAAAGAGTATTCCTTCTTACCAACGTATAATTAGATAGTTGCCGCGGGGACGCATGTTTGCGTCTCCGGCAAATTTTGTGTTTATCAAATTTGGAATGAACGGAAAAGTATCTTTATTTTAAACAATAACTAGTACTCATAAATGAAAAAAAACCGGTCTCTTCTTTTTCTGGTATTCGCTTTTATTTTTGCGCAGTTTGCATGGTTGGGATTACTTGGTTTGTGGATCTACTGGTACGTTGCCAATTATCTAATCATTAAACAAGTCGGCGATAAACTTTCTCCGCAAATAGTAATAGACAGCCCGAACGTTCTTGTCTTCGTTGGCGGAATTATACTGATTGTGCTAATTGCCACGGCGATGTTCTTGATCTTCCGAAACCTTACGGTTCAAGTAAAACTTACAAAACTCTACGATAATTTTATTGCTAATGTTACTCACGAATTAAAATCTCCGCTTGCTTCAATACAGCTTTACCTTGAAACATTATCCACGAAAGAAGTTCCGTCAGAAAAGCAGAAAGAGTTTTACGGATTGATGATGAGAGATTCTAAGAGGTTGAAAAAATTAATAGATTCAATATTGGAAATATCGCGGCTCGAAAAAAAACGGATTGCTCACAATTATCATATATACAATGCGGACGAGGTGATTCGTCAATTAATCAAAGAATCCATTGAACAATTTCGCTTATCCGATTCAGCGGTCGAAATTTTAGGAGAAGCACCGTGCAAATGTGTAATTGATAAAGATGCAATGCAGATAGTATTTGATAATCTGACCGATAACGCAATAAAATATTCTATTGAAGCGCCGGAAATTACAGTAAAATTATCATGTGCAAAAAAATATCTGATGATTGAATTCGCTGACAAAGGAATTGGTCTTAAACAAAAAAATCAAAAAAATATTTTCAATAAATTTCAACGGATCGATAATAAAAATATTCCAAATGTAAAAGGAACTGGATTAGGATTATATTGGGTGAAAGGAATAGTTAAATTTCATGGAGGAAGAATTTCAGCTTCCAGCGAGGGTATAAATAAAGGAACCACTTTCAAAATAGAAATACCTATTTATCAGTCGTCAAAAAGATTTTATGTTAACAAATTGCTGAGAGAAACAGCAAGAAAACAAAAAATGCTTGGAAGAGAAGATGGAGAGTAATCCTTTTAAAGGTAAAAGAATATTGCTCGTTGAAGATGAAGAGACTCTTGCAGTGGGGCTTGAGTATAATCTTACGGACGAAGGATACATTGTTGATTGGGCAAAGGACGGCAGACAAGCATTGGAATTTTTCGGGTCGAAAGAATATGATTTGATTATTCTTGATATTATGCTGCCATACTACAATGGTTTCGAAATAGCCGGACGCGTGCGCACAAAATCCCCACAGATGCCTTTGCTGATGCTAACTGCCAGAACTAATGCGGAAGACAAAGTTAGAGGACTTGAAATTGGCGCCGATGATTATTTAACAAAACCTTTTAATTTGCACGAATTACTTCTGCGTGTAAAAGGAATGCTGAAACGTAAAATGTGGTATCAATCGTCTTCGGAGTCTGAACCCTCTTACCGTTTTGGAGACAACATAGTGAACTTTGAAAATCTAAATTGTACCAGCGGTTTAAGGAACTTTGTATTAACTCAACGAGAAGCGATGGTTCTAAAATATTTAATTGAAAAGAAGGGAAAAATAGTTTCCCGCAAAGAATTGCTGGAAAATGTTTGGCATCTAAGTTCGGAAGTTGAAACACGAACAATAGATAATTTTATTTCGCGTTTAAGAAAATACTTTGAACCGGATCCGGAACACCCTGTCTATATTAAAAGTGTTAGAAGCGCGGGATACACATTCAATGATGAAATAAAGAATAGTATTCCGCACTCACTATAGATATTAATTCAAACCGCACATTCCGTTTGCACAGCCGCCGTATGAAGGAACGCCGCAACTTCCGTCTGAACATGATGAACCGCCATCAAAACTTGATGACCCGGTTGAAGCACTGAACGAAGAAAGAAGTTTTTTGTGGTTCTTAGACTGACATGCTGGACAAATTACCTCTTCAAGATTAGCCGATGATTTGTGCAGTACATCAAATTTTTTATTACAGTCGTTGCATTTGTATTCAAAGATTGGCATTTATTCCTCTTTATAAGATTTTCGAATTACGATTTATTATTCAATTTGTGTTGTAATCTTGCCAATGTTTTCCAGAGAAGCTTCAATTTTATCTCCTTGAACAACACGTCCTACGCCTTCGGGAGTGCCGGTGAAAATCAGATCTCCTTTTTCAAGTGTCATTCGAGCAGAAATAAATTTTACAATTTCTACAGGCGAAAATATCATATTTCTAATTGAAGAATTTTGTCTCACAGTTCCGTTTACTGAAAGAGAAATATTCTCGTCACCTTTAAGTTGGTAATCCTTTTTCAAAACGACATCAGTAAGAACAGCGGCAGTATCAAAACATTTTGCAAGCGTCCAAGGATCTCCCTTTGCCTTGAATTCAAATTGAAGATCGCGCAGAGTCATATCCAGACCAATTGAATAACCGTGAATTGCACTAGCCGCTGTTTCATCGTTCCCGTTCTTAATATCTTCGCCGATATAAAGAACCAATTCAACTTCATGTTGTAAGTTTTTAGAGTGTGCGGGATGTACAACAGATTCACCGGAATAGATAACATTAGAAGCCGGTTTTAAAAAGATTATTGGAAACTCCGGTACTTCGCCGCCTAATTCTTTTGCATGAGCCGCATAATTTCTTCCAACGCAAACTAGTTTTCCAATAGGAATCTGTTCGCTGCTGTTTTTGAATTTCAGATATTTCATAACTCCTCGTTAGATGAAAATATTAATAGTCGGATTCATTAAAGAATACTTGATTCTTGATATTTGATACTGGACTATGGATTTCTGCTGATTAATAATTCTAACGTCCAGAATCGAGCATCCAAAATCTAGTATCTATATTATGTTTTTTGTTCTTTTTTCTTTGCTGCCGGAAAAAGTATGTTATTTAGAATAAGCCGGTACCCCGGTGAGTTCTTAAACAAACTCAAATCAGTCGGAGGATCGCCTACAGCGTGTTGATAATCTTCCGGATCGTGCCCGCCGTAAAACGTAAATGTTCCTCTTCCGTAATTGCCGTGTATATACTTTACCTGATCGGTTCCTACCCGCTGACCTAAAATGTATACCGAGTTCTTAATAAATTTTTTGTTGAACATTGTTGTCTGTCCCATAAAGCCGTGAATAACGTTTACATGATCTTGTGTAAGCATTGTTGGAACAGGATCGTATTTAGCCGAGAAATCAAAAAGAGTGAAATAATCATTCCGCTGGTCGCCTATTTCAATCGGCTGAATATCAATATTGCTGTATTCATATATCAAAGGGTTCATCTCTAGTTTGAAATTTTGGAAAGCGAATGTATTGCTAAAATCCAATTTCTCTTGTGCGTTTGGATCTGGCGGGTCACCGTCATAAATTCTATCTACGATGTCAACATTCATTGCTGCAAGTGCAATGTCAAAAGAATCGGTTGCAGAACACATAGCGAACATAAATCCGCCATTGCCTACAAAGTTTTTTATTGTTTGAACAACTGCCTTTTCCATTTCCGATACTTTTTTGAATCCAAGTTTCTTGGCTTCGTTTTCATAAAGCATCTGTTGTTCAATATACCATTGCGCACCGCTGAATGAAGCATAGAATTTTCCATATTGTCCCGTAAAATCTTCGTGATGAGTATGTAGCCAATCATAATTCTTTAAATCACCACGTAATATTTCATCAACCCAGATTTTATCATAAGGAACTTCTGCATAATTCAATGCCAGTGTTACTGCATCATCCCATGGCTGAAATCCGGGCGGAATATAAACGGCAATCTTAGGCGCTTTTTCTAATCTTACAACTTCCATGTTCTGATCTTCGCTCTGAACTAAGGAATAAATTTCTACAGCTTCTTGATTTGATAAAGGCAGGAAAGCGACACCTTTTATTCTGCATATTGCTGCCAACTGTTCCGAATAATCAAGTAAAAAAGAACCGCCGCGGTAATTGAGAAGCCAATCTGCCGTTGCCCCGCCCTTGAGAGCATTAAATGTTATTCCGTATGCTTTTAAGTGATCGGTCTGCTTTAGATCCATGTAAATAAGGAGCTTTGCTTGTGCTAGTAATGCGGAGGAAATAAAGAAAATTGTTAAAAGGATTTTTTTCATAATGTATTTTTTTTGCGGAAACAAAATAAAACCGGCTCGATCCATATTCAATTGTGAAATGAATCGAGCCGAAAAATAATTCATAAATTGTTTCTATGCAGTTTTTCTGTCGCTCTCTATATAAACCGGTTTTTCGCCTTTTAACACGGTATCTTTTGTAACCAAACACTTGTCAATATTTTCTTTCGTCGGCAGTTCGTACATAATATCAAGGAGAATACTTTCTACAATAGAGCGAAGAGCGCGTGCGCCGGTTTTTCTTTCGATTGCTTTCTTAACGATTTCTTCCAAAGCATTCTGATCGAAATTCAGTTCAACGCCTTCCATCATAAATAATTTTTGATACTGTTTGATGATCGCATTTTTCGGTTCTGTCAGAATGTTCTTCATTGCCTTAGAATTTAGCGATGCAAGTGGGGCGATAATTGGAAGTCTTCCGACCAGTTCTGGAATCAAACCATACCTTACTAAATCTTCCGGCTGAACTTTTTGAATAAGATTATCTCTTTCGGTTTCAAACGGATTGGAAATATTGGTGTCAAAACCAATTGTATTTTTGTTAATGCGGGATGCGATTACAGATTCAACACCGTCAAATGCGCCGCCGCAGATAAACAAAATATTTTTTGTGTTGATGTTAATTAAACTTTGTTCAGGATGTTTTCTTCCTCCTCGCGGCGGAACACCGGCAACAGTTCCTTCCAAAATTTTAAGAAGCGCTTGCTGAACTCCTTCGCCTGAAACGTCTCGCGTAATTGATGTGCTCTCACTTTTGCGCGCAATCTTATCTATTTCATCTATGTAAACAATTCCTTTTTGAGCTTTCTCCAAATTATAATCAGCCGCTTGAAGTAAACGTACCAAAACAGTTTCAACATCATCTCCGACATAACCGGCTTCGGTTAATGTTGTGGCATCCGCTATTGCAAAAGGAACATCAAGTATTCTTGCTAGAGTTTGAGCAAGTAGAGTTTTTCCAACTCCGGTTTGCCCCATTAGTAAAATGTTGCTCTTTTCAATTTCAATATCATCCATATCAAAAAGAGAACTTGATGCGTTAACCCGTTTGTAATGATTATAAACCGCGACGGCTAGAATCTTTTTTGCCAAATCCTGATCTATAACATATTCATCCAAACTTTTCTTAATCAAGTCCGGAGTTAGTGATGAATGATAAGTCTCTTTTTTAGGGAATGATGTAATGTTGTTTTTCAAAATATCAACACTAGTCTTGATGCATATATCGCAGATATAAACATCCGGACCAGCCACCATAGATGTAACTTCACTTCCGTCCCTTCCGCAAAAGGAACATTTTACTGTACGAGGTTCTTTTGGATCGCTCATTTTTAACCGTTTTTAGTTGAAAGACTTTGTAACGCTTCACGCGCACGGTCAAAATATAGTGAGTTTGGGAAAGTTTCAAGTAATTTCTGATATACCTGAGCTGCTTTTTGAAGATCTCTTGTCCCGTATTGATAGCACTGTGCAAGTAAAAAAGTTGATTTATCAGCAAAAATCGCACTTTTCTGATTTTCAGAGAGTTCTTCTAGAATTTTTACAGCACTTGTAAGATCATTTTCTGCAATCAACATCTCGGCAAAATAAATTTTTGCGAAGTCATTAAGAATAAATAAGTTGGAAAGATCACTTAGAGTTTTGAATTCAGTGCCGGCTTCTTTGTGCTTATTTTGTATTGCTAACAAATCTGCCCTGGCATAAAGAAGAAGATTTAATGAATCCTTTTTTGTTGTGTTTATAAGTGAAGAAAACTCGAGAGCGTCGTTTGCAAAATCTGTAGAAAGATTTTTGGATGCATTGTTGAATAATATAACTGAGTTAGAAAAATTTCCTTTCCAAAATTCAATTCGCGCCAAATAGAAATTTGCTTCTGCCAAACTGTTCGGTTCAATGCGCGGAAATCTAACGGCATTTTCAAAAAATTTTTGTGCACTTTGCAAATCATTTCTTGAAATAGCAATTCTGCCGCGTGCAAGATTTGACTCAACATAATAGTTGGTAGTTGGTGAACTCTGCGCAACCTTGCCATAAATAGTATCGGCTTCTTGTAAATCGAAAATTCTTTTTCTGTAAATCTCCGCTATTCTGAAGAGTGCTTCAACGTTAATTGAATTATCGGGATATGCTTTTACAAATTCGTAGTATGAATTTATAATTTTATTGTAATCATCTGTAAAGTACGGAACTTGTTTTGTAAATGGCTTCCACGATTCATTTTGTTGAAGAAATTTTTGATCTAGAGAAGCTTCTAATGTGCGTGCATAGCCGAGCTTTGCCGTGGGAAAATAAGGGGAATTAGTATAGTGTTGCACAATATAATTATAACCTTCGGAAGCCCACTCGTATTGCCTGCTGCGGTATGCTTCTTGCGAAAAAATAAAAATGTATGTTCCGCTGCCGTTGAACTCTTTTTCGGTTTTTATGACATTCTCGAATGCGTCTTTATAATTGCCGGAAGTCTGATAAACAAATGTAAGGAGATCAAAAATTTCTATTTGTGGTTTTGAATCGGCAAAATCTTTCACTGCTTCAATTGTTTGCTTTGCCGCGTCTGGTCCGTTCAGATAGCTGTTCATCCGTGCTTTTGCAATTTGTGCTTGTTCCGGATGATGAGCGATTAAATTGCAAAACTCAATTGCCGCATTCTTAAATTTCATATTTGCCGCATATATATTTGCCAAGTCCATTGAAAATATTGTGGGGTCATCAGAATTTTTGTTCCCTCTTTTCAGTATATCGATAGCTTTTTCATACGCGCGGTTTTCGATCGCATAATTCGCTATTACTCTGTAGCCAATGTAAGATTTTGGATTAAGGGCTATTCCTTTTTCCCACACTTCAAACGCTTTATCCGATTGATCCATGATAAAGTAAGTGGTGCCAAGCAAGCCGTAAAGATTGATATCTGCCGGAGTCAGATTAATCTTGTGCTGTAGGAGCTCGATAGACTGTTGGTATTTCTTTTGTGAGATAAGATTTTTATTCAAAGCTTCGAAGAAAATATTATTCCACGGTTGAGCATCTGCAAGTTCTTTATAAATTGTTTCAGCTTTTTCTAATTGCCCCGCTTGTTCGAAGCTCTGGGCAAGATTAAAACGATTGTCCAAATTCTGAGTTACTTGAGCAGACAGCCCGATATAAAGAGAGATAACAATTATTAGAATAGTTTTATAGTGCATATTAACCGGTGCCTAAAAACTTCTCATCAAAAATATTTCCGATGTTTAAAATTCTATTAGGATCAAAAATGAGTTTTAGTTGCGCCATTTCTTTGATAACACCTTCGCCGTACATCTTCAATAAATAATCACGTTTCAATTTGCCTATACCATGCTCGGCGGAAATTGTTCCCCCTAGGCGTACGGCTTCTTCGCAAATGCTTGCGTAAATATCTTTTGCTTTTTGATACTCCTCTTCATCTTTTGGTAACATATTAAGATGCGGATGGCAATTGCCAAAGTGACCGTAAATTACATAGTTGAGATTTGCTTGTTTTACCTTCTTTTTCATCCAATTGTAAAAAGAATTGAATTGATTTACCGGAACCGCGGTATCTGTTCCGACTTTTTTTAAATTCCGTAGAGTAATAAACTCATTTACTTTCCATGAAATTGCATGACGGAACTCGTGAAATTTCTCCTGCTCGTTTTTATCTAACGCAATCCAGACTGATTCTTCATCACAATTATGTTCTTTCAGAAGTTCTATCCAATTATTCATTACAATAGCTTCGTCTTTATCAAAATCTTGTTCAAACCAGATTGCCGCTTGTGTGTTATCTGGAATGTTTGGATAATCCGTTCGTAAAAAATTTAGAGCGTTCACATCAAAGAATTCAAGCGCACGGGCACTTAAAGGATTATTTGTAATTAACGGCTGTTTGAATTTTTGAAGAGATGTTGAACGGGCTTCATCTATAAATTTAAGCGCATCAAGCTCATTAGAAAAAAAAGCCACACACGATAAAACATTTTTAGGAAGTTCAATCAGCTTCAATTTAATTTCAGTTATAATTCCCAATGTTCCTTCTGAACCGATAAATAAGTCTATCAAATCCATATTTTCTTCACAGAAATAGCCGGAGGCGTTCTTGGTCTTGGGCATTTTATATTGTGGCAATGAAAAAGAAATTTCCTTACCGCTTTCTGTTTTAAGCAAAGCTTTTAGTTGAGATGCAAAATATTTGCCCCGTTCAATCGAAATTATTTCCCCGTCAGGTAAAATAATTCTTAAACCGAGTATGAAATTTCTTGTCGCGCCATACTTAAATGTCCGAGCACCGGAAGCGTTTGTTGCTACGGTTGCACCTATGAAACAGTTTCTCTCGGTAGGGTCCGGCGGATAAAATAGATTTTTAGATTCAACAAAATTTTGCAGATCGCTTAATATCACAGCCGGTTGTACGAGAAGATATTTTTCTTTAGAGTTCAACTTGATAACTTGATTCAGCTTTTCAAGAGAAACTACAACGCCGCCTTCGGGTACACGAGCTCCGGTTAATCCGGTGCCGTTGCCTGTAACGGTTACTTTTATTTTATCTTTGTTGAAATTTTTTAATAGTTGAACAATCTCTTCTTCGGTTTCCGGAATGTAGACAGACTCGGCAAAACCCTTATAATTGGATGCGTCGAAAAGATAGTTTTGAATTTGTTCGGGATCGTTCTTAATGATCATCTAAAATCATTCTGTTAATTTACCGTGTTTAGTCATTATAGCTTTCCAAGTAGCAACGTCAAGTTGTTCGGATTCATCAATAAGCATTATTGGAATATCATCCTCGATGCGGTAACGCCGCCGTGTTGTTTTATCTGTTGATACAAGAAAATTACCATCCAAAACAAGATCTGCCTTTGTCTCGGGGCAGCAAAGAATATCTAAAAGCTCTTTTGAAATCATTTTCTTCCTCTGAAATATTTAACTCATAAGTAGTAAATTGCACTTAAATTCTTTCAGAATAAATCTAACTAAAATTTTCATAAATATTCGGTCCAAATTATGATTGGTACAAAACAACTCGCCGAATTTCCGAAAATTGAAACCGGGCGATTAATTCTGCGCAAGTTAACTTTTGATGATGTTAGTGATATTTTTGAATATGCTTCCAATCCTAAAGTGCCGGAATTCTTACCATGGGAGACCCATAAAACAATCGAAGACACTCTTGCGTTTATTAATCTTGTTGAAGAGGAGTTTAAGAAATTTAATTCAATTGTTCTGGGGATTGAAATAAAAGAGAAGAAAAAATTGATTGGCACAATTGCTATGCGTAATTGGGACAAAGCAGACCGCTGTATTGATATCGGTTATGTTATATCACAAAATTATTGGAATAAAGGATTGACTACGGAAGCCGTTAAAGCTGTAATCGAATTTGGATTCGAACGGTTAAACGCAAACCGTATAGAAGCTCATTGTGATGAAGATAATATTGCCTCTTACCGTGTCATGGAGAAAGCCGGAATGAAATATGAGGGAACATTGCGTCAAAAAATCTTGATCAAAAATAAATTTGCCAGCATGAGATTCTATTCTATCATAAAAGAAGAATATAATAAATGACACGCGTGAAAATTTGTTGTATCTCTTCAATTGAAGAAGCACAACTTGCAATACAATATGGTGCCTCGGCGCTTGGCTTAGTTTCCGCAATGCCCAGCGGACCGGGTGTAATTTCAGAAGAATTGATTTCTCAAATCGCAGAGCAAATACCTCCGGGCATATCAACATTTCTTCTTACAAGCAAACAATCAGTAGAAGAAATTATAGAACAACAGCGTAGATGTAAAACAAACACGGTTCAAATCTGCGATAAAATAGTTCATGGAAGCTACATCCAATTAAAGAAAGCTTTACCCGGAATAAAAATTGTTCAAGTGATTCACATTACTGGAGAAGAATCGTTTGATGAAGCTGTAGAAGTTTCGAAAAATGTTGATACTTTGCTTCTTGATTCCGGAAATCAAAAACTGGCTGTAAAAGAATTAGGCGGAACAGGACGAACTCACGATTGGACTATAAGCAGAAAAATAGTTGATTCTGTAAAAATTCCAGTTTTCTTGGCCGGCGGATTAAATGCAGAAAACGTTGCAGATGCAGTTCGGCATGTAAAACCATACGGTGTTGATATTTGCTCGGGTGTTCGAACTAATGGAAAATTAGATGAGCGGAAAGTGAAATTATTTTTTGCAAATCTAAACACTGTGCAATAATGAATGAATCTCTTTCTCACAAAAAAATCCTAAAATTTTGGATTCCACTTTCGGCAACTTGGCTGATGATGTCTGTGGAAGGTCCGTTTCTAACAGCATTAATAGCACGTATGTCAAATCCGGAATATAATCTTGCGGCTTACGGGGTAGCTTTCGCCTTTGCTTTAATTGTAGAGTCTCCTGTTATAATGATGATGAGCGCCTCGGTAGCTTTAGTCCGTAATGAATATTCTTTTTACAAACTAAGGAATTTTGTCTATTCGGTAAATCTTTTGATAACACTCTTCATAATAATTTTAATAATTTCTCCGATTTTTTATTTTCTTACAATTGAATTAATGAATCTACCACCTGAAGTTGCAGTGCTTACACATAAAGCAGTCATCTTATTAATTCCCTGGCCTGCGGCAATAGGATATAGAAGATTTTATCAGGGAATAATGATTAGCGGTAATGCGACACGCCGCGTTGCCTACGGAACTATTATCAGAATGTCTTCAATGTTTTTTGTTGCGGTAATGTTAATATCATTTTTAAAACTGGATGGAGTTGTAGTTGGCGCGTCGGCTCTTTCTGCCGGGGTAGTAATGGAAGCCCTTGCAAGCAGAATAATGGCGAACAAATTTGTTAAGAATGTAAAACTAAATCTCGCTAATGATTCATCAACAAATCTTTCTTATAAAGAAATTGTAAAGTTTTATTATCCGTTGGCTCTTACTTCCTTTATCTCGCTCGGAGTTCAACCGATTGTAATTTTTTCAATGGGTCAAAGTAACAGAGCGCTGGATTCGTTGGCGGTTTTGCCTGTATTAAATTCTCTTGTTTTTTTCTTTAGGAGTTTCGGTTTGTCATTTCAGGAAGTTGGCGTTGCGTTGATGGGCGAAAACAAAAATTATTATAAGCTTAGAAACTTTGCTTTTGTTCTTGGAATTGCTGTTGTAACCGGTTTAGGTTTGATTTCGTTTACGCCGCTTTCAGATATCTGGTTTCAAAAAGTTTCCGGGCTGTCATCTCAATTATCGGAATTTTCTAAATTTCCTCTGATGCTTTATACAATCTTTCCCGCTACAACTGTTTTTATAAGCTTTCAAAGGGCAATTCTTGTCTTCTATAGAAAAACCAATCCTATTACATACGCAACTATAATTGAAGTAGTCGGAATAATAATAACCCTAATAATTACTATTAAATTTTTCTCTCTGGTTGGTGTTATTGCGGCAATTATTGCTTACACGTTGGGAAGAATAGCGGCGATTATTTATTTGATTCGTCCTTTTAAGCTGGCGCTTGATAAAAATAAAGAATAGTCATTTGCTGATAAGTTTGAATCCGGTTCCGTGTACATTAATAATTTCAATTGATTTATCCAGTTTAAGATAGTTCCGGAGTTTTGTTATGTACACATCCATACTTCTGCCTGTAAAATAGCTCTCGTCTTTCCAAATTCTAGTCAGGGCTTCAGATCGTTCTAAAATCTTATTCTTGTTTATGCAGAGCAATCTAAGCAAATCGCATTCCTTTTGTGTAAGTCTTTGTTCGCTGCTGCCGTGATATAGAACCCTCTTGTTATAATCAAAACTGTAGTCGCCTATTTTGAATTCATTTCTGTCATCTTCCTTCTGGACATTTTTAGTGCGTTTCATAATTGCATTCATACGCATTATAAGTTCTTCCATGCTGAAAGGTTTGGTCACATAATCATCGGCGCCTATTTTGAATCCTTCTATCTTATCATCAAGCAGTGATTTTGCGGTTACGAAAAGAAATGGTGTTTGTTTATCAATCATCCGGATTTTTTTTGCAAGAGAGAACCCGTCCATCTTTGGCATCATAACATCAATCAAACAAAGATCGAACTTATTTGCTTTGAATTGGTTGAATCCTTCTTCACCATTAAGGGCTTGAGTTACTTCAAATCCTTTAACGGAAAGAAATTCACGCAGCAACATTCCCAGATTAGAATCATCTTCTACTAAAAGTATTTTGCTTTTCATTATTCGCCGGCTATTGGAAGTATAAATTCAAATTGACTTCCTTTTCCATCTTCACTCGTCACAGAAATTTTACCATTATGCGCTTCAATTATTTTTTTTGCATAACTTAAACCAATTCCAAAACCACGCACGTTTTGTACATTGCCGCTTGCCACTCTGTAAAATGTTTCAAAAATCTTTCCCTGAAATTCTTTAGGAATCCCAATTCCATTATCTTTAATAATTACGGCAACGGATTTGTCTACGTTCTTAGTCGTTATAGTTATTTCAGGCGCGCGCTCATTGTATTTTATAGCATTGTCCATCAGATTGGCAATTATATTTGTTACGTGAAAGTCATCACAATTTATGATTGATGGATTAGCGTTCAATTCAAAATTTATTTTACCTTCTCTGAGTTTGATGGCATCTTCATACATCAGTGCTGCGGAACGGATTAATTCATGTAAATCAACTTCTTCTTTAGATAAGTTAAATTCACTTTTTTCCATTGCGGCGGTATTCAGAAGAGTTTCAACCATTATTTTCAATCGGTCGTTTTCTTCTTTAATAATTTTTGAATAACGCATTACCGAATCTTTTTCACTTATAAGCGTTGGCTCATTTAATGCCTCGCATGCAACGGAGATAGTTGAAATAGGCGTCTTGAACTCGTGTGTGATGTTGTTTATCAAATCATTTTTTACTTGGGTGATTTTCTTCTGGCGAATGAACATTTGTACTGTCTTAAAAAAGACAACAACAATTACTAATATTAGTCCAACCGATAAACTCATCATACCGGTTATGGAACTTAAAACATGTTTCTGTTCATCCGGGAAATAAACAACTAATTCGTTTCTATCAAGAAACATTTCGGCTGGAAACAGAAGTGTTCTTAGTCTCGATTTTCTTATTTCTGTAGTATCCGCACCCTTTTTTAATAATGTAAAACTGTTGCTATTAGTTTTATATACGCCAAAATAAAAATCGCCGCTGTATACACGGCTTTTAAATTCCTGGGTAAGAAGTTTATCTAATTGTTTTGTTGAAATACGGTCTTCAATTTTCTTTTGAGAATTAACCTCTACCATTTCTGTAATAACTCTTTGAATTAGAGATTGTCTGTTCTTTACAATAGTATCAAAATCCGAACGCCATACATACCGCGGTATATTTGCTCTACCATCGGGAGAATAGGCAAAGACTCTTAGTTGGACTCCTTTCTTGGTTGAATCAAAATCATTTTTGGGATTAATTTTGTAAGGTGCCTCATCGCTGAATATTTTTACCATCTTAGATTTAGATGAGCTGTCTCCGACAAAAATTCCAAATTCTTTTTGCCTTGCTTT
>Ga0334722_10003045_pt1 | contig 18345 bp, 18 predicted proteins | sample C3_bottom_MG_FD_207210 | JGI IMG/M metagenome (GOLD analysis project Ga0334722, IMG submission 207210) | Sediment microbial communities from Yellowstone Lake, YNP, Wyoming, USA - C3_bottom | ecosystem: Environmental > Aquatic > Freshwater > Lake > Sediment | place: USA: Wyoming | collected...
CGACTGGCTCAAGGACCACCACGGCGCGAAGATCGTCGCCGTCGAGGCGCTCGAGTGCCCGACGATGCTCTACAACGGCTTCGGCGAGCACAACATCCAGGGCATCGGCGACAAGCACATCCCCTTCATCCACAACGTGACGAACACCGATGTGGCCGTCGCCGTGACGGACCATGCCACCGACCAGCTCTTCGTGCTCTTCAACGACGAGGCGGGGCGCGCCCTGCTGACGGCGCGGGGGGTCAGCGAGACGGTGATGGCGACACTTCCCCACTTCGGATTCTCCAGCATCTGCAACGTAGTGGCGGCCATCAAGACGGCGAAACGCCTGAAGCTCGGCGCGCAAGACGCCATCATCACGGTCGCCACCGACGGCGCCGCGATGTACGCGTCGGAGCGGCCGAAGCTCCTCCGCAAGCACTTTGGCGGCGCGTTCGACCGGACGAAGGCCGGCGACGCGTTTGCGCGGCACATGCTGGGCGCCAGCGCCGAGCACGTGATGGAGATGGGCACGGTGGAGCGCGACCGCGTCTTCAACCTCGGCTACTTTACGTGGGTAGAGCAGCAGGGTGTGTCGCTGGCGGACTTCGTGGCGCGACGTGAACAGTCGTTCTGGCGCGGCCTGCGCGAGCTGCTCCCCGCCTGGGATGCGATGATCACGGAATTCAACGGACGCACGGGGCTGGGGTGACAGCGCGCACCCCTCCGGCCTTGCGCCTCGAGTGTGCCGGGTGTGGCTGGACAGCGCCGGACGCGGAGATCCTGCGATATCCGTTCCGGTGTCCGAACGCAGGCACCGACGACGTGGATCACGTGGTGACGCGGCGACTCGAGCCCGCGAACGTTGCCGCGATCGAGAGTGACGATCCCAATCCCTTCGTTCGCCATCGCGCGTTGTGCACCGCATGGCATACGGCGCGCGCGCTTGGCATGAGCGACGACGCCTACGTGGACCTCGTGCGGACGCTAAACGACAAGGTCGCCGCGGTGGACGGACGCGGATTCCATGCCACACCGTTCTCGCCCGCCACGACACTCGGCCAACGGCTGGGGCTCGAGATCTGGGTGAAGGATGAGACCGGGAGCGTCTCGGGTTCGCACAAGGGCCGGCATCTGATGGGAATTCTGCTCTATCTCGCGGTGGTGGAGCGGCGCGAGCGGCCGCCGCTGGCGATCGCGAGTTGCGGCAACGCCGCGCTCGCGGCGGCGGTGCTGGCGCGCGCGGTGGAGCGCGCGCTCAAGGTGTTCGTGCCGCCGCACGCCGAAGCGGCGGTGCTGGAGACACTGCACGCGCTCGGCGCGGACGTGGTGCCCTGCCCTCGCGTGCCGGGACGGCCGGGTGATCCGTGCATGCATGGATTTCACGATGCGGTCCGCGCGGGTGCCCTGCCCTTCTGCGTGCAGGGAAACGAGAACGGCCTCACGATCGAGGGCGGGGAAACGCTGGTGGAGGAGATGCTCGCATCCGGCGCTCCGTCATTTGATCATGTGGTCGTGCAGGTGGGCGGTGGCGCACTCGCGAGCGCCTGCATGCAGGCGTTTGCCCGCGCGGCAGGCGACGGACGGCTGTCGCGCATGCCACGCATCCACACGGTGCAGACCGAGGGGGCGTGGCCGTTGCGGCGCGCGTGGGGACTCTGGCAGGAGCACAGGCGTCACACCGGAATGTCGCGGGACGATGCGCTACGCTACGCGAGCGCTCACCGCTCGGAGTTCATGTGGCCGTGGCCGGAGGAGCCGCAGAGCATCGCCGAGGGAATTCTCGACGATGAGACGTACGACTGGCTCGCGGTGGTGCGCGGGATGGCCGAATCGGACGGGGTGCCCGTGGTGGCGGACGAGGCAACGCTGAGGGAAGCCCGCGATCTGGCGTGCACCCACACGGGCATTCCCGTGAGCCACACGGGCGCGGCCGGTCTCGCCGGCGTCATTCGTCTACAGCGCGACGGCGTGATCAATGCCGGCGAGCGAGTGGCGGTCATCTTCTCGGGCGTCGAACGGTCCTGACGCACCCGGTCGGCGGACCAGCGCCCGCCGATCGACGTATCGCTACCCCGCCCGGCGGGGTCGTGCGTCCTTCGCCAGGCGCCCGACGACTTCCGTTGGGTCGGCGAATCGCGTCAGGAGAATCAGCGCCGCCACGATGAACGGCTTGTGGCTTGCCTCGCGGTACGTGTCGACGCGCGCCTTCTCGAAGACCGCCTTGCTCACCTCGCCCGCCGCGCACGAGACATCGGTCACGTCGGCCGGCAGGCAATGCATGTAGCGTGCGCCGCCGTCCTTGGTGCCGCGCATCATTGCCTCGGTGCACTCCCAGTCCTTGTGCCTGGCGTTGCTGGCCAGCGCCTCGCGTTCGAGGTCCTTCAGCTTGTCCTTCTCGCCCGCGCGCAGGATGCGCGTGCGCTCGCGCATGACGGCCGCCGGCGCCCAGCTCTTCGGGTACACCACGTCCGCGTTCTCGAACGCCACCGCCATTGAATCGGTGACGGCAAACGACCCGCCACCGGACTTCGCGAAGCGCCGCGCCGTTTCCAGCGTATCGTCCACGAGATCGTAGCCCGGAGGATGCGCGAGCACGACGTCCATGCCGAAGCGCGTCATCAGCGTGATCACGCCCTGCGGCACCGACAGGGGCTTTCCATAGCTCGGCGAATACGCCCAGCTCATCGCCAGCTTCTTCCCCTTCAGGTTCTCGATGCCACCGAACTTCTCCACGACGTGCGCGAGGTCCGCCATGCTCTGGGTCGGGTGGTCGAGGTCCGACTGGAGATTGATCACCGCGGGGCGCTGCATCAGCACTCCTTCCTTGAAACTCTCGTCGAGAGCGGCCGCGACTTCGCGCTGAAACTTGTCGCCTTCGCCGAGGAACTTGTCGTCGCGGATGCCGATCACTTCGGTGAGGAATCCGATCATCGCCGCTGTCTCGCGCACCGTCTCACCGTGCGCAATCTGCGAAGTGGACTCGTCCAGTTCCTCCGTCATCAGGCCGAGGAGGTTGCACCCCGAGCGAAAGGCGTAGCGCGTGCGCGTGGAGTTGTCGCGGAAGATCGAGACGCCGAGGCCGGACTCGAACACCTTGCACGAGACGCCGCCCCGCGCGAGATCCTCGAGCGCCGCCGCCGTGTCCAGCACGGCCCGCAGCGTGGCGTCGTCGTGGTCCCAGGTGCAAAGGAAGTCACCGTTGTGGAGGCGATTCATCGGCTGGCCTCGAGATACGCCTGCGGAAACGCGGCGTAGAAGCGCGCCGCGAGCGTGAGGTCGTTCACGGGGCACTGGTCGTCCGGCGAGTGCGCCCAGATCTCGTTGCTCGGTCCGAACCCGATGGTGGGCACGTTGAACATGCCGGCAGTGGCGATGCCATTGGTGCTGAAGCCCCACTTGCCCACCACCGGCTTCCCGCCGAGCGCGGTTTCGGCGGCACGCACCCCGGCCTGCACGGCGGGATGATCTTCCGCGAACAGCCATGTCGGGTAGTACTTCTTGGTGGGATAGGTGAGCCCGGTGTACGACGGCACTGCGTAGTCGAGTACGGAGACGGTCGCGCCGGCCTGCTTGACGCTTTCCAGTGCCTCGATCTGCTTCACCGCACCCTCCCAGGTTTCGCCGTGCGTCAGCCGTCGGTCCACGTGGATCGTCGCGCTGTCGGCCACGGCGCAAAGCGACGGCGAGGTCGACCGGATGGCGGAGATCGTGCACGATCCCTTGCCGAGGAATGGATCCGCCGTTGCGGCCAGACTGTCGTTCAGCCGCTCGATGTCGGCGATGATCGGCGCCATTCGATAGACGGCGTTGACGCCTCTCTCGGGCGCCGAGCCGTGGGCCGACCGGCCCTGGGTGCGGATTTCGATCTCCATCCGGCCACGGTGACCGCGGTAGACGCCGAGATTCGTCGGCTCGGTGATCACCACGACATCCGGCGCCAGCACCTTTTCGCGCAGGATGTACTGCCAGCAGAGGCCGTCGCAGTCCTCTTCCATCACCGTGCCGGTGACCCAGAGCTGCACGCCGTCGAGCAGGCCCAGCTCCTTTGCGATGCGCGCGCCGTAGACGGACGCCGCGAACCCGCCTTCCATGTCGCCGGCGCCGCGACCGTAGATGATCCCGTCTTTCAACTCGCCCCGATACGGATCGCGCGTCCAGGTGGACGGGTCACCGACGCCGACGGTGTCGAGGTGCGCATCGAGCGCGATGACGGTCTTTCCGGAGCCCACGCGCCCGAGGATGTTGCCCATCCCGTCCACCTTGATCTCGTCGAACCCGCAGGCCTCCAACTCGGCGCGGGCGCACGCCATCACGTCCCGTTCCTGCGCGCTCTCGGACGGAATGGCGATCATCGCGCGCAGGAAGCGCACCATGTCGGGGGTGTACTGTTCGGCCTTCTTGGCGATGTCAGCGGTTGGAATCGGGGTCATTGCACCAGGCTCTGGTTCACGTAGTTGACTTCGGTCGGCGCCAGCAGCGATTCGTGCAGCCGACGCAGGATACGAACGCTCGCATCATCGGAGGGGGCGCCGCCGACGGTGGCGCACACCTCCACGCCGTCGAAGCGTCCGGTGATCGCATCGCGCTCCACCAGTATCGCGTCGCGCGGAGCGTCGGCCACCCACCGCTCGCGGCTGACGAAGAAGCGCGGCTTCCGCAGGAACGGTCCCCCATCCTCCGGGCAGAACGTGTCGCAGTTCCCGCACTCGTTGCAGAAATCCACGAAGTTGCCGATCTGCCGCTCTTCCGTCACCGGCACCTCGGCCGTCGAGGCCATCGCGAAGGCGAAGTTCGCGTCGTTGGGGCAGACGGCGATGCACTTGTCGCAGGTCAGGCAGTCGAAGAGCCTGAGCTGCCGGTTGATCTTGCGCGGCACCTTGCTATGCGCCGCCACGGCGTAGCGCGGATCGGCGGTGGCGCGCTCCACGTAGCGATCGGTATTCCGGATCTTCGCTGCGGCGAGGTCCGCCGGCCCCCCTGCTCCGTAGGCGCGCACGACGAACTCGTCCACCGATGACGCGCCCACGGCATCCATCCGCTTCTTCAGTTCGTCGAAGTAACCGAAAGGACGCGCGTACCCGCCCGGCTGCAGCAGGTCGGAGCAGACCGTGACCGGCACCAGCCCCAGCGCCACGGCATCGGGGAAGTTCGCCCGTTCGATTCCGGCCGAGAAGGAGATGGGGAACCGGTCACCGAACGCGCGGCGGACCCGGCGCACCAGGTGCATCGCCAGCACGTGGAGCGGCGGACCCGAGAGGTACATCGCCTGTTCGCTCCGGGCGAAGACCTGGCGATGGTTCTCGACGATCAGCGTATTGGAACACTTCATTCCCACGTCGAGCCCCAGTGACTTCGCGGTGCCGTCCAGCCGGTCCATGAACGCCGAGGCCTGGTCCCAGTGCGCGTCCTTGGCGAAGGCGTCGTCTGGGACATGCAGTTCGGCGTAGCCCAGGGCATCGTGGAGGAGGGCGTGCACCTCGCTGGAACCGAGGAGCGTGGGGTTGAGCTTCACCACGCACGCGAGCTGTCGCTCGCGCATGAGGAAGTCGACGATCTGCTCGATCTCGTGCGGCGGACAGCCGTGGAAGGTGCTGAGCGTCAGCGTGTCGGAGAGGCGCGTCGTGAAGTCGAGGTCGCGCAGCGGCCCGAGTTCCTTCGGTAGTTCCCCGCGCAGGCGCTCCACCACTGCCGAGGCGTCCATCATGCCGGCGATGAAGGCCTGCACCCGCTCGCTCCGGATTCCGGCGAGGTCGTAGCCGACGCTCATGTCGAAGATGGTGCGCCCGAAGCCCGGCGCGAGCGCCAGACGGCCGCTCGATTCGAGGATGCGGATGAGCATGGCCGCCTTGACGTACTCCTCGAGCGATTCTTCGAGCGTCAATTCCTGCGACCACTCCACGTTGTAGCCCACCGTCTGCATGTCGATGCATGGACGCGGGATGGTGAGGCGGTCGTTGATCTGCACCGTCTTCAGTTCGATGATGCGCCCGCCGGCGAGCCATGAGAGCACGATGTTCTGCGCCAGTTGCGTATTGGGCCCTGCGGCTGGCCCGAACGGCGTGGCGGCGGTGTGGCCGTGGAAGCGGACCGAGCAGTCGTGCCGCGCGTCGCCGAGCACGAACTTGCGCGCAGGCAGGTCGAAGATGGCCTCGATTGCATCGAGCTCGCGCAGCATTCGACGCGCGAGTGTCGCGATGGGCATCGGAGCGAGGTTGGCCATGTGCTATACCTGACGTGGGGCGCGGTGCAGAAACCGACCGGTTCCCGCCTCGCCGGTGAAGACGCCGCGCTCGACGATGGGGCGGCCGCGGAGCAGCACGATGTCGGGCGCCCCCTTGAGCACGCGCCCTTCGTACGGGTTGTGATCTACGCGCATGTGGTGGGTATCGGCGCTGATGGTCTGCATGCAGTCGGGATCCCAGATCACCAGGTCGGCGTCGGAACCCGGGGCGATGGTGCCCTTCGTGGGATACAGCCCGAAGAGCCGGGCCGGCTCCGTCGCCGTCACGGCGACGAAGCGTTCCAGCGGGAGCCGTCGCGCGTTGAAGAGAAGACTCAGCCTGGTCTCGATCCCCGCCGCGCCACCCGGCACCTTGGTGAACTCCGCATGGCGGTGCTTGTCGGCCAACGTGAAGGGACAGTGGTCGGTGGCCACCGTCTGCAGCTCACCGGCGAGCAGTCCCTGCCACAGTCGTTCCTGCGCGCGCCGATTTCGGAGCGGCGGACTCATGATGAAGCGCGCGCCATCCGTCTGGTACTCGTCGTCGGTCAGGAAGAGATACTGCGGGCATGTTTCACCGGAGACCCGCGCGCCGCGCGCGCGCGCGGCGGCGATCTCGTCGACGGTCTCGGCGGCCGAGACGTGGACGATGTACAGGGGCGCGTCGGCCATCTCGGCCAGTGCGATCGCGCGATGCGCGGCTTCGGCCTCGGCACCGGGCGGACGCGTGAGGGCGTGCTGCATGGCGTCGGTGCGACCTGCCGCCATCGCGCGTTCCTGCAGGACCTCGATCACGCCTCCGTTCTCGGCGTGCACCATCACCAACCCGCCGTTCGTCGCCGTGGCGAGGAGCGTGCGGAAGAGCGCCGCGTCGTCCACCATGAGGCGGCCGGGATAGGCCATGAAGAGCTTGAAGCTCGTGACGCCCTCGGCGACCAGCGTGTCCAGCTCGCGGAGCACGGCGGGCGTCACGTCCGTGACGATCACGTGGAAGCCGAAGTCGATGGCCGCCTTGCCGCGCGCCTTCGACTTCCACGTCTCGACCGCCGCGTGCAGCGTGCCGCCGCGATCCTGCACGGCGAAGTCGACGATGGTCGTCGTGCCTCCCATGGCGGCCGCGATGGTGCCGGAGGCGAAGTCGTCGGCGGAGACGGCGTCGCCGTACGGCATGTCGAGATGGGTGTGCACGTCGACGCCGCCGGGGAGCACCAGGCGGCCCGTGGCATCGACGACGCGGTCAGCCGTCGCGGTGATGCCGGGTGCGACCTGCACGATGCGCTCACCGTCAACCAGCACGTCCGCCGCGTGCGTACCGTCGGCGGTGACGACCGTGCCATTCCGGATGAGGAGTCGCATGGAAAGATGCTGCGCCGCAACCGGCGCCGGGTCAAGGTGGCGGCTCGATCGGCCAACTGCCGGAGGGAGCCGAGGTCGATGCGTGCTGCATCGCGGATCAGTACCGGACCTTGTCCTCCAGCGCCTCCCATGCGGCAAAGACGTCCTGTCCTCCGACGTCCGTCATGCGGACGAATTCGACCTTCCTCGCGGCAGGATCACGATCGAGTTCTTCGTAGATCAGCTTGTCGCTGAACCCTGCCTGCTCGGCATCGCGACGGTCGCAGGCAAAGACGACTCTCGTGATGCCGGCCCAGTAGAGCGCGCCCAGGCACATGGGGCACGGTTCGCACGAAGAATAGAGCATGCAATCACTCAGATCGTGCGTCCCGAGCCTGGTTGACGCCAGTCGTATCGCCTGGATCTCGGCATGCGCCGTGGGATCGCGATTGAGCACGACGCGGTTGTGTGCTTCGGCAATGGCCGCGCCGTTTCGCACGATGACGGCCCCGAAGGGCCCGCCGCCATTCCGGACTCCCTGCATGGCCATCTCGACCGCCATGAGCAGCAGTCGTCTGTCGTCGTCCTGCATCACGTGATCCTTGTTCATCGTGGAGTCCGACCCAGGAGAAGACGCGGCAGGAAATGCCGTCGGGGCCGCCGGGTCCCTTGAAAGTATGGCGCCATTGCGGAGGCCACGCCACGCACCGGAACGTGGCACCGGCACGTGGCACCGGCACGTGGCACCGGCACGTGGCACCGGCACGTGGCGTGGCATCCGGCGTCGCGCCATACTTGCACCATACCCAGACTGCGCGGACGACGGGCAGAGGAGACGAGCGATGGCGAAGTCCATGCTGGTGATTGCCATTGGCGGCAACTCGCTCATCAAGGATCGGCAGCACATGAGCGTGCCGGATCAGTATCTCGCGCTGGGCGAGACGAGTGCGCACATCGCCCGTATCATCGAGCGCGGCTGGAACGTCGCCATCGGCCATGGCAACGGGCCGCAGGTGGGTTTCATCCTGCGCCGCTCCGAACTGGCGGCCCACGAGCTGCACGAGGTGCCGCTCGACGTGTGCGACGCCGACACGCAGGGCGCCATCGGCTACGAGCTGCAGCAGAACCTGGGGAACGACTTCCGGCGGATGCGCATCGACCGCCAGGCGGTCACCATCGTGACGCAGGTCGAGGTGGACGGCAACGACCCCGCGTTCCAGCTCCCCAGCAAGCCCATCGGATCGTTCATGGACGAGGCGCAGGCGCGCCAGCGCGCGGAGAAGGATGGCTGGGTCGTGCGCGAAGACGCGGGACGGGGCTGGCGGCGGGTGATTGCCTCCCCGCGGCCATTGCGGATCGTCGAGGAACGGGCCATCACGTCGCTGTTGCGGGATGACTTCGCCGTGATCACCGTGGGCGGCGGCGGCATCCCGGTGGTCACCGATGCGCACGGCAACCTGCACGGCGTCGCCGCCGTGATCGACAAGGACTTTTCGTCGGCGCTGCTGGCAACCACGATCGGCGCCGACGTGTTCATGATCACGACCGCGGTCGACCGGGTGGCGCTCGACTGGGGACGCCCGACGCAGCGCTGGGTCGACCGCCTCTCGCTCGCCGAAGCGAAGGCCTGCCTCGCCGAGGGCACCCATTTCGCTCCGGGGAGCATGGCGCCGAAGATCGAGGCCTGCATCGAGTTCCTCGAGCACGGCGGCGGCGAGGCGGTCATCGCGAACCCGGAGAACATGGAGCGGGCACTCGCCGGCGAGGCGGGCACGCGGATTGTCGCGTGAGTTCAGCCGGGGCAGTGCACGTCAGCCTTCAGCGCCTGCGCGCGCGGCGTCAATACCCCGCGCCATCCCCACCACTCGTCCTGCCCCGGTGCAGTCGAAAAAGCATCCACACGTACCCCACCGCCAGCACGAACCCGAGCGGCCACCACCACAGCCCGGTGCGCAGCGCGTGCTCGCTCGATGACGCGTTCAACACCGTGAGGGAGTGACGCGGATCGACGGCGGAACGGATCAACGTGGGATAGAGACACGCGGCCGTGGCCGCGAGCAATCCGAAGAGAAACGCCCCCGACGCGATGAACGCCGCCAGGTCGCGTCCGCGGCCCCTGAGCAACCCGCTGCCGAGTAGCCCTGCCACCATGACGGCCGTCGCGACCCACGCGAGCGGGCGCACGGTCAGCGCCGCGCGCATGTCAGGCGCGAGGTGCAGGGTCGCCGCCGTCGCCAGCAGCCAGAGCGCGCACGTCACCACGAAGAGCACGCGCGCCGCCGCCACGCTCCGGTCACGCACCGGTCCGCCGGTGCGCCACGCGAGAAAGAGCGCCCCATGATGCGCCAGCGCGACCAACGCCAGCACTCCGGCCAGCGTCGTGAACCAGTCGAGCATACCGAGCACGCCCGTTGGCGACAACGACGCGAAGAGCGGCAGCGAGAACCAGCCGTCCGCCTGCAGCGGCACGCCGCGCACGAGGTTCCCGAGCGCCACGCCAAGGAGTACCGGGGCCAGCATCGAGGCCAGCGCAAAGGCGCCGTCCCAGAACTGCCGCCACAGTTTGTCTTCGAGGTGTGACCGGAATTCGATGGCGATGCCACGGATGATCAGCACCCACAGCACCATCATGATGGCAAGATAGAAACCGGAAAGTCCCGCGCCGAGCACCCGGGGGAACGCGAGCATCAGTGTGCCGCCCGCCGTGAGCAGCCAGACCTCGTTGCCGTCCCAGAAGGGCCCGATGGCGCCAAGCACCTGCCGGCGCTCGGCGTCGGTGCGCGCGACGAAGAGATGGAGCGTGCCGGCGCCGAAGTCGAAGCCATCCATGACGACATAGATGGCGAGCAGCACCGCGGCGAGGCCGAACCAGAGCATCGGCATGGTCAACCCTCCGCGGTGGATGCGGCGCCGTGTCCGGCCGCATCGGGTCCGTGCGATATCTCGCGTGCGACGAGCCCGAGAAAGAGCACGCCGAGCACCAGGTAGAGGCCGGCGAAACCGAGCGTGCTGAACAGGGTCTCGCCCGCGTGCACCGTGGGCGACCCGCCGTCGGCCGTGCGCATGAGCCCGTACACGAGCCACGGCTGCCGGCCCAGCTCGGTCGTCATCCATCCCGCGGTCGTCGCGATGAACGGAAACGGAAAAGCAAGTGCCAGCGGCCACAGCGCCCAGCGTGTCGTTTCTAGCTGCCGGCGCCAGAGCAGCAGCGTGGCCAGCCCCATCAATGGAATGAAGAGCGTGCCAAGCCCGACCATGATATGGAACGAGTAGTAGAGCAGCTCGATACTCGTGGGCCAGTCGCGCTCGGGGAACGCGGTGAGACCGCGCACGTTGGCCGAGAAGTCCCCGTAGGCGATCCACGAGAGCATGGCCGGGAGCGTGACGGGGTTGTCGAGCCGGCGCGCGGGCACGTTGGGCTGGCCAATCATCGCCAGCGGCGCGCGCGGTCCGCTCTCGAAGCGCCCTTCCATCGCGGCAAGCGCCACCGGCTGGTGCTCGGCGACGAGTCGCCCCTGAAAATGCCCCGTGGGAAACGCCACTAGTCCCGCGGCGAGGAAGGCGGCGGGGACCCCGGTGCGCAGGGAGACGCGCGCGGCGGCGTAGTGTTCGCCGCGCAGCATCCAGTACGCCCCCACCGCGACCATCACGAATGCGCCCGACACCACCGACGCCATCTGGTTGTGGAAGAACTCGGTGATGGTCCAGGGGCTCAGCAGCATCGTGAGGAGGCTCGCGATCTGCAGCGAGCCGTCGGCCGCTACGTCGTAGCCCACCGGGAACTGCATGAAGGCGTTGGTGGCGATGATGAACCAGCCGGAGAGCCAGCTTCCGGCAAAGAGAGCCACCGCGGCGGCGAAGTGCAGCCGCGGTCCCAGCCGACGTTCGCCATAGAGCAGCAGCGCGAGCACGCTCGACTCGAGGGTGAAGGCGAAGATGCCCTCCATCGCCAGCGTCTGGCCAATCACGCCGCCCGTGTGCGCCGAGAACGCCGCCCAGTTGGTGCCGAACTGGAACTCCATCGGGATGCCGGTCACCACACCCATGGCGAAGGCGAGTCCGAAGACGCGGGTCCAGAACCGCGCGGCGGCACTCCACGCCACGCATCCCGTGCGCAGGGCCACTGCCTTGATGATCACGATGAGGAGCGCCAGCCCCATCGTGAGCTGCGGGAACAGATAGTGGAAGGTGATCGTGAAGCCGAACTGCAGGCGGTGCCAGAAGAGCGGGTCACTCATCGAAGGTCCCGTGCGTGCGGAAGACGGCCTGCGGCGACGGCCGGCGCCCGTATCCCACTGCGGGTTGCCGAACCCCTTGAATCATAGCGTTCATGACGCCGGCGCGAGTGCCGGCGTGCGAGGCCTTGCGCCGTGGCGGTCGACGATGAAGAATGGTCGACGGGTCCGATGCCGGGACGTTGGCGGCGCGACCGGCGACTTCCCTGCTCTCACAGCCAGAGTCAATTGCATGCAACGGCGTCCCATGGATGCATTTGATGTACTGCCCGTCGAGCGATTCGGGCTGTTGACGGGTCCATTGAACCGACTGCTGCGGCGCCACTCGTTCCACATCGCGGTCGGTTTCTGCATCCTGTTGCTGGACATCTACTCCAGCCCTTTGCTGCGGTTTCCGATCCTCTTCGTTGTCCCCGTGGCCCTGTCGGCGTGGTTCTGCAGCGTGCGTTTGGCCTACTTACTGGCGGTGCTCCTCTCGATCGGCCGCTTCGCCATCGCGGTGACCGTCGAGGCGGAAGGAGACCTCGCCGCCAGCATCATCAATGCGGTGGTCCGCATTGCCGTCCTCGTCTTCCTCGCGTTCCTGCTCGGGCGGATCCTCCGCATGTCGTCCGAGATCAAGATCCTGCGCGGGCTGCTTCCGACGTGCATGTACTGCAAACGGATTCGCAACGAGTTCGAGGCGTGGGAACCCATGGAGGCGTACGTGGCGAGGAACTCCGAGGCGCATTTCAGCCAGGGATTGTGTCCGGAGTGCATGGCACAGTACCATCGCCAACCGCTGGAGCCCGAGTAGCGTACACCTGGGGGCCGGGCGGCGGTCCGCGCCATCTCGTGCCCTGCCGCCGCAGCACCCTCAGCGCGCCATCATCGACGCGGGGATCCGCACGGCGACGACCCGTCCCCGCGCCGTCGTCGCGCCCTCCGCCGTCACCAAGACCTCCACCACCGACTTGCGGGCGGTTGCTTCGATGACGCGGGCGCGCAGTTCGAGCGCGGGCCCCAGCGGGGTCGGCACCAGAAAGTCCACCAGGAGCGACGCGGTCACGAAGCGCGGCGCGGGCGCGGCGCCGACGTCACGTCCCTCGGCCCGCTCCGCGGCCGTCGCGGCGGCGCCAATGGCATGACAGTCGATCAGCGACGCGAGCAAGCCACCGTACACGAAGCCAGTGACGCCGGTGTGCTCGGCGCGCGGCGTGAACCACGCCACGCTCTCGTCACCGTCGCTCAATGAGCGTACGTGGTGCCCGTGCGCGTTCAGCCGGCCGCAGCCGTAGCAGACCGCGAACTCGTCGGGATAGTGATCCTGGATGGCGGCGGGACCGGGTGCGGACATGACGTTCTCCATTCACGTGGCGTGGCGGCGCGGTCCCCCCGGCGGGGGCTGGACGCCGGCACTATCATCGTATATGTTCATATGGTAGTATATACATTCAGTGGCCATACCACGACAGAGCCCTGTGCCCGGAGTCACCATGTCGGACCCGAAGCCGCGCGATCCAATGGTAATCACTCACGACGGGGGCGTGCAGTTTTCCGCCCAGGTGCGCTCGCACCGCATTCTCGTCGACCAGCCGGAGCGGGGCGGCGGGGCGGACGCCGGTCCCTCCCCCATCGAACTCCTCGGCGTCTCGCTCGGCACCTGCGTCGCCCTCTATGTCCAGCAGTATTGCCACTCGCGGGAGATCCCGCACGCGGGCATGCGCGTCGAGGTGCAGCAGCGCGGCGCGCAGAACCCGAACCGCATCGGCGCATTCACCGTCACGGTCGTCCTCCCCGGCGGAATCCCCGCCGAACACGCGGCGATGCTGGAGCGCGTGGCGCGCAGCTGCCCGGCGCACAATACGCTCGCCCACGGCGCCGAAGTGCTGATGCAGTTCGAGGTGGGAGCGCCGTCATGAGCCAGCAGGCCATCGAACTGAAGATCATCGAACGCTACAGCGGCCTCTGCTGCTCCACCGGCAACCTGTCGTGCGGCGGCGCGGCGGAGCACGCCGACGCGCAGCCCGGCGAGATTGGCGTCGACCTCGGCAGCGGCCGGGGGCGCGAGCTGTTCAGCCTCGTGGACAAGGTCGGTACGCAGGGACGGCTGGTCGGCATCGACATCTCCGACGGCATGGTGGCCGCCTCGTCGGCGTCGGCGCGCGGGATGGGGCTCACCTCCGTGGAGTTCCACCAGCGGCATCTCCACGACACCGGACTCGACGCGGGCAGCATCGACTTCATGATCTCCAACTGTGCCATCAACCACGCCCCCGACAAGGACGCTGTGTACCGCGAGGCGTTCCGCTTCCTGAAGCCGGGCGGCCGGTTCGTGGTGAGCGACATCTACGCCACGAGCGACGTTCCCGCCGAGTATGCGAACGACCCCGACGCGGTGGCCGAGTGCTGGGGTGGGGCCGTGACGCGCGAGGCGTACCTCGCGACGCTGGTGGCCGCCGGGTTCCAGGCCCTCGAGGTGCTCGAGGAGAGCGATCCATACGACAAGGGGGACATCGAGGTTTGCAGTTTCACCATCCGCGGGCGCAAGCCCGCCCACACCTGAGGGACGGAAGCCATGACGAGCCTGATCAAGAAGTCCGGTGCGTGCTGCTCCACCGAGGCGCAGTGCTGCGCCAAGCTGTCCACGAACGTGGCCGGGTGCCACGACTGAACCACGCGTCACCGCCGGAGCCGTGGGCACGCCACGGCCTCCGGTAGCGCGCACGCCGGATGAGGTGGGATGCAGGGCATGCAATACTCGAGGCACAACATCTTCAGTCAGGTCCGGGGACGCGAGCAGTGGTTCCTCGTGAACCTGCTCAGCGGCCAGGCCGACCTGCTCACCAGGGACGTGGCCGACGCCGTCTCGGCTGGCTCGCCGCCGCCAGCGGCCTTCGCGGACACTTTCATCCAGAAGGGCTACTGGGTGGAGCCCGCCGAGGAGCAGCGGCGGTACGAGGCCGCGTACGCACGCTTCACGGCGGCAGCGGCCAAGGAGGAGATCCAGCTCTTTTTTCTCCTCAGCTACGCGTGCAACTTCACCTGCGACTACTGCTACCAGAGCGGCTACGATCCGGAACAGGCCCTCGACCGGGCCGCCGCGACGGATGCCTTCTTTGCGTACGTGGACACGCACTTCCGTGGCCGTCGCAAGTACGTGACGCTGTTCGGCGGCGAGCCGCTGCTCCCCGGCAACATGGAGCACGTCGCCAACATCATCGGCAAGCTGAACGCGCGGGCGCTCGGCCTGGCAATCGTCACCAACGGGTACACGCTGCTCGACTACCTGCCGCTGCTGAAGACCGCGGCGATACGCGAGGTCCAGGTGACACTCGACGGGCCGCCGGCGCTGCACGACGCGCGACGCCCACTCGGCGGCGGCCTGCCCACGTTCGACCGCATCGCGGACGGTATCGACGCCCTGCTGGCCGCCGGCATCGCGGTGAACCTGCGCACCGTGCTCGACCGGGAGAACCTCGGAGGCCTGCCAGAACTCGCACGCATCGCGAAGGCGCGCGGCTGGGTGGGCCACCCGAAATTCAAGACGCAGTTCGGCCGCAACTATGAGCTGCACTACTGCCAGGGGAATGCCGGCCGCCTGTTCGACCGGCTCTCGATGTGGGAGGCGGTGGTCGCGCTGGCCAAGGAGCACCCCGAGGTGCTCGAGTTCCATCGCCCGGCGCTTTCCATCTCGCGGTACCTGTTCGAGAACGGCGCGCTGCCAGACGGGCTGTTTGATTCCTGCCCCGCCACCAAGAGCGAGTGGGCGTTCGACTACACCGGACGCATCTACTCCTGCACGGCAACGGTGGGCAAGGAAGGCGAGGAACTGGGCCGCTTTTGGCCGACGCCGACGCCGCTGAGTGCGGCCGCGGGCGAGTGGTCATCGCGCAACGTGACCACCATTCCCCAGTGCACGACCTGCGCGCTGCAACTCGCCTGCGGCGGCGGCTGCGGCGCGGTGGCCAAGAACACGTCCGGTTCGATCCTGAGTCCCGACTGCCGCGCGTCCCGGGAGCTCATGGAACTGGGCTTCGACCTCTATCAGACCGACCTGGAGCACGAGGCCATCCATGCCTGAGACGCTGACGCACGCCGACGCCATCTCCTACATCGGCGCCGCGGAGTTTGACGAGCAGGTGCGCAACGGCGGCCGCGTGATCGTGGACTGGTACTCCTCGGAGTGCCCGCCCTGTGAAGCACTGGCCATGAAGTTCGAGCCGCTGGCGGCGCTGTACGGCGACGACGTGACGTTCATCAAGATCTTCCGGCAGGAGAACCGCGCGCTCGCCGACCAGCTGGGCGTGAAGAGTTCGCCGACGGTGCAGTTCTACCAGAATGGAGTCGAGACGGCGCCTCGCCTGACGGGCGGCGTCAAACGCGCCGACCTCGTGGCCGGACTGGAGACGCTGCTCGCGCCGCAGCGGGCCGCGGAGATTCGGCGCCACGCGGTGCCGGTGGAGAGCGCGTGGGACCTGATCGTCCTGGGCGGCGGGCCGGCGGGCCTGACGTCGGCCATCTACGCCGCGCAGGCCAAGATGCGCGTGGTGATCGTGGACACCGCGCTGCCCGGCGGGCAGGTGAAGACGACGCACTCGGTGTCCAACTACCCGGGCTTCGCCAAGCCGATGAACGGCTACCTGCTGGCCCACGAGATGCACATGCAGGCCGAGGCGCAGGGGGTGCAGTTTCGCTCGGCGGCCGACGTGACGGACATCGACCTGCGGAACAGGAAGCTGGTGGTGGACGGCATCGAGACGCTGTACGCGAGGAAGATGATTCTCGCGACCGGCGCCTCACCGAGGGCGCTGGGCGTGCCCGGCGAGAAGGAGTACGCGGGACGTGGCATCTCGTACTGCGCGACGTGCGACGCGAAGTACTACGAGGGCAAGGAAGTCATCGTCATCGGCGGCGGCAACTCGGCGGTTGAAGAGAGCCTGTTCATCACGAAGTTCGCGTCGCGCCTGACGATGGTCCACCAGCTGGCGGAACTCACCGCGAACAAGGTGGCGACGGAGCACGTGAATGCCGATCCGAAGATCTCCATCCGGTACCTGGCCGAGCCGAGGGCGTTCACGCGCCTGGAGAACGGGCGCATGGCGGTGGAGATCGAGGACGTGACGACGCACGAACATTCCACGCTCGAAGCCGACGGCATCTTCGTGTTCGTGGGCATGGTGCCGAATACCAATGGCTTCGGCGACGAATTGCTGAAGGACGCGTGGGGCTACATCAAGACGGACGAAGACATGCAGACCAACCTGGCCGACGTGGCTGCGGTGGGCGACCTGCGGTCGAAGCGTATCAGGCAGCTCACCACGGCCGTCGGCGATGGTACGATTGCCGCGGTGGTGATTTCCCAATAGCGAGGCTTCCATGTCGAAGGCTACCAGAGCACGTGCACACCAGGGCAAGCAGTCGGGCGTTTCGCGGAGTGTCGCCGTCGTGGGCATCCTCGCCGTCCTCGCGGTCGCCGGAGTGGCGGCGAAACTGCTCACGGGCGGCTCGCGGGCGACGCCCGCGGATGTCGCGCTCGCGGGACCGCCGGGCGCGCCGTCGCCCACCGCAACGCCCGCTGCGGCGCATGGCAGGCAGCTGCTCTTCTTCATGAACCCCAACGGCTATCCCTGCCAGACGCAACTCGCGATCCTCAACGGCGTGGCCGACTCGCTGTCCAAGGTGGCGCAGGTGGTCTACATCAAGACCACCGAGCCGGCGGATATGCAGAAGTTCGAGGCCTACGGCATCCGCGGGTTGCCGAGCCTCGTGATCGCGGACGAAACCGGGCGCGAACTCTCGCGCTTCTCCCCGGGAATCCAGAGCGGCGAGGCCGTCCTCGCCGCGCTGACGAAGTGAGCCCATGGTCAGCAACCTGAATGCAGCACTCGTGCTCGGGGCCGGCGTTGCCAGCGTCCTCTCGCCCTGCGTGATCCCGGTGGTGCCGCTCATCGTGAGCGGGACGGCCAGGGATCACAAGTTGCGCCCGGTGCTGATCGTGGCCGGCCTTTCGCTGGCCTTCGTGGCGATGGGCGTCGTGTCGTCACTCTTCGGCGCGGTCGTCGGGCCCTGGATGTACAAGGTCGAGAAGGTGGTTGGCGCGCTCATCGCCCTGTTCGGGCTGCTGCTGGTCTTTGACGTCAACTTCTTCGAGCGGCTTGGCGTCTTCTCCCGCTTCGCGGCACGCGCTGGCGGGCGAACCAACGGGTTCGTGCTCGGCGCGATGCTGGGCATCATCTGGATTCCCTGCGTGGGTCCGATGCTGTCGAGCGTGCTGGCGCTGGTCGCCACCGAGCAGCGCGTGATGAACGGCATCGTGTACCTGCTCATCTACTCCATCGGCTTCTCACTTCCCATGCTTCTCGTGGCGTACGCCTCGCAGGCGATCCGGGGCCGGTTCGGCGCGCTGACCAGGCAACGGCGCATGATAAGCGCCATCAGCGGCGTGCTGCTGATGGCGCTTGGGCTGTTCATCGTATTCAAGGGAGCGGTGGCGTTTGGCTCGCTCGTTACCTGAAGCGATCCGCTGTGGGCAGATCCGGCGCGCGCTGTCTCACGGCGCCGCGTTCATGCAGACAGCGTACGCTGTGACGG
>Ga0334722_10003046_pt1 | contig 18343 bp, 13 predicted proteins | sample C3_bottom_MG_FD_207210 | JGI IMG/M metagenome (GOLD analysis project Ga0334722, IMG submission 207210) | Sediment microbial communities from Yellowstone Lake, YNP, Wyoming, USA - C3_bottom | ecosystem: Environmental > Aquatic > Freshwater > Lake > Sediment | place: USA: Wyoming | collected...
CAAATGCAACCACAGAGACACAGAGGCACAGAGAAAACCATTTTTCCCGCCTGCCCTTCTCTGTGTCTCCGTGTCTCTGTGGTAAATTTTAAAGTTTTGTTATTTTGACCTTGCTGATCTTTCTGCCCTCAAGCTCCAGCACCTCCAGTTTGAGGTTCTTATACTTGAGCAGCTCCCCCACCTTCGGCATTCTGCCGAACAGTCCGAACACGAACCCGCCGAGCGTATTGAAATCGGGAGACTGGAGCGACGTACCAAGCAGCTCGTTCACTTCATCGAGGGCCGACTGACCCGACACGACAAAATTCTTCTCGTCCACGATCTCGACATCTTTTTCGGCCGATTCCAGCTCATCGTGGATGCTGCCCACGATCTCTTCGATCAGGTCCTCCAGCGTCACCAGCCCGGACGTGCCGCCGTATTCGTCGATCACGATGGCAAGCTGGAACCGCTCGCGCTGCATCTCCGACAGCAGTTCGCTCACCCGCTTGTTCTCCGGGATGAAGTAGGCGGGCCGGATGAAGTTCTTGATGGTCTCGCTGCGCTTCACATCGCCTGCAGCCATGGCGACCAGGATGTCCTTGATATAGAGGATGCCGACCACGGTGTCCACCGTGTCCTCGATCACGGGATAGCGGGAATACCCGTACTCCGAGACGAGGCTGAACACGTCCTCAAGCACGGCATCGGTCGGCACGCTCACGATCTCGGTCCGGGGGCGCATGGCCTCCGATGCCAGGGTGTCGCCGAACTCGAAGACCTTGTGGAGCAGCTCCTTTTCCTCTTCGTTCAGCGTCCCGCCCTCTTCGCCGAGATTGATCATGGCCTTGATGTCTTCTTCGGTGACCACCGCGGTGCAGGTCAGACCCTGAGGCCCCGGGCCCGCAAACGTGTCCGCAGCAGCTGCCAGCAGCCGTGCCGCAGGAGAGAGCAGCGTCATAACGGTCTCCATGGTGCCGGCCACAGCCAGCGCGAAACGGTCGGGGTTCCGCGCCGACAAGCCCTTGGGCGCCAGTTTGGCGAAGACCACGATTACGATGCTCATGACCGCTGCCGTGATTGCTACTGCAACTGAAGTGTCTGCGAACAGGCGCATTGCAAGCGCAGCGATGATCGCAATAGCGACCGTGATCGACAGGTTCTCGGCCAGCAGCAGCGTGGCATGAAGGCGGTCCCGCTGTTCAAGCAGTTTCAGGACAACCGCCGCCCGGGCGTCGCCCGCGTCGGCAAGCTCGCGCAGATGCGCCTTGTTGGCGAACACGATGGCAGTCTCTGATCCCGCAAAGAACGCGGCGGTCAGGATCGCCAGGAATGCCAGGCCAAGGAACAGGCCATAGGTCGATAGGAAGGTAAAAAAGATGTCCATGATATTTTTAGGGTCCAGGGTCCAGGGTCCAGGGGTCAGGAAGTAGGAAGGTTCCCGCTTTCCCTGGCTACTGGACCCTGTACCCTGAACCCTGCCGTTTCCCTGGCCCCTTCACCCTGCCGTATTACAACTTCTCCCCCGTTACCCTGATCACTTCGTCAAAGGTGGTCTCGCCCTTCAGCATTTTGCTGACGGCTGCCTCGCGCAGGACCACCATGCCGTCCGCGATGGCCGTTTTGGCGATCATTTCGGCGTCGGCCTTTTCCCGAAGGACCGCCCGGATCCTCTCGTTCACTTCCATCACCTCGAAGATACCGGTCCGGCCCATATACCCCGTGCCTCTGCACTGCACGCAACCTTCACCGTACTTGACCGTTATTTTCTTATACTTATCCGAAGCCAGTCCCACCGCCTCTGCCTCTTCCGGCAGCAGGTCGTGGGTCGCTTCGCAGTGTTTACAGATCTTGCGCACAAGCCGCTGCGCCATCACGCCGATAACGGTCGAGGAGATAAGATATGAGGGGATGCCGAGTTCCATGAGGCGAGTGATGGAACTCGCCGCATCATTCGTGTGCAGGGTGGTGAAAACAAGGTGGCCGGTAAGCGCTGCCTGGATCGCATTTTCCGCCGTCTCAAGGTCGCGAACCTCGCCGACCATGATAATGTCCGGGTCCTGGCGCAGGATGGTCCTGAGCGTGCTCGCAAAGGTAACGCCGATGTGCGGCTGCACCGCCACCTGGTTGAAACGGTCATGGACCATTTCGATCGGGTCCTCGATGGTCACCACGTTTACTTCGGGCGTGGACACGGTCTTGAGCGCCGAATAGAGCGTCGTCGTTTTACCGCTGCCCGTGGGGCCGGTCACCAGGATGATGCCGTAGGGCCGCGTGATGAACGATCGGAACAGTTCGTATTCCCTCGCTTCGAAACCTATCTCCTCCAGGTCCTGCAGCAGAATGTCCGGGTCGAAGATCCTGATCACGACCTTTTCACCGAAGGCCGTCGGCATGGTCGAAACGCGCAGTTCCACCTCGCGTGACTTGTACTCGGTCTTGATCCGTCCGTCCTGGGGCCGCCGCTTTTCCGCGATGTCCATGCGGGAAAGCATCTTGATGCGGGACACGAAGGCCGGATGGACCGCCTTGGGGATCTTGTGGATCGTATGCAGCATGCCGTCGATCCTGAGCCGCACCTCGCTCGCCTCGCGCTTGGGTTCGATATGAATGTCGCTGGCCCGCTGGTCAAAAGCGGACCGGAACAGGAACTCCACGGCGTTCACAACATGCTTGTCCGTGGCCTCGATCTCCGACACCGACTTCATTTTTACAAACTGTTCGAGGTTGCCGAGATCGACGTCGGAGGACATTTCCTTGGCCGCAGCAGTGACGGAAGAACGGAACCCGTAAAACTCGGTGATGATCTTGAGGATGTCCGTCTTCGACGCGATAACCAGGCTGACCTTGTAGCCCATCCGTTCGATATTCTCGATCACTTCTATATTATAGGGATCTGCCACGGCGAGGGTGAGTTTGTCGTCAGTGCGCTCGAGCGGGACCGAAACGGTGCGCCGGGCAAATGCGCGGGAAAGGATCTGCGTTGTCACATCAGGGTTCAGCTTGAGCGGGTCGATCTTCTTAAAAGGGAGACCGGCGTGTTCCGCAACCGCTGCGGTGATGAGATCCTCGGTCAAAGGGTGGCCTGGTTCGCCGGGCAATTCGAAATTAAGTGAGGCAGCAACCTCGATGGCCGAAACCTCGTCCTCGAGATGCATCCGTCCGCGCTGCAGCGTTTCACCCCGCGCCTTGAGGATCTTCATCCGCTGCACATCCTGCCTGACCTTGATCTCCCGTGCCTGCTCGGGCGTGATCTTGCCGGTCTTGAGCAGGATTTCGCAAACGAGGTCTGTAGTGAGTCTGGTCATTTTTTATCGTTTCCCTGGAGACCTGTATGAATTCGGACGACCTCTGCACGGGACATGACAAATAAAAGGCCCCCTTGTGGGGGGCCGTGTTTACAGCATGATCAGCGGATACACGAGCTTACTTCTTGGCCGGTTTTGCTGGAACTGGCGCAGGAGCCGGGGCCGGTGCTGGGGCCGGCGGCGGCGCAACTGCAGGCTGCTCTACCGGTTTCGGAGCTTCCGCTTTCTTTTCGCAACCGAAGAATGCGACGGACAATACCATAACAAATGACAGCATAATGATGGATATTTTTTTCATGAAGGTTCACCTCCTCTCGCTCGTAAGGTCATTACGGTCAAAATACGCATGATCAGGCTAAATATATCGCCTGCAGGTTACAGTATCCGCGTTGCCACTGAACGGGTAACTGTCAGCTCTTTCACCTTCTGGCCGAGCTTCTCATCCAGCAACTGCTGCTGCGCCTCGCTGAGACGAAGCCTGAAGACTCTCAGCTTGTTCAACGATCGTTTCGTCAGGAATATCTCCCGCAGCTCAAAGCCTATCTGCTTCTTGATCTCAGAAGACTGTTGAGGTGTCAATTCAAGGATAACGGTTTCTTCCATTCAACACACCCTCCATATTTCGCAATTATAGGCGTTTGCCCGGTTGAATTCAAGTTCTTTTTAAAAATAAGCGCTTATGGTTTCGGGCCACCACAATTACCTGTTCCACCCAGGGAAATTCAGCCTTGCGCCGCATGATGTCGCAGTGGTTCCCGTCGTTCATTCCGCCTGTCCTCGGTTTCTCACGGGGGCAATCCGCAATGGTCACAGACCACGATGTCCGAAATCCGCAATGGATCACCCTTCCATCACCAGCTTTTTTTCTATCTTCTCGACCGCTTCCTCGATCTTTACTTTCTCAACCACGCCGGTTTTCCGCTCCTTGAGTTCTACCAGGCCTTCCTTTAAGTTTTTCTCTCCGATGATGATCCGGTAAGGAATGCCGATAAGGTCGGCGTCCTTGAACTTCACGCCGGCGCGCTCGTCGCGGTCATCCATCAGTACCTCAAAGCCCTTTTCTTCAAGCGCGGCGTAGAACTCTTCGGCAACCTCCATGGACCTCGCGTCCTTCACGCTCACCGGCACGATCAGGATATGGTAGGGCGCGATCGCAAGCGGCCAGATGATGCCGTTCTCGTCGTTCCCCTGCTCCACGGCTGCGGCTGCAATGCGCGCCGGGCCGATGCCGTAGCTGCCCATGACGATGGGCTTCTCTGCGCCGTTCTCGTCCAGATAGTTCGCCTTGAGCGGGACCGAATAGCGCGTCCCGAGCTTGAAGATATTGCCGATCTCGATCACCCGTTCGATGCGGAGCGGCTTGCCGCAGGTCACGCACGAATCCCCTGCCGCGGCAGTATGGATATCGGCGAACTCCGCATCGTTAAAGTGTTTATCTGCGGTGACACCTTTGACATGGAACCCTTCTTTGTTCGCGCCTGCTACGTACACGCCTTGCTTCAGCGAGGGATCGGCGATCTTTCTGATCTTGTGGCCCATGGGACCGATGAACCCTGCAGGCACGCCGAGCGCGGCCTTGATCTCGTCCTTTAGCGCGGAACGGTGAGAACCGATAAGTTTTGCCAGTTTCTTTTCATGCAGGGTCTGGTCCCCGCGCACCAGCGCCAGCACCGGCCCCGCATCGCTCATGACCAGTATCGATTTTATTAGGAGGTCGGGCGTGACCTTCAGGAACCGCGTCACTTCATCGATGGTGCGCCGCTCCGGAGTTGCCACCTCTTCGTATGCCCAGTCAGGAAAAATCGGCGTCTTGGGCAATGACTCCGCGAGCTCCACATTGGCTGCGTACCCGCAGCCGTCGCACAGCGCAACCTCGTCCTCGCCTGCCGCAGACGGGGCCATGAACTCATGGGCGCCGGTGCCGCCCATCATACCCATGTCGCTCTGCACCACGTAGAACTTGATGCCGCACCGGGAGTAGATCTTCCGGTACGCCTCGAGATGGATGTCGTAGGACTTGTCGAGCCCCACCTCATCGCGGTCGAAGCTGTAGGAGTCCTTCATGATGAACTCGCGGGTGCGAAGGATCCCGCTCTTGGGGCGCGCCTCATCACGCAATTTCGTCTGGAGCTGATACCATATCTGCGGAAGGTCCCGGTACGACCGCAGGTCGTGCGCCGCGAGCCAGGTCATGACCTCCTCGTGCGTCATGGCAAGGCACATATCGCGGCCGCCGCGGTCCTTCAAACGGAACATCTCATCGCCGATAGATTCCCAGCGCCCCGTTTGCTGCCACACCTCCGCGGGGTGCAACACCGGCATGGTCACTTCCTGCCCGCCGATGGCGTTCATTTCCTCGCGCATGATCCTGTCGATCTTGTCCATCACGCGCTGGCCCAGCGGCAGGTAGATGTAGAGCCCGGCCGCAAGCTGACGCACAAAGCCACCGCGCACCATGAGCTTGTGCGAGATCGCTTCTGCCTCGGCAGGAGCTTCTTTTAATGTGGGAATGAATAAACGGGAATAGCGCATGGAACCTCCAAATTCAGGAGACAGGAGTCAGAATCCAGAAGTCAGGAGAAAAGCACAATCGCTCTCTTCTGGCTACTGGCTTCTGCCTTCTGACTTCTGCTTCTTAACGATCTCTTCCACTTCCTTCACCAGCGCATCAGCAAGATCCTCCTCGGACAGTTTTTGCACGATGTCGCCATACTTGAACAGGAGTCCCACGCCCTTGCCGCCGGCAATGCCGACATGCGCCTCGCGCGCTTCGCCCGGCCCGTTCACCACGCAGCCCATGACCGCCACGGTGATAGGCTCCTTGATGTGACTGAGCCGTTTTTCCACTTCCTCGGCAAGGCCGATGATATTGATCTCGGTCCTGCCGCAGGTGGGGCAGGAGATGATGTTTACGCCGCGCTGCCGAACCTTGAGCGATTTCAGTATCCCGAAGGCCACGCGCACTTCCTCGACCGGGTCAGCCGTGAGCGATACGCGCATGGTATCGCCGATGCCTTCGGCGAGAAGAATGCCCAGGCCGACGCTGGATTTGATCGTGCCGGAGGAGAGCGTACCTGCTTCGGAGATGCCGATATGCAGCGGATAATCGGACCGTCCCGCGAAGAGGCGGTACGCTGCGACCGTGGTCATCACATCGGAGGCCTTGAGCGAGACCTTGAGGTTCGTGAAGTTCAGGTCCTCAAGAATACGGATATGGCCGAAGGCGCTCTCGACGATCGCCTCGGGTGTCGGGTGCTGATATTTTTCGAGCAGATGCTTTTCAAGCGAACCGGCATTCACGCCGATGCGGATGGGGATGCCTTTGTCCTTGCAGGCCCGGACCACTTCAGATACCTTATCGACCCCGCCGATGTTGCCGGGATTAATGCGGAGTCCGTCGACCCCCTGTTTGATCGCCTCAAGCGCAAGGCGATAGTCGAAGTGGATGTCCGCGATCAACGGAAGCTTCGTGCCCTTCCGGATATCCCCAAGAGACTTCGCCGCCGCTTCATCAGGTACAGCCAGCCGCACGATCTCGCAGCCCGCCTGTTCGAGGTGGCTGATCTGTTCGAGCGTTTTCGCCGCGTCTCTGGTGTCCGTGTTGCACATGGACTGGACAGCGATTGGCGCGTCTCCGCCAATCTTGACGTTGCCGAGAGTGATCTGTTTTGTCTGCTTTCGGATTATGGGACTATCCATAGCGCGGCCTCCTGCCGCAATATTAAAGAACAACCTTTGACACGGATCAAATCCGATAAGGGCTATGATCAAAGCGGATAAATCAAGGGTGTATCCTGTTTTTTCATACTAAAATCCGCCCTTATCCGTGTCTAAGGTTTTTTACGTTTCGCAAGATCAAGGGCTTTCTTACTTGCTGAAAAACATCCTCATGACATCATTATAGGACACCACAACGATCAGCGAGATCAGGACCGCGGCGCCGATGTTCTGGCTGGTTTCCATGATCGTGCGGCTGAGCGGTTTTCTGCGAATCGCCTCGATCGCCAGGAACAACAGCAACCCGCCGTCGAGGATCGGAATCGGCAGCAGATTCAGGATGCCGAGCGAGATGCTGATCATGGCCAGAAGCGACAGGAACGACGACAGCCCGGCTGCGGCAGCCTTGCCCGACATCTGGGCGATCATCACCGGCCCGCCAAGCGTCTTGATCGACAGGTTGAGCGTCAGCAGTTTCTTGAGCGTTACGAAGGTAAGGTCGATGTACTCGATGGTCTTATTGAATCCCAGCCGCAAGGAATCCAGAAACCCGTACTGCTTGAAAACAAGCCTCATGAGCGGCTCGACGCCGATGACATACTTCCCGTCCTTCTCTATCGGCGTGACCATGAGCTGGACGGGCTTTCCTTCACGCTCCAGCGTGAGCGCCAGTTTCTTCCCCTCGCTTGCTTTGACCGCGGCCGAGAACTGGTTCCAGTAATAGACCGTCTTGCCGTCAACCTCGACGATTTTGTCATTGAGCTTGATGCCCGCCTTCTCCGCAGGAAGCCCCTTCATCACCCCGCCGATTTCGGCGGGAAAGTCAGGGTAGAGGCCCGAGACGCCGATCTTTCGCTCAGGGTCCAGCTTCGGCCGGAGCGTCAGCATCTTTCGTTCACGGCTCCGCTCGATCGTAACCGGGATATCCGTATCCGGGTTGACGGCGATCAGCATTTCAGCTTTTTCCCAGTCCACCACGCTTCTCCCATTGACCGCTTCAATGGTATCGCCGACCAGGAAGCCTGCCTGCTCAGCCGGAGAGCCTTTTTCCACATACCCCACCCTGGCCGCTCCCAGCGTATAGGTGCCGACCATGAAGACCAGCGGCATGACCAGGAAAGCAAGCACGATATTCGTGAGCGGGCCCGTTGCCGCGATCTTTGCGCGCTGCCAGATGGTTTTGGACTGGAATTCGTCGGACGCGCCGGTGGGCTCTTCGTCAGGGTTCTCGCCGGCCATCTTCACATACCCGCCGAGCGGGAGCGCCGAAAGAACGTACTCCGTATCACCTTTTTTAAATCCGAAGATCTTGGGCCCCATGCCGAGCGAGAATTTTTCGACCCGCACCCCGGCCCGCTTCGCCATGATGAAGTGGCCGAACTCGTGCACGAACACGAGGATACCGATTACGATCAGAAAATAGATAAGTGTCATTGTTTCTCCTTGCTGTTTTTCATCAAAGTACGATGTCGGTTGAAGGCAACCCATGAAGGTAAGAAGGTAGGAGGGTAAGAGGGGATGAAAATGCCCGGCATCTTGAACATTTTCATTCTTTCCTTCTTTCCTTCGTTCCTTCTTAACTTCCTACCTTCTCTCCTTCTTACCTTCTTACCTTCTCAACTTCCTAACTTCCCACCTTCGATGACTCTCTCCGCTTCCACCCTCGCCCAAAGGTCCGCTTTCAGCGCGTCCTCAACAGTCGTAATGGAGAAGGGCCTATGGGCATCCATGACGGACCGGATCACCCGGGCAACGTCGACATATCTGATCTTTTCTTCCAGAAAACATTTGACCGCAACTTCGTTCGCCGCCGACAGCACGGCCGGCATGCTGCCCCCAGCCTGAAGCGCATCGTATGCGTAGGCGAGACAGGGAAAGCGCTCCATGTCCGGCTCCTCGAAGGTAAGCGTGCCGATGGCGGCAAGGTCGAGCGCGGGCGAGACATCATTAAGCCGCTCGGGGTACGAGAGCGCGTAAGCAATGGGGCCCTTCATGTCCGGCATGCCGAGCTGCGCCACGACTGCGCCGTCGGTGTATTCGACCATGGAATGGATGATGCTCTGCGGGTGCACCAGCACCTTGATCATCTCCGGCCGGAAGCCGAAGAGCCACCGCGCTTCGATCACTTCCAGCCCCTTGTTCATGAGCGTGGCGGAATCTATGGTTATCTTCCTGCCCATGCTCCAATTCGGGTGCTTCAGCGCCTGGGCCAGCGTCACCTGTTCAAGGTCTTTTTTTGCAAACGTCCTGAAGGGGCCGCCCGATGCGGTCACGATCAGCTTTCGGATGTCCTGGTTCGCGCCTGCATGGAGGCACTGAAAAATGGCGCTGTGCTCGCTGTCAACCGGAAGGAGTTTGACGCCGCGGCTCTTGCACTCGGCCATGACCAGCTCGCCGGCCGTCACCAGCACTTCCTTGTTGGCCAGCGCGATCGTTTTTTTTGCATGGATCGCCGCCATGGTCGGCACGAGCCCGGCGGTCCCCACAATGGCGGAAACAGTGATATCCGCCTCGTCCATGGCCGCAACCTGGACCATGCCCTCCACGCCGGAGAGGATGACGACCCTGAGATCAGCGCAGCGCTGTTTCAGCTTTTCCGCAGAGGTCGGACTGATCACCGATACCAGCGACGGCCGGAACTTCCGTACCTGCTGTTCGAGGATGTCGATATTATTCCCCGCGGCAAGCCCGACGACCTTGAATCGGTCAGGATACTTCTCCACAACCGCAAGCGTCGACTGCCCGATGGAACCGGTGGAACCCAGTATGGAAATATTTTTCACGCTACCCTACTCCGCATTCCCCTGTAATAAAATTCTTTGCAAAAGGGTAAAAATCATCAAATCTTTTTGACAGGATAACAGGATCTACAGGATTTTCAGGATGAAATGTTTTTATCAGATTTTATCCTGTTATCCTGTCGAAGATTTTACTCCGGCTTGTCCTGGACTGGATAGGTCATCTCATTCTGAGATAGTAATACAATACCGGTGCGGCGAAGAGCATACTGTCCATGCGGTCCAGAATGCCGCCATGGCCCGGAATGATCGTCCCCGAATCCTTGATCTCCGCGGCGCGCTTGAACAATGACTCCACCAGGTCGCCGATCGTGCCTACCACGGCCAGCACCAGGGCGATCCCGACAACAGCACCCGTTCCGATGGACGGCAGGAACCACCATTGGCAAAGCAGCGCCATGCCCGCGGACGCGATCAGCGCGCCGATCAGGCCCTCGATGCTTTTTTTGGGACTGATCTTTTCGTACAGCCGGTGCTTGCCGAAGGAAACGCCAATGGCATATGCCCCGATATCGGAGGCCCATATGATGAAATACAGGAACACCAACCACTGCCTGCCGTCTGTTCCCGTGCGGATGGAGACCTGAAAGCCGAACAGTAATGCGACATACAGTATTCCCATGACGGTCGCTGAAACATCCTCGATCGCCCCTTCGACCGGACGGCGCGAAAAAAGCCGGACGACCATGATTGCGATCAGACATGCGGCGAGCAGAAACGCTCCACTGGAATGAAACAGCGGATGATAGGCATCCAGGACCACCAGCGCGCCGAGCGCGCTCCCGAAAAGTGCGTTGGGACGAATGCCGCGCGCCTGCGCCATGCGGTAGAACTCATACTGCCCCAGGACGGCGGCGGCCATCACGAGCGCAAGGAAATACACCGGCGGCAGTTTCCAGGTGAACAAATAAAAGATGGGAAGGAACAGGAGTCCGGACAGCACCCGTTTGTAGAGCATGTATTTCTCCCTTGCTGCGAATTGCGGCCGCTACTTGCGCGCCAGTTGTTCCTGGGTGAGGCCAAAACGCCGCTGACGCCCCTGGTAATCGAAGATGGCGCGCAGCAAATCCTCGGACTTGAAGTCGGGCCACAGAACGTCGGTAAAATAGAGCTCCGCATATGCCGCCTGCCACAGGAGAAAATTGCTGATCCGCTTTTCGCCGCTCGTCCGGATAATGAGGTCCGGGTCCGGGAGACCCACCGTATCAAGCTGGGCGGAGAACGCCTCTTCCGTAAGATCGCCGATCACCGCGCCTGCCTCGGACAGCCGCTTGATCGCCTCGATGATCTCGCCGCGGCCGCCGTAGGACAGCGCCAGGTTCAGGACCATGCCGGTATTGGCAACGGTCTCGTCCGCGGCGCGGTCGATCCATGCCCGCACCGCTTCGGGCAGCCGTTCGATCCTGCCGATGGTGCGGAACCGGATGCCGTTCTTTTTCATGGTCGCGATCTCGGACCGCAGAAAGGCGCCGAGCATGTCCATGAGAAAGCTCACTTCCTCGCGGGGCCGGCCCCAGTTCTCGTCGGAAAAAGCATAGAGCGTCAGGACCTTCACCCCGATCGCCCGGCACTCCTCCGTGACCAGCCGCACCGTATCAGCGCCCTTCTTGTGGCCTGCAATGCGCGGCATGCCGCGCTGCGTGGCCCACCGCCCGTTGCCGTCCATGATGATGGCAACGTGCTTCGGCAGATCGTTCACTGCCACTCTGGCGCGAAGCTCCTCGACCGTCTGCATTGTGTTCTTCATGCCTGCTGCATCTCCATCCCCGGGCTGCGCGGCCAATGCCGCATAACCCTTACTTCATCGAATAGCTCATCACCTGCATGGCGTCCCTGGTGAACAGCCCGCCTTTGTTCTTTACCAGAGCCACGACCCGCGGCGCTGCAGCGCCCTGGCGGATGATAGCGACATCATAGACCGGCCCGCTGATATCCTTGACGCTCCATACCTGCTCAAGCCGCGCGCCGGTCCAGGCCAGACCGTTGAGCTCGGCCCCCGTAAGCCCGCCGATCATGCCTGAAGCGATATTCTTCTGTATAATGATCTCGTCCCTGCCGTCGTTGTTCAGGTCGCCTGCGACGACCCGTCCGCGGATCTTGACCCGCTGCGACTTGTCCAGCACTGAGGCCTGCCGGGACAGCACAGCATCGATCCCGGTGACCGGCTTGTAGACAAAGAGCCCGGCTCCGACATACTGTTCCGCGCTCTTCCAGACCATGGTCAGCCCGGAATAGACCATCAGGTGATCATCGTCATCAAGCGCCACCAGAAGCGGCTGGCGGTCCCCCATGTTGGCATAGGTCCAACCGTACAAGCCCAACTCCTTCGGCAGCGGGAACTCGGCGTTGGCAACGTATTTGTTATCAACCGCGGAATAGACCTTCGGCTGCCCGGCAAAGAAGGTCACCGGATCATAGGCCTGTCCGATCAGCATCGCACCCTTCCCGGGATACTGGAGCACCCGGAGGAAACCGGGGACATCGGCGATGCGGCGGTAGCCGCCGTCCTGGAATTCGATGACATAGGAAAAAACCTTGCCGCCAAACATGGCCGTCACAAAGAGCTCCGGCCTGCCGTTGCCGTTGATGTCCGCACTGTCGACGTTGATCTGCTCCAGGGTCGTAGCCGGGTCGGCCTGCGCGGACATCCCGAACCATTCCGTTGTCACTGCATCGCGCTTCGCCGCAGTTTCGGTCCAGACCTCGTGCCAGCCGGAAGGTTCGTTCCGGTAGAGGTGAAGCCTGGTACCGTCGGAAAATGCATAGACCGGTTTGCCGTTCCCTTCAAAATCGCCGTACACAACAGAACGCGCCAGAAAGGGCAGCTCAGGCGCTGCAGTGCTCTTCAGCTCTTCGACGGGGACCGGTGCGAAAAAAGGCTTGACGTCGCCCAGTGCCTCTTTCCCCGATTTTTCATCCACCAGCGCCACGATGGTATCGAGCTGCCGGCCCTCTTCGGTATAGAATATCCGCGCCATCGCCATCAGCCTGCCCTCGGTGGGATACAGACCGAGCACCACGATCGCATCGACGTTCAATGCAGTGCCCATGACTTTGAGCATCGAACTGTCCATGAGCTTGCGCTCTTTGACGAACGCGTCGGTCTTGCTGCTCTCGAGGACCGAGAACCTGCCCGACGCAGCCAGCTGGTCCGCGAACTGCTTCACCAGCTCAGGACGGTCCGTCCTGAGCGGAATGATCGCAAGGCTGATCTTTTTCGGCGTGATCCTCGCCCGGTCGCCCGACTTGGGGTCCTTCTGCTTTTTCCTGACAACCGCTGTCGATGAACCATCTCCCACAACGGTCACCTCCACGGTCCCGATCTCCTCCTCTTGCCGTCCGAGCACTATCCCCGAAACAGGATGCAGGATCTCTTTGCCGTCCCGCCAGAGCGTGAGGGACATGCCGGGCAGGAGCCCCTCTTTTTTGCCGAGCGCGATGGTGAGGCGGTCCGTTTGCACGGCCTTCACCTCGCCCTGCACCTTCGGGAAGTAGGACGTGATCTCCGATGCCAGCTCATCAACGGAGCGAAACTCTTCGGGGCCCAGCGGCCTGTCCGCGGCAAACGCAGGTGAACCGAGTGATGCCGCCAGTAGGACCAAAGCTATCAATGTTCTCATACCTGTCATACCCTCTTTTCTATCATCGTAACCTAGAAAGATCCGCAACAAAATCTTCGACAGGATAACAGGATAAAATCCGGTAAAAGCATTTCATCCTAAAAATCCTGTCAATCCTGTTATCCTGTCAAAGTAGTACCGTATCTTAGTTTTTATCCGATGTTACCGATTTTTCCGTGTCCATCCGTGTCCAAAAGCTCTTGTCCGGATCAGGTCATTCCACCTTCACCCGGATCTCCGTCTCCCACGTGGCGCCCGCGCCGAGCGAGATGCGCCAGAGCGGCATCACCATGGAGCTCTGGTACACGCGCTCGAACCCGGATTCGGACTGCGACACGGTCTCGACCGGCGCGCGCCAGAGCACCACGGGCTGCGAGAACAGGAGCGACAGTTTAAGCTTGAGCCATTCATCGACGAGGCTCACCTGCTGCACGTTGTTCGTTTCTCCGGTCGACGCGAGATGCCGCTTGTCCAGCGTATGGCCGGGGATGTCGTAATACCGGTCATGGGCATTGCCGGCCAGGAGCGAGAAATTGAACTCGCAGCCAAAGGTCGTGTTCAGTTCTTCGCTGCTCAGGTTCGTTATGGCGTACCGCGCTGTGAACCCGCCCTCGCCGGAGCGCAGGACCAGCTCCTTCCGCAGGGTGACGGCCAGGCCGGCAACGGTGCCGCTGCGCTCCAGGATGACGACCGCAGTCCCTCCCGATCTCCGGGACGTCATGCGGTAGGCTCCCAGCACGAAATCGCCGGTCTCATAATATTCCGACCGCATGAAACTCGACAGATCAACGCCCGACCCCTGAAAATGGTCGAGGAGCGAACCCCGGGTATACCAGTCGTAGTGCAAATGGTGCTGCAGGCCTTCTTCCTTGACCGATACGCGTTCGTGAATGGTCTTGGCTCCGTCAGCGGACGCGCCTGCTGCCGCGTCCTTTACCGCATCAAGCAGCTTCTTGTGGTAGCCTTCCCGCCTGCGCGTGAGCGTGTTCGTCAGATTGAACGACCGCGGCTTCCAGTCGAGCTCCGTGATCCTGCCGCCCTCCGCCGGAGCGATGAACAGATTGAGCAGCTCCGAGTTCATCATGACCTCGTCCTGTCCATCCCGGTCAAAATCGCCTTTTTCTATCTCAAGCCAGGAGGCCTGCTTCTTTTTCCCCCAGCTCCTGACCCCTGACCCCTGATCCCTGACGTTCAGCACCTTGTCCGCCAGATACTCCGCCTGGATCACCTGTTCATAGATGCCGGTGCGCAAATGCGGCAGGTACAGACCGCCGAACACGCCGTGCCAGTAAGCGTCGTTGCACTGTGCCTGATACACATGGTCAAGCATACGCGCCGCTTCGGCGCCTTTTTTCACGCCCCGCGCCTCAAGCTCCGCCAATGCCGCACCGGCCTTCTGGCTTGCCATGAGCATCCGCTTGTGCATGTGGTTGCTTTCGGAATACTTGGTGAAGAAGTTCCTCCAGATGCCGCCTTTGATGAAGGGCCGGAGCCCGTTGAATTGGGGCGTGCCTTTGACCGTTTCGAGCGCGTCATCATATTCCTTCATGGCGCGCACGGGCAGCGTCCACTCGCCCATCTCCATGTAGGATGCCGTGGGCAGATAGACCCTGCCGCGCGGCGGCTGCTGGTCCGCGAATTCCGAGAACGTGGTCGTTTCGAGCCATTCGCTGTTCTGTTCGATCAGCGTGAAGAACCGTTCGAGCCAGCCCTCTTCGTACACGGTCCGGTAGGTCTCGGGCCAGACGCCAAACTTCTCGCCGTCGTCGGCCATGACCGCCAGCCGGTAGCGCGAGGGAGAACGCAGCGTCGCCAGGTACTCCAGCGTCTCCTCGGGCGCATGGAAGGGAATGAGGTACCGCAGCCGTTCGCTGCCCGGGAACACGCGCACCATTCCGTTCTGTTCTTCCGTCAGGTAGTAGCCGTCCAGTTCGTCGTCGTGCAGACCGGCCATCTTGAAATGAAAATCATCGACCACCACATGGTCGATGCCTGCTTCAGCGATGAACTTCGGCAGATGAGGCTCCCAGACCCGCTCGGCGAGCCACATGCCGCGGGCCTTGTATCCCAGCGTCGTTTCGATGAAGGCGGAGAGCTTCCGGATCTGGCCGACCTTGTCCTCGTCGGGAAGCACCGCGAGGATCGGCTCGTAGAACCCGCCGGACAGGATCTCGGCGCGGCCCTCGGCAACGAACCGCTTCAGCATATCGATATACTCGGGATGTTTCTGCTCAAAGAACCGGTAGAGGATGCCGGTGTAATGCAGCGTGATCTTGATCGACGGGTGCCGGTCCAGGACCTTCAGGAACGGGAGGTAGGATTTCTGATAAGCATCCTCCGCCACGAAATCAAAATTGCCGACCGGCTGATGGTTGTGGAGGGCAAATATAAATTGTACCTTGGGCATGTCCGGTGGCCGTCTTTCAAGCGATCCGATCGCTGCGAATGGAGAATGAAATAGTAGCCCTAAAGCCTCGAAAAGTCAACCGAAATGAGCCTGAAAACGGCACTCGACGCTGATCAAATCGAATAAGAGCCGGGTGTTAATCCGTTCTCTTAACCAGCCTTCCTGCAAGGGTGAAGAACGCCGCTGCATAGGCTGCAAGAATGAGCACGGAACCCATAACCAACCCGTGGCCTGCTGCGAGCGAGCGAAGCACGATGCTGGCATGGGTGAGCGGATAGACCATGATCATACCTTGGAAGGGCTGCGGCAGCCGGTCCGGCGAAAAGAAGGTGCCCGCCAGGAACGACATGGGGATGATGAAGAAGCTGTTGAAGTTCGCCATATCCTCGTGGGAGTGAGCAAGCATGGCCGCGGCCACGCCCATGGCCCCGAAACAGAAGGCGGTGAGCGCCAGCATGGCGAATAACGAAAGTGAGTAGTGCAGGTGCACTCCCGTGACCAGGCCCACGAGTATCAGCATGAGCGCCGAGAACAACCCGCGGCCCAGGCCCGTAAGCGTCCTGCCCAGGGCGATATCCCAGTGGCTCACCGGCGAAACGAGCACCTCCTCGATCGTCTTGGTGTAGAGCTTGCTGATATTGAGCGACGTCGAGACCGGGCCGAAACTGTTGTTCATGGCCGAGAGCGCCAGGATGCCGGGCAGCACGAATTCGAGATAGGCGCCGCCTCCCACGTTCATGCCGCGGCCCAGGCCCCAGCCGAAGGTCACGAGGTACAGGAGCGGCATGACCAGGCTCGACGCCAGGAACCGCCAGGGTTTCTTGCGGATCAGCATGATCTCTTTCCAGATGATGGGGTAAAAGTTCATAATAAAATCAGGGTACAGGGTTCAGGGTCCGGGGTCCAGGATTCTGAATCCGCAATCCGAAATCCGCAATCCGCAATCGTCTCATCCTTCTATTCTCTCGCCCGTCAAATTGATAAACACATCTTCAAGCGTGGACTCGCGGACAACGATGTCCTCGCACACGTCGCGCGAAGCGTCGATCGCCTCTTCCCGCGTGGGGAAGAACCTGCGGGGAATATCGTGCCGCCCCAGGCATTCGATGGAGTATTTGCCCACGCCTGCCTTCAGCACGGAAGGGCGGTCGAGCGCGATGATCCTGCCGGTCTGCATGATGGCCACGCGGTCGCACAGCGCGTCCGCCTCCTCGATATAGTGCGTCGTGAGCAGGATGGTGATGCCGTTCCGTTTCAGCGACTCCAAAAGCCCCCAGATCAAGCGCCGAGCCTGCGGATCGAGCCCCACGGTCGGTTCGTCCATGAACACCACCTGCGGCCGGTGCATGAGGCCCCGGGCGATCAGGAGCCTTCTGCGCATGCCGCCTGAAAGATGCTCAACCGAGGTGTCCCTCTTGTCCCAGAGGCCGACAAAGTGCAGCAGCTCCTCGATCCGTGCCTTCCGGTCCGCGGGCTGCATCCTGTGGAGCCGGCCGTGGTACTCAAGGTTCTCTGCGCAGGTAAGGTCGATGTCGAGGTTCAGCATCTGCGGCACCACACCGATGGCCCGCCTGACCTCAAGCGGATCAACCGTGACGTCGTGGCCCGCGATCTGCGCTGTGCCTGCCGATGGTCGAAGCAGCGTCGTCAGCATACGGATAGTCGTGGTCTTGCCCGCCCCGTTGGGTCCCAAAAGGCCGAAAACCTCCCCTTTGCCCACGGAGAAGCTGATGGCGTTGACGGCAGCGAGCGTGCCGAAGTATCGGGTGAGGTTGGTGATGTTAATCATGAATTAATTATAAGATCAAACAAACCAAAAATGAACCGACATCAAAGTCGTCTCTCGCAAAGGGCGCAAAGGAAATCTTTAAGTCTTGGTTTTTAACCCTGGAACCTGTACCCCGAACCCTGGACCCTGCTTCAATCTTCCAATTCAATATCCAGCGCCTTGATCTTGCGATGCAGGTTGCTCCGCTCCACGCCGATCGTATCTGCGGTCTTGCTCACGTTCCCGTCGTTTTCCTTGAGCTTGCGCACCAGATATTCCCGCTCAAAATCCGCCCGCGCCTCTTTCAGCGTGGGAAGCGCCAGGTACGACTCGGTGGTATTCTTCCCTTCGGATGCTTTTCTGACAGCGGTCATTTTGCTCAGCGGCGGCGGAACATCAGAGACACTGATCGTCTGGCCGGGTGACATGATGATGAGCCGTTCGATGATATTTCGCAGCTCGCGCACGTTGCCGGGCCAGGGGTATTTCACAAAGAGCGCCAAGGCGTCGTCATCTACGATCTTCGGCTTCTGGCCGTACTCGCGAGAGAACTCCTGCAGAAAATAGCGGACGAGCCGCGAAATATCGTCAATGCGTTCGCGGAGCGGCGGCACTTCCAGAGGGATCACGTTCAGCCGGTAGAAGAGGTCTTCGCGGAACGTTCCTTTTTTGATCTCCTCGGCAAGGTCCTTGTTCGATGCGGCGATGACGCGCACATCGGCCTTAAGCGTCCTGGTCCCGCCGAC